>SXGS01629603.1_pt1 | contig 33907 bp, 27 predicted proteins | sample 3174681 | NCBI WGS metagenome assembly SXGS01 (sample SAMN11356861, study PRJNA531348) | freshwater metagenome | isolation source: freshwater sample F1-80 | place: China: Fuxian Lake, Yuxi | collected 2017-12-25
ATGCAGCACGCCGCCATGCAGCACGCCGTCGTGCAGCACGCCGTCATGGAGCTCGCCATGGTGGAGTTCGCCGTCGCGAAGGCCGGCGACAGCTCGCTCAGCGTCGTGCGGCGTCGAGTTCGGCGAGGCGTCGACGCGCCAGCATCGTCCAGCCGTCCTCGATGCCGTGTTCGTGCGCCAGCTCGACCGCGCGCGACAAGTGGACGCGCGCCCCTTCCGCGTCGCCCTCCATCAGCAGCGCCTCCCCCAGCGCGCTCTCGGCCAGTTGGAGCACGACACCCTCCGAGTCGACGGCCCGCGCCATATCCAGCGACTCGTCCACGCCGAGTAGCCCCGCCGCGCGCCGCAGCAGGGCGGCGTACGCCAGCTCGTCGCCGCGCCGACGACGCTCGCCCAACCTGCTGGCCGCCGCGACCGCCAACGCTCGCCCATCGCCGCCTTGCGCCGTGCGAGACAGCCACGCGCCATGCTCGGCCTCCGCCTCGTGCCCGTCCTGGCGCGCCAGCAATTCGTAGTCGGCCAAGGCCAAGTCGTGTCGGCGCGCCGCCAAGGCCAGCGTCGCGCGGCGCGACAACCAGTTCGCCTCGCCGGTCGAGCGCCACAAGTGGTCGTAGTCCGCGCGCGCGGCCTCGAGGCGCCCTAGCGCCTCGAACAAGATGGCGCGCAGCTCGCGCAGGCGACCGTCGTCTGGATCGGCTCGCAGCGCCTCGTCGAGCAACGCCACCGCGCGCTCCGGATCTTCGTCGTCGAGCGCGGCGCGCAAGGCCTCGCCCCGTTCCCAAGCAGCCTTCTGCTCGGGCACCGCGTCGATGCGCGCGAGGAGCAAGGGATGCGCGAGCACGGGCAGCAACACGCAGGCCGCGAAGCCGAGCCACGGCTGGCGCGACGAGAGCAGCCACGACAGCACGATCCCCGCCACGAGCCCGCCCAGGTGCGCCGCGTTGTCGACGACCGGCACCAGCAAGCCGAAGGCGATGTTGACCAGCACCATCAAGAGCAGCGACGAGAAGCCGCGCCGGAACCCCTCGCGCGTCATGCGGCGTCGTTGGCGCAGGAATGCCACCAACAACGCGCCCATCGCCCCGAAGACGGCCCCCGATGCCCCGACGGAGAGCGAGTAGGGATGCCAAGCCACGCTGGCCATCGACGCCAACACGCCGCAGGAGGCGTGCAAGAACAGGCATCGAACCGATCCATGCTCCATCTCGACGGCTCGGCCCAGCGCCACCAACGCCCACAGGTTGAACAGCAGGTGCAGCCAACCGGCGTGGAGGAAGGTGCTCGCGAGCAACCTCCACCACTCTCCGGCGGCGATCGCCGGGCCCCAGTTGGCGCCGAGCCGCTCGAGCACGGCGGCTTCGTCGCCCGGCTCGGACAGCGTCCATAGATGCACCAGCACCAGCAGCGCGGCCAACGCCCATGTGGCTGGCGTGCGCCGCTCGCCCCGCCATGACGCCGGGATCCGCGCCTCGCTCACTTGCCCTTGCCCGCCAAGCGCGCGTAGTGGCGCTCGATCCAATCCGAGCGCATGGTCGCGTACCAGGAACGATCGACCTTGCCCTCGATCTCGAGGTCCTCGACGCGCAACGCGTAGTCGCCGACCGCCACGAGGTACACGCGGCCCGCGCGACGACGCATCGCGGTCAAGGTCGAAGTCCACTTCCCGTCGGCGCCGCAGCTCAGGTTCAGGCCCTCGTGCGAGATCTGGATGGTCGTGGCCTCGTCGACGAGCAGCTTCCTTGTGGGCGCGATCCCCGCGTCGCGCGAGATGCCCGAGCCTTCGTCGAGCTCGACCACGCCGCCGAACGGATCGGTCAGGATCCAACGGTTCGCCCCCGCCACGGAGTGCAGGATGCCGAAGTACGGCGTCTCCTTGAGCTCCTTCTGCAGGTCGTCCTTCACCTTGAGCTTCAGCTTGATCGAGTAGGGCGCCTCGAGCGAAAGGGGCAGGGCCCACACTCCTGGTCCGCGCAGCACCAACGCGCTGTTCTCGATCGATGCCTGGGGCTCGAGCCTCAGGCGAGAGAGCTTCTTGCGCTCGCGCAGCTGGTCTTGGCCGATGGTGGCCTCGTGCTCGATGTCGTCGAGCTGGCGCGCGTCCTCGAAGCCCCAGCGCACCTTGATGCGGCCGTCGGCCAGGTTGGCCACCTCGGCCCGCGTGACATCCGCAGGCCCCAGCTCCTGCGCCGCGATCTGCAAGGCCAGCCGCGCGCGCGCCAGGAGCTCCCCCTCGCGCTGCGCCACGAAGGCCAACTTGCGATGCTCGAGCGCCGCCTCGATGGCGGCCAGCAGCGTCTCGGCACCCGCGCGATCGGAGGCTCCGGGCAACCCGTCGACGACGGCCAGCTTGCCCGCCGCCACGGCGCTCTTGAGCATCTCCGGGTACCAGACGAAGACATCCTCCTTGAGCGCCAACGCGCGTTCATCGATGTCGCGCTCGATCGCGCGATCCCACTTCGGGTCGCCGGCGAGCGCGCCGAGCCAGGCGCGCACGAGCGGCGTCGGCTCGTGGGGTTCGCCCTTCTTGAACGACTGCCGCAGCCAATCCGCCGGCGCGATCTCCTCCAAGGCGATCGAGGCCACGCCCGACTTGCCGGGCGCCAAGGTCAAGCGCCCGTCGACGAGGGCCTCCACGGCCAAGTTGTGCTTCTTGCCGCCACGCTCGAGCGCGAGCTTGGCGCCCGGCAGGCCCAGCGCCGCCTCCATGGCCGCGCGCCAAGCCAGCGCGGCCTCGATCCGCTCGCGATCGCGCCGCGCGCGCGATGCCCATGGCTCGGACGGCGACGAAGCGAGCAATTCATCGAAGGCCGCCTTGGCCGCGCCGAACGCGCCGCCTGTCGCGTGCGCGAAGGCGGCCGCGTGCGCGAGCATCGACTCGCCTTCGTCAAGGCCGCTTGACGCCGCGCCAGCCGAGCCAGCGTCGGGGCGCGACGCGCCGGCGGACGGATAAAGCCCCGCATGCAGCGCGCCACCCTCCGCGCCAGGCGTGGCCGCGGCCTTCCATTGCTCGCCAAGCCAGGCGGCGAAGTCATCCTGCAACGACGCGGCCGATTCGCCGCCCATGGTCTTGCGCAGCTGCTCGAAGCCGCGCTCGCCGCGCGCCGCCGCGCCCAGATAACGCGCCAGCGCTGCGCGCCTGCGACCGTCGCGTCCGTCGAGCAGGAAGTGCATCCACGCCTCCGACTGCGCCCAAGCGACCACGACGCAGTCGTCCCAAGCCACCGCGGGCACGCCGCGTTCCTCGGCCTGGTCGAGGAACGCCTTCTCGAGGGCGGCGGAGTCGGCGATGCCCACGAGCCGCGCCAACGGCAGGAACAACGCAGCGCGGCGCTCGGAGACCTGGGCTTCCTGCGCCAACCGCGTCAAGAGATCTTGACGCGGCGCCGGCTTGCCCAGCGACGCCGGATCCGGCTCGCGGCACTGCGAATAGCGCAGTACCAACCCTTGCTCGAGCCACAAGTCGCCCAGCGTCCCGTCGGGCGCCGAGACATGCGCCTCCAGCAAGGCCCGCACGGCTTCGCGCACGACGCCCCGCACGCGGCCTTGCGGGGCCTTCTTGGCGTGGTCGTCGTCGCATCCCACGACCAGCCGCCGAGCGCGGTCCCAGCTAGCCGTGTTGGACCAGCCATCGACGCCCAGATCGGGCTGCAAGTCCTCGTACACCGAGCGCGTCGCCAGCAACACCACCCCGACGGCGCCACGGCCGGGCGCCAACTTGGCCCCCGAGGCCAACAGCAAGTCCTTCTGCACGGCCGCGTGCGCGGCCTGCAGCCACGCGCCATGCAACGCGCCCACCTCGGCGGAATGAGCAGCCGAATCAGGCCCTTCGCGCTGCACATGGACCACGAACGGCGGCCGCGACCCATCCTCGGCCAAGGCGACGCGCCGCAAGGCGGGGTGGCGCGCGACGCGCTTCGCGATCATCCACGCGCCGGCGTTCCATGCGTCGCCAGCCACGACGGCGTCCACCTTCGCGCGTTCCTCGAGCCAGCGCTTGCGCACATCCTCGAGCAAGGTCGCGTTCAGCTCCGCCCCCGCGAGCCCCGTGTACACCTCGAGCGCGTAGGCGTCGGCGAACGGCCCTTCGGCGCGCTGGCGGAAGCCCTCGAGGTCGCGCGCCGGATCGAAGATCGTCTTCTGCGCCGCGGCCGGTGCGGCGACGCAGGCGAAGAAGGCGATGGCGAACTTGCAGGCGTGGAGGATGGACTTCATGCGCGACCTCGTCATGGTAGCTACCATGCGCGAGGTGATGGACCTCGACGTGCTCGTGCTGCAAGGCCAGGGGCGCCCCGACGCCCTGGTCGTGCTCCTGCACGGCTTGGGCGCGGATGGCGCCGATCTCGAACCACTGGGCGCGGCCTTGCTCGCGGCGTCGCCCAGCGCGCGCGTCGTGCTTCCCACCGCGCCGCGCCGCCCTGTAGGCATCGCCGGCGGGCTTCCCCTGCGTGCTTGGTTCGACGTCGGTCCAGCCGACATCCTGCGCACGCACGCCTCCGATCCCGCAGGCGTGGCGCAAGCCGAGGGCTGGCTGCGCGGCTTGCTCGAACGCGAGGCGCGTTCGGGCATCGCCAGCACGCGCATGGTCGTGGGCGGCTTCAGCCAAGGCGGCGCGTTGGCGGCGTGGTTCGCGCCGCGCCATCCCTTGCCTTTGGGCGGCGTGCTGGCGCTCTCGACCTTCATGGCGACCAACGCGCCCTTCGAAGCCGAGGTGCACGCGGCCAACCGCGGCTTGCCGGCCTTCGTGGCGCATGGGCGACGCGACGAGGTGGTGGCCCACTCCCATGGAATCGCGCTGCGGGATCGCTTGGCGCGCGCGGGGCTCGAAGTCGCCTGGCGCGACTACGACCTGGGCCACTCGATCGACGCGCAGGTCGCGCTCGACTCGGCGGCATGGCTCGCCGCGACGCTCGCGCGTTGACCGGCGACGCGCTTCAACGCTTCTCGGACGGCCCCTTGCGCTGCGGCGGCGCGGTCGTCGGATCGTCGGGCCAGGCGTGCTTGGGGTAGCGCCGCTTCAGCTCCTTCTTCACTTCGTGGTACGCGTTGGACCAAAAACTCGCCAAGTCGTCGGTGACTTGTTGCGGCCTGTAGTTGGGCGCCAGCAGGTGCACCAGCACCTTGGCGCGACCACGCGCCACGCGCGGCGTCTCCTTCAGGCCGAACAGCTCTTGGATGCGCGCCGCCAGCACCGGCGGCCGCCCGGGTTCCCACTGCAGGCGGATGCGCGAGCCGCTCGGGATCTCGATGCGTTCAGGGGCCTCGCGATCGAGCGCGCGCTGCTGGTCGGAGGTGAGGGTCGATTTGATGTGCGCTGCGAGGTCGCGCTTCTTCAGCTCTTCGATGCTGCGCGCGCCCCAAGCGAACGACTCGACCTCGGCGAGGATGCGCTCGTCGTCGATGAGCGGCAGCTCCAACTCCGGCATCAGCTCGCGCAGGCAGGACACGCGCGCCCGCAACTGCACGACATCCTCGTCCGCCAAGGGCAGCACGCGCGTCGGATCGCGCCGCGCCGCCTGCGCGAGAGCCTGCGCGCAGGCGGCCTGGTCGGGCACGCCGGTCTGCGACTCCTCGAGCACGAGGTCGAGGAAGCGCGTGCGCCTCAAGGCCACGACGCGTCCAGCCGCGTCGTCCCAACCTCCGACATCCTCGACCACCACCAGCGCCGGATCGAGCCACTCGCGCTCCACGCGCGAGGCTTGGCGCACCAGCGCCTCGGCGCGCTCGCCCTTGCGTCCCGCGTCGACGTCGACGCACACGTACAAGTCGGCGTCCACGACCCCGGACTCCTCGGCCAGCACGACGCCGCGCCCGCCCACGGCCACGCCGCGGCGCGAACCCGCCTCGCGCCGCGTCGCGAGCCGGTCGGGCCACGCCGCGAGCAGCGCTCGCCCAAAGGCCTCGTCGAGCGAGTCGTCGTCCTCCTCGACCGCGACGGACAAGCGCGACAAGTCGCGCTCGAGCAGGTCCGCCGCGCGCAGCACCGCGTGCGCGCCGCCACGCTGCGGCTCGCCGAGCCAACCGGCGCCACGACCCTCGTCCCACGACGACAAGGCGCGCACGCGATCCAGCACGTCGGAGTCGCGGGTGCGCGCGCGCAGGTTGTGGCGTGGAAAGGGATCGCGCTCGGACAGCAAGGCCGCGGCGACGCAAGCCTCGCGCGCCACGCCGCGCCGCGCGCCTTCGTGCACGAGGCGCGCGAGGCGCGGATGGGCCGCCAAGCGCGCGAGTTCGCGGCCGAGGGGCGTCAATGCGCCCTCCTCGACGATGCGCAGCTTCGCCAGCAACGCCAGCGCGGCGGCGAGCGACGCCTCTTGCGGCCGCTCGTACCAAGGAAAGGCGCGCAGGTCGCGCTCGCCGAAGTCCAAGAGCTGCAAGGCCGGCCCGGCGAGATCGACGCGACGGATCTCGGGCTGCGTCTCCTCGTCGAGCGAACGCTGCATGCCCGCGCTCCACAGGCGCAGGCACCAACCAGGCGCCACGCGTCCAGCGCGACCGGTGCGTTGGTCGGCCGAGGCGCGCGAGATGCGCTCGAGTTCCAGCCGATCGAGGCCCACGCCAGGATCGAAGCGCGACACGCGCGCCCAACCCGAATCGACCACCGCCGTCACGCCATCGACCGTGACGGAGGTCTCCGCGACATTCGTGGCGAGCACGATGCGGCGCTGCGCCTGCTTGCGGAGCGCGCGGTCCTGCTCCTCCGGCGACAGGTCGCCGTACAACTCGCAGACGAGGGCGCCGCGTCGCAGCGCGACATCTTGCAGCTCGCCCTTGGCGCGCTGGATCTCGCCCACGCCCGGCAGGAAGGCCAGCACGGCGCCCGTCGTGCGCTCGAGCGCCTTGGCGACGCCTTGCGCCACCTGCGAGGCGATGCGCCCTTCCTCGTCGCGCGCGACATGCTCGCTCTCGACCGGGACGGCGCGGCCTGCGCTCTCGACGACGAGCGCGTCGCCCAGCCACTCGGCGAGCTTCGCCGGTTGCAAGGTGGCCGACATGACCACGAGCTTGAGGTCGGGGCGCGCGTCGCCTTGGATGCGGCGCACCATGGCCAGCGCCAGATCCGTGTCGAGATTGCGCTCGTGGAACTCGTCGAAGACGACCACCGAGATGCCCTCGAGGAACGGGTCCTCCTGCAGGCGCCGCACGAGCAGGCCCTCGGTGACGACGAGGACTCGCGTGCGCGCCGAGCTCTTCTTGTCCATGCGCACGGCGTAGCCGACCTCGCCGCCGAGTTCGACGCCGCGCTCCTCCGCCATGCGGCGCGCGGCCGCGCGCGCAGCCACGCGGCGCGGCTCGAGCATCACGACCTGCCCTGAGCCGGCCAATCCCGCGTCGAGGATGGCGACAGGCACGCGCGTGGTCTTGCCTGCGCCCGTGGGCGCGCGCAGCACGACGCAAGCGTGCCTGCGCAAGCCATCCAGCAAGGCGGGCAGCGCCTCGTCGATGGGCAGCCTCGGGAGCGGCGCGGGCATGGCCGGACATCCTAGCGCGCGATGGATCGAGCGCATCGCGCGCGGAGCACGGTCGTGTAGGCTCTCCGCGATGCCGCCCGTCGAATGGACCAACGCCACGCTCGTCGAGCGCCGCGACGCCAACTCGCGTTGCATGGTCGTGCGCGTGCGACCCGACTCGGGTCGCGTGCGGCCGTTCGTCGCCGGACAGTTCGTCCAACTCGGCCTGCCACGCCCCGACGGCGCCACCACGCCGGATGGACGCGCGCGCCTCGTCAAGCGCAGCTACTCGTTGGCGAGCGCGCCGCACGAGGACGGGCACTGGGAGCTGTGCCTCGCCAAGGTCGACGCGGGCCAGCTGACGCCGCGTCTGTTCGACCTGCGCGCCGGCGACCGGCTCTGGTGCGACGACGCGCCCAAGGGGCACTTCACGCTCGAGCTCGTTCCGCGCGAGGCGCCGCTCGCCATGGTCGCCACCGGCACGGGCATCGCGCCGTTCGTGTCGATGCTGCGCCACTTGCGCCACGCCGGCGAGCGCCGATCCATCGCGATCGTGCATGGAACGCGCGAACCATCCGACCTGTGCTACGACGCCGAGCTGCGCGCGGCCGATTGCACTTACTTGCCGCTGTGCTCGCGCGCCGGCGACGACTGGACCGGATCGCGAGGCCGCGTGCAGGTCGCGCTCGAGCGTTGGGACGAACTCGTCGCGTGGCCGTTGGATCCCGCGCGCTGCCACGCGCTGTTGTGCGGCAACCCGGCGATGATCGACGAAGTGCGCGATCTCCTCTTGCCCCGCGGCTTCGCGCTCGACACCGCCAAGGTGGCGGGCACCCTGCATTTCGAACGCTATTGGTGACCGGCGGCGCGAGCCGAACCCTCAGGTCGGACGCCCCAGCAGCCCCAACCGTTCGCCATGGGGACGCAACGCCTCGACGACGAAGCCCACGTGATCGACGAGTTCGACGCCCAAGAGCCGCGCGCCGGCGCGCACCTCGTCGCGTTCGACCTTGGCGGCGAAGCGCGGATCGTCGAAGCGCTTCAGCACGGACTTCGGTTCGAGGTTCGCGATGCCGCCGGGCCGCACGTGGCAGCACGCGCCCACGAAACCGGTCAACTCGTCGCAAGCGAGCAGCGCCTTGTCGAGCGCGGACTCGTGCGCGACGCCCCACTTGGTGTAGTGCGCCGAGACGGCATGGGCGATGTCGGCCTCGCCGCGCTCCTCGAGCCAAGCCACGATGCGGCGCGGGTGCTCGTCGGGCCACGCTTCCCAGTCGGCGTCGTGCAAGAGGCCCGCGACGCCCCAGGCCTCCTCGTCCTGGGCGCCGCGGCCATGTCGGTGCGCGGCGCGGCGCATCACGGCCTCGACCGCCAAGCCATGACGCAGCAAGCCCTCCCCCTTGGTCCAGGCGCTGAGCAGATCCCACGCCTCCGCGCGTTCGAGCCTGGCCATGTCACTTGCCCTTCTTGCGTCGCTGCACGGCTTCGCGCAGCAGGTATTCGATGTGCGCGTTCAACGAACGCAGTTCGGCGTCCGCCCAACGCCGCAAGTCCGCGTGCAAGGACGGCGGGATGCGCAAGAGCAGCGCCTTGCGCTCCTCGCCGTCCTTGTCGGAATCGCCGTCCGTGCGCGCCGCCATGCGTGCCTCCAGCCCCGGTGCCTGCCGTCCAGCGGGTTCAGTTGTAGAGCGTGCCCGCGTTGACCACCGGGGTGGCGTTCGCCTGGCCGCACAGGACGACCAGCAAGTTGCCGACCATCGCGGCGCGGCGCTCGGGATCGAGCTGCACCACGCCCTTCTCGTCCAGCCGATGCAGGGCCTGCTCCACCATCCCGACGGCTCCCTCGACGATCATCTGGCGCGCGGCGATGATCGCCCCCGCCTGTTGGCGCTGCAGCATGGCCGCCGCGATCTCGGCGCTGTAGGCGAGGTGCGACAAGCGTGCTTCGACCACTTCCACTCCAGCCAGCTCGAGCCGCGTGCGGAGCTCTTCGGCCAGTTCGCGCGCCACATCGTCCGCGCTGCCGCGCAGCGTGGTCTTGACCTCGCTGGTCTGGCCGTCGTCGTAGGGATGTCGACTCGCCACCATGCGCAAGGCCGATTCCGCCTGCGTGCCGACGAACTGCTCGTGGTTCTCGACGTCGAACAACGCACGCGCCGAATCGCGCACCTGCCACACGACGATGGCGGCGATCTCGATCGGGTTGCCCAGCAGGTCGTTGACCTTGAGCGTCTTGCCATCGAGGTTGTGCGCCCGCAAGGAGACCTTCTTCTTGCTGGTGAACGGATTGGTCCAATAGAACCCAGGGTTGCGCACCGTGCCGCGGTAGTCGCCGAAGAGCACCAGCGCCCGCCCGAGGTTCGGCTCGACCACGAAGAAGCCGGCCATCAGGACGAAGAAGGCGACGGCGAGCGGCAAGGCCGCGAGGGCGAGTTGCGGGATGTCGTTCCTGGCGCCGGCCACGAGCAGCGCCACGACGACCGCGCCGAGCAGCACCTCGAGGACGAGCAGCACCGCGCCCGAGAGCGGGACGAAGGGACGTTCGACGGACGGGTTGCGAAGTTCCATGGACGAGTGTTGTCTCCGTGCGCGGCGTGGTTGCGAAGCGGATCCGGTTCGGTCGCCGCGGTGACCGATGAGGACATCATAATGATATCACTCCGATAACGCAATCCCCCTCCCCGCTCCAAGCGTGGGACTCGCGCGGCCAGACGCGGCGCGAGCGCTGTGGCCGCCAGCAGCGCTCCGCTAGACTGCGGCGCATGGCCGCCGGCCTGGATCCATCGCTGCCGCGCGAAAGCGACGGCTTCCGCCTCGAGCGCGAGCTCGGCCGTGGCGGCATGGGTGTCGTCTACGAGGCGATCGAGCTCGAGTCGGGCCGCCGCGTCGCGCTGAAGGTGCTGGCCGAGGAACTGGCCTTCAACGACGAGGCCTTCCGTCGCTTCCGACGCGAGGCGCGCCTCGCCGCGGGCATCGGCGACTCGCGCTGCGTGTTCGTCTACGGCGCGCACCGCTTCGAGGGCGCGCCGGCGATCAGCATGGAGCTGGTCGAAGGCGGCACGCTGCAGCACAAGCTCGCCAGCGGCGTCGAGATCACGATCGACCAGGCCGTGCGCTGGACGCTCGATGTCGTCGATGGACTGGCGGCGGCCCACGCGCAAGGCGTGCTGCACAGGGACATCAAGCCCGGCAACTGCTTCGTCGACTCGCGCGGCGATGTGAAGCTCGGCGACTTCGGGCTGTCGCGCGCGGTCGAACGCGACGTCAACCTGACGCAGACAGGACAGTTCATCGGCTCTCCGCTCTACGCCGCCCCGGAGCAGGTGCGCGGCCGCGGCGTCGACGAACGCAGCGACCAGTACTCCGTCGGGGCGCTCCTGTACGCGCTGCTCGTCGGTCGCCCGCCGCACGCGGGTTCGAACGTGGGCGAAGTGCTGGCGCGCATCCTGACCGAGGACCCTCCCGCCCCCAGCGCCATCCGCGCGGGCGTGCCGCACGCACTGGACAAGGTCGTGCTCAAGGCCTTGTCCCGCGATCCAGCGCGGCGCCACAAGGACCTCGCCGCCTTGCGCAAGGCGCTGGAGCCGTTCATCGAGCGGGTCTCGCCTCCCGAGCATCTCGCTGGCAGGTTCGGCGCCTACATCGTGGACATGACGTTGCTCGTGGGCCTGGAGGTAGCCATGGGTCGTCCGGCCCTGGCCCTGCTGCCGATCGTCGGCATGGCGCACGGCTCCCTCGATCCATCCGTGCTGGCCGCCGTCGAGACCTTCTGGGACGTGGGCCCGGCGCTGGTCTACTACGGCGCGCTCGAAGGCGCCGGCGGCCTCACGCTGGGCCGCTGGGTCGTCGGGTCGCGTGTCGTCTCCGTCGCCACGGGCCAGCCCAGCTACCGCGGCGCGTTGCTGCGCGCGGCTTGGTTGTTCGCGCCGCCGCACTTGGCGCAACTGGGCGTGCAACTGGCCCTGCAGCCGGGTGGCTGGACCACCGGACTGGGCGTGATGCTGCATCTGGCGTGGTGGTTCGTCGTGTTCATCCCGGCGCGCGCGCACAATGGTTGGCGCGGCTTGCACGAACGGTTTTCGCGCACGCGCACGACGCAGCTGCGTTTCGCGCCAGCGCGCCGCGCCGCGCTCGCGCCCCCGAGGCCCGGCTTCGCGCCAGCTCCGCAGGACCGCCTCGGACGCTACGCGGTGGAAGGCGCGCTGGAAGGACGCGCGCATGTGTTGGCCGGACGCGACGAGGAGCTCGATCGCGAGGTGCTGTTGGTGCGCGCCGAGCATGTAGGCGAAGCGCGACGCAACTCGAAGCGCTCGGCCCAACTGCGCTGGATCGAGGCCTTCACGCACGAGGGCGCGCGATGGCAGGCATGGGAAGCCCCAGGCGGAGCACCCGCGACCAGCTGCCTCGAGTGGCTGCGCCAACTCGAGTGGCCGGCACGCGCGCGGCTCGCCCTGCAGTTGTCCGAGGAGATGCAGGCCGAGAGCGCCGAGCAAGAGCGCCCTGGACTCGCCGGGCGCGAGGCTTGGATCGATCGGCGCGGCAACCTGCGCCTCGTCGACGAGTGCTTCGCCGCCGCTCCCCGCCCCGGCGGCGATGGACTAGCGAGCGTGGACGGCTTGGCTGCCGCGATGCGCACGCTGCTGCTCGCCGACGAACCCAAGGCCGAGCTGCCCGTCGATTTGCCGGGGCACGCCGAAGCGCCGGTGCGCGCCTTGCTCCAACCGCAGCCTTCGCTTTCCGCCCTGCGCGCCGCCAGCCAGCGCCTGCAGGCGGCCCTGGAAGGCTTGCACGCGCCGACGCCGAGGCAGCGCCTGCTGCAACTGGCATTGGGTGTCGTGCTGCCGGCCGCCTTGTCGATCTCCCTCGGCCTGACCGGCTACTTCTCGGTGTTGCTCTTCAATAGCGACGCCCTCGTCGCCCAAGCGGTCCAGGTGCGCAAGGATCTCGTCGAACGCCGCGCGGAACTTGATGCGCAAGCCGAACTCGATCGCCGCGTCCTGCTGCGCGACGTCGACCAGCGCCCGGTGGCGAGCTTGATCTTCGGCGACGACGAACTGCGCGCGGGATTGGAGGAAATCTGGAGCGCGGGGCGGCTCGCCATGCCCGAGGACCTCGACGACGACGATGTGGCCGCGGCGCGACTGCGCTTCGAACTCGACCACCCCGAGCTCGCTCCAGCGTCCAGCTCGCCATGGCTCAAGTGGACGAGGCCGAGTTGGCTGCTGGGCTCGCTGGCCGTCGGCTGGCTGGCCTTCGCGCTGGTGGCGACCCTGAGCTCCTTCGTCACGCGCGGTGGGGCGAGCCTGTGGATCTTCGGGCTGCGCCTGCGCGACCGCCGCGGACTGCCTGCACCGCGCTTCCTGTGCGCACTGCGCAGCTTCTTGTCGCTCGGCATGCCGCCGCTCGTGGCATTGGGCGCCATCTGGTGGATCGAGATCGGCTGGACGCCCCTCGTGGTCGCCGGCTGGTCGCTCATCGGCCTCGTGGGCTTGTTGCTGCTCCTGGCGGTGGTGCACGCCTTCGCGCGAACCTCGATTTCGCTGGTGGACAGGCTGCTGCAGACGCGCATCGTGCCGAGCTGAGCCAACGAGCGAAGACCTGCAAGCATGCGGCGAGGCCGCCGGATCGCGCGATCCGGCGGCCTCGCGCGCGCTGGCGATGCGGCTCCTCAGAGCGTCGTGTAGAAGAGCGGGCGCACCCACTCCGGCAGCACGGTGTAGTTCGCCTGCCGCGAGACATCGGCGAAGGCCAGCGCCTGCGGTCGCGTCAACAACAGGCCCAAGCCCTGCACAGCGGCGGCGCGCACGGCGCGATCGGCTTTCTGGTCGACGGAGGCGGCCAGCAAGGCGTCGAGCGCGGCCGTGGTGCCGTGCAAGCCGAGCACCTGGGCGGCCTGCGCCCGAAGGTCGCCGGCCCGATGCTGCTTGAGCAAGGCCACGAGGATCGGAGCATCCTCGGCGCGCCCGTGCACGGCGAGCGCCGTTGCTCCGCCGAGGCGCGCGACGAGGTCGGGCTCCGCCAGCACTCGCGCGCCCAAAGCGTCGAGCGCGGATTGATCGCCATAGAGCGACATGGCGGTCATGGCGTAGTTGCGCCGCTCCGGCGATTGGCCCTTCGTGCTGGCCTCGTGGACGGCGGTGTACTGCTCGGCGTCGCGCACGAGCCCCGCCGCAAGGTCCAGCGCCGCCAGCGTGTAGTCGTCCTTCTCCTCCGCTCGCGCTTGGCGCAGCGACTTGCGCACGAGCGCGAGCGCTTCCGGCTCCAACTCCGCGCCGCGCGCATGGACGCCCAGCGCCAAGGCGGCCCAAGCGCGCTGGTTCGATTGCCCGGCCTTCAACTGCGCGGCGAAGAGCTCCCACACGCCCGGTTCGCCGCGACGCGCCAGCGACACGAGCACGAGGCCGCGCGTCAGGGGCTCCTTCTCCTCCTCGAGCGCCTCGAGGAGCGCGCTGAAGGCGGGCCGTCCTTGGCACGGCCCCAAGGCCAGCGCCGCCGAACGGCGCACATCCATGCGCCCCTCGCGGACGAGCTTGGCCAGCACTTCGACCACCAAGGGCTCGCCCGAGCCGCGCAGCGCTTCGATGGCGCGGCAGCGCGTGGCCGGCGACTCGCGCTCGTCCTTGGCCACGGCCACGGCGAGGCCGACGATGCGCGGGTCCGGCGCCAGCGAATGATGCAGGAACAGCGCTCCGACGAGCATGTCGCCTTCGCCGCCCTCGCGCCGCTTGCACAGCTCGAGCGCGACCTGCGTGGCCTGCTCGTCGAAGCCGGCGCGCCGTCCAAGCCCGAGGGCGACGATGGCCAAGGGACGCACATAGGGCGATACGCGTCCGCCCTTGCCCTCGAGCTTCCCCTCCCGCGCCAATTGCACGAGGGTCCTCTGCGCTTCCTCCGTGCCGTTCGCGCCAAGCGCGAGGATCGCGGCGTGGCGCACATCCTGGCTGGGATCGGCCAGCGCACCGAGCAGCTCTTCGTGCGCGGCGACTTCACCAACGCGTCCGATGCTCAGCACGGCCGATTGGCGCAGGCCGACATCGGCGTCCTTCACTCCTGCTTCGCCGATGGCCAGCAAGGCCGCGCGCGCGGACTCCAACCGCCGGAGCAGCGACTCGTCGCCATCCAGCGAGAGCACCATGTCCGACAACGGTCGACGACGCGGCTTGAGGAACTCGGTCTTGTTGTACTCCCACCACAACCACCAACCATCGTCGCTCTCCATCGCCATCGAAGCGGCGCGTGGCAACGCGGTGCCGGGCCCGGCCTGCGGCGGAGGCGTGGACGCGCCACCCGTGCGAGGGCCGTTGGGTCCAGCTCCGGGCGTCGAACCACCCGGCGCGGGTCCCGTCGAGCCCGGATTGGCCGGGACCGTGTCGCCCGGGCTCCACGGCTGACGCGGTCCCGGCGGGTTGTAGGTCTCGGGCCCCGTCTGGCCGGGGGTCGTCGAACCACCGCCATCGGGGCAGCCACAGCACCAACCGGGAGCTTGCAGGGCCAAGGCGAGCAGGTGGGCAGTCAACATGGAGCGGACCTCGAGGCGCTGGTCGATGGATGGAGGCGACTGGCTCGGCGTGGCGCGCGCTTGGACGCGGCCGGACCAGGTGGGGTGCGCACGACAACTACCATGCCATGGCGCGCACGGTCCTCTTGCAGGCCAAACAGGGCGCGGTCCGCCACGAGTTCGTAACGCGAACGGACGCTTGAGGCGCGAGTGTGGCGCAAGGGAGCACGGAACCCACACCGAGGCGGCGGTCCGCGTCAAGCCTCCGGCAAGCGACCAACTTCCATCGTTGGTGCGTGAAGCGGCAGCCCGAGGACGCGCAGGAACGCTTAAGATGCGCGTGTCCAGCACCAGCGACACGCACGCCCATGAGCTCCCTCCACCACGCCCCCCACGGCATCAACCTCGTCGTGGAGACCAAGACCGGACGCGTCGTCATCGGACGCTTCGATGCCGTGCATGGCTTCGAGGCGCTGCTGCACGACGCCGATGTGTTCGAGCCGGCCACGGGCGTCGACGCCGAACACTGGATCCGCGAGACCGCCACCTTGGGCGTGGATGCCAAGCATCGCGACTACAAGCTGGACCTCGCCGCGGTCGTCCGCTGGCGCAAGTTGGGCGACATCGAGAAGCTGCCGCTGTGAGCGCACGCACCGTCGCGCCGCGCTTCGCTTCGGCGCTGTCCACGCAGGCCTCGGTCGACTCGGCCTTCGGCGAAGCGGGCGCGCGAGTGCGCGCGAGCCTGCAAGGCGAACGACCCGATCTCGTCGTCGCCTTCGCGTCGAACGCCTTGGCCGGCGACCGCGAAGGCCTCGGTCGACGCTGCCGCGCGGAACTGGGTGCGGAGGTGGTGCTCGGTTGCGGAGCGCGCGGCGTGCTGGGCGACGATGTCGAGCACGAGTCCGGCCCCGCGTTGTCGTTGTGGGCGGCATGCTTGCCCGGGACCGCGGTTCGGCCGTTCGAGGTGGAGGTCGCGCGGGACGACGAGCTGGACGCGGTCTTCCACGGTCTGCCCGAGGTGCAGGACCCTGCGCGCGCGGGCATCCTCGTGCTGCCCGATCCATTCGCGTTTCCGGCCGTCGATTGGATCGCCGCCATCGAGGATCGACTGCCGGGCGTGCCCGTCGTCGGCGGACTGGCGGTGCCCGATCAAGGCGGCGAGCACGCGCTGCTGCTCAAGGCCGATGGCCCGTCGAAGGCCGGCGCGGTGGGCGTGGTGATCGAGGGCGACGTCGAGATCGCCACGGCGGTGAGCCAAGGTTGCCGTCCCGTGGGTAGGCCGTGGGTCGTGACGGCCTGCGACGAGAACATGGTGCTGAAGCTCTCGGGGCGTCCGGCGCTCGAGGTGCTGATGGAGATGCTGGCGAACCTGCCGCAGTCCGAGCGCGAGGCGCTGCAGCGCGGACCATTCATCGGTCTCGCCGTCGACGCGCGCAAGAGCGTCTTCGACCGCGGCGACTTCCTCGCGCGCGGGCTGATGGGCATCGACAAGCAGCGCGGCGGCCTGGCGGTCGCCGATCCTTCGCTGCGCAGCGGCATGAGCGTGCAGTTCCTCGTGCGCGATCCCGCTTCGGCCGGCGAAGACCTCGAGCACGCGGTGTCTTCGTGCGGACGCGCGCGAGCGGGCGCCGAGTCGGGGGCGCTCGTGTTCACCTGCAACGGCCGCGGACGCCGCATGTTCGGCGAGGCGAACCACGACGCCCACCACCTGCGACACGCGCTGGGCGAAGGCACGCCCGTGGCGGGCTTCTTCGCGCTGGGCGAGATCGGCCCGATCGGCGGCCGCAACTTCGTGCACGGCTTCACCGCCTCGACCGCCATCTTGCGTGCGCGCGCCTGAGCGCAGGCGACGAACGAATGGAACCCATGGACGAGCTCTCCTTCTTCCTCCTCGCCTGGGGCGCGCCCAGCTTGTGCGCGCTCGTGGCCTTGATCCTCGCGATCGTCGCCAAGCGGGAGGCTTCCAAGGCCAGGAGCATCGAAGACGAACTCAAGGCCGACGTGGCGCGCCGCGCCTCCAATCTAGGCGAGGAACTGCGCCAAGAGCTGCAGGTGCTGCGGCGCCAATTGGCGACGGTGGCGCAGGGCGGGCGCGTCGAGCGCGACGAGATCCTGGAAGGCCGGCTGTGGGGCGACATCGAAGGACGAGAGGCCGCGACCTTGCTCGAAGCAGGCACGGCGCGCTTCCTCGATGTGCGCTCCAAGGGCGAGATGGCCGCGGGGATCGTGCCGGGCGCGCAGCTCGTGCCGATCGACGAGTTGGAGGAGCGTTGGCGCGAGCTGCCGCGCGACGGGCGCACCTTGGTCGTGTACTGCGCCGCGGGCGGGCGCTCGGCCGCCGCCTGCGAGTTCCTCGCCGCGAAGGAGCATCCCGGGCGCCTGCTGAACCTCGCCGGCGGCTTCTCGGCGTGGAGCGGACCACGCGCCAAGCCGTGAAGCGCCGCACGGGTCGCACCCCGGGCGTGGCGCTCTTGCGCGCGCTCCTGGCCGCGGGGCTGGCGGCCTGCGGCGGCGACCAAGGGCGCGCGCCGTCAAGTTCCCTTGACAAAGCCGCCCAGGCCAGCGCGCCCACGGTCGCGACGGCGCTGGCCTTGCGGCGCGCCGGCCGCGTCGAGGAGGCGCGCCGAGCCTACGAGGAACTGGCCCGCGCGGAGCCGCGCGATGCACTGGCGTGGTGGGGTTGGGCCGAGCTCCTGCGCCACGACTTGCGCGATTGGCGCGGCGCGGAGAACGCCTACATCGGCGCGCTGGAGGCCGATCCGAGCCTCGCCGGCGCGCGCTGGGACCACGCCACGCTGTTGGCGCGCCTCGAGCGGCATGACGAAGCCTTGGTCGCGTTGGAGGGGTTGCTGCGCGACCTGCCGACGGACTCGCCGCTGCGCGACCCGGCGGAGTTGCTGGCGACGGAGACCCGGCTGCGGCGCCTCGAAGCCGGCCGCTGAAGCGCGAGGCTAGCGGCGGCCGCGCCACCACGCGTCGAGCAGCTTGCCCGTCGGCCTTTCGACGAGGATGTGCAGCCACCACGAGCTGGCGAAGGCCAGCGCGGTCGTGGCCGCGATCCACGCCACCGGCCACTCCTGCAACCACTCCGGCAGGCGCGTCCAGCGCGACAACAGGAGGGCCACGACGAAGCCGTGCCACAAGTACAGCGAGTAGCTCGCGTCCCCCAGCGCGACCAACCAGCGCGGCGCGCGCAGCGGCGACGCCAGTTCGCGGCGCACGAACCAGGCGACCAGGGCGGCGCAGCCGAGGCCGAACCACAGGCGCAGCGCCAACGCGGGCAAGCCCGAGTCCATGTGGCGACCGTAGACGACCAGGGCCGCGACGAGGTTGGCGGTGATGGGCGCGAGCCACCACGCCGAAGGCGCGCGAGTCGTGGCCGCGACCGGGGCGCGGCGAATCCAAGCAGCGACGGCGCAACCGAACAAGAAGTGCGCGTTGAGCGGATTGCCGACGAACTCGAGCAGGAGCGGCCCGTCGCGCCAGGCGACCGCCACGAGGGCGCCGGCGATCCACATGAGGATCAGCGCGCTCGCGACACGCCGGCCGCCGACCACCAGCAAGGCGAAGCAGGCGTAGAACAACGCCTCGTGGCGCAGCGTCCAAGCCACGCTCAGCACGGGCCAATCGGGATGCGGCAAGCACAGGTACGAGGTCGCCACGACTCCGAGCCTGTAGCGATCCTCGGGCACGAGGCCGGGCATGGCGAGCCCCGCCAGCAGCTTGAAGGTGGTCAGGATCGCCAACAGCGGCCAGACGCGCGCGAAGCGGCGCCAAGCGTAGTCCCCCGCGCGCCCGGGACGGCCGATGTCGTCGCCGTGCACATGCACGATGATGAAGCCCGACAAAACGAAGAACAGGTCGACGCCGAGGTGCCCGAGCTCGAACCAGCGCGGGCATTCGACCGGCATGCGACCGAGGCGCGCGTGGAAGGCGACATGCTCGAAGACGACGGCGCTCGCGGCCAAGGCGCGCAGCACCTGGAGCCCGTCGAGCTTCCTGCGCGTTGCGTTGGTGCCCATCGTGCGCGCCCGCGGCCGCCGCGCGGTTGGCGCGTGGCGTCAGGGCGCCCAGACGGTACGCCAGCCGTTGGTCAGGTTGAAGGTCTCCGGACCGCAGAATGCCGCGGCGTTGCGGTACCAAGCCTGGTAGGTGCGCAAGCCCGCCGCGACGACGAGGCCCTTGGTCGAGACGCGCGGATCGCCCGCCTGCGGGTATTGCGCCGAGTTGGCCGAGGCGATGGTCGTCTTCAGCCGCACCACCGAACCGCCGGCGCAGCGCAAGCCGTCGCCGAAGACCGCGCCGGCTCCGCCGGACTGCAAGGTCGTGCCTTGGAAGAAGAGCACGGAGGAGTTCGGCACGCCCACGATCGACAGGACCAGGGTGTCGGCGGCGATGCTGGCGCTGCCCGCGGCCGAGATGCGCGCGGACAGGCCGAGCGAGTTGAGGCAGCCGCCGGTGCCGGCGGGCGCGTTGTTGCCGCACGGGCAGGCGGTGCCGCCACCGTCGCCGAAGCAGTACGCCGAGCCAGCGAGGCCGGGACGGTCGGCCGGATCGGCCGGGCTCGTGCCGAGCGCAAGTTCATCGCCGTCGTTCCAACCATCGAGGTCGCGATCGACGCCGAGGCGCGTCTGCGTGCCGTGCGGCACCACGGTGACGGTGGTCTCCGCACCGACGCCGGCGCCGGCGATGAGCTGCGCTCCGTTGACGACCACGCCGCCCAAGTCGGGCATCCATTGATTCAGCCCGAGGTAGGTCCAGCCGCGTTGGGATCCGGAACGCACGCCCTTGGCCACGAGCCCCACGCGCTGCAGGTCGGCCTCCTGGGTCCATAGGTTGAAGGTCGTGGCTGCGGCGCCAGTCGGGACGGCTGTCAAGGTCATTTGACGCCCCACCGCGGCGTGCGTGTCCTTGCTGGCCGTGCCTGGCGGAAACACGAGGCCGGTGGTCGAGCCGGCTGGCAGATCCGAGCCGGAGAAGGCCAGCATGAAGGCGACCATGTCGGCCACCTGCTGGTCGGAGACGAGGTTGAACACGGGCTCCGTCACGAAGCGCGCGAGGGAATCGACGCTGCCGTCGTGCAGGAAGCCGAAGCCCGCGCGCGACAGGGTCTGCGTGGCCTCGAAGCCGACCTTGTCGTGGAGGTTGCGCAACTGGGAGACCTTCATGCTGACATTGGTCGATCCGTCGTTCGACACGAGCGCGTGGTGGCGCTCGCCCGATGGACCCGGCGGAATCTGCTGGTAGGTGGTGCCCACGAGCTGGAAATCGGTGCCGAGGCCCGTCGGCAAGGTGTGGCAAGTCACGCAGCGAATGGCGTTGCCGTCGAGGGCGAGGTTGCGATAGTCGGCGAGGCCTTGCTGGGCGTTGCCCACTGGCAGCGGCTGCCCCGCCGGCCCGAAGCGCCCCGTCGTGTAGTGGCCTTGCAACGGCAAGCTCGTTGGCAAGGTGTTGTCCGCGTTGCGGAACGGATTGGGTGGGAACGTGACGGTGGCGAGGAAGTCCTCGAACTGCTGCATCTCCGCGTTGTTCAACAGCGCATCGTCGCCCTGCAGCCCCACGAACGCGGGGTTGAATTGCTCGATGCCATCGCGGTCGCCGCGCCAATGCAGCGGCTCCTTGCCGATGATGTCCTGGAACGTCTGGGTCGTCATCGGACCCTTCATCGGGTGGAAGTCCTGGAAGCCGCCGGACAGACCCGGGATGTTCGCGGCCAGGTTGTTGCCCGCCACCGGGTCGATCGTCCCGCTGGGATCGCCGAGGTCCCACGCCAAGCGATCCATGCGCGCGTCGACGTGGCACGAGGCGCACGAAGCCTGGCCGAGTCCCGAGGTGCGGTGCGTGTCGTAGAGGTGCTTGCGGCCGTGCTTGATGGCCACCGGCGATGCGTCGTGGAAGGCGAACGTGGAGACGACCTGTTCGGCGGCGAGGTCCACCACCTGCACGCGCGCGCCGAATTTGGCCAGCACGTACAAGCGACCGCGCGCTTCATCGAGCGCCAGCCCGGTCGGTCCCTCGGCCACTTCGATCGTCGGCGCGAGTCCGGCGCGCGCGCCATTGGCGTCGAGCACCACGAGGTTGTTGGAGCCCATGCCAGCCACGTAGGCGCGCGTGCCAGCCGCGTTCCACGCGATCTGGCGCGGATCGCCGATCGACAAGTCGCGCTGGGCCTGCGGCACCGTGCTCGTGGCGTAGGTGAGGTGCGTGTTGATGTCCCCGACGACCTTCGCCAAGGTCTGGTCGTCGACCTTGGCCCACTTGACGCGCACGAACTTGCCCTTCACGTTGGGTTCGAAGCGCACTTCGTTGATGGCGTCCGTGCCAACGGCCCACACATCCCCGCTGGCTGGATTGGGCGCGATGGCCATGACGAGGTTCATCAAGCGCGTGGCGTAGGACACCTGCAACGTGGCCACGTCGATGCGCGCGAGATCGTTGTCGACGAGGTCCCAACCCACGGGACGACCAGAACGCGCGGCTTGCGAGCCGCTGACGAAGTTCGTCCAGTTGCGCCCATTGTCGTCGCGCCACGCTCCAGCGGCGTCCTTCTTGACGATCAGGCCGACGCGCACCGGCGTGGGCAGCGCGGGATTGATGGCCGGCGAGAAGAGCGTGCCGTTGTTGGGTGGCGGGTTCTGGCCGTTGTACGGACCTTGATTGTCGCTGACGACGTTGGGCGGAAAGCCGCCGCCCATCGTGCTGCCGCCGCCGAGGATGGTCGAGCCGTTGCCGGATTCGAACACGGCCGCCCACACCTTCGTGCCGTCGGGCGAAACGGACAAGGCGCGCGGCTCCTCGCCCAGGATGGGAATGCGAGTCGGCCCCGCCGACAAGTTCGCGAGATTCCAGACCAGCACCGTGTCGGGCGCGCCGCAGCTGACGAAGGCCTTGCCCCCGGCGAAGACCACGTCGAACGGCTCGTCGTCCGTGGACAAGGTGCGCACCACGTTGCGCGTGGCGAGATCGACGATGCTGACCGTGTCGGAGATGTTGTTCACCACCCACGCCTCGGTGGCGGTGCGCGCGCGCACGCTGCACGGATCCAGTCCGACCGGCACGCTGAAGGCCGGCGCCAGCGGCGCGGAGGGCGCAGCTTGGATCGTCCACGCCTCGAGGCGCGCGTCGGCGGTGTTGACCGCCAAGAGCAGCGCGCCGTCGGGAGTGCGTTCCAACGGATGCACATGCGGCGTCTCCCAGTTGACGAAGCTCGACTGGGGCGCTGCGCGCACGACGGCGCAGGCAAGGACGCAGGCGACGAACGAGGGGAACAGGCGCATGGTTGGTTCTCGAGGGGGGGCTGCCACCTGATCATCCTCGACGCCCCGGGGACCTGCCATGGCCAAAGTCGCCCTCCAAGGCGATCTTGTCCAGCCCGCTTGACGAACGCGGCGCGCAGGGCCGAAGCACCTGCGCGCCGCGCGCGGAACGGACCGTGGCCCGTGGATCAGGCCAAGGTGGCGAGGCAGGCCTGGATGGGCGCCCAGTCGCGCTCGGCGCCGGTGTTCTCCTGCACGCCGCAGTAGGCCACCTTGCCGTGCTTGTCGACCACCACGGTGGCGCGGTGGCTGATGAACGGCACCTTGGGGTGGACGAGGCCGTAGTCCTTGGTCACGGAAAGCATGGGATCGGCGAGCAGGTCATGGCCGATCTTGTAGGTCTGCTTCCACGCCTTGTGGGACCAGGTCGAATCGCGGCTGATGCCGACGACGATCACATCGTTGCCGGCCAGCACGGGCTGCGTGGTGACCTTGCAGTTCTCCGTCTCGCAGGTCGGGCTCCAGTCGAGCGGATACCACAACAAGACGACGTTCTTCTTGCCGCGGAAGTCGGAGAGCTTCCAGTCCTTCTCGTCTTGGGTCTTGAGGGTGAAGTCGGGGGCCATCTGGCCGGTGGCGAGCGTCATGGCGGGTTCCTTCGCGGGTGGTGCGGTGTCGTGCGTGGTCGCAGGCGCGCACGAGTCTAGCCTCGCGCTCGACACGGGCACAACGCGCGAGGATGATGGCGGGCATGCTGCCGAGCAACCTGCCCGAGGCCCTGCGTGTCGACCTCGACTTCGCCATCGAAGCCGCGAGCGCGGCGGGGGCTCGCGTGCTCGCCCTGCGCGCCTCGAACCGTTGGCAGGGCGACATGCTCGCCGATGTCGGCGACCAGGCCGCCGACGGCTACCTGCAAGGCTTGATCCGCGGAGCGCGTCCGGACGACGGCATCCTGTCCGAGGAGACGGCCGACACTACCTACCGTCTTGCCAAGCGCCGCGTGTGGATCGTCGATCCGCTGGACGGCACGCGCGAATACAGCCAACTGCGCGAAGACTGGGCCGTCCATGTGGCGCTGGTCGTCGATGGCGCCTGCGCCCTGGGCGCGGTGGCCTTGCCCGCACAAGGCCGCGTGCTGTGGGGCGTCTGCGCGAGCGGGACTCAGGCTGGCGGCGTGGTCGAAGGCGGCAGGCTCGATGGCGGCGCCACGATCCATGGTTCGACGCCGGAGTCATCGCCGCTGCGCGTGGCCGTCTCGCGCAGCCACACGCCAAGTTGGATGCCCGCCTTCGCCGGGCGCATGGGCGCGGTCGAGGTCCGTTGCGGCAGCGTGGGCGCCAAGGTGGCGCTGCTCATGTTGGGCGAGGCCGATCTCTACGCCCATCGCAAGGGCCTCAAGGAATGGGACACCTGCGCGCCGGAATGCGTGGCGCGCGGACTGGGCTGGAATGTCACGCGCCTGGACGGGACGCCTCTGCGCTACAACTCGCCCGAACCCAAGGTCGACGAGTTCCTCGTCTGCCGACCGGCTTCGCGCGACGCTGTGCTCGCGGGGCTGCGCGACTGCGGCGCCTTGTCGCACCGGGAACCGAAGCCCTGAGGGGCGCGGCGCCATCCGGCGCCCTGTCAATTTTTTTTGACGCAACCGCGCGCGCGAACCGCTTCGGCGCCGACATCCCTTCCCACCGGAGCGACCAGCGCGTATCTTGGGGCCCTGCGGCGCGCACGACCCGCGCCGCCCCCCCCACCAAGATGCGCGCATCCGAATCCACTGGCGCCTCGCGCCGCGTGTTCCTGCAAGCGGCGGCCGCCGCCGGCTCCTTCGCCATCCTGTCGCGCCCATCGACGGCGCAAGATGGACGCGCGCCGCTGAAGGTGGGCGTCATCGGCTGTGGCGGACGAGGCACCGGCGCCGCGGCCGACGCGCTCGCCGCCTCGCCGCGCGTGCGCATCCACTCGCTGGGCGACTTGTTCGCCGACCGCGTGCAGTCCTGCCGCAAGGCCCTGGCCGGCCACGGCGAGCGCGCCGCCGTGCGCGACGACAAGGTGCACGTGGGCTTCGACGCGCACCAGAAGGTGGTCGACTCGGGCGTCGACATCGTCATCCTCGCCACCGCGCCGTTCTTCCGACCGATGCACCTGGCGGCCGCCGTCAAGGCCGGCAAGCACGTGTTCATGGAGAAGCCCGTGGCCACCGATCCCGCGGGCGTGCGCTCCGTCATCGCCTCGGCGGAGGAGGCCGAGCGCCAAGGACTGTCCATCGTCGCCGGCACGCAGCGCCGCCACGAGCAGTGCTACCTCGAGGCCATGAAGCGCGTGCAGGACGGCATGATCGGCGAAGTCGTGTCCGCCCGGTGTTATTGGAACCAGGGCGGCTTGTGGGTCAAGCAGCGCGGAGCCGGCATGAGCGACATGGAGTGGCAGGTGCGCAACTGGCTGTACTTCACCTGGCTGTCGGGCGACCACATCGTCGAACAGCACGTCCACAACCTGGATGTGGTGAACTGGGCGATGGGCGGACCGCCCGTGCGCGCCACGGGGCTTGGCGGGCGCGAAGTGCGCCGCGGCTCGGAATACGGCCACATCTACGACCACTTCGCCGTCGAGTACGAATACAAGAACGGCGCCAGCGCCATGAGCTTCTGCCGCCAGATCGACGGCTGCGCCTCGCGCGTCGACGAGGTCGTGGTCGGCACCAAGGGCGTCCTGCACTCCTCCTCTGGTTCGGCGCGCATCGTCCTGCGCGACGGCACGAGCTGGGTGCACGAGGGCGAGAATCCGAATCCCTATGTCGAGGAGCACAAGCACCTCGTCGCCTCCATCGAGTCGGGCAAGCCCATCAACGAGGCTCGCCGCATCGCCGAGTCGACGCTGACGGCCATCATGGGCCGCATGAGCGCCTACACAGGCCAGCAGGTCTCGTGGAAGCAGGCGCTGGAGAGCAAGCTGGATCTCGCGCCGGCCAAGTACGAGTTCGGCCCGCTGCCCGCCGTCGAGGTGGCCGTGCCCGGACGCACTCCGCTCGTCTGAGCGGAGTGCGCGCGCGCAGAGGCAGCGTTCGGATCGCTCAAGGCGCCTGGTCCGGCACCGACTCCCAGTTGCCCAGGACGCGTCCGACCACGACCGTGTAGACGAGCGAGCCTTCGCGCTCGTCCACGCCCGGCAACAAGTCCTCGTCGAGCCGACGCAGCAGCGCTGGCACCTGGCGTTCGTCGATCTCCGAGTCCTCCAGTACCACCACCGTGCCCGCGACGGTTCCATCCGCCAGATGATGCAGATCGACGGCCGCGAGGTCTTTGCCGTCGCTCGTCGCGAGGAAACGTTCCGAGTTGGCGGTGCGCAGCGTGCGCTTCCAGACGAGGTTCATGCGAAGAACTCCTTGATGGCATGCGTGGCGACCACGGCCGCGCCGGACAACGCGGCGACGAACAGCGCGCAGCTGCCGCGATGGCCGAGACCAGTGCCTGGGAGGCCAAAGCTCGTGTAGCGGCGCCCCGAGGCGCTGCGACCCACGCGAAAGCCGCGGCCGCCCACCGAGTAGCCGACGCCGCGGCTGCCGATGTTGACGCGGAACGGCCCGATGTTGATCGAGCGACGGTAGTGGAAGCCCATGGCGCAGCGAGGGTAGCGCGCCTGGAGGCGCCGCGGGAGTCCGGACAACCAGTGTCCCACCCCCCTGCATGGTCGGCGTGGCTCCGCCAGCGTTCCGCGCCGAGTGGCGGCGCGCTTGTGGCGCGACGCGGTGCCGTCGTCGACAATCTCCGCCGATGGACCAGGCAAGCGAGCTCGCACCGCTAGGCGACGACGACTACGCGCCGTCCTTCCGCGCCTGGACTCGCGGAGGACCCGCGCCGTCGCGCGAGCTCCTGCCGCGCGTGCATCAACTCGCGCTGCTTTCCCCCGAGGCTTGCGCGCGCCTCTTGCGCGAAGTGGATCGGCGACAAGAGTTCGGCGACCGCGGCGCGACTCCGCCCAACTCGATGCACGACCACGCCATCGACCTGCGGGCGCTGGGCTTCGGCACCCTGCTCGATGCGCTGCATGCGCGGGTCGCGCCCCTCGCCGAGCAGTTGCTGCCCGAGTTCGCCGCCCGTGGGCTCGACGCGCACCACAGCTACCTCGTCGACTACTCGCGCGGAGGCGACGAGGACCTCGGCTTCCATGTCGACGACGCGGAAGCGACCATCAACATCTGCCTCGGTGGCGATTTCCGCGGCGCGGAGCTCGTGATGATGGGCTTGCGCTGCGACCTGCACCGCCAGACGCCCGTGCGCGCCGAAGAGGAAGTCCAGATCGAGCACGCGGCCGGCATCGCCGTCGTGCATGCTGGACGACATCGCCATCGCGTGGAGCGCATCCGCTCCGGGCGACGGCGCAACCTGATCGTGTGGAGCCGCTCGAGCGCGCGTCGCGCCGGGCCGCGATCCTTGGAGTGCGCGCCGTGGTGCGCGTGGAGTTGAAGGAACGAACCATGGCCGAAATGCGCTACCGCCGCCTGGGCAAGTCCGGACTCAAGGTCTCCGAGCTGTCCTTCGGCTCGTGGGTCACCTTCCACAAGCAGATCGACCTCGCGACGTCGATGGCGCTCATGCACCAGGCGTACGAGGCGGGCGTCAACTTCTACGACAACGCCGAAGCCTACGCCTCCGGCGAATCCGAGCGCCTGATGGGCGAGGCGCTGCGCCAACTCGGCTGGCCGCGCAGCAGCTACATCGTCTCGACCAAGGTCTACTGGGGCGGCAAGCTCCCGACCCAGAAGGGCCTCTCGAAGAAGCACATCCGCGATGCGTGCGACAACGGCTTGAGGCGCTTGCAGGTCGACTACCTCGACTTGTACTTCTGCCACCGACCCGACCACGAGACGCCGCTCGAAGAGACCGTGCGCGCCATGGGCGAATTGGTGCAGCAGGGCAAGGTGCTGCACTGGGGCACCTCGGAATGGGAGGCCGACCAGATCGCCGAAGCGCACGGCATCGCGCGCGAGTTGGGCCTGGCGCCGCCGACGATGGAGCAGCCGCAGTACAACCTGTTCGAACGCACGAAGGTCGAGCGCGACTACGCGCGCCTCTACGACTCGATCGGCCTCGGCACGACGATCTGGTCGCCGCTGGCCTCGGGCATCCTGGCAGGCAAGTACCAAGACGGCGTGCCGGAGGGTTCGCGCATGTCGCTCGCCGGCATGGAATGGCTGCGCGCCGAGCTGGAAAGCTCCGAAGGCCGCCGCAGGGTCGCCATGACGAGCGAACTCGCCCTGCTGGCGCGGGAGCTCGGCGCCAGCGTCGCCCAACTCGCCATCGCCTGGTGCCTGCTGAATCCGCGCGTCAGCACCGTCATCCTCGGCGCCACCAACACGCGGCAGTTGGCCGAGAACCTCGGCGCGTTGGATGTATTGCCCAAGCTTTCGCCCCAAGTCGTCGAACGCATCGAAGCGATCGTCGAGAGCAAGCCTCGACCGCGACCGACGTACTGAGGCCGGTTCGCGAGCTCGAATCGCAGGCTAGACTTCCCTGCGGTGGACTCTTCCCTTCCCACGCCTCCGCCCTCCCACGAGGAGCTCTACGATCGCGCCATCGACAGGGTGCTGCGCGGGGAACGCGTCGATCTCGCGGGGCTGCGCGACGAGCACCCGGACTTCCCGGACGAGTTGCTGGCCAAGCTCGAGAAGATGCAGCGCGTGGCGCGCGGCGGGGACGCTCCGCCGCAGCCCGCCTTGGAGTCGGTGGGGCCCTACAAGCTGGTCGAGCCGCTCGGCGAAGGCGGCATGGGCATGGTCTACCTGGCCGAACACCAGTTCCTGCGCCGCCGCGTCGCGCTCAAGCTCGTGCGGCCCGAACTGCGCCACTCGACCACGACCCGCGCGCGTTTCGAGCGTGAAGCGCTGGCGGTGGCGCGCCTCAAGCACCCGCACATCGTGGCCGTGCACGATGCGGGCGAGGAGCGCGGCCTGGCCTACCTCGCCATGGAGCTGGTCGATGGCGCGGGGCTGGACGAGGAACTGTCGCGGCTGTCCGCGCAGGGTTCGCGCATGGACCCGCGCCGGGCCGCGCGCATCGGGATCGAGATGGCTTCGGCGTTGCACGCGGCCCACGCCGCTGGCGTGCTGCACCGCGACGTCAAGCCGAGCAACATCCGCCTCGACCGCGAGGATCGCGCTCTGCTGCTCGACTTCGGCTTGGCGCAGGCCGAGGGCTCCGCCACCATCTCGGCGACCGGCATGTTCCGCGGCACGCCCGCCTACGCCGCGCCGGAGCAGATCGACGGCGCGGAGCTCGACGCGCGCTGCGATGTGTACTCGCTCGGCGCGACCTTGTACGAATGCCTCGCGGGCAAGCCGCCCTTCGAGGGGGCGACGACGCTGCAGCTGTTCCAGCGCATCTTGTCCGTTCCGCCCGCGCCGCTGCGCGAGTCCATGCCGGATCTCGATGCGCGGCTCGAGCGCATCGTGCTGCGCGCCTTGGCCACGAAGCGCGACGAACGCCATGCCGACGCGGCCGAATTGGAACGCGACCTGCGCGACTGGCTGGCCCAGTCCGCCGGGTCGACCCAGTCCGCCGGGTCCGAGGGGACCGCGACCGCGGCCGCGAGGACGGACACCAAGCCGCTGTCGGCTCCGAGGGCCAAGCGTCCGATGGCGCCCGCGCTGGCGACCATGGGCTTGATGCTCGCTGGCGGAGCCTGGTTCGTGCTGGCCGGCGAAGGACGAACTGGCATCGACGAGGTTGCGCGAGGCGCAACCGCGACGGAGACCGCCAAGGCGCTCGCGGGTCCAGACGCGGCGCGCTTGCTCGGCCCCGCGAGTCCGGCTCGCCTCGTCGAGCTGCATGGCGGGCCCGACCTCCCCTTCGGCAAGCGCCTCGACGGGTGGGAGCGCACGCTGGGCCCGGGCACCTTCGGCGACGACGAGGAGTCCAGCGGCGCGGTGGGCTTGTGCCGCGAAGGCTTGGCGCTGAAGCCGTTGGCCTTGTCGCCGCGCGCGAGCGGCGTGCGCGGCGTGCTCGAGCCCTTGTCGATCGCGCTGGATGCGCCTGAGCGCGAAGCACCGCCGCGCGCCGTGGGCGTGGCGCTGGAATGGGCCGACGGGCGCGTGCTCGCCGCGAGCCTCGCGCCCGAGGGCGGAATCGCGCGCCTCGCCTGGTGCGCGTTGGCTCGCAGCGACGCCGGCGCATGGTCGCGCTCGACCGTCGACCTCCCGCTCGAGGAGCGTCCTGCGCTGGCGCCATGGTCCTTTTGCCTGCGCTTCGACGACGAGATCGCGCAGCTCGAGTGGACCGACGCGCAAGGCAAGGCGCGCATCGAGCGCGCGCCCGCGCACCTGGTCGGCGCCGGCCATCCCGTGCGCTTCCACGCGTGGACCGAACAAGGCGCCGTGCGCTGCACGAGCTTCGTCTTGGAGGAGTCGTGATGCGGATCGGCATGGGCTTGTTGCTGGCGTGCGCGTTGGCGGGCTGCGCCCAACAGGGCGAACTGCGACGCCCGGACGGGACGATGCGCGCCAGCGGCCAGTTGCGAGGCGGCTTGCAGGAAGGCGTGTGGACCCACCGGCACCCCGATGGTTCCAAGCAGGCCGAAGGTCCGTGCAAGGGCGACGCGCAGCACGGTGAATGGACCTGGTGGCGCGCCGACGGCAGCGTCGAACAGCGCGGCTCCTTCGAACTCGGCATGAAGACCGGCGTCTGGAGCACGTGGCGCGTCGATGGCTCGCGTTCCTCGTCCGGAACCTGCCACGAGGGCCTCGAACACGGGCCATGGAGCTTCTGGCGGGTGGACGGATCGCTCGAACGAAGCGGCTGGTACCACCTGGGCTCGCCAGCGGGCCCGTGGACCATCCACGACGCCTCGGGCGCCGTCAAGGCGTTTGGACACTACCAAGGCGGCGTCATGGTCGGCGATTGGCTCGCTCGCGCAGGCGACGGATCGTGGACGCGCACGACCTATCCAGCGGCGGACGGAGTCGTGCTGGTCGTCGAGCGCGCCCGACAAGCCACCACGCACGCGGAGGAGGTCGATGCCCGCTGGTTGCGACGGACGGGCGCGCTGGCCTCCGGGACCAAGCAAGGCCTGTGGGTCGGGTGGCATGGCGGAGGTTCCGCGCGACTCGCCGCCAGCTTCGTCGACGATCGCGCGCACGGACTCGTGCAGGCCTGCGACTCCGATGGTCGCGTGATGGCGCAAGGCGCGGCGCGCGAAGGCGCCTTGGCCGGGACATGGCGCTACGCGCAGGGCGATGGTTGGCGCTTGGAGTCCTACGATCCGCCGCGCCCGCGGAGGGCCCACGACGGATCGTGGTCCGACGAAGCGGCGACGGTGCTCGACGCCTCGACCGTCGAACGCTGGCTCGCGGAGTTGTCTGCGCCAACGCAGCCTCCGCCGTCGCTCGTGGCGGCCCCGGTGGCCGATGCCGCCACGCGGGAGGGGCTCGAGGCCGAGGTTCCGCGGCCGCCGGCGGCACGCGCCCAGCCATGGACGGAGCACGAGCTGCACATCCTGCCCCGACTCGTCGAGCTGTATGGCACGGGCACCGCGGCCAACTGGGGCGAACGCGACGGCTACGAAGTGGCCCGTGGCAGGAGCGTCGCGTTGCTGCATCCCGACCAGGTCGCCAAGCCGGGCGACCACTTGGGAAAGCGACTGCCCGTGACGAGCTTCGCCTGCGCCGGCGAGACGCAACCACTCGACCTCGATCGCTTGCGGGGCCGTCGCAATGTCCTGCTCGTCGTGCTGCGCGGCTTCGGCGGCCAAGTGTGCGTGTACTGCACCGCGCAGTTGAAGGCGCTGGGCAAGGAGCGCGCGCGCCTCGAAGCGCTCGAGACCGAGGTGTGCCTAGTCTATCCGGGCCCGAAGAGCGGACTCGACGCGTTCCTCGAGGCATGGGAGCTGACCTTCGGCGCCGGCGACAAGCCCGCGTGGTCGATGCTCTACGACGCCGACCTCGAGCTCGTCGACGCGCTGGGCATCCGCGACAACGTCGCGGTCCCGTCTTGCCTGTTGCTGGACAAGCAAGGACTGGTGCGTTGGTCGCACGTGGGCAAGGACCACGCCGATCGACCCTCCGCGCTCGAGATCCTGCGCCGCATCGAGGGCTTGGGCGGACGCTGAACCCAGCTCATCGCACGACGTCGGCCCAATCGGCCATCTTCTCGGCGAGCTTGCGGCGCGCGCGCGACAAGCGCATGTCGGCCGCGGAGCGCGCGATGCCGTGGCGAGTCGCGTAGGCCTCGATGGCCTCGTGGCGGAAGTAGATCGACTCGAGCACCTCGCGATCCTCGACGCGGAGGAGGTTGAGCAGCACCTCCATCGCCTGGGCCTGGTCGGCGCGCTCGGCCTGCGAAAGCCCTCCGGCTCCAGGCATGGCGAGCGCGAACTCGCGCGACTGCTGGGCGTCGAGGCGCAGCGGATCGCGACCGCGGCCGCGCGCCTTGTTGACGAGCAGCCGCCAGGCAGCCGTCCACAAGTACGCGCGCAGGGCCGATGGATCGGCGAACTCGGGCGCCTCCTCGAGACGCAGCAGGCGGAACACGGCTTCCTGCGCCAAGTCGCTGGCGCTGACCGAAGGCCGCAACATGCCTCGTCCCTTGGCGCGCAGGCGCGCCGACACGGCGGCGACTTCCTGGCGCAGCAACTCGTCGAGCGCGTCGTGGTCGTCGTCGTCCTGCCAGCGCCGCAGGAGTTCGGCGGCGCGCTGGGCGTCCAGAGGTGCGTCGTTCATGGTCTTCCGGGCGCGGCTGCGCCGATCCAAGTTCGCGTCCCCGAGCCATCCGCGCAAGACGGCTCGCGCGGCGACTCACCCACCCGCTTGCGGCATCTCGACGCCGGCGAGCTTGCGCAGGTGGATCACGCATGGATCGATCGACGACTTGCCGCCGATCACGAGCTGTTCGCGGTCGGCGAAGGCGACCAGCAGCTCCCGCGCCCAGGCCTTCTTGCGCGTGCCGCCGCCGGCGCTCTTCTCCCACGCCTTGAGTCGCGCGAGGAAGCGCTCGGACTCGCGCTTGGATCGGGCGCGCGCGGGGGAGGACAGGTAGTCCTCCACCGCGGCGCGGCAATGGGCCACGAAGCCATCGTGACCGCCCGTCTCCTTCCACAGCCGCGCCAGCAGATCAGCTTGCGTGCAACCTTGGCGCTCGAGCGCCTGCAGGAGGAGGGTGCGCTCCTCTTCCGTGGCCGGCGAGGGCAGCCCATCGATGCGCGCGTGCGCCATGTCGCGCAAGGTCGAAACGTAGAGCGGATGCTCCTCCAACTTGCCGAGCCGCTCCAACCCCTCCTGCAACGCATCGACCACCGCCACCAGGGCGGGCGCGTCGGACGCGTCGCGCACCGCGGCCTCGGGCAGGACCAACGCCCAAGGGTTCAACTCGAGTCCGTCGCGCACGAGTTGCAGCGCGCCTTGCGCGCGTTCGTCCTCGGAAAGCGCGTCGTGCGACCTGCGCAGCGCCAGCGCCTCGAGGAACGACGGGAAGCCGTGGTTGACCGCCCAACAGACGGATTGATGGTGCAGCATCGGTCGCCGACCACCCTTGTCGTCGTGGTTCCACCCGGCGTGCACCGTGGTCGCCTCGTCGCCGCCGGTGGCGTACTGCTCGCCCTCGCAGCGGAACTCGCCGGTCGCCGGATCGTGACGCATGACGACCACCGCGCAATGCCCGGGCTGGCCCGCGGTCGAGGCCGGCGTGCCCGCGATGCGCCAAGTGCGCGCGCCGATGTTGCCCATCGTCCCGCACACGCCACCGTCCTTCCACATCATCTGGATCGAGCCGTAGTCGAAGGCGAAAGGCGCGAGGCGGCGCGCCGATTGCATGTCGAACTGCTGGGCGATGCCGTCGATGTACTCGCCATAGGTGCGGAACTCGCCGCGTTCTCGCAAACGCAGCCAGATCTCCTCGCGCTCGCGCAAGGGCTGGTCGTCGGCGGCGAGCATCAGGAGCACCGGCCAAGGGGCGTCGAGCGGAAAGCGCTCGCCCTCGCGCGCGGCCCGCTCGGCATCGGTCGGCGGCAGCTTGTCGTTGCGCAGGAACCAGGCCATCGACTCCGCCGCGGTCGGCGCACGGTCGCGCCGAGCGGGCAGGCGTCCCTTCCTGCGATAGGCCTCGCGGAACAACTCGTGCGCCGCGGCGATGCGCGCGCGCAGTTCCTTGTCCTCGATCGCCGCCTTCGACATCCAGTGCACCGCCCGATCTCCGCAGTCGACGCGCGTCTCGGGGTGCCCCTTCGAGGCCATGTACGCGTTGAACTCGGCCTGCAACGCCGCCGAGGCGATCACATCGGCCGCCACGAGCCTGCGGCGCTCCTTGGTCGGCACCGCGCGCGACTTGCGCGGCTTGGCGAGGCCGCGTTCGTCGTATTCCAGCGGCGGCAGTTCCTGCGCGGGTCGCTCCACCTCGATGGGCTCGTGGTCCTCGAGGAAGTCGACGATGTGGTCGTCGCGATCCAGGACGCGCGAACGGTCCTTGGTGTCCACGGCCACGCGGGGATCGCCGGGGATGGAGAGCACAAGCGGCTTGCGCGGGTCGACGTCGGCGAGCGCGGGCGGATGCGTCTTGTCGGCGTCGTTCCAGCCGCCGGCCTCGAGCGAGCGCCCCGCGTACGAGTCCTGGATGGCGAAGGCCAGCGCCAGCTGCGTAGCCTCGCGCCGCACGACCTTGGGGCCGAGGTCGAGCTCGAGCGAACGCAAGGCGAGGAGCACCGGCGTCGGATCGGCGCGGCAACCG
>SXGS01670065.1_pt1 | contig 33830 bp, 24 predicted proteins | sample 3174681 | NCBI WGS metagenome assembly SXGS01 (sample SAMN11356861, study PRJNA531348) | freshwater metagenome | isolation source: freshwater sample F1-80 | place: China: Fuxian Lake, Yuxi | collected 2017-12-25
GCCGCGCGGTTGAAGGCACCGGTCTTGATAACCGGCGAGCGCAAGCTTCGTGGGTTCGAATCCCACCTCCTCCGTCGAAGGCCGCTGTTGAAGTTGTGCGGTGGACCCCTGAAGGGGACCGGAGAGGTGGCCGAGAGGCTGAAGGCGCTCGCCTGCTAAGCGAGTATGGGCCCATCAGCCCATCGAGGGTTCGAATCCCTCCCTCTCCGCTGGCGTTCGCTTGCCAGCTGCGCCTTTATCGGGTACTTGTGACCCGATTTGTGATCGTGAGCACCCGTAGCTCAACTGGATAGAGCGATGGTCTACGGAACCATAGGTTGGAGGTTCGAGCCCTTCCGGGTGCGCTCTTTTTTCACCCCTGGCCACATCGCAGCTTCACTTGATTGATTCTGCGATGTGGCCAGGGGTTTTGTCGTCCTGATGTCCCGCCGAAGCCGACATCACCCCGCCTTCATGGAGCTTGCCATCGAGCAGGCCCTTGAGGCGGCGCAGGTCGGAGAGGTCCCAGTCGGTGCGATCGTCGTCGTCGAAGGCGAGATCCTCGGCAGGGGCCGCAACAGGCGAGAGCAGGACAACGACCCGCTCGGCCACGCGGAGCTCTTCGCGCTCCGCCAGGCCGCGCAGGCGATCGGTTCATGGCGTCTGCCACGGAGCACGCTCTACGTCACGCTGGAGCCCTGCCCCATGTGCGCTGGCGCCATCCTTCAGGCCCGCGTCGAGCGGGTAGTCTTCGGGTGCAGAGACCCGAAGGCCGGCGCGGTCAGGTCCCTTCACGCCCTGCTTGAAGATCCTCGCCTCGCCCACCGCGCCCAGGTCATCGAGGGCATCCTCGAAGACCAGTGCCGGGCCCCGCTGACCGCCTTCTTCCAAAGGCTCAGGCAGGGCGAGCAGACAACTCAAGAAGACGAGCAAAGTCCACGGAGAGGTGGCCGAGCGGCTGAAGGCGCTTGACTCGAAATCAAGTTCACCTGTGAGGGTGACGGGGGTTCGAATCCCCCCCTCTCCTTTGCTGACATCGGGGGCGCAACCCACACCCGACGAAGATCCCCAGTTCAACCTCACCTGGAGAGGTGACCGAGTGGTTGAAGGTGCACGACTGGAAATCGTGTGTGCGTGAAAGCGTACCGAGGGTTCGAATCCCTCCCTCTCCGCTTCCAATCCCAGGGCGCTTGACTCCATCGCCCGGGTGCTCAAAGTCCTTCGAGGTTCGCGAGGCCACGGCCCCGCCACCCTGAGAACGGCCGCATCGCGGAGTTCCCAATGCCCGTTGTGGTATTCCGTCAGACCCGGGAGGGAGCAGCGGGCCACAGCGAAGCATGTGGGGGCTCCGCCATGCGGCCGTTCTCCGTTTTTCTCCGCCCCCCAGACACCCCATGACCCACCCCGAACTCCCACCCCTTCGGCACATCTTCCGCTGGGACCTCGACAAGACCTACCTCGCCACCGACTTCGACTCCGTCGCCGACCTGATCCGCACCTTCGCCCAGCGCCCGAGCAGAAGACCAACATCCCCGGCGCCGACGCGCTCCTGCGCGAGCTCCTGCGCGACACCCCCCAGGGCCGCCGGATCGTCACCTTCATCTCCGGATCACCCCAGCAAATGCGCGCCGTCCTTGAGGAAAAACTGCGCCTCGACGGCGTCGACCCCGCCTTCTTCGTCCTCAAGCCCAGCCTCCAGAACCTCCTGCGCGGACGCCTGCGCGCCCTGCGCGGCCAGATCGGCTACAAGCTCCAGGCCCTGCTCGACCTGCGCCTTCGCACCGACCTCGCCCCCGAGACCCTCTTCGGCGACGACGCCGAGCAGGACGCCTTCATCTACAGCCTCTACGCCGACATCGCCGCCGGCCGCGTCGGCCGCGCCTTCGTCGCCGAGCTCCTCAAGGCCGCCCGCGTCTACCCCGACACCATCGACCACATCCTCGACCTCATCCGACAGAACACCCCCCAGGACACCACCCGGCGCATCTTCATCAACCTCGAGCGCCACACCCCCACCGCCAGCTTCTCTCCCTACGGCGACCGCCTCGTCCCCATCCACAACTACTTCCAGGCCGCCCTCATCCTCTTCGACGACGACACCCTCGACGCCGAGGCCATCGTCCGCGTCGCCCTGTCGATGACCCACCACCACCGCTTCACCCCCGCCATGCTCGCCAACTCCTTCCAGGACCTCATCCGACGACGCCGCGTCGACCCCGGCGTCGCCCGGCGCCTCGCCGATGAGCTGCCCCGCGTCGCTCTGCCCGAGATCACCCCCGTTGGTCTGACCCCCGCCGCCTTCCTCGACGAGCTCGCCTCCCGCCTGACCGCCCTCCAGGGCAGCTCCGGCGCACCCCGCGTCGCCGACCTCGGCACCCCCGACTACCACAAGCTCCTCGACGAACACGTCCGCCGCTGACCCGCCTCCCCCCACACCAGGGCTCCCAGGCGATCACCCCGGCCCGCAGCGCGATCACCCCGGCCCGCAGCGCGGGCTCCTCCGGCCCGCAGCGCGGGCTCCTGCCGACGCGCGTGTCAAGACTCCCCGACGCCGCCGTCAAGCACTCTGTCCGACCGGCCCTGGCGCCGGACCCCCGAAAAACCACCGCGCCGCGACGCCTCAAGCGACGCCCGACGCCCTCGAACAGGGCCTCGGCCGCCGCGCGGCGCCGACCTGCGCGCAGCGACGGAGGCCGATCATGATACGCCGCGAACACCTCGACGCCGCCTCGGAGATCAACCTGATCCCCATCTTCAACCTCGTCGTGGTCCTCATCCCCCTGCTGCTGCTCTCCGTCGTCTTCGAAGAGCTTGGCGTCATCGACATCTCCACCCCGAGGTTCGTCACCCCCATCGTCGATCCCCTCATCCACGAGCCCCCCTTGAACCTCTCCGTCATCATCTCCGACCAGGGCTTCACCCTCACCAGCCACCAGGGCGCCCCCATCCCCCCCGTCGAGGGCTGCCTCGGCGCCGCCACGATCTGCAACCGCCCCGGCGCACCCGTCGCCGACCTGCTCCAGAAGATGCGACGGGACCGCGCCCGCTACGACCTCACCGGCGACCCGGAGGCCCTCAAGCGCTCCAACGAGGCCCTGGCCGCGGCCATCGCCCGCTACGACCTGCGCGCCCTCTACAACACCCTGCTCGCCCTCAAGGCCGACGCCCCCGAGACCCACGACGTCACCGTCTCCGCCGACCCCCTCATCCCCTTCGAACTGCTCGTCGCCACCATGGACGCCGCCCGCTTCAAGCTCGCCAGCCCCCGCGACGACGGCCGCTTCGACACCGACGCGGCCTTCCGCGCCGCACCCCACATCCAGACCCCCGAGGGCTACGCCCAGCTCTTCGGCGAGGTCGGCCTCGCCGTCCGCCCCTGACCCGCTCCCCCCCCCGACCTCCCAGGATTTACGCCCCCGCCCCTTTTCGGATAGCCTACGGCTCCACCTCGACGCCCCAGGAGCCCCCATGCCCCCTGCCGCCATCGCCGCCGTCCTGGTCGCCCTGGTCGCCCTCGCGATCGTCGCCCTCGCCCTCAAGCGGGCCAGGATCTCGATCCCGGATCACCAGGCGCTCATCATCCAGCGCACCGGCCGACCCTCGACCGTGGCCTTCCACGCCGCCTTCATCCTCCCGATCGTCGCTCGCGCCGAGATCATCGACATGTCGACCCGCCGCGTGAGCATCGAGCTGTCCGGCCGCGACGGGGTCCAGTGCCGCGACAACATCCGAGCCGACGTCAAGGCCACCTTCCACCTCAGGATCAACCACACCGCCGAGGACGTCCTCAAGGTCGCCCAGACCGTCGGTGCCGAGGCCAGCGGCCGACAGGAGGTCGTCGAGGCCCTCTTTCGCGACAAGCTCACCGAGGCCATCAAGGTCGCCTTCAAGCAGCTCGCCTTCGACGAGATCATGGCTGAGCGCGAGCGCCTGCGCGACGATACCCTCATGATCATCGGGAGCAACCTCAACGGCTTCTCCCTCGAAGACATGGCCTTCGCCGCCATCGACCAGACGCCCATCGAGGCGCTCGATCCGAACAACGCCCTCGACGCCGAGGGCATACGCCGGATCACCGAGCGCGCCGCCGCCGCGCAGATCGAGACCAACCGCCTCAAGCACGACCTTGCGCTGCACGTCGCCCAGCAAGACCTCGAAGCCCAGCGCGCCATCCTCGACCTGGAGCGCCGACAGGCCGAGGCCCAAGCCCTCGCCGCGCGCGAGATCGCCGAGTTCCGCGCTCACCACGAGGCCGAGCTCCTCATCGTCGAAGCCCAGCAACGAGCCCGCGCCGAGCGCGTCACCCTCCAGGCCCGCGCCGAGGCCGGCCTGCCTCCCCTCGATGCCCTCCCCCTCGCCCCCTCCGCTCCCGCAGCGGCCGCCTCGACGGCGACCTCGACGCCCCCGTCGCTCTCGGGCAATGAGCCCGCTCGACCCGCGCAGATCGACCCCAGAGGCAGCAACCCCTTGCAGCACCTCCTCGACACCACCCGCGCCAACACCCAGTCTTTACTCAAGAAAATCGAGGAATGAGCGGCCGACGGGCCTGGGCGGCGCTTCGCGCCGACGGGCGAGCGACTCCGGCGATCTCGGGCTCGGCGGCGATGGGGGCGCTCGAAGTCAGCGAGAGGCCCATTGTCTGGGATCGGACCCGATCAGCCCGGTGAGAGAGGCGATCAGATCGTCGACGAAGGCGCCGCGATCGATCTCCATCCCCATCGCCGTCATGCGGTGAAAGTCCGCGATCGAGCAGTACAACGCCGCCGCCACCCGCATCATCCGCAGCGGCATGAGCTCGTCGGGGACGCGCTCCATCCGCCCCATCATCGCCGCTGTCAGGGCGAGGATCCCCGGCGCCATCGTCGCCGGCATCTCGGCGAGCGGGAAGCTGCGGCTCGTGACGAGCTGCGCCACGACGAGCAGGTAGTCCGTGCCCCCGTCGGGGTCGTCGAGCTTGGCGACGAGGGGGCGGACCATGAGGCCGACGAGCTCGGGCAGCGTGTCGCGCCCCTCGGCCGCCAGGTGCTGCACCGCCACCGTCCAGCCGGCCTCGATGGAGGAGGAGTGCCGCTCCAGCAAGGCGTTGACGAGGTCCTTCTTGTCCGCAAAGTGGTAGAGCACCGCAGAGTGGTTGCCCTGACCGGCCTCGGCCGCGATGCGCCTGAGCGACACCGAGTCGATGCCGTCCTGCGCGAAGAGTCGCTCGGCGGCGCGCAAGAGCGCGAGGCGAGTATCGACAGACTGGGTGACCAAGGCGCCCCCCCTGTGGCCGAGCGGATCGTCCCGCTGCGCCGCCGCGTTGACCCAGGGTCAGCGCGCACACGACCACGGTACGCTTCCGCGTCGTGAAAGTCATGCGGTGGATACCCTATCACAAGACAGCCGGCTTGACTCTAAGTCGCTCGATTGATATTTTAAGCCAACTGACTCAACCGACTCGTCGAGTCTCCGACGCGCCGGTTCCACCGCGACGCAGATGACGTCGCAGGAGCCTCCACCATGTCGACCCGAGCCTTTGTCTTCCTCGCCATCACCCTCTTCGCCGGACCCGCCTTCGCGGCCGCGGACCTCACGACCAGCATCACCGCCCCCACGAGCGTGGCCGTGGACGCGACGGGCCGCTACCAGGTGACCGTCCGCAACATCGGCAACAAGTCGGCGTCCAACGTCGCGCTCGCCGTGACGCTCCCCGCCACGAACACCAGCCCCCAGGTCTTCGTGATGGGCACGCTCGGCGCCTTCGACTCCCGCTGCACGAGGTCGGGCAGGACGCTCAACTGCGCGCTCGGCAGCCTCGCGCGCACCAAGCAGACCACCGTGTTCTTCGACATCGCGCTGCCCCAGAGCTCGGCGCCCCTGGTCCTGAGCGCGCAGGCCAGCACGATCTCGCCGGAGAACAGCACGAGCAACAACGGCGCCAGCCGCACGGCCTCCCTGGTCTACCCCCCGCTGACCGTGGGCGCGGGCTCCGCCGCCGTCAACTTGCACTGCACCGGCACCGCGCTCACCGCGTTCTTCGAGTGCACGCTCTTCCCGTCGTCCATCAGCTCCCACGACACCGTGTTCCAGGCGGGCGGGGTCCTGACCTTCCCGAGCGCGCCGGCCTCCTACACGGGGACCTGGTCGCAGCCCTCGGCCAACAGCCTCGTCTTCACCTACTTCGAAGACGGCCTGCCGGTGGCGGACTTCGTGGGGAACGCGGTGGACGCCAACTGCTTCGAGGGGCTGACGACCTTCCCGGATAGCACCTGGGTTTCGCCCTACTCGGTCTGCCTGCAATAGATGGCGCTGCGCTGAGCGGGCGCAGGCCCGCCAGCGATCCGGGGCCGACAGGGCAGGCCGCTCGACCCTCACGGCCTGCGGCTCAACGCTGGTTTTGCGGCAGGCCGTCGGCGATGTCGTAGTAGTCGCCCTTCTCGGCCACGAAGATGTGCATCCCGAGCCCGACGCCCGTGGGCTGGTCGAAGGCGCCCATCGCCACGGCGATCGTGTCCATCTTGATCGGATCCCAGAAGAGCGACGCGCCGCAGGTGGCGCAAAAGCCGCGCCGAACCCTCTCGGAAGACTGGAACCAGGTCAGGCGGTCGGCGCCGTGGATCGTCAGCGCGCTGCGAGGGACGTCCGTGGACGCCCAGAAGTGACCTGAGTGCTTGCGACATTGGACACAATGGCAGGCGTCCGGTGGGTGCAGCGCCCCGGCGATCTCGAAGCTCACGGCCCCGCAGAGGCAAGATCCCTTGTGCATTGCCCGCTCCTCCTTCCTCGAAACCAGAGCCTATGGCCGGCCCCGATGGCCACCCTGCCCGCGTTGATCGGCGTCAGCCGCCGCCGCCAGCGTCGAGGTGTCGGCTCAAGCCGAGATCGACGGCCAGCATGACCGCGACGAAGACAGCATACAGCGCCGTCGACACCCACACCCGCCTCCCGACAGGCTCGTGAGGCGCGCGCCTGAACAGGAAGACGAACCAGAGGCTCACGAAGAAGTTCACCCCGAGCAGGCCGTAGGCCAGCACCCGTTCTGCCCGATCCAGCTCGGTCAAGTGGCCGTCCGGGAAGCCCATCGAGCTGACCTCCGCGTAGACCAGGGCCGACAGCAACAACACGACGCACGCCATCAAGGCCGCCAGCGCTCGATCTCTATTCACTTGATATCCAAGCATATTTTACAGTGGCTCGCTGCGGTTGACGGCTTGAGCGTGTCTTCGGTGGCGGATCGCAAGGCCATACGAGGGGGGTCATGGGAGGCGAGCCGATTGTGGGGCGCTCTGCGGCCCGCCCTGGGGCTCGCCTGGGTGCTCCGTGGCTGGTTTTGAGACGGCGTCGATCAGGCGCAAGGCCGCCTCTGCGAGGCCGCTCCCGGGGAACTCGGCGAGGGCTTTTTGATAGGTGATTCGGGCCTTTGCGCCATCTCCGAGCTGGGCGTGGCAGAAGGCGATGTTGCACAGCGCCATCTCGCGGTAGCTCATCGCGGAGGGGGACATCAGGGTGACGGACCTGAGCTTGTCAACCCAACTGTGGCGGGTGAAGAAGTCGTAGCTCGCGGTGAAGGCGGCGATGGCCTCCCCGTACTGCTGGCCGTGAAAGAGCCGCATGCCCCGGCGGTGGTCGCGGGCGATCACCATGCGCGAGCCGAAGGAGTAGATGAGGTAGGCCGCCGCGCCGAAGGTCACGCCGTTGGGAGGGCCGACGAGCTGGGTGCCGAGCGCGACGGCGCCGCCGAGCGCGGCGAGCTGAGGCAGGACGGCGGGCCAGGAGATGCGTCGGACCACTGGGGCGGGGTTCATCGGGATCACTCCTGCGGGTCAACGCAGAAGCGTTGGATCAGGCGCTCCAGGAGGTTGAGGGCGGGGTCGATCTGGTCAAGGGCGAGGAACTCGTCGGGCTGGTGGGCCTGGGCGATGTCGCCGGGGCCAAGGACGATGGTGTCCATGCCGAGCTGGCTCAAGAAGGGGGCCTCGGTGCCGAAGGCGACGGCGCCGGCGCTGTGGCCGGTCATGGCCTCGGCGGCCGCGACGAGGACCGAGGTGCGGGGCGTTTCGAAGGGCGGGATCGGCTCGACGAGGGAGGTCAGTTCGAAGCCGAGGCCCCTGTCGCGGGCCGCGGCCCGCAGGTGCGCCTCCAGATCGGCGCGCAGCGGGCCGAGCGCCATGCCGGGCAGGGGGCGCATGTCGATCTGGAGCTCGCAGAAGCCGCAGATGCGGTTGGGGGCGTCGCCGCCCTGGATCACGCCGGGGTTGATCGTGGGGTGGGGGACGCGGAAGTCGTCGTGGCGCCAGGCCTGCTGGAGATTCTTGCGCCAGGCCAGCAAGGCTCCGAGGACGGCGTGCATGCCCTCCAGGGCGCTGTTGCCCAGCGCGGGGTCGCTGGAGTGGCCGGAGCGGCCCGTCAGGCGGATCGCCTCCATCATGACGCCCTTGTGCATCCGGATGGGGCGCAGGCCGGTGGGCTCGCCGATGATGGCGCAGCGGGCGCGGGGTCGGCCGGCGGCGGCCAGCGCGCGGGCGCCGCTCATGGTGGACTCCTCATCGGCGGTGGCCAGCAGGATGAGCGGGCGCGCGATGGCGGCGGGGTCGAAGCGGCTGGCGGCCTGCAGCGCCAGGGCCAGGAAGGACTTCATGTCCGCCGTGCCCAGGCCGTAGAGCCTCCCGTCGCGCTCCTGGAGCTTGAAGGGGTCCGAGCGCCACAGCCCCTCGTCCCAGGGGACCGTGTCGGTGTGGCCGGAGAGCACGAGGCCGCCGGGGCCCTGGCCGAGCGTGGCGATCAGGTTGGCCTTGGCCGGGTGGTGAGGCAGCGCCATGACCTCGACCTTGAAGCCGAGCGACTCGGCCCAACCCGCCAGCCTGTCGATCACGACCCGGTTGCCCATGTCCAGCGCGGGGTTGACGCTGCTGACCGAGGGCGCCCCGACGAGGCCAGCGATCATCTCCATCAGCGGCGGCGCGCTCATGAGTCCCCCTTGTCGGCGCCGCCGAGGCGGCCCGCGCTGGCGATCAGGCGAGGGACGAGGTGCTTCTGAGGGTCGCTGCGGCGGTAGGCGCGCAGCCGGTCGAGGCCGGCCTCGATGGAGGCCTGGACCTCCTCGCGGATCGTCCAGCAGACCTCGTCGTCGTCCTGCTGCCCCTGTAAGGGCGCGGTGCGGATCGGCGCGGAGATGTCGAAGTAGAAGCGCTGGGGCCTGGGCAGCGGCGTCGGCCCTATCCCCCGCGAGATCGGCCAGATGATGTCCTCGCGCACGCCGGCCAGCCGCAGCAGCCCGCCCAGCGGCGTGCGCAGCAGGTCGTCGGCGTCGAACATGATGTCAAAGCCGTCCTCGACCCCCAGCGCCGAGAAGGGGATGATCGTGCAGCCGTGCTTGAGCGCCATCCGCACGAAGCCCAGCCGCTCCTTCCAGATCAGCTGGTACTTCTCCCCCTTCCTCTTGGCCACCTCCCTGGCCCCGCCCGGGAAGACCAGGATCGCCTCGCCGGCCTCCATGAGCCGATCGCAGTTCTCCCGCGTGCCGTCCACCACGCCGTAGCGCCTCAACATCGCCCCCCAGCCCGGCACCTTGAAGTGGATGTGATCCCCCAGAGATCGTACCCAGATCCCGTGCCGCTCAAAGAGCTCCAGCGCCAGGAAGGGCGCGTCGAGCATCCCGTAGATCGTGTGGTTGCCCACCAGCAAGAGCGGCCGGTCCTCCGGCACGTTCTCCATCCCCAGAAAAAAGGGGCTGTTGAGCGCCTTCCACGGCGCCATCAGCTTGCGAACACCGCCGATGAAGGCCTCCGGCGGCCTCGCGGTCAGATCATCCACCACAAGACCCCTCCACGCTGACGCCCCGGCTCCCCCGAGCTGCTCGCCCAGGCGCGGCGCCATCTTCAAGAAAACCCAGCAAGATCAATCATCAAGCTTGTTCAACAGGACCTCGGCCACCTCGTCGGCCTCGACCTTGACCGCCAGCGACACGTCGCTCTGGTCCAGACTGGCCTCGCCCTCGGCCTCGACCCCCTTGCGGATCTCGTGCGGCGCGCCGGGCACCTCGCTGAAGATCACCTCGGCCTCGGCCCCGCCCCGAGACACCCGGCACGACCACTGCCTGATCGACGCCTCGCCTTGATGAACGCACTTTCCCTGATTTTCCCAGCCTGTCCGGCGCAGCTTGCCCCGGATATCCCGGATGTTCCAGCCGGTCATGTCCACCGTCGTCGGGTCCTGCGTCGCCAGCAAGGTGTCCCGCAGCACCCGCGCCGAGGTCCCCACCCGCGCCGACGCCCGCAAGAGCACCTCGCCGTCCTGGTGGGCCACCTCGCCTTCGAGCAGCGCGGCGGCCTCGGCGCGGGCCGCCTTCGGGCTCGCGTAGCGCGCCAGCACCACCCTCCCCTGGAGACCCTCCAGGCCAACCTCGCAGACCACCGCCGACTTCGCCCCCTGCAGCGCCTCGGGGCCTTGCGCGCACTCCCCCTCGATGGACCAGCCCGCCGCCCCGATCTTCCCCTCCAGCTCCTGCGCCGTCCACACCCCGAAGCCCCGCGCCTTCGGCCGCTCCACCTCGGGCTCGGCGGGGCCTGCCGCCGCGTCGGGCGCCTCGCGATCCCCGTCGCCGGGCTGGCAGGGGCCGCAAGCGCAGCCCGACAGCGCCGACAAGGCCAAGATCAACAGCAGCGCCGAGATCACAGAGCGCGTCAAGGGCGCCGAGATCGCTGAGATCGTCGAGGGCGCCGAGATCGCTGAGATCGTCGAGGGCGCCGAGATCGCTGAGATCGTCGAGGGCGCCGAGATCGTCGAGGGCGCCGATGGAGACAGGAGCGCCGAAAGCGTCGAGAGCATCCTCACGGGCTCCGACGAGGGCACAGGGCCCGCTTGTGGGGGGTTCTTGTCGCCATCCAGGGCGGCGAGGCGAGTCATGGGGGATCCTCCCAGATCAGCAACGGGGCCGCGCCGGGCGGGCCGATCGGTCAGCGGATCTCGACGTTGAGGTCGTAGCTGTTGGTCACGTCGCCGAGGAAGCCGTAGACCTCGATCGTGTAGACCCCAGGCTGCGTGATCGACCGGACGATCTGCTCGTTGTCGCTGCTGCTGATGGCGCTGGCCAGGACCGTGGTGCCGTTGATGTCCAGCAGCCGCATGTCGATGTCGCCGCCCGCGTGCGAGAAGAAGGCGTCGATCTGGAGCGTGGCCGCGCTGCTGATCTCGACGGCGTAGAAGTCGCTGTTGTCGTCGTCGGCGCAGACGTCGAGGTCGTCGTAGCGGCCCGCCGCGATCCGGGGCGCGGTCTGGGCGCTGTTGTTGGGCTCGAAGCGGTCATTGCAGGGCGTCTGGTCGGGGGTGTCGGTCAGCGCGATCGCGAGGCTGTAATCGGCGTTGGCCAGCCCGCCGCCGGTGACGCGCAGGGTGTAATCGCCGGTGGTCGCCACGGGCCAGACCAGGGTCTCGGTGCCCGTCGAGCCGTCCTGGCTGCGAAGGGTCGTCGTCCCGTTGGTGTCCAGGAGCGTCAGGGCGAGGTTGCCCTGCGCCGTCGAGAAGGTCAGCGTCGCGGTGATCTGCTGGCCGGCGTTGGCGTTGAACTGGAAGTGGTCCGGGTCGCCGGCGCACAGGTGTCCGGTGAAGGTCCCAGGCGAAGCGGCGCGGGCCTGGGCGGGGGAGTCGTCGTCCTCAAAGGCGTCTTCGGTGCAGTTGGTGTCGAGATCGACGGCGTCGATCACCATGCGGTAGGCGTTGGGCGAGCCGCGGTAATGCAGGACGCGGATGAAGTAGACGCCCGAGGCGGTGATCGGCTCCGAGATGGACTCGGTGTCGGTCACCGAGGCGGAGCTGGCCAGCTCCGTCGTCCCGTTGGTGCTGTAGAGCTCCAGGTCGATGTCGGCGAGCTGGCCGTCGAAGAAGATGTCGATGTTGAGGGTCGAGCTGCCGCTGACCGCGATGGCGAACCAGTCCTGGCTCTCGGTGTCGCAGAGGTCCAGGCCCTCGTAGGTCCCCGAGGAGACGGGCGTGGCGGTCTGGGCGTTGTTGTTGGGCTCGAAGCGATCATTGCAGGTGGGCTCGAAGGTCGAGGAGGTGCTCAGGCTGTAGGTGGTGTTCTGGCCCGCGCCCAGGAAGGCCCGGATGAAGTAGGTCCCCGGCGTGTCGATGGTGCGGGCGAGGCGCTCGGTGCCGCCGCGGGTGGTGGCGCGGGCGATCTCGGTGGTCCCGTCGGAGCCCAGCAGCGCCAGGTCGACGTCCCCGAAGATCGTATCGAAGGTCGCCGTGACGGTCAGCTCGGCGCCGGCCTCGGTCACCTCGATCTGGTAGAAGTCGCTGTCGTTGGGGCAGGCGACGGCCCCCGAGATCGTGCCGTCGAGAGCGACGGCGTCCAGGGAGGTGTCGTTGGGCTCGTTGCGGTCGGCGGCGCAGGCCGGCGGCTCGGCTACGGCGTTGAGGAAGAAGTCCATGTCGTAGGTGACCGTTTCGCCCAGGAGGTGGGTGACTCGGAGGTAGTGGGTGCCGGTCTGGGTGGCCGTGTAGGTCGCGTCGCCGAGCCCGAAGAGCGCCACGCCGCCGCCGACGACGCGGACGCCGCCGACGTCGACCACCTCGAAGATCAGCGTCGCTGAGAAGTCCGGCGTGAAGAGCTCGGCCGCGATCTCCTGGCCCGCGACCAGGTTCACCGCGTACCAGTCGGTCGGATCGCTGGGGCAGATGGACAGGCTGGGGAAGAAGCCCTCCGTCAGCGTGCGGGCGGCCCCGGCGCTGTTGTTCGGCTCCAGCGGGTCCGGGCAGGCCCCGTTGTTGTTGTTGACCTCGCCGGCCCCGCTGAGCGTCAGCGTGTAGCCGGAGCTGCCCTCGGCCCGATCCGAGATGATCTGGAGCACGTACTCGCCGGCCACGGGCGCCGAGGCGCTGACCCGCTCCTGGTTCGCGGTCGTCTGGGAGGCCGCCAGCCGCGTCACCCCGTCGCTCTGGAACAAGAAGAGGTCCAGGTTGCCCTCGGCGTGGGTGAAGGCGATCGTGGCCGAGATCGCCGCCCCCTGCTCGGCCGTAAAGCGGAACCAGTCCTGGCTGCCCGAGCAGGCCACGAGGTTGAGCACCCCATTGCCGATCCGAGGGGCCTGACCCGAGTTCTCGTTGGGCTCGCTCAGGTCGTCCTGGCAGCCCGGGTTGACGCCGTTTGTCGACACGTTCAGGGCGTAGGTGTTCTCGCCGATGGGCGACTGGCCGAAGACCCGCAGGCGGTAGGCGCCCCCCTGGGTGATCTGGCGCGACAGGCTCACGACGCCGTTGTTGCCCAGCGTCGTCTGGAGCGATTGTCCTTGCGAATCAAGCAGTTGCATCCCGAGGATGCCGCCCTCGGGGTCAAAGGTCGCCCGCGCCTGGAGGGAGGCGTTGGCGCCCACCGTCAGGGTGAAGTAGTCCTCGTCGCCGGCGCAGATCGTCAGGTTGTCGAGCTGGCCGGGCTGGATGGCCTCGGCCTGCCCGAGGTTGTTGTTGGGTTCGAAGCGGTCGGGCTGGCAGCCCTCGGTCATCCCCTGGACGCAGCGCGAGGTGCCCTCGTCGCAGACCCGCCCGACGCCGCAGTCGGCGTCCTGGCGGCAGCCCTCGCCGCGATCGACGCAGGTCCCGCCGAGGCAGAGGCCGTCGCCGCACTGCGCGTCCTCGGTGCAGTCGGCGCCCTCGGGCTCAGGCTCGGGCTCGGGGTTCGGCTCGGCCTCCGGGGTCGGCTCGGGGTTGGGTCCGGGGTTGGGCTCGGGGTTGAGAAAGCCGTCGCCGTCGGGCCTGGGCTCGGTCGAGCAAAAAGCGCCCAGCACCGTCTCGACGCAGGTGGCGTCGTCCGGGCAGGAGGCGTCGCTGGTGCAGCCCTGCGTGCAGAGGTAGCCGGCCGTGTCGTCGACCAGGATGCACTCCAGGCCGCCCTGGCAGTCCGTGTCCACCAGACAGGGGGTCCCGAAGTTGTCGGCGCCGCCCTCCTGCCCGTCCGCCCCCGCGCACGCCGCCAGCAGCGCCACACACCCCAGGCCGATCCCCTTGACCACGCGCTCAGATACCGCCTTGAGCCGATCCTTCATCACCGTCCACCTCTCCTTTGCGCCGGCCTCGCCAGCGAAGCGCACCCGTGCAGCGGGACACTATAGCCAAACTGTCGCACCGCGGCCACCCTCCTCGCGAGGGTGGGGCGGGGGCGGGCCGCGAGGGCGTCGGGCGGGGGGGAGGCCGCGCGGGGGCGGGTCGATGGGTGATCGGGGCGGGGATCAGGGGCGATCAGGCGGGGATCGCTGCGGGGATCGCTGCGGGGATCGCTGCGGGATCGCTGCGGGGATCGCTGCGGGATCGCTGCGGCTTGCGGCAGAGAGCGGGGCGTTCAGCCGCAGCCGCAGGGGCCGCACTTGCCGCAGGAGGCGGCGACCTGGGGGCGGAAGCAGGTCGCCAGGAAGTCCTCGGAGAAGGCCTCGGCGGCGATCTCGGGCTCGACCTGGAGGGTCTGCTGGATCCAGTACTGGACGACCCCGGCGTCGGTGCGCAGCGCGGCCTGGACGATGAGCGCGGCGGCGGCCTCGCGGTGGTAGGTGCGCCACAGGCCGTCGATGGCCTGGTTCCAGGCCGTCGGCTGGTTCTCCTCCCCCATCGCCTCGATCACGGCGACGAGCGGGCCGATGTCGCCCTTCTGGCGCGCGATCTCCAGCGCGCCGCCCACCGTCACCTTGCGGGCGCCGCTGACCGCGACGAAGCCGCCCACCGCGACGCCCAGCACCAACAACATCCAAAGCATCCCTCACCTCCTGCGCGTCTTGACACGCTCCATATCTACAGCCTCGCGGCCGAGAGTTCAAAGCCGCGCGGCCTGGGGCTGTCGTCGTGCTGCCACCCCGAGCGAGGTCTGGTCTGTGAGAGGACAAGAGCGTTGAACCGCACCAGGAGAGACGCTGATCAAGCCCTCAGCGCGAGATCGCCGATGAGCCAGGCGCCATCGCCAGGATCTCAGGGATGCCCAGTCGGGGGATCAACCTCGGCCTGAACCTACCAACGGCCTTATCAACTTGACGTTTGGTTGGCGATGCACACTCTTGCTCGTTGCTCTTCATTGAGTGAAGGCAACAGTAAAAAGACCCTCCGACCACAAAGGAGAAAAGAATGACTGAGCCGACCATCAGTTCATCAGAAGCATTGAATTATATTCAAACTTCCTCCAGATGGTTTTATACCCGACATGCTCTTGAGCGTATGAAGCAACGAAGAATCTTCCGGGCTGATGTGGAACACTGCGTCTCCCAGGCGACAGACTGTGTGCCTGTGGTCACAGATGAGGGGCCAGGATGGAGGATATCTGGGCCCGACCAGGTGGGTGAGCGAATCGCCGCTGTTATCGTCTTGCATATTTTCCTTACAGGAGGGAGCCGTAATGTCGTTGTGACGGTTGTTAGCGATTGAGGACCGAGGGCTCCCCACCATAGGGGGGGGGCCTTCTGAGAAGACATCCATTGGGTTGGCAAGCCGCAAGCCAAACCCTGTGTTCGAGGATTGAAGAAGATATGTTCACCGAAACCATGATCGAGCATCAGGACACCGTTGGGGGTGTCACCTACAAGGCCACGATGCCAGCGCTGCGCGATGAGAGGACCGCCAAGATCCTCGTTGACGGGCTGGTCCTCGGGGCTTTTGAGCGCGCGCTGGCTGCTGAGGTCGCGCGTGGGCCAGTGGCCAGCGACGCGCTCCTCTTCCTGCGACGTTGGCTGGGCCTCAAGGCCCAGGAGCTGGCCGAGCTTCTGCAGACCACGCCTGAGACCATCAGCCGATGGGAGCGAGGCAAGCGGGCCGTGGACACCAGCGCCTTCGCGCTGGTGGCTCGCATCGTCCTGGAGAGGCTCGACGGGCGCGAGGACACGCTCAGATATCTGCGCACCCGGCCAGCGCTCGCCTCGCCGACGGAGCCCGAGCCGATCGACCTGGGTGAGATCCGGGTCGGTTGAGTTCCAAGGTCGCGCCCCATCTGTTAGATCCTGTCCGGACGCGCGAGGTCGACGGCGCCACTCGATCGAGGCCAGGGCATGACACAGACGGAAGATCCGCGCGATCCGGTCCACGGGGTCGCGCTGTTGACGGGCTTTGCCCGCGAAGTGATGCGCGCGTGGCTCCAGCGGCAGGGCGAGGACCCCGAGGGCGAGGAGCAGGATCCGTGGAAGGGCTTCCGGGTGCCGATCGAGGCGATCGCGCGGCAGCTGCGCGGCGAGAACCCGGATTTGTTCGATGGGTCGGCGCAGGAGGCGCGCGGGAGGCTTCAGGAGCAGTTGGCGGGTTGGATGACCGAGCCGCCCGAGGTGCTCTACCCGCTGGCGGAGCTGGCGGCGCTCTTTCGCCTGACCGCCGACGACCTGGGGCTGCTGCTGATGGCGGCGGGGCCGGCCTTCGATCCGGCCATTCAGGAGCTCTACGCCTTCGCCTGGAACAACATCCAGAAGCAGTGCGCGGACGTGGGGTTTCTATGTCGGGCGCTGGCGCTTGGCGATCCTCGGCGCTTCGAGGTCTTGCTGGAGCGGATGGCCTTCGACGCCCCGCTGCGCCGCCACCGGCTGCTCTTGATCGAGGAGCGGCGCCAGGGGGAGGACTCGCTGGACGCGAACCTCGTGCAGCGGCGGGCGCGGGTGGCCGATCAGGTGCTGGACTTCTTGCGGCGAGGGAGCCGGGGAGGGCTCAGGGTCGACGAGGCGCTGGCGTCGGTGTGCGTGAGGATGCGCGAGCGCGTCCCGATCGAGGCGCTGAGCTTGCCGGAGTCGGGGCGCGCGTCGCTGACGCAGATCGCGCGATCCAGGGCGCTGCCGACGCTCTTCGAGGGGCCGGCGGGCGCGGGCAAGGAGCGCGTGGCGCAGGCGCTGGCCACGATGCTGGGCAAGGGGCTCTTGAGCGCCGACCTCGGCGCGCTGCTCAACGAGCCGCCCGGCGTGCTGGATCGGCGGCTGGCGGAGATCTTCCGGGAGTCCAGGCTCGGCGGCGATCTCGTCTACCTCCAGGGCCACGACCTGCCGGACATGATCTCGGGGCCGACGCGCCTGGTGCTGGAGCGGGCGCTGGATCGCGAGACCTTCACGCTGGGCATCGACAGGATCACGGGCTGGGCCGCGGCGCTCTCGGTGGGCTGGCCGATCGTCCCGGTGCCGCTGCCCGACGGCGACAGCCGGCTGGAGACCTGGCGGGCCGCCTTCGGAGGCGAGAAGCGCGCCCCCGACGAGGAGACGCTGGCGCTGATCGCCCGCCGCTACCAGATGTCCGTGAGCCAGATCCAGGAGTCCGCCGCCGAGGCCCGACGGCTGGCCCAGGTCCACCGCCGAAGCCAGATCGACCTGCGCGACCTGGACCGCGCCTGCCGCGCCCACTTCGCCCACCAGCTCAGCGACGTCGCCCAGCTTGTCCCCCCCGTCCTCTTCAACAACAGCCATCTCATCCTGCCCGACTCCGAAAAAGTGAAGTTTGACGAGACCTTGCTCTACGCACGCGAGCACGACGCCATCTACAACGAGTGGGGCTTCGCCGAAAAATTCCCTTACGGCCGCGGCCTCTCGGTCCTCTTCTACGGCCCCCCCGGCACCGGCAAGACCATGGGCGCGATGATCATCGCCAACACTCTGGGCCTTGACCTCTACCGGATCGACCTGTCCCGCATCGTCAGCCGCTACGTCGGCGAGACCGAGAAGAACCTCGCCCGCGTCTTCGACGAGGCCGAGCGCGGCCAGGCCATGCTCCTCTTCGACGAGGCCGACTCCCTCTTCACCAAGCGCACCGAGGTCAAGTCCTCCGTCGACCGCTACGCCAACCTGGAGGTGGCCTACCTGCTGCAGCGCATGGAGAACTTCGAGGGCGTCACGGTCCTGACCACCAACGTCGAGCAAAACCTCGACGACGCCTTCAAGCGCCGCATCCGCTATCGGATCTACTTCCCGATGCCCGACGCCCCGACCCGCGCTCGGCTCTGGAAGAGCCTGATCCCCTCCGGCGCGCCCTGCCGCGACGACATCCCCTTCAAGCTCCTCGGGCGGCACTACGAGATCTCGGGCGGCTACATCAAGCAGGCCATCTTGCGGGCCGGCTTCTACGCTCGCCGCGACGGGCAGGCCATCGGCATGTTCCACCTCGTCGAGGGCGCCAAGGCCGAGTGCCGCGAGATCGGCATGCTCATCAGCGACGCGCTGCCCAAGGATCTGGCCAAGGCCATCGAGGCCGAAAGGGAGCGCCCCATGCCGATCGCGCCACCCGAGCCGCCCCCCGTGGCGCAGCAAGATGAGTGAACCCGGTCTGTCGTGTGCGAGTCGGCACCGGCGCCGAGCGATCGGCGTCGGGTCTTGCGCTGACGGTCATCAGCGAAGCCGCGCGGCCTGGCCTCCTGGCGCTTGAGGTCGCGCTCGAAGCGACAGGCCGGGGTCACCCGCTTCCAGGACGATCCGCGCGACCTCACCTGACCCACGCGGGGGGGCTGGGCGACATCATTTGGTGTGACAGGGGTTCGGGGGACTTGAAAACAGGCGGTGAACCCTGCATCACTCAGGGTATGCGGGATCGGCAGGTTCAGGCGCGTTGGTTCGCGCGCTGGAGGCGTCCGAGAGACTCATCGAGGGCCTGTGGGGGTCGAGGACACGAAAGAGGGCGGCGCAGGGTCGCCGAGCGGCGGCGGTCGCCCGACCTTGCCGCTGGGTCCCTTTGAGCTGCACGCGCGGATCGCGCGCGGCGGGATGGGGGAGGTCTGGCGAGGGGCGCACGTCGCGCAGGGCACGCAGGTCGCGGTCAAGGTGATCACGATGGCGCGGGCGAGGCGCACGGAGACGCTGGAGGCCTTCCGGAACGAGATCAGGGCCAGCGCGGGGCTGGATCACCCTGGGGTGATCAAGGTCTTTGATCACGGGACGATCCAGGCCGAGACGGCGGCCTTGTCGCGCGGCGCGCTGGTGCAGGGCAGCCCGTACATGGTGATGGAGTACGCCAGCCGGGGGTCGTTGAGCCGGCTCAAGGAGCCGCTGCGCTGGCGCGAGGTGCGGCTGGTGGCCTTGAGCTTGTTGCAGGCTCTGGCGCACGGGCACGCGCGGGGGATCATCCATCGGGATTTGAAGCCGGGCAATGTGTTGATGGCGGGCGCGGAGGACTTGAGGCCGGGGTTGAAGTTGACGGACTTCGGCATCGCGCACGTGCTCGACAGCACCAGCAGCGCGGAGAGCCGCGATCTGACGATCGGGACGCCGATGTACATGGCGCCGGAGCAGCTTCGGGGTCAGTGGCGGGATTACGGGCCGTGGACGGACCTCTACGCGCTCGGCTGCGTGGTCTACAAGTTGACGATGGGGCAGGCGCCCTTCGCGGCCAAGGACTTCGCGGAGCTGTGCCGCCTGCACCTGGATTCGAAGCCGCCGGTCTTCGCGCCGACCCACCCGATGCCGCCGGCCCTCGAGGCCTGGGTGGGGCGGCTGCTGGCCAAGGACCCGGGCGAGCGCTTCCAGCGGGCCGCGGACGCGGTCGCCGCGCTTGAGGGGATCGAGCTGAGCGACGAGCGCTCGCCGGCGCCCGAGGCGGGGACCCTGCAGATGTCGGCCGTCGAGGGCGACGAGGACGAGGGGGACACGCGCAGCGACCTGGCGGCGGCGACGATGATGATCGAGGATCCGGGGGCGCTGGACACGACCGGCCTCACGAAGCCGGGCGAGCTGGTCGCGCGCGGGGACGGCGGCGGGCGGGCGGTCGCGCCGCTGATGCCGGACTCGTGGCGGCGCAGCGAGGTGCCGCCGAACATCCAGCTCCTGGGGGTCGGCCTGGGGCTCTACGGCCTGCACACGATCCCGCTGGTGGACCGCGAGGAGCTCCGGGACAGGCTCTGGGAGATCCTCAAGGGCGTCCATGGGGGCGGCCAGGCGCGGGCGGCGCTGCTGACGGGCTCGGCGGGGGTGGGCAAGAGCCGGCTGGTCGAGTGGATCTGCGAGCGGGCCCACGAGCTTGGGGTGGCCTCCATCGTGCGCGTGGAGCACAGCCCCAACGGGGGCCAGAGCACGGGCCTGGCCGGGATGCTCGCGGCGCAGACCCGCAGCCTGGGGCTGACCCACCGCGAGGCGCTCGAACGCCTCCAGGGCCAGCTCAAGGCGCTTGGGGTCGCGGACCCCTACGAGGCCGCCGCCCTGGTCGAGATCATGTCGCCGGCCACCGAGAAGGACATCGCCCGCGGGGTGGCCAAGATCCACTTCAGCCGGGCGGTCGAGCGGCACAGCGTCATCGCGCGGCACCTGGGGCGGCTGGGGCGCGAGCGGCCGCTGATCGTGTGGATGGATGACGTCCAGTGGGGCTCGGACTCGCTGGAGCTGGTCGCGCACGTCCTCAACGCCCAGGACGAGCAGCCGACCTCGGTGCTCTTCCTGCTGACGGCGCGCGACGAGGCGCTGGCCGAGGCCCAGGTGGCCTGGTGGGCGCTGCGCGACCTGCTGACCCTGCCGGGGGCGACCCAGTTCGAGGTCGGGCCGCTGGCCCCGGGCGACCGCGCCACGCTGATCAAGGAGCTGCTGGCGCTCCAGGGCGATCTGGCCGCCGAGGTCGAGGAGCGCAGCGGCGGCAACCCCCAGTTCGCGGTCCAGATCGTCGGCGACTGGGTCCAGCGCGGGGTGCTGGAGGTGGGGCCTGGCGGCTTCGTGCTGGCGTCGGGCGAGCGGCCCACCTTGCCCGACGACCTCTATGGGGTCTGGAGCACGCGCGTCCACAGGCTGCTGGAGGCCCAGCCCCCGCAGGCGCGCGTGGCCCTGGAGATCGCGGCCATCATGGGCCAGAGCGTCAACGGCCTGGAGTGGAAGCTGGCCTGCGCCAACGCCAAGGTCGCCCTGCCGCTGGATCTGCTCGACAAGCTGCTGGCCACGCGGCTGGCCAAGGTCGCCGTCGGCGGCTGGAACTTCGCCCACGGGATGCTGCGCGAGACGATCGAGCGCATCTCCCAGGAGGACGGCTCCTGGCCCGTGCTCCACGCGGCCTGCGCCGACATGCTCGCCGACCTCTACCCCCGCGGCGGCCGCCGCGTGGCCGAGCGGCGCGCCCGACACCTCCTCGGCGCCGGCCTCAAGGCCCCCGCCGTCGACGCCCTGCTCCAGGCCGCCGAGGAGCGCCTGACCGAGCAGGAGGTCCGCGTCGCCCGCGCGCTGCTCGCCCAGCGCGACGCGGCGCTGGACGACCTGGAGGCCCCGCTCCACGACATGCGGCGCGGGCAGGGCAAGGTCGCGCTGGCCAAGGGCCTGCTTTTTCAGGACAAACACATCGAGGCCCACGAGAAGGCCGCCGCCGCCGAGCAGCTCGCCCGCATCCACGGCTGGCCCCTGCTGCCCCAGGCGCTGCGCATCATGGGCGACGTCGCCCGCCGCAAGGGCGAGTTCGAGCGCGCCGCCGACCTCTACCGCGAGGCGCTGACCCACTTCGAGGCCCAGAAGGACGACCTCGGCCTGGCCAACACCCTCATCGGGCTCGCCGAGGTCCTCCAGCGCCGGGGCCAGGTCGACCTGGCCTTCGACCTGACCCACAAGGCCCTCAAGCTCTTCAAGGAGGCCGGCAACGAGCCCGGCGTCGCCATGAGCCTCAAGATGCTCGGCCAGATCGCCCAGAGCCGCGGCGACCTCGTGCGCTGCGAGGACCTGACCCAGCAGGCCCTGACCCTCTACGCCCGGATCGGCCACAAGTTCGGCATCGCCAACGCCCACAACGTCCTGGCCGAGGTCGCCCGCCACCGTGGCGACCTGGAGGCCGCCGAGGCCGGCTACCGCAAGGCCGTCGAGCACTTCGCCTCCGTCGGCGCCGACGGCCTCATCCCCAGGCTCAACCTCGGCCTCGTCCTGCTCGCCCGCGGCCAGCACGACGACGCCCGCGCCACCCTCACCGAGGTCGAGCTCGCCTTCGAGGAGCGCGGCGGCGGCGGCTTCATGGTCTACGTCCACGCCGCTCTGATGGCCTGCGCCCCCCTCAAGGGCGACTGGGACACCTGGCGCCGCTGCGCCGACCGCGCCGCCGAGGCGCTGGCCGACCACAAGATCTACGACCGAGACATCGCCTGGTGCACCCAGCTGGCCGCCGACAACGCCGCCGCCGCCGGCCGCATGGACGAGGCCGCCGAGGCCTACGCCATCGCCCTGGACCAGTGGAAGGGCCTCGACGACGACGAGAAGGTCGCCGAGGTCAGCGCCGCCTGGGCCATGGCCTCGATCTGACACCTCGAAGGACCGCCGGACAGACCCGGCGGGCCGGGAGGCTCGCTGGACGGGCGCCGCAGGCCAGGGGCGGGCCGCAGGAGCCCCCGGCGGGATCGCTGGCCGCCTGGGGCGGGTCGCGAGGGCCTCGACGCGGGGCCGATCCACCACAGCCCGCGCAGTGATGACGACGGATCCCCTTCGATGGATGGGCGCGCGGTCCTTTCGGCGACCGACGATCGAAGGGCAAGACGATCCCGACGGGTTGGCGTCGTTGGATGGGCACGCGGTCCTTCCGACGACCGACGGGTTTGCCGGACCCGCCCGACGCCGACGGGTTTGCCGCTATCGCGGCTGCACCCGCGGCTACGATCATGCCGACGGCGTCTCATGCCGACGGCGTCTCATGCCGACGGCGTCTCATGCCGACGGCGTCTCATGCCGACGGCGTCTCGCCCCTCCGGGGCTCTAAAGTGCTGTCCCCCCTCGTGATATTGAAGGGCGTGGTGATTTACAGGCGAGAGGGACCCGGACAACAACCGGCCGATTGGCCTTATCGGTGCGTTGTCCCATCCCCTCCCGCCCCAAAGGGGCGGCTCGGTAATGAGAGCCCCGGAGGGGCGAAACAGAGTAGCCGCGCGGTGCAGCCGCGACAGCGGCAAACCCGTCGGTCGCCGGAAGGACCGCACGCCCACCCAACAACGCCGACCCGCCATGATCGACGTGCCCGCCAACGACGCCGACCCGCCGTGATCGACGTGCCCGCCAACAACGTCGACCTGTCGTGATCGACATGTCCGCCAACAACGTCGACCCGCCGTGATCGACGTGTCCGTCAACGATGCCAACCCGTCATGATCGACGTGTCCGTCAACAACGCCGACCCGCCGTGATCGACGTGTCCGTCAACGACGCCGACCCGCCGTGATCGACGTATCCGTCAACGACGTCGACCCACCGTGATCGACGTGCCCGCCAACGACGCCGACACGCCGGGAACTTGGCGATCGCCCCGGCCCCGCGCCTTCTTCTTGACGCGGCGGTGCGAATCCAGAACGCTGTGCGGGTGGGCTCCACAGACGAGGACGACGCCGACATGATCACCGCTCCACACCCCCAGACCCTCGCCGTGCTCGCCCTGGCCGGGCTCCTGCTGGCCGCCCTGGGCGCCTGCTCCAACGACCCCGGCCCCGCGCCGCTGGCGGCCGAGTGCGTCGACGACGGCGCCTGCCCCCCCGGCGAGCGCTGCGTCGAGGGCCGCTGCGACGCCGCCCTCGACACTGAGCCCGAACCCGAGCCCGAGCCCGAGGCGCCGCCCCTGGATTTTTGCGGCCCCTGCCAGCGCGACGAGGACTGCGGCCCCCGGCCCCAGGACCGCTGCTCGACCCTCCTGGACGGCCGCTTCTGCACCCGCGACTGCGACACCGACAACACCCCCTGCCCGCTGGGCGCGCAGTGCCAGCTCGTCGGCGAGGCGCTGCAATGCGCCCCCGCGATCGGACAATGCACGCCCTGCTTTGACCCCGACGGCGACGGCTTCGGCGAGGGACCCGAGTGCGAGGGCCCGGACTGCGCGCCCGATGACCGGGACCGGCACCCCGGCGCCGAGGAGCCGTGCGACGGGCTCGACAACGACTGCGACGGGGACACCGACGAGGACTTCGACCTCCAGGGCTCGCTGACCCACTGCGGCGGCTGCGGGGCGCGCTGCGCCCCCCCCGACGCGGCCGAGGCCGCCTGCGTCGAGGGCCAGTGCACCGTGGTCCGCTGCGCGGACGATCTCGGCGACTGCGACGGCAACGCGCGCAATGGCTGCGAGGCTCGCCTGAGCCTCTTCTTCCTCGACGCCGACGGGGACGGCTTCGGCCGCGGAGACATCACCAGCCGCGCCTGCAGGGCGCCGGATCGCCACGTCGCCGTCGTCGGCGACTGCGACGACGGCGACGCACGGCGCAACCCCCGGGCCGCCGAGGTCTGCGACGGGATCGACAACGACTGCGACGGGGACACCGACGAGGACGCAGGCCCGCCGCTGGCCGAGCGACAGGAGGGGGTCTGCCAGGGCGCCACGCAGGTCTGCGCCGGACCGGGCGGCGACTTCGTCGAGCCCGATTACAGCCTGATCCCCGCCTACGAGGCCGTCGAGGCCGCCTGCGACGGGCTGGACAACGACTGCGACGGGCAGACCGACGAGGGCTGCGACCCCTGCACCGTGCCGCTCTTCTTCGACACCGTCCAGGAGGCCGCCGACGCGCGCTGCCAGGTGGTCCTCCTGCAGCCGGGCGCCCCCGCCAGCTTCAGCATCGTCAACCCGCCCGAGGCCCTCACCGTCCGCCCCGACCCCTCACACCCCGAGGGCGGCCGCTTCGTCGGCGCAGCCCTCACCGTCCAGCTCGACCGGGGGCAGCCGCGCACCCTGCGCCTGGAGCGCCTGGAGTTGGAGCAGCTCACCGTCCAGTCCATCGACCAGCTCGGCGCCGTCACCCTCGACCGCCTCCTGGTCCGCGGGGTCGAGGGGCTCAGCTCCCCCGTGACCCTCTCCGGCTTCAACATCACCGTCCAGGACAGCCTCTTCGAAGGCAACCGGGTCACGGGCCGCGACGGCCTCGGAGGGGCCATGCTCGTGACTCTGGCGCCCAACTTCCGCTTGATCCGCAACACCTTCCGCGACAACCGCGCCACCCACCCCGACCCCGATCGCGTCGCCGGGGCCATCTTCATCGATCAGCAGCAGACCACGGCGCTGATGTCCGGCAACCTCTTCGAGGACAACAGGGCCGACGCCGCCGACGGCGCCGGCGCCATCGTCTTCGCCGCCGGGGCCGGCCAGATCGAGGTGCGCAACAACACCTTCCTGGGCAACGCCAACGCCCGGAACATCCAGGCCAGCGCCATCCAGTGCGGCGCCGCGCTGATCGACAGCCGGCTGTCCAGCAACATCTTCTGGCTCGGCACCGGGCGCCACGTCGAGGGCTGCGACGCCCCCGTCACCTACTCCAACCACGAGAACGGCGCCCCCGAGGGCGAGGGCAACATCTCCGCCGACCCCCTCCTCGACGGCTCCGCCCGCCTCTCCCCCGACTCGCCCTGCCGCAACACCGGCGACCCCTCCCCGGCCTTCGACGACCTGGACGCCACGCGCAACGACATGGGCCACACCGGCGGCCCGCTCGGGCAACCCTGACCCCAGGGGCCGCAGCCCCTCGATCCAGCGCGCGCCGCCGCGCCCCAAGGACAAGCCCATGAAGCAGGAACTGGACTTCATCCCCTTCACCTTCCTGTCGGACGCCGAGCGGGCCGAGCTGCGCGCGGACTTCGTCGAGATGCGCTTCGCCGACAGGGCGGTGATCTTCGCCCAGGGGGACCTCGACGATCGGGTCTTCTTGCTCATCGAGGGCCAGGTCGAGCAGTGGGTCCACTTCGAAACCCACAGCAAGAAGATCGAGGTCATCGAGCCGGGCCACCACTTCGGCGAGCGCGCGGTGCTGCTGGGCGATCGCAAGCGGGCCTTCGAGGCCCGAGCCCTGGGCTCGGTGCGCTGCTACGCGCTCAGCGGCGAGGCCTTCCTGGCGCTGCTGGGGCGCTCGCCGGTCTTCGCGCGGGCGATGGGGCAGATCCTGCGCGAAAAACAGAACATCTTCATGGCCTTCGACCGCTTCATGGCCGAGGTCCTGCACGGCGTGGCCCAGGGCCGCATGGACTTCAGCGCCCTCGTGACCCGCTACAGGGCCCTTCAGCCGGCCCTGCACCCGCACGTCGACGACCACGCGACGATCGACTTCGACGCCCTGGCCTACGCCGTCCGGAGGCTGCCCGCGCACGTCACCCGGACGCTGGTCTGGTTCCTGGCCGACGAGCTGCCCCTGCTCTACAGCACCCCCCAGGCGACCTTCGAGGCCGTCGGGACGCCCAGCCGGCGCAGGGCCATCTACGAGATGATGCCCGGCAAGAGCATCGTGCTGCTGCGCGACGGGATCTCGGATCTGGTCGACCTGCTCTCGTGCCTGTGCCTGATGGCCGTCGAGGCCCGCAAGATCCGCAAGCGCATCGAAGACCCGGCGATCCTCAGCCGCCTGACGGCCTTCCTGGCCGACCCGCAGGCCCAGGAGGGCGCCGGGCAGGCCGAGGGGGGCCGCAAGCCGGAGCTGAGCCTGCTCAAGAGCCTGCCCTTCAACGCCGACGAGATCGAGGGGCTGCGGCGGCTCTGGCCCGGGCAGGTCAGCGCGCGCCTGCGCGACATGGCGCTGCACCACGAGGACTTCAACATCGACGTCTGGAAGCGGATCGGCCGCCACAACAGCAGCCAGGCCGACGTGTGGACCACCCAGATCGCCGAGGCCACCGAGGAGCTCATCGGACACCGCCCCAACGCCCTTCCCAAGGACCGCCGGGTCCACATCATCAGCAGCAACACCCACTCGGTGACCAACTGCCTGAGCACCTGGCTGGTCCAGCAGACCGAGGCGATCATCGCCTGGGGCGAGAAGATCGACCACCCGCTGCTCAAAGGCTCCTGGGGCGTCCGACAGGATCTGGCCGTGGCGCTCAGCCGCGACTACCGCACCTCGACGCCGAGCGAGGAGGCCCGCCGCGCCGCGATCGACGAGCACGAGGGCGTCCTGGAGCTGAGCCAGACGGCCTTCACCGGCATCCGCGTCCAGCTCTTTGACACCACCGGGCTCTGCCTGCGGCCCATCGACCCGGCCCTGACCCCCCCGCCGATGCAGTCGAGGGCCCTGCTGGTCAACATCGATTACGCCTTCGGGCAGCAGGCCGAGGAGATCATCGCCAACCTCATCAAGCTCTTCGGCCGCAACCTCGACAGCGTCAACGTGCTGGGCAAGGCCGGCGGGCTCACCGGACGGCGGGGCGACATCCTGATGCCCACGGCCTTCGTGCGCCAGACCGACGACCGCTTCCAGCCCTTGAACCAGGCCATCGACCTCGACCGCCTGCGCGCCCTGAGCCACGACCGGGCGATCCACCAGGGCCCCGTGCTGACCGTCGCCGGCACGCTGCTCCAGAACCGCGTCATGCTCAACTTCTACCGGCACCTGTGGCGCTGCGTCGGCCTGGAGATGGAGGGCTCCTACTACCACCGGCCGCTCGAGGAGGCCCGCGAGCTGGGCTTCGTGCGCCGGGACCTGCTCATGCGCTACCTCTACTACACCTCCGATCTGCCCCTGATGGCCGACGCCAACCTCAGCGGCTCGATGCTGGCCATCGAGGGCATACCCCCGCTCTACGCCGTCACCCGCGAGATCCTCAACGGGATCTTCGACCAGGAGCGCGCGCGCATCACCTCGCCGGTCGACTGAGCCCCGAGCCGCTTGAGCCGCTCGGGCAGACGGAGTCGCTCGCCGCGGAGAAGGGAGAGAGTGAGAGAGTGAGAGAGTGAGAAGGAGGTAGAAGGAGAGGAGGGAGAAGGAGGAGGCGATCAGCCCCGGAAGATCGACACACGGTTCATGACCACGGGCACGTTGGGCCTGTCGCCGGCGCCGCGCGGGACGCGGGCGATCTTCTTGACCAGCTCCAGGCTCGGGCCGTCGACCTCGCCGAAGATCGCGTGCTTGTTGTCCAGCCAGGGCGTCGCCACCTCGGTCAGGAAGAACTGGGAGCCGCCCGAGTTCGGGCCCGAGTTCGCCATCGAGAAGAGGCCGCCGCGATCGTGCCGCAGCCCCTTGCCGAACTCGTCGGCGATGGCGTAGCCAGGGCCGCCGCGCCCCGAGCCCTCCGGGCAGCCGCCCTGGATCATGAAGTCGGGGATGACCCGGTGGAAGATCAGGCCGTCGTAGAAGGCCTTGCCCTTGGTCTGCCCCGTGGCCAGCCCCACGAAGTTGGCCACCGTCTTGGGGGCCTCCTTCTCAAAGAGCACCCCTCGGATCGTGCCGTGGCTCGTCTCCATCTCAAGGCGGAGCTTCCCCTCGCCGGGGATATCGATGGGGGGCGGATCGAAGAGATCTCTGCTGCGTCCGAACATGTCTTGACTCCCACGGTTTGGAGGCTGGCGGGGCGAAGGCGACATGCTCGTGACCCTTGTCACGACGACGACCTCCGGACCAGACGTCCTGTTCAAAAGGCGCCCTCTGATTACACAACCTTGACCCCCGACACAAGCTCACGCCGCGAGGTCGACCCGACTCCGAGGCGCAGCGCGCCGGTCGGGCCAGCAGGGCCGGCGGCCAGATCAGCGCGCGCCTTGCCGCGCGATCACCTCGGCCAGCTCGCCGTCCGGCGACAGGTAGGTCAGCACGATGTCCAGGAAGCGGCCCTTCGAGCCGATGATCCGCAGGTTGCCGTAATGGCCCCCCACGACGCGATCGACGAAGACCAGCTCGGCCGGCGGCTGGAAGGAGGCGTAGCGCTTGAGCAGGCCGGGGATCATCGCCTTGAGCTCGTCGTGGATCGTCGATCTGCGATAGTCAAAAGGCCCCTCGCACAGAAAGGGCGTCAGGATCATGTCGCGCCACTGCTTGTAGTAGCTGTACTCGACCGGCGGCCCGCCGGGCGCCCTGGCCCCCAGCGCCTGCAGGCCCGCCTCGATCCCGTCGTAATCCTCGCGGATCCCAGCGACGATCGTGTCGCGGTAGGCCGTCGCGATCTCCGGCTTGAGCTTCTTGACGCAGCCAAAGTCGTACAGGACGATCGAGCCGTCCTTGCGGAAGGAGAAGTTGGCCGGGTTCGGGTCCGCGTGGATGGAGCCAAAGTCAAAGAGCTGCGACAGCGTCATCTCGAAGAGGTGCGCGCCGATAAGATCCCGCGTTTCTTGATCAAAACCTTCGTCGTCGAGGCTGTTGATGTTGGTCCCCGGCTCGTAGGTCAGCGTCAGGACGCGCTTGGCGCTGCGCTCGCCGACGACCTCGGGGATGGTGATGAAGTCGTGCCGGGCGTGGTACTGCCGGAAGGCCCGCACGTTGTCGGCCTCGTTGCAGTAGTCCAGCTCCTCGTGCAAACGGGCGCGCAGCTCCTCGAAGAGCGCGTTGAGCGCCTTGGCGTCCACCTTGACCAGCCCGCTGGCCTTGAGCGCGATCTTCAGGTGCGTCAGATCCGAGTCCACCGACTTGTCCACGCCGGGGTACTGCACCTTGACGACCACCTCCCGGCCGTCGTCGACCTGCGCCCTGTGCACCTGCCCGATGCTCGCCGCCGCGAAGGGCTCCCGATCAAACCGGGAGAAGAGCACCTCCGGCGGCGCGCCCAGCTCCGCCTCGATCTGCGCCGCGATCACCTCGTAGGGCATCGGCGGCGCCTCCTTCTGGAGGCTCTTGAGGGCCGTGGCCAGCTCCCTCGGCAGCACGTCGCCGGCCACCGAGGCCATCTGGCCCACCTTCATCGCGGCGCCCTTGAGCTCCCCGAGCGTCTTGGCGATCCGCTCCCCGTTGAGCGAGTGCGTCTCGGCCCTCTCCCGGGCCGCCTCGCCGGCCTCCTGGAAGGCCGACTTGATCCGCGTCCGGGCGTAGTTGCCCGCCACCGACGCCGTCATCCCCGCCAGCTTCAAGAAGCGCTTGCCCTTGCCCACCGGCCCCGCCTGATCCTTGTCGCTCACGCCCCTGCCCGCCACTCGTGTGGTGTCACTCGCCTCGCCGATCTCGTCGACGAGGGCATCGACACGCCGATCACACGCGGATCGACGGCACCGTGAATCTACCAACACCGCGCGGGGTGCGCAACCGCGCCGCGCAAAAACCGAACGACTGTTCGGCGCCCGACCTCGATCTGCGGGCGCTCGCCGCTCCCCGCCCGATCGCGTGGCCGAGGCGGCGGCGCGCCGGCCGGCAGAGCGCATCGAGGCCGCCGGACCCCTGTCGGATCAAGCGGCCTCCAGGCGCGCGGGGCTCAGGATGGTCTTTCTGGGCACGAAGAGGGGCGAGCGGCGGCCTCCAGGCGCGGGGTTCAGGGGGCAAGGCACCCCACGACGCCCACGCAGTGGCGGCCTCTCAGGCGCGCGCGGGGTTCACTCCTTGGCGCCGGACTGCTGCAGCAGCTTGGCCACCAGCCCCGTCCAGCCGGTCTGGTGGCTGGCGCCGACGCCGCGGCCGTTGTCGCCGTGGAAGAACTCGTAGAACAGGACGTGGTCGCGCCAGTTCGGGTCGGTCTGGAAGATCGCGTTCTCCTCGCAGTAGACCGGCCGCGAGTTGTTCTTGTCCAGCAGGAAGATGTTCATCAGCCGCTGCGAGATGTCCCGGGCCACCTCCTCCAGGTTCATCCACACGCCTGAGCCCGTCGGGCACTCCACCTTCAGATCGTCGCCGTAGTAGTGGTGGAACTTCTGCAGCGTCTCGATGATCAGGTAGTTGACCGGGAACCAGATCGGCCCCCGCCAGTTCGAGTTGCCCCCGAAGAGCCCGCTCTTGCTCTCGGCCGGCCAGTACTCCACGGTGTACTCCCGGCCACCGACCCGCAGCACGTAGGGCTCATCCTTGTGCGCGCGCGAGATCGACCGGATGCCGTAGTCCGACAGGAACTCGTTGGTGTCCAGCATCCGCCGCAGCACCCGCACGAGGCGATCCCGGGTCAGGATCGCGAACATGCGCCGCTTGCCCTGGCCCTCCAGGTCGATGCTGGCCATGTTGCCCACCAGGTGCGGCCGGTGCTCCATGAACCAGTGCATCCTCCGATCGAAGTCCGGCATCCTCGCCAGCACCTCCGGCTCGATCGTCTCGACGGCGAAGAGCGGCAGCAGCCCGACCAGCGAGCGCACCTTGAGCGAGTGCGTCGTGTCGTCCGGCAGGTGCAGCGCGTCGTAGAAGAAGCCGTCCTCGTCGTCCCACAGGCTCTTGCCCTCGCCCCCGATGTTGCTCATCGCGTGGGCGATCCGCAAAAAGTGCTCGAAGAACTTCGTCGTCGTGTCCTGATAGCAGGGCGTCTTCTTGGACAGCTCCAGCGAGATCGTCAGCATCTGCAGGCAGAAGGCCGCCATCCAGCTCGTCCCGTCCGACTGATCGATCCGCCCGCCCGTGGGCAGCTCCGCCGACCGATCAAAGACCCCGATGTTGTCCAGCCCCAGAAAACCGCCCTGGAAGATGTTGCTGCCCTCGGCGTCCTTGCGGTTGACCCACCAGGTGAAGTTGAGCATCAGCTTGTGGAAGACGCTCTCGAGGAAGTCGACGTCGGGCCGCCCCTGCTGGTTGGCGTCGATCTTGTACACCCGCCACAGCGCCCAGGCGTGCACCGGCGGGTTGACGTCCGAGAAGGCCCACTCGTAGGCCGGCAGCTGGCCGTTGGGGTGCATGTACCACTCGCGCGTGATCAGCTCCAGCTGCCGCTTGGCGAAGTCAGCGTCGATCAGCGCCAAGGGCACGCAATGGAAGGCCAGATCCCAGGTCGCGTACCACGGGTACTCCCACTTGTCCGGCATCGAGATGATGTCGAAGTTCGCCAGGTGGATCCAGTCCCGGTTGCGGCCTCGACGCCTCGACTCCGGCGGCGGCGGCGTACCCGGGTCGCCCTTCATCCACTGCTCGATGTCGTAGTAGAAGAGCTGTTTGCTCCAGACCATCCCGGCGAGGGCCTGCCGCTGGACGCTGCGCTCATCCTTGCCCATCCCCGGCGCCTGAACCGAGTCGTAGAACTCGTCCGCCTCCCGGATCCGACGCTCGAAGTAGGCGTCGAAGTCCTTGAAGGGCACGTTGGACTCGACCTGCGTCAAGCGCAGCTCCACCGTCCACGACTCCCCGGCCTCGACCACCTTGTGGTAGACCGCCGCCACCTTGGTCCCGACCCGATCCGGGTTGACCGCGTCCTTCTCGCCGTCGACGAGGTAGCGATGGAAGCCGTCCTTGACGTAGGGCGAGGCGTTCTCGCAGCCAAAGAGCCGCTCGTTGTTGGTCTCGTTCTCGGTGAAGATCAGCTCCGGAGCGCCCTTGGCGTAGAGGTAGTACAGATCCGCCGCCGCGTGCATCATCTCCACCCCTGCCGTGCCTTCGGCCGAGGGCATCCACCGCATCACCGGCTTGCCCTCGACGTCCCCCATCGGGCCCGTGGGGTAGCCCCAGCTCCAGGTGTTGCGGTACCAGATCTGCGGCGCCAGCGTCAGCGGGGCCGCGTCCGGACCCCGGTTGATCGCCGTGATCCGCATCAGGACGTCGGACTGGTAGGGCTTGGCGTACTCCACGAAGACGTCGAAGTACCTGCCCTCGTTGAAGATCCCCGTGTCGGCCAGCTCGTACTCCGCCTCCTTGTAGCCGCGCTCGCGGTTCTTGACCACCAGATCCCCGTAGGGGAACTCGGCCTGCGGGTACTTGTAGAGCCCCTTGAGGTAGCTGTGCGTCGGCGTCGCGTCCAGGTAGTAGTAATACTCCTTGACGTCCTCGCCGTGGTTGCCCTCCACGCCCGTCAGGCCGAAGAGGCGCTCCTTGAGGATCGGATCCTTGCCGTTCCAGAGCCCCAGGCCCAGGCACAGATACTGGTTGCGATCCGAGATGGCCATCAGGCCGTCCTCGTTCCAACGGTAGGCCCTGCTGCGCGCGTGGTCGTGGGGGAAGTAGTTCCAGGCCGAGCCGTCGGGGCTGTAATCCTCCCGCACCGTCCCCCACGCCCGATCCGACAGGTAGGGCCCCCAGTTCTTCCAGTTCGCGCGCTTCTCTCGGTGGGCCGTCAGGCGGCGCTCTTCGGCTGTGGTCTGTCTCACGGAAGGCTCCTCTCGCTCAGGTTGTCCGTTTGAGTCGACGCCTCACTCCTGCGCGGGGCGTCGTATCCTCGGCAATAACTCGATGAAATTACAAGGCTTGTGGCGGATATCGAGCTGCTGGACCAGGATCTCGTCCATCCCCAGCCGCACCGCGCCCGTCGACCCGGGCAGCACGAAGACGAAGGTCTCGCCGCACAGCCAGGCCTCCGCCCTCGACTGGATCGTGCTGGTGCCGATGTCCCGATAGCTCAACATCCGGAAGAGCTCTCCGAAGCCAGGGATGTGGCGCGTCCCAAGCGGCGCGACCGCCTCCGGCGTCACGTCCCGGAAGGTCACCCCCGTGCCCCCCGTCGTGATCACCACGGAAACCCGCGCGTCATGCACCCAGCCGGCCACCGCCGCCCGGATCGCCTCGACCTCGTCGACCACGATCCGACGATCGATCACCGCGTGGCCCATGGCCTGCAACCGCTCCACGATCAAGGCCCCCGACCGATCCGTCTCGATCGTCCGAGTGTCCGACACCGTCAAGACCGCCGCGCCCACCGCCACGAACTGACCCATCCGCCCTCCTCACCGCCGATCTGCCCAGAGCCCCGGCGCTCCCCCTTTGAGAGCCCTCGAAACCCCACAAACCGTTCGGCACACCTCGCCTCAGAAGTCTGGACCGGGAGCCTACCCCAAGAACACGCCCCCTGACAATCCCGCCCGGACGACAGAGACAAGCGACGGGTTGGCTTCGACGGTTGGACACGCGGTCCTTTCGGCGACCGACGGTTGAGGGACAAGACCCCGTCGGGAACAATCGATCCCGGCGGGTCGGCGTTGTTGGGTGGACACGTCGATCGCGGCGGGTCGGCGTCGTTGGTTGGACACGCGGTCCTTTCGGGGACCGACGATCGTGGGACAAGACGATCGCGGCGGGTCGACGTTGTTGGTTGGACACGCGGTCCTTCCGGGGACCGACGGGTTTGCCGCTGTCGCGGCTGCACCGCGCGGCTTGTATGTTGGAGCGGACAGCGGATGATGAGAGAAAGCCCCGCCAGATGATGGTCATCCAGCGGGGCTCCTCTCGGCAACGGTCAGGC
>SXGS01407088.1_pt1 | contig 33828 bp, 32 predicted proteins | sample 3174681 | NCBI WGS metagenome assembly SXGS01 (sample SAMN11356861, study PRJNA531348) | freshwater metagenome | isolation source: freshwater sample F1-80 | place: China: Fuxian Lake, Yuxi | collected 2017-12-25
CGATGACGGTGATGACCGTGTCGCCTGCCATGTGTTTCCCCTTGGGTCGTGTGGTGGGCACTCGCTGATCGACATCACCGCCCCGGCCGAGGCCGATGAGTGGTTCAAGCATTGGGTGGAGGCCTGCTGGAATTGGTTCGTGGATCTGGGCATCAACCCGGACCACATGCGCAAATTCGACGTGCCTGCCGAAGACCGGGCGCACTATTCGGCCGGAACCATCGACGTGGAGTACAAGTTCGGGTTCCAAGGCTCCGAATGGGGCGAGCTGATGGGCATCGCGAACCGCACCGACTTCGATCTGACCAACCATTCGAAGGCCTCCGGGACTGAATTGAGCTATTTCAACCAGGCCACGAATGAACGGTTCACGCCCTACGTGATCGAGCCGTCCTTCGGCTTGACCCGGTCCATGATGGCGTTCCTGATCGATGCGTACACCGAAGACGAAGCCCCGAACACCAAGGGCGGAGTGGACAAGCGCACGGTGCTCAAACTCGATCCGCGGCTGGCCCCGATCAAGGCCGCTGTGCTCCCGCTCTCCCGCAACGAAGACCTCTCGCCGAAAGCGAAGGACTTGGCCGCGGAACTGCGCAAGTACTGGAACATCGAGTTCGACGACGCCGGCGCGATCGGCCGCCGTTACCGCCGGCAAGACGAGGTGGGCACCCCGTTCTGCATCACGGTGGACTTCGACACCCTGGAAGACCAGGCAGTGACCATCCGGGAGCGCGATTCGATGAGCCAGGAGCGGGTTGCTCTGGACCAGGTGCGCAGCTACCTCGCGACCCGGCTGCTGGGGGCGTAATGGCCTTGGAGTACCGGCCCTGGCGGGAGGGCGACGAGGCGGAACTGCTGCAAATCTGGGGTGATCCGGAAGGCCAGCAGAACGGTTGGTACCGGCAGGCCCTGGGGCCGAACAACGACGGCGGCAACGGAGCAAGCTGGAAGCGCTGCATCGTGGCCACCGACCAGGGAATTCCGGTCGCCGCCGGCATGGTGATGGAGCAGAAGCTGCATGGCAGCCGGCTTTCGGCCTACCTCGAGGTAGCCCGGGACCACCGGCGGCAAGGGGTCGGCGCAACCCTGTTGACGATGCTCCGGCACGAGGCCGGGCAAGCCCCGAGCGGGGTGCGCGAGCTGACCGGGAAAGTCGACGCGGGCACCTCCGGAGCGGGCTTCGCCCAGGCCGTCGGTGCCGCAACCGTGCAGACCTCGCGCTTGATCCAGATCGATCCCGGTGCCTTGTCCCTGCCCCGATTCCAAAAAACCGATGACCAGGCAGACGAAGAGGCCGGTTCCGACGTGGTGCAGGATCTGGCGACCGGCTCGGTGGAGCTGACCGACGTCGTCGGGCGCTGGTACCAAGCGGTGCACGAAGACTGGAGCCCCACCGGGCAGCTCAGCCCGGGTACGGTGCAGGCCTATTTCCTGGCCGACGCCACCGGGGCGCAAGGCGCGATCGTTTTGCGGGCCGAGCCGGAAAGCGCGTTCGGCGGAGCGGCGAAGCCGAGCAAGCGGGGCCGGATCCGGGCCTTCGCGGTGAGCTATGGCCAGCACGCCCTGACCGACACCCCGGATGATCCGGCCGCCGACGTGTTCGTCGGCTGGGAGCCCCAGCTGGCTGCCGAAGACGCGGCGGCGGCAGTGCGCGACCTGGTTTCGCTGCTCGCGTACCAGCACCCGGTGGTGCTCGAGGTGGACAGCTCGATGCTGCCGTTGACCGACCTGGTGGAGCCGCTGCTGGTTGCCGGAAAAGCCCGCGGAGTCGGCGACGAAACCCGCATTGTGGTGCTCTGAACCCAGGTTTGCCGGGAGTTTGCCGGGAACCTGGTGCAGACACGCGATCGCCTCTTGACGCGGCCCGGCTGCTTCGGGCAGATTTGTGCTGCTCGTGGTTGGGGGTCAACCCAGGAAAGGCACATCCGTGCATCAAGAAACCGGTCTCCCGGATCAGAAAAACCCGATCATTTCCCGGCGTAGCGCGGTCCGTGGTGCAGCGGCTATTCTCGCTGCTGCCGGATTCGGTGTGGTTGCCGCCGCACCGGCACTCGCCGCCACTTCGCAGAACGCCTGGCCGGCGGCCAAGGACACTCCGCTGGAAAAGCTGACCGTCGGCGCCGCGAGCTTCGCGCCGGGCGTACGCAAGGGCGATGTGCATACGATCCTGGGCTATGTGGCCAGGCGGTTCAACAGCGAAGTCGAAAAACTCGTGAAGGACACCTGTTGGGGCTTCGCCTACCGCGACATCAGCGGCAGCACCGACCTCTCAAACCACGCCAGCGGCACCGCGATCGACTGCAACGCGCCGCAGCACCCGCTGGGCAAGGCCGGCACCTTCAGTGCCGCGCAGGTCAAGGCGATCCACCAGATCATCGCGGACTGCAACGGTGTGGTCCGTTGGGGCGGCGATTACAACGGCCGCAAGGACGAAATGCACTTCGAAATCAATGTGCCGCCGGGCAATGCCAAAATCGCCGCCCTGGTCAAGAAGATCAACGGCTGAGCGCGCTGCTCCGACGCGGCGCTGCACGACGACTGAAGTCAGGCGCCGGGCCTGGTCCAGGCCCGGCGCTCAGCCGTCTAGCCGCGAGTCAGCTTCTGCGTCCGCGGGCCACATCGTGGGCGTCGGCTTCGGCTTGTTCCTGGACCGTCATGGCACCGCCACCGGCCGCGGCGGGCATCCACCAGGCACCGGGCTCGGGCGTCTGCGGATAATCGGCGATCGCCGCATCGATTCCGGATTGCAGCCGGGCGCGCAGCTTCTCGGTTTCCGCTACCGGGTCGGCATCGATCGCCGGATTGATCGGTTCGCCGATCCGGACCCGGATCGGCATCCGCCAGGATTTGAAGGGCTTGAAGCCGTGGCCGCGGGTCATCAGCCGGTGCGCGCCCCACACCGAGATCGGGATGATCGGGACGCCGGCTTCCGCGGCCATCCGGACTGCCCCGGTTTTGCATTCGCGCACCGTGAAGGAACGGCTCACCCCGGCTTCCGGCAGGATCGCGATGTACTCGCCTTCTTTGAGCTTCGCCACGGCTTGCAGATAAGCATCACGACCGGCTTTTTTGTCCACCACGACATGGCCCGCGGCGGAAATCGCCGGGCCGGCGAGCCAATGGTCGGCCGCGCCCTTGTGGATCAGGTAGCGCATCTGCACTTTGGCATGCCGCCACATGACCAAGGAGGCCACCGCGAAATCCAGGTAGCCGAAGTGCGTGATCGCAATGACCGCGCCGCGTCCGGGAATCGGCTTGCGGGCCTTGCCTTCGATCGGATCCGGGGTGGGCAGGTTCTCCAGCCCTTGCACTTGGACGTCCATCTGGAACAGCCAGCGCAAAAAGAGTCCGGTTCCGACGATGCTGCGGTAGAAGGTGTTGTTCGGGGCTGGGCGCCAAGGCATTAGAGCTCCTTAGTGGACGGTCGCGGCGGCAGCGGGAAGAATCCGCTGGTGGTCTCCAAATATTCACGGTAGCCGGGCCGACCGGACATCCGGGCTTCGGTCAACGGCTTTCCGGTTTTGCCGGCCAGGGCCCAGATCATCAGAACCGGGGAGAGGATGGTCAACACTCCGGGCCAAGAGTCGGCGACGACCAGGAACAGGCCGACCCACACGGCGGCGTCGCCGAAATAGTTCGGGTGCCGGGTGTAGCGCCACAGCCCGGTGTTGAGCACGGTCCCGCGATTGCCCGGATCGGCTTTGAATGCGGCGAGTTGCGCGTCGCCGACCGATTCGAAGCCCAGCCCGATCAACCAGACTGCGACCCCGAGCCAGGCCAACCAGCCCAGTGCCCCGGTGCTGAACATGCCCACCTGGATGGTGAGCGAAACGAAGAACAGCACCGCACCCTGAGGCAGGTAGACCCGGGTCAGCGCGTAGCGGTTTTTCGATCCCGGGGCTTTGGAGAGCAGTGCCTCGTAGCGCGGGTCCTCTTTGCCGTCCCGGGCGCGCCAGCCGATGAACCCGGCCAATCTGAGCCCCCAGACGCCGACCAGGAGGAGGAGCAGCAGCCGGCGTCCGGCGTCCGCCCCGGCAGCCGAGGAAGCCGCGAAGCTGACCGCCGCGACGACGACGAAGCCCATCGCCCAGGCGACATCGATGACGCTGTGCCGTTTCTGCACCAGGGCGATCCCAAACGTCACGCCGAGCACTGCGGCCACGCCGAGCGCGCTCCACAGCAGATTGAGTGCGAAAGCCCCACCGGGGAACTCCGCTGCGACGTCGAACATGTTCCAGTCTCCTTAGAGCTCGGTCAGCAGCCGTTGCGGCAATTGGTAGAGGCGATCGGCCAGCCGGGTGGTCCGGGCTTTGAGCGGAAGCTGGAACTCGCTGCCGAATTGCCGCAGCACGAAGGCCGCGGTCAGCTGGTGCCAGATCGCGACTTTGTCGAACATGAAATGCCCGGCGCCGCGCAGCCGCACGTAGAAGACCTCTTGGGCAAGCCCCACCGCGCGTTCGGCGAAGTGCTGCGAGGAAGGCGCGCTGGTCCACTTGTCCTTGTCGCCGTGGATGATCAACACCTTGCGGTCCCGCACCGGTTCGGTGGGCGAATCCGCATCGGTCCAAGGTGCCAGCGAAACGATCGCTTTCACCAACGGGTCGTCGGCGACCGCGATCGCGACTGAGCCGCCCATCGAGTGCCCGACCAGGTAGACCGGAACGCTCGAGTGTTCTTCGCGAATCTTCTCCAGCGCCCAACGGGCGTCCTGCACCGGCGAGCGTTCCGCCCCGTTCCAGCCGCGGACCCGATTCCGCAGCGACCAGACCGAAAGGCCGTAGCGGGATCCTTCCCGGTGCAGGAGCTTGGCGAACGGGATCATTCTGGACGGGCTCAGATGCCGGGCCCGGACCGGCTCATAGGAATTGGCCCGGCCGCCGTGCAGCACCAGGACCACCGCCTTCGTCACGCCGTGCGCCGGCCGGATGGTCAGCACCGGCGCATGGGCCAGAGTTCCCTTCGGGACCTCATCGGCTTCATCGATCCTGCGTCTGAACACGTTCCCCTCTTCCAGAATCCAAACAATCCCCGTGTTATCCCGGAGGCCCAGACTATCGGTTTCAACTGTGAGTCCGCTGGCCTCCGCCACCTGAGATCGGTTCTCACGTAGGCTTCCAACCGGAGGTGGTGCGGATATGGGTCACGGGCACTCGCACACGGCTATCAACGGTTCGGAGCCGGAAGCCGGCCGGATGGGTCAGCCAGGGCAACGCCAGGACATGGTGCGGCAACGTGCTGCCCGGCGGCGTGCCGGAATCCTGCTCAGCGCGGTGCTGGTGCCGATCGGCGTGGTCGCGGTGCTGCTCATGGTGCTGCTCTGGCCCAGTGGCAAGACCGCCGATATCTCGCTCGGCAGCCCCTATGCCGCAGCGCCGGGTGCCAGCATCGATACCGGGAAGGTGCAGCGCACCGCGCAGGAAGACTGCCCGGGTTCGACGGTCGGCAGCAAAGACTGCCTGATCGCGTACAGCCAGCCGGACGCCGGCGGCGACGTGGTGCCGGTGATGATCAGTCCGGAGATCGCGAAGTCGCCGGGCGTGCATCAGGGGGACACCATCAAGTACGTCAACCTCTCGAAATTGGGCCCCAATCCGAATGGGCCGGCGTACGTCTTCATGGATTTCGTCCGCAGTGCGCCGATGCTGTTGTTGGCGCTGGTCTACGCGGTGGTGGTGATCGCGGTGGCCCGTTGGCGCGGCTTGCGGGCGCTCCTGGGCCTGGTGGGGGCTTACCTGGTGATGGCCTTCTTCATCCTGCCCGGGTTGGTCGAGGGGAAGCCGCCGCTGCTCTTGGCCCTGGTCGGCTCGGCAGTGATCATGTTCGGCGTGCTTTACTTCGCGCACGGGGTCTCCGCCCGGACCTCGACGGCGCTGATCGGGACGTTGTTCGGGCTCGGCATGACCGCGGGCATTGCGGCTTGGGCGACGCACGCCACGTATCTGACCGGCTTGGCCGACCACAACACCTATCAGTTGCAATCCGTGGCCGGGAACCTCTCGATTTCCGGGATGATCATGTGCGGCCTGATCATTTCCGGTCTCGGTGTGCTCAACGACGTCACGATCACGCAATCCTCCGCGGTCTGGGAACTCTACGAGTTGGCGCCGCAGAGTTCCGCCCGGAATCTCTTCGCTTCCGCGATGCGAATCGGCCGGGACCACATCGCTTCGACGGTTTACACGATTGCCTTCGCCTACGCCGGCAGTGCGCTGCCGATCCTGATCATGGTGATGCTCTACCGGCTGCCGGTTTTCGATGCGCTCAGCAGTGCCGAACTCGCCGAGGAAATCGTGCGCACCCTGGTCGGCTCGGTTGGCCTGGTGCTGGCGATTCCGGTGACCACCGCAGTGGCCGTGCTCGTGGTGAAGGCGACCGGGCGCAAACGCCTGGCACCGGCAGACGCTCCGGTGCCGTTGGCGTCGTGACCTCCGCGGCGGCCGGCTCGGCCGAGGCCGCCGGATGCAAGACCGCGGGGTGCAAGGCCGCCGGGCCCAAGACCGCGGGGTGCAAGGCCGCCGGGCCCAAGACCGCCGGATGCAAGGCCGCCGGGCCCAAGACCGCGAAGTCCAGTGCCGTCGGGGTCAGTGCAACTTGATCACGGCGTCCAACAACGGCGCATCGAGGGGCCGGTCCGCGTAGTTGCAGTGCCCCAGTCCTTGCAACCAGGGATTTTCGAGGACCGCCCCGGCGTCGAATTCGCCACGCCACTGCAGGCTCAGGCCGACTTTCGTCAAAACCGCTGACGAGGCCGGATTGTTGTCCATGACCCTGCCCAGCACCGGGTGGTCGGGCTGCGAGCGAGCAGCGAAGCCGACCGCCGCGATCGCGATTTCGGTAGCGAAGCCCCGGCCCCAGCTGGCCGGGTCCAGGCGGTAACCCAGATTCCAGGTGCCGGCCACCGCGCCCGTGTCCAGAGGCGTGACTCCACCGGTCCCGATCAGCCGGCCGGCGGCCAAGCCTGCCGTTCCCGCTGTACCGGCCGTTCCCGCTGTCCCGGCCAGTGGCGCTGCCAGCCTGATCGCCCAGTAGCCGGCCTGGTGGTCCTGCCATTTTCGTTCCGTGGTTTCGATCATGGCCCGGGTGGTGTCGGGTGATGCGTGCCGGCCCTGCGGCAGATGCGCCCACGTCCGGGGATCCGAGTAGATGGCGTAGACCTCGTCGAGGTCGTCCAGGGTCAGCGGGCTCAGCTGCAGGCGTTCGGTCAACACAGCATCCAGTATGCCCGGCGGCACGGACAGAATCACAGACAGAATACGGACCGGATCCGGCATCGGAGTTGCGATGACAAATGTCATCCGGAGCCGGTGACAACAGTGTGCGGCCCGCAGCCCGGAAGCGGCGCACCATGGATGCAGACGCACCACCGGGGCGCGCCGGATCCATCAGGAGAAGCTACCGAAATGTCAGGCCAAAGCGTACTCAACCTCGTGATCGCAGCAGCCGTCCTGCTGTGGGTGCTGTACCGCCAATTGCAACCCCGCCCGGTGAAAGAGGACCGGCCTTACCGTTTGATGTTCGTCCTCGCGGTGCTGGGCACCGTGCAGATCGTCCAACTCGCCGGGCAAACCGAAATCTCCGCCGCCGGCTACGCCGCTTTGCTGATCGGGCTGCTCAGCGGCGCCGGCTTCGGCTGGCTCCGCGGCCGGCTCGTGCATTTCTGGCGCGGTCCGGACGGGACGCTGATGCGGCAGGGCAATTGGCTCACGCTGGTGCTCTGGGTCGTCGGAATCGCGGTGCACCTGGGACTCGACTGGGCCGGCGTGCACCTTTCGCCGGAAGGCCACAGCAGCGGGGCCGAAGCGCTCGGCCTTTCCGGAATCATGCTCTACCTGGCGGTGGCCTTGGCCGCCCAGCGTTTCGCCACGCTGGCCCGGACGCCCGCAGAACGGCAGCCGAACACCTTGAAAACCCTCTGATGAAGGACATCCGATGAGCGAACAACTCACCACGGCCGCCCCGCGCGGCAATACCGCAACCGCGCTCTATGCCGTGGACGCGCAGCAGCTGCAGAAGTCTTTCGGCAAAGTGCACGCGGTCAACGGAATCGATTTGCAGATCAAACCCGGGGAGGTGGTGGCCTTCCTGGGCCCGAACGGCGCCGGCAAAACCACGACCATCGACATGCTGCTCGGTTTGAGCAAACCGGACCGCGGTTCGGTGCGCGTCTACGGCAAGAGTCCGCGGCAGGCGATCGCGCACGGCCAGGTGTCTGCGGTGATGCAAACCGGAGGACTGCTCAAAGACCTGACGGTCCGCGAGACCGTGGCGTTGACCGCTTCCTTGTTCGCCGAATCCAGGCCGGTGGACGAGTGCCTGGAACGCGCCGGGATCAAGGACATCGGCGACCGGATCGTGAGCAAGTGCTCCGGCGGCCAGCAGCAGCGGCTCCGGTTCGCCATGGCTTTGGTCTCCGACCCCGGGCTGCTGATCCTGGACGAGCCGACCACCGGCATGGACGTGGAAGGGCGCCGGGACTTCTGGAACGCGATCCACGCCGATGCCAGGCGCGGCCGTACCGTGATTTTCGCAACGCACTACCTCGATGAGGCGGACGCCTATGCAGACCGGATCATCCTGGTCCGCAAGGGCCGGATCGTCGCGGACGGCTCGAGTGCGGAGATCAAATCGCTCGCCTCCGGCCGGACCGTGCGGGCGAGCGTGAGCGGGCTGGACCAGGGCGCGGTCGCGGCGCTGCCCGGCGTGGACAGCGTCGAGCTGCGGGCCGGAATCGTCAGCGTGCACAGCAAAGACTCCGACGCCGTGGCCCGCTACCTGCTGAACCACACCGATGCGAAAGACCTGGAAGTTACCTCGCACAATCTCGAAGACGCCTTCTTGGCGCTCACTTCCGACGACTAATCCACCCGCCAGCCAGAACCGAGGACATGAGATGTCTACCGCAATCCCCACCAGCATTTCGCTGGAACGAAAAGTCCCGCCGTTCGGCGGTTTCAACCTGACGCTGCTCGGCATCGAGATGAAGCGCCGGTTGCGCAACCGGCGGAACGTGATGTTCGCCTTGGTCCTGCCGGTGGCGATGTTCCTGATCATCGGGCTGCCGCAGAAGGACACCCCGGTCAACCCGGCTCACCCGGTGAGCGCCGGGGGTGTTTCGGTCGCCGCCTACATCATGATTTCGATGGCGGTCTACGGCTGCATGATCACCTCCACCTCGGCGGGCAGCGCCGTGGCGATCGAGCGCTCGATGGGCTGGAGCCGGCAGCTGCGGCTCACTCCGCTGACCCCGGCGGCCAATATTTCGGTCAAGGTGGTCGGCGGTTTGCTGCTCGGCCTGATCGCGATCCTGGCCGTCGACGTTGCGGGCTTCGCCATCGGGGTCCGGATGGAGCCGCAGATCTGGATCCTTTCCGGTCTGGGCGGGCTGCTCGGTTCACTGGTCTTCACCGCTTTGGGCCTATTGGTCGGCTACTTGATCCCGAGCGAGAACGTGATGCAGATCATGGGCCCGGTGATCGCCTTCCTGGCCTTCTTCGGCGGCCTGTTCGCACCGTTGAGCTCGCTCGGCGGAGTTTTCCAGACCATCGGGGTCTGGACCCCCACCTACGGCATCGGCGAAATCGCCCGGGCGCCGTTGACCGGGGACGCCTTCAATTGGCTTGCACTGCTAAATGTCGCAATCTGGCTGCTGATCTTCGCCGCGGGGGCCGGACTGGCTTTCCGGCGGGACACCAAGCGGGTCTGAGCGACGTAAGGTAGGCCCATGCCAGGTGTTCATTACAGCCGATCCGCTGAGGAAGTCGACCAAGACGTCGAGCGGATGACCAGCCGGCTGAGCTGGTTGGCCCAGGACGTCCAGCAGGCGCTCAACTTCCGGGAGCTGTTGACCTCCACCGGCGCCCGTCGTTGGTACACCGGCGCCGGCATCGCGGTCCTGGTCTTCGGCTTCAACAGCTGGCCGACGCTGTTCGACTCCGGCAAGCCGTTGGGCCTGGCGATCAGCTATGCCGTGATCTCGGTGCTGGCCCTGTGCCTCTTCATCGTGATCCCGCCACTGAGTTGGGCGCGCAGCGAGCCCTTCAAAATCGCGATTTGGAGCGTGTTGGCGGCCTTCGGCGTAGCCATGTTTTTGATCGTCGGGCCATCCGGCGGTTGGTTCGCCACCTTTTTGACCGTGTGCGCCGGCATGCAGCAGCATCGGCGCAAGACCGCGCTGATCATCGTGGGTTCGGTTTCGGCGGCGTTGCTGGTCGCGGAACTGGTGCTGGGCCAGACGCTGGAGAACTCGATTGCGATGGCCGCCGTCTCCGGGTCCATCGGCTTGATGATGATCGCCTTCGGCCGGCAGATCGAAGCCCTGCGGGTACTCCGGGAAACCCAGCAGCGCCTGGCGGAGGTCGCGGTCAAGGAAGAACGCAGCCGGGTGGCCCGGGACATGCACGACATCCTGGGCCATTCGCTCACCGTGATCGCGGTCAAGGCGGAATTGGCCGGCCGGCTCCTGGAGGTGTCCCCGGAGCGGGCGGCTGCGGAAATCCACGACGTCGAAGAGCTGGCCCGCGGTGCGCTGGTCGATGTCCGGGCCACGGTGCGCGGCTACCGCGGGGTGAATGTGCTGACCGAATTGGCCAATGCCCGGAGCGCGTTGACCGCCGCCGGAATGGATGCCGAACTGCCCGGAGCCGCGGACGAGGTCCCGGCCAAATACCGGGAACTTTTCGGCTGGGTACTGCGCGAAGGGGTGACCAATATCGTGCGGCATTCCCAGGCGGGCAAAGTGCTGGTGACCATGGGGGCCGGATTCATCCAAATCGACGACGACGGCGCGGGCCTGTCCGCCCCGGGTCTCCCGGAGACCGGCAACGGCTTGGCCGGATTGCGCGAACGGGTGGCGGCGCAGAACGCCGCCCTGACCATTGGGCGCTCGGCCATGGGCGGCTTCCGCCTGCGAGTGGAACTCTGAGCGCAAGAGGAAAGGTTGAAACCATGATCCGGCTCTTGATCGCAGACGACCAGGCCCTGGTCCGGGGCGCGCTCGCCGCGCTGCTCGGCCTCGAATCGGACATCGAGGTGGTGGCCGAAGTGGGCCGCGGCGACGAAGTGGTGGCCGCAGCGTCGGCCGCGGCCGCGGAGGTGGCGCTGCTCGACGTCGAAATGCCGGGACTGGACGGGATCGCCGCGGCCGCGGCACTGCACGCTGCGATGCCGGATTGCCGGGTGCTGATGGTGACCACTTTCGGCCGGCCGGGCTACCTCCGCCGGGCGATGCAGGCCGGCGCCAATGGATTCGTGGTCAAGGACACTCCGGCGAAGCAGCTGGCGGACGCGGTGCGCAAAGTCCACGCCGGGCTCCGGGTAGTGGACCCCACATTGGCTGCCGAGACGTTGACCAGCGGTGAGAGTCCGCTGACCGAACGGGAAACCGAGGTGCTGCGCGCGGCGGCCGGGGGCGGCACGGTCGCGGACATCGCGAAGGCGACGTTTTTGTCCGAAGGCACAGTGCGCAACTATCTTTCCAGTGCGATGGGGAAGACCGGGGCCCGGACCCGCGGCGAAGCGGCGCACACCGCGGAAGCCAACGGTTGGCTGCTCTGAAAGGTCGTGAACTGCGGCGAATTGCGGTTATCACTTAATGGTGATTACTTATCTTTCTGGAAATTCCGTGAATTAAATGAATTCCGGCAAAAGTCGCACACATTCCGGGTAATCTGTTTTTGGAATGTTTTGTGGCGCAGTTCACAGGGCCGATGGCCGGTGGGCTGCTGAGGCGGAAGGTTGCGGCGTGGTTGATTCGGCATGGAAGAAATGGGGCAGGAGAGTCGCGGCCACGGTTGCGGCGCTGTCGCTCGGCGCATCGGCGGCAGTGGTGGCGTCCGCTTCGGCGGATGCTGCGGCGGCACCGGCTGCGGTGGTCGGCAATTGGACGGACAATTTCGACGGCGGCGCGGGTGCGCGGCCCAATTCGCAGTTCTGGAACTTGGAAACCGGCGGTTCCGGCTGGGGAAACAACGAGCGGCAGTATTACACCAATAGCGCGGACAATTCGAAGTTGGACGGGAATGGGAATTTGGTCATTACCGCCCGACGGGACAATGCCGGCGGACTGAATTGTTTTTACGGCCCTTGCGAAGTGACGTCGGCCCGGCTCAATTCCGCCGGCAAGATCTCCGCGAAATACGGTCGGGTGGAGGCCCGGATCAAGGTCCCGGGGCAAAAGGGCGTCTGGCCGGCCTTCTGGATGCTGGGCGAGGACATCGGATCGGCCGGCTGGCCGGCCTCCGGCGAAGTCGACATCATGGAGAACGTCGGGAACAACCCCAGCCAGCTGCTGGGCACGGTGCACGGGCCGGGATACAGCGGAGGCAACGGCATCGGCGGCCAGATCAACAACGGCGCCCCGCTCGGCGACGCGTTCCACAATTACCGGGTGGACTGGGGGCCGGACCGGATCACCTGGTTCCTCGACGACAAGCCGTACCTGAGCGTCGGCAGAGAAGACCTCGGCGGCAAGCAATGGGTCTTCGACAAGCCGTTCTTCCTGATCCTGAACCTGGCCATCGGCGGCACCCTGGGCGGCTCGGTGGATCTGAATTCGATGCCGGCGCAAATGCTGGTCGACTACGTCAAGGTCACCGACCTCGGCGGGGTCAACCCGGTGAAATCGAATCCGCCGACGCACGGCGGTTCCGGTGGCGACCCGTGGGCCGGTTTGAACATCGAGTCCCCGGCAGTCTGGCTCAAGAGCGTTGCCGACGGCCAGGCCGTGGACGTGGACAGCAATGCGGCCAAACCCGAAGGCGCCCGGGTGAATGCCTGGGATTACAGCGCCGGCAACAATCAGCGCTGGCAGATGTACCGCAAAGGGTCGGAGAACCGCTTCGTCTTCCGGAGCATCGGCTCGACCCTGGTCCTGGACAAGGCGATTTCCGGCAACGAGATGCAGCAGTGGGGCTACGGCGGCGGCGCGAATCAGCAGTGGGTCTTCGCCGATGCGCCAGGCGGCAGCCAAGGGCAGATCCAGATCAAGAGCGGCCAGGACAATTCCTGCCTGACCAACAAGGGCCGCGGGCAGCAGATGCGCACCGAGTCCTGCCGCACTGGCGACCGCAACCAAATGTGGACCATCAACGACGCCCGATAGCCCGGCGTCGGCCTTCCGCTCCCGGCTGCAGCCGGGAGCGGAAGCCGCGGTTGCGCGAAACCATTGCGACCGGCCCATTGCGGCAGGCTCGGTGCGGATTTTGACCGGTTTGAGAGAATAGCTCTGTGACTGTTGTAGATCTTCCCGCACCCACGGACCGGCTCGAGCTGCCTCCGTTGCGCCTCGGCAATATCACCGTGGACACCCCGGTGGTGCTCGCCCCGATGGCCGGTATCACCAATACCGCATTCCGCCGGCTGTGCCGGGAATACGGCGGCGGACTGTATGTGGCCGAGATGGTCACCTCGCGTGCCCTGGTGGAACGGACGCCGGAGAGTTTGCGGATCATTTCGCACGACGCGGATGAGAAGGTCCGTTCCGTGCAGCTTTACGGGGTGGATCCGGTCACTGTGGGCCAGGCCGTGCGGATGCTGGTCGAGGAAAACCACGCGGACCACATCGATCTCAACTTCGGCTGCCCGGTGGCCAAGGTGACCCGGCGCGGCGGGGGAGCGGCGCTGCCCTGGAAGACCGAGCTCTTCGCCTCGATCGTGCGCACCGCAGTCCGCGAAGCGTCGAAGGGCGGTATCCCGCTCACGATCAAAATGCGCAAGGGCATCGACGAGGACCATCTGACCTATCTGGAGGCCGGGAAAATCGCCCGGGATTCCGGCGTCGCCGCGGTCGCGCTGCACGGGCGCACCGCCTCGCAGTTCTACTCCGGCGTGGCCGATTGGTCTGCGATCGCCCGGTTGCGCGAAGCGTTGCCGGATGTCCCGGTGCTGGGCAACGGGGATATCTGGAGCGCCGAAGATGCGATCCGGATGGTGCGGGAGACCGGCGTCGACGGCGTGGTGATCGGCCGCGGCTGCCAGGGCCGACCGTGGCTGTTCGGCGATTTGATGGCCGCGTTCGACGGCGACTCCCGACGGTTCCGGCCCGGCTTGCAGCAAGTCTCGGACACCGTTTACCGGCATGCGCAGCTGCTCATCGAAACCTTCGGCGAGGAGGGGAAGGCGCTGCGGGACATCCGCAAACACATGGCCTGGTACTTCAAAGGCTATGTGGTGGGCGGTGAACTGCGGGCCAAGCTCGCCGCCGTGCCGACCCTTGCGGTGCTGCGCGAGCTGCTGGACCAACTCGATATGGAATCGCCTTATCCCGGGGTCGACGCCGAAGGGCCGCGTGGCCGGGCCGGCACCCCCAAGCGGACTGCACTGCCGAACAACTGGCTGGCGGACCGCGATCTGGACGCCGAGCAGCAGGCCAATATCGCGGCGGCGGAATTGGATGTTTCCGGTGGCTGAAATCGTGGCGGAGACTTCGCAGACCACCGGCTATTCGGCCCCGGACGCCGAACGGTTCGTCCAGGAACCGGCCAAGAAAAGCTACCGCAGCCCGTTCGAGCGGGACCGCGCCCGGGTGCTGCATTCGTCGGCGCTGCGCCGGCTCGGCGCCAAGACCCAAGTAGTAGCTCCGGACACCGACGATTTCGTGCGCACCCGGCTCACCCACTCGCTGGAAGTCGCCCAAGTCGGCCGGGAACTGGGCCGGGTGCTCGGCTGCGATCCGGACGTCGTGGACACTGCCTGCTTGGCCCATGATCTGGGCCATCCGCCGTTCGGGCACAATGGCGAATCCGCGCTGAACGACCTGGCGCACGCGATCGGCGGATTCGAAGGGAACGCGCAGACCCTGCGGTTGTTGACCCGGTTGGAGCCCAAGGTGTTCACTGCCGAAGGATTGCCGGCCGGGCTGAACCTGAGCCGGGCGAGCCTGGACGCCGCCTGCAAGTACCCGTGGTCCGCGGCCGATGCTCCGGTGATCCATGGCCACCGGACCAGCAAATTCGGGGTCTATGCCGATGACGAGCCGATATTCAACTGGCTCCGCGAAGGCGCCCCGGCAGGGCACAGCTGCATTGAAGCCCAGGTGATGGACTTGGCCGACGACATCTCGTATTCGGTCCACGACGTCGAAGACGCGATTGTGGCCGGCCACTTCCAACTGTCCTTCCTGGACCAGCCGGAGACCCGGAGCCGGGTGATCGGTTATACCCGGCAGTGGTACTTGCCGCACGCCGAGGAAGCGGAAATCGATGCGGCCCTGGCCCGCCTGGAAGCAACCGAGGTCTGGGTCCGCGACGCCGACGGTTCCCGGGCTTCGATGGCCGGATTGAAGAACATGACCAGCCAACTGATCGGCCGGTTCTGCCAAAGCGCTCTGGACACCACCCGGGCGATCTACGGACCGGACCCGCTGACCAGGTTCGCCGCCGACGTCGTGGTCCCGGCGGAGACCGTGCACGAGATCGCCGCGATGAAAGGCCTGGCCACCACGTTCGTGATGACCAGCGAAAACCGGCAGCCGATCTACCAGCGGCAGCAGGAGGTCCTGCACGAGCTGGTCGCGGTGTTGGCGGCCGGTGGCGACCGGCATCTGGAGAAGATGTTCGCCGCGGACTGGCGCGAGGCGGCGGACGACGCCGGCCGGTTGCGCGCCGTGATCGACCAGGTGGCTTCGCTCACCGATGTCTCGGCATTGGCCTGGCACCAGCGGCTAACCGCGGGTTAGCCATTGTCCATCCGCGACATTTCCTGGTGCTGAAGTAACCCTTGCGACAGCTGAGTTGCCTGCCACCTCCGCTTGGCCGGCAAGTGTCGTCAAAGGAAAGTCGGCTGGGCGCTGATCCTGGGCTTGGCGCGGCTTGTCGTGCCCTTGGCATAAACTCGAGCTGTGGCCGGACTGATCAAACATGAAGATATCGAGGAACTCCGCGCCCGCACTGACATCAAAGAGGTCGTCGAGAGCTATGTGACGCTCAAAAGCGCCGGGATCGGATCCTGGAAGGGACTGTGCCCGTTCCACGACGAACGCAGCCCTTCGTTCAACGTCCGGCCGCAAGCCGGGCGTTACCACTGCTTCGGTTGCGGCGAGGGCGGCGACGTGATTTCGTTCCTGCAGAAGGTGGACCACCTCTCCTTCACCGAAGCGGTGGAAAAGCTGGCGGCCCGGATCGGTTTCGAGCTGCATTACGAAGACGGCGGTTCCGGCCCGCGCCGCGAAGAAACCGGACGCCGGCAGCGGCTGCTCGATGCGCACAAGATCGCGGCGGAATTCTTCCGGGACCAGCTGCTCAGCCCCGCCGCCGCAGCAGGCCGGCAATTCCTCTCCGGACGGGGCTTCGACCGGGCGGCAGCGGAACAGTTCGGCGTCGGCTTCGCCCCGCAGGGCTGGGATGCCCTGCTCAAGCATCTGCGCGGCCGCGGATTCACCGATGAAGAACTCCGGTTGACCGGGATGTTCTCCACCGGGAATTCCGGGGACCGGTTGTTCGACCGGTTCCGCGGCCGGTTGATCTGGCCGATCCGGGACATCGCCGGGGAGACCATCGGCTTCGGCGCCCGGAAGCTCTTCGACGACGATCAGGGTCCCAAGTACTTGAACACCCCGGAGACCATCCTGTACAAGAAGTCGCAGGTGCTCTATGGGATCGACCTGGCGAAGAAGGCGATCGCCAAGGACCGCCAGCTCGTGGTGGTGGAGGGCTACACCAATGTGATGGCCTGCCACCTTTCCGGGGTGGGCACTGCGGTCGCCACCTGCGGAACCGCTTTCGGCGAGGACCACATCAAGGTGGCCCGCAGGCTGCTCTCCGACGACGGCACCGGTGGTGAGGTGATTTTCACCTTCGACGGCGATGCGGCCGGGCAGAACGCCGCGTTGAAGGCGTTCAGCCTGGATCAGCGTTTCGTGGCGCAGACTTTCGTGGCGGTGGAGCCCAGCGGCAAGGACCCCAACGACCTCCGGCAGTCCGGTGGCTCCGAAGCGGTGCAGGCGTTGATCGGGTCCCGGCGTCCGCTCTTCGAATTCGCCATCCGCTCGACGCTCGCCAAATTCGATCTGAGCACCGTGGAGGGCCGGGTGCAGGGGCTCCGCGCCGCAGCACCGGTGGTCGCCGAGATCCGGGACGGCTCGACGCGGGTGGGCTACAGCCAGGAATTGGCGGGATGGCTGGGCATCGCGGACCCGAACGAAGTGCTCCGCGCCGTCAACAATGCCGCGAAGAGCCGTTCCCGTGTGGCCCAGCATGCCGACCCGGCCGGGAAACCGGCTGAAGAAACCGCCGGGACGGCGCCTGGTTTCAGCCGCCCCGATCCGCGGGACCCGGCCGCCCGGATGGAACGGCAGGGCCTCGAGGTGGTTTTGCAGCAGCCGGCTTTGCTGACCGCAGACGATTGGCTGCGCTTCGGCGGAATCCAGTTCGCGGTGCCGGCCTACCGCGCAGTGCACGAGGCGATCCGGGCTGCCGGGCAACCCGAGTCGGGGGACTGGCTCCAGGCAGTCACCGAGGAAGCTCCCGAGCCGCTGCGCCCCTTGGTGTCCGAACTGGCAGTCACCCCGTTGCCCGCGGTGAATGAGGAAGGACTCAAGAATTATTGCCGCTCGATGCTGCGCAGCCTCTTCGAAATGCAGTTGACCCGGACCAAAGCCGAGAAGATCGGCGCCTTGCAGCGGATGGACTCGGCTGCGGACCCGGCGGGGTACCAACAGCTGCAACGGGAACTCATGGAGCTGGAGATGCAACGCCGGGCGTTGCGCGAAGAGTAGGGCGGCCGAGCACGCCCGCACAAATAGAGCTCGGAATTCGTCTCCGAACCGCCACATCCAACACTCCAGGCTCAGCTTTCACACGATCTGTTCTGGCGTGTTCCGAGCACCGCGGTTCTCGATTTCACAGAGCTGAAATCCTTTGTTAGAGTAGTACTCGCTTCATTCCTCCTTAGCTCAATTGGCAGAGCATTCGACTGTTAATCGAAGGGTTGCTGGTTCAAGTCCAGCAGGAGGAGCGAAATACCCCAAAAGGGCCTCTGATCAGCGGAAACGTTGTTCAGGGGTCCTTTTGCTTGGTGGTCGGGGCCGGATAGTTCCGGAATAGGCACTGGCCAGAAAGCTCAAACGAGTTGAGCGTGCTGTCGCCAAGGTCAGGCGAAACCATGCAAAACGGGTCTCCTTCGGTGACCGACAGCCGCGCCGGTCACCGAAGAAGACCCGATACTGGAACTACTTACTTGATCCGGAGCACGAAACGATCGAGTCGCCGGACTTCTTCGACACGCTCTGCCCGTCGATGAAGATCTCGCAGGCGAAATTCCCCTTGGTCAGAAGATCAGCCGGGACCAGGCTGATCGAGGCGAAGGTCGATCCGGTGAACGTGATTTCCTTCTCCCACGTCCCTTGAACCGGAGCGTTTTCGGTTCCTTGTGCGACGTTGTAGTCGGCCTTCGCCGGATGGTCGGCGGTAACGACGTACTTGACCTTTACCTCTTTATTGAGGTCGGCTGCAACCGAACTCATTCCGGAGCTCGCTGAGTCCAGTGAGTCCTTGACTGAGTTCAAGAAGGCAAGGGACACCAGAATGACAATGGTCGCAATGATTGCCCCGAGCACGCTGAGGATGAGTCCTGCGATTGCTTTGCTCTTGCCTTTGGCCTTTTTGACGAGCGCGATGATTGCCAAAATGATGCCGACGAGCGCGACTAGGAAAACAATCTGGTTGATCACCGGTATGAAAGCGACGACGATGCTCACAATGCCGAGCACCAGTGCTGCGGTTGCCAGCCCTGAGCCAGATCGGGGGACTTCTTGCGGGGCCTGGGCCGGCTGCTGGAACGGGGCAGGCGGAGGCGGTGGAAGTTGCTCGGACATCGAGAACCTTTCGTAAATTCATCGGATTAAAGCTTGAGATAGAAAGGTATCTGGATATTTCCTGAAAATCTAGTCAACGAGTTTCGTACCACGCGTGGTGCTCAGACGAAGTCCATTTCCACCTGGAGGAAGCGTTCCGCTTCGGCGATCGCGGCGTGGAACGCCGCAGTTTCGGTGCCGGCCCGGCGTGGGTCCTTCGGCTGCCAACCGTGCACCGCGGAATGCACCCGGACTACCGTCCCGTCCGGCGGCGCATAGAAGATCCCGAAGCGTTGCAGCGGCCATTCTGCGGAGGTTTCCGGTGCCACCAGCAAGGCCGCATCCAAGGCCGGATTGTGCCATTGGGCAATCGGCCGGCGGCGGTCTTCGACGAAGAGCCCGGCGGCGAATGAAGCGGCCGAGCCCGCGCTGGATTGCCGGCAAAGCCGTTCCCACCACAAGGGCAGGAGCGTCTCGTCTTTGCGCATCCAAGTAGCCGGAATCGGCGGCGGTTCGGCGGCTGAGCCCACGCTTGCATTTTAGACTCCGGAGCCCGCCCAGAACAGGGTCCGCCCAGAACAGAGCCCGCCCAGAACAGAGCCCGGCGGATCAGGCCGGAAGCATCCGCGGCGGCCGGACCGGTTGCTCCGATACCGTAGCGGCCGGTGCTGTGGCGACCGGTGCGGGGGCGACGTCGGCGTGCTCCTTCGCCGGCTTGGCTTGGCGGCGCCGGCCGAAGACCGCCCACAGCGAAGTGCCCAGTAGTGGCAGGCAGAGCACCGCAGCGACCCAGAGCACGGTCCGGGCGATGCCGCCGTGCTCCTGGTATTCGGCCAAAGCCCCGACCCAGCCGATCAGCATCAGCAGCAAGGCGAGCAGGCCGAGCCCGGCCAGGAGCAGCAGGGCCACGGTGCCGATGGCGCCCATCCCGGCGAGCTTGCTGAACATGCCGCCGGATTCTGCGGCGTTGACGGCGGTGCTGGAAGCCAAAATGATGCCCATGATCTGTCCTTCGGGGAAAGCTGGATTTCTTCTTGCTTCCACGATGCCGCAACGGCCATCTCCCGGGGATCGCCGTCCGGAATGATTGTTCCCGGCAATCGTTCAGACCACGGTATGAGCTCAGCGCGAGATCAACTGGCGCAGCATCTGGGTGCGCTGCCGGCCGGAGAGCCCCGGCAAATAGGCTTCGGAGACCGCCAGCGCGATCGAGGGCAGTGCGAGCGAATCCTGGTAGTACATGTACAGCGTCCGGTACGAAGGCTGGAACCGCGACTTGAAGGCGGCCAGGGAACGGAATCCGTAAAACGGCTCCAGGGCCGCCGCCAAAGAAGAGAGCAGACGTTCCATGCCGTCCTGCGGTTCCTCTCCGGCTTCCGGGTTCGCGGTCCCGGCGAGCGGGGACCCGGAGAGCGAAATGCTGTCCACCGAGTTCTGGAAACGCTTCACGGCGCAGGCGATCATGAATTCCATCACCCCGTTGAACGAATCCGGGTGCCGGCGCATGAAGTCCAGGGTCCAGGAGACGATCTCGCCTTTGGCATAGACCGGCAGCCAACTGGTGACCGCCAGCACCGCTCCGGTTTCGTCGACGGCCAGGCAGCAGACCACCGATTCGTCTTTGAGTTCGTCCAGCCCGCCCAAGGTGAAGCCCAATTGCGGCAGCGCCTTTTCGGCCACCCATTCTTCGCTCAGTTGCGCGATCTGGGCGCGGAGTGCCGGGGAGAACGAGGAGAAGCTGCCCCAGTGGTCGGTGATCTCGAGTTTCCGGGCTTTGTTCAGCGCGGTTCTGACGTTTTGCCACTCTTTGCCCTTGAACGTCTGCGCGGTCACGTCCAGACGGGTTTCTTCGGCGACCTCCAAGGGATGGAACCCCAGCTCGGCCAAGGCGGTGCCCAACTCGGCGGGCGCGGAGTAGAAGCAAGGCACCAGACCGAGTTCGATGCAATGCGAAACGAAGCCGCGTGCGGCATCGCCGATCCAGCGCGGATCGCCGAAGGGCTCGGCGACGGTGAGCGCCACCCCGTGGTGCACCTGGTAGGCGACGCCGGCCTGACCGTCCGGGGTGAACCAGAAATGGTTGCCTTCCCACAGCGCCATATGGGACAGCGAACCGCCGCCGCGCCGGATCAGCAACCTGGCCTGCCGCGCGTCGGCCGCTTGGTCCTTGCTCAAGCCGCCGAAGCGGCGGTAGTCCCGCACCAGGAGGTAGAGGATCACCGCCCAGATCGCCGTGGCGCCGAAGTTGTAGAGCAGCGTCGAAACCAGCCCCTGCGGGAGGAAGATGTCGAACGGGAGCGGGAACGGGATCAGCAAATGCGGCAGCTGGGCGAGCAGGTCTTCGATACTGGAGTTGGCGAGATTGTCTTCGGCGAACCAGGCCAGCGCATAGACCACGAGCAATGAGGCGGCGAGTCCGAATGCGGTCCGGGCCAAAGCCCGCCGGCCCGCAGCGCTGGACCGGACGCCGAACGCTGCCTTGGTGCTCCAAAGCACCGCCAGGATCAGCGCCGGGGCCAACAGGGTGGGCACGATGTAGGCGAACAGCACGCCGAGGTTTTCGCTGCTGAAATCGGTCAGCGAAGAGCCGTAGAAGATCAGCAGCATGAACACCGTGAAGGCGAGCACGTAGCTTTGCACGCCGAGGGTGATCCACCAGGAAAGCCGTCGTCCGCGCCGCAGCCCGTCCGCGCAGACCAGCAGCAGCAGTACCGGGATCAAGGTCAGCAGCACTGCGCCGGGGCTGGAAATGCCCACGGTGTCCTGCAAGGTGATGCAGGCCGGATCGCTGCCGCAGATGTCGCTGAGCGTCTGTTTGTCCGGAATCGATTGCAGCATCAACTGATTGGCCAGGGAGAGCGGTCCGATCGCGAAGCCGGCACTGAGCTGGCTCAGCAGCGGGCCGACGGCGAAGACTGCCACCCCGGTGGAGACCAGCACCCGGGTCTCGCGCAGGCTAGAGTGGCGGAGATGGTGGTCGGTCGAACGCCGCAGCAGCAGTGCTCCGAGGCCGATGCCGACGACGGTGCCGACCAAGGCGATGATGGTCTGCCCGGTGCCCAAGTACAGCACGAACATGATGGTCACCGCGAGCAGCCAACTGCGCACCCGACGCCGCCACAACGAATCCATGGCCGCAGTGGACATGCCCAAGGCACCGCACAATCCGCCGAAGCTGCCGATCTGCAGGTCGCCGGCGAGGTAACCGAACCATCCGATGTCGTTGTTGAGCCCCCACTCCAGCAGCAGACTGAGCAGGAAGGCGCTGAGCACGGCACTGACCACGAAGGCCAGCACGGTACGCCAGATTCCGGCGAAGCGGGTGGCCAGGCAGAGGCCGAGGAACAGCAGAACGGCCGCCACCAGGTATTCGACCAGGTTGCCCGCGAAGAAGCCCGAGGTCAGCAGCGCCCAGGGGCGGCTGTACGGCGTGCTGAAGTCCAGCCCGACCACTTCGAGCAGTTCGGACGACGGTCCGGAAACCAGGGCGCCGGTGAGCAGGCCGGTCAGCAGGAAAAGCAAGGTGACCGCGGCCGGCATGGACCACACCGCAGGACTCCGCCAGGATCGCCGCCTCCGGTCGGGTTCGGCAATCACCGGCTCGGCGGGGCTGGTCACAGGGGCGGCACTTTCTTCGGCTGGACGACGAGCCAGAGCGTGAGGATGCCCAGGCCGATGCATGCTGCCATGATAGCGCCCATGGGAGTCGCGGTACTGGTTCCCCAGGCGCCGACCAGTGGAGAGATCACGCCGGCCAGGCCGAAAGTCGCGGCGCCCAGCAGGGACGCGGCGGTACCGGCTCTGGCACCGTGGTTGGCCAAGGCGATCACCTGCACGCAGGGGAAGATGAATCCGGTGGCCAAGATGTAGAACCAGAGCGGAATCAGGGTGCCGAAGAAGCCGAGGCCGATCCGGTCGAAGACCACGATCAGCACGGCCATGCTGAATTGCACTGCGGTGGCGACCGCGATCACCCATTGCGGGCCGACCCGGCGGACCACCCGGGCGCTGACCTGGACACCGATCACCACGGCAATCGAGTTCAGTGCGAAGAGCAGTCCGTACTGCTGCGGACTCAAGCCGTAGATCCCTTGGAAAACGAACGGCGATGCGGAGAGGTAACTGAACAGCCCGGCGAAGTTCAGCCCGCCCAGGAGCAGCATCCCGACGAAGATCCGGTCGGAGAACAGCACCCGGTAGCGGCTCAGCATGCTGGTCTGCGATTTGCGCAGCTCCGGGGGCAAGGTCTCCACGATCAGGAAAACTGCCGCGACCAGTACCAATAGGCCGTAGCCGCTGAGCAACCAGAAGATCCCGGGCCAGGACATGAAGGAGAGCAGCTGGGAGCCGATCAGCGGCGCCACGATCGGGGCCATGCCATTCACCAGCGCCAACCGGGACATCATCCGCACCAAGGGGTAACCGGAAAACAGGTCCCGCACCATCGCCATGGCCACCACGCCGCCTCCGGCGGCGCCGATGCCCTGCAACACCCGGAAGACGCCCAGCATGGTCACATCGGTGGACAGCGCGGCGCCGATCGAGGCGAGCACATGGATCGCGGTGGCCACGATGAGCGGGAGCCGGCGGCCCAATTTGTCGCTCAGCGGCCCGACCACCAGCTGGCCGGCCGCGAAACCGATGGTCGTCGCGGTCAGGGTCAGTTGCACCGCCGCCGCACTGACTCGGAGATCCGCCTGCAGGATCGGGAATGCCGGAAGATACAAGTCGATGGTGAACGGCGCTAAAGCAGTGAGCAGCCCCAAAACGACGATGTAGACGAGTTTCTGCCGTTTGCTCAGGGCATCGCCGGGGTGCGTCAGGGTGCTCACGATGGTTCCTTAGGGGTTTTCAGGCAACTGGTGCGGCGCTGACGGTTCCGATCTGCTCATTCTAGGCGCTGGCAATCCGGGCAGCCAGCTTGTCCGGTGCCCGCGGCGGCGACCCGTGGCGAAGCCGTGGCAGCACGGTTCGGCAGCCGAATGGTAATTTTGACGGGTAGACCGGCCACAGCCATGGAGGCAGCACCGATGAGTAGTCCCCGAACCGATTCAGCCGGTGCACCCGGCGACAACTCGCTGCTCGGCAATGCCCAGACCCTTTTCCGCTTGGCGCCCCGGCAGTTCAGCGACGAGATCAGCCTGGCCAAGGCCGAGCTCAAAAGCAAAGCCGGGCTGCTCGGCTTCGGCGCCGGAATGTTCGGTGCGGCCCTGGTGGTGCTCGGGCTGCTCGTGATCGCCCTGGTGGTCGCCGCGATCATGGGCCTGGCCACGGTCATGTGGCCGTGGCTGGCAGCCTTGGTGGTGGCCTTCTTCTTCCTGGTGCTGATTGCGATTGCGGTGCTCTGGGGGCTGAAAAAGGTCAAACAAGCGCTTCCGCTGCTGCCGGAAGAGGCAATCCGCGGGATCAAGCACGATATCGGCGTGCTCAGCCAAGGTGCCGACTTCGATCCGCAGACCTTGGTCAAACCCGAGTTGAGCAAGGCCGAGAAGCAAGCACTCAAAGAAGAAAAGGCGGCCAAAGCCGCTGAAGCCAAGGCCGAGCAGGAAGCGAAAGCCGCCGAAGCCGATCCGGTGCCGTCCGAAGCCGAGTTGCGCGAACGCATCGAGACCCGTCGCAAGCACTTGCTCCGGGTCCGGGAAAGCCTGATCGAACGGATGGACGTCAAGAAGCAGGCCAAACAGCTGATCGACGATCCGGATTCGGCGCTGAACCAGGCGCGGGAGCGTTGGCTGCCGTGGAGCATTGCCGCGGTTTCCACGGCGACCTTCTTCGTGCTGCTGCGAAAGTTGCTCAAAAGATAGCCGGTTTACCGCGCGGGAGACGCTGGCTTGACCGGCTCACCCTGTAGACAGGTTTATGTAGGTGTCCGGGAATGACGAGCAAGGTGTGAGGGGGCGTGGATGAGACTGATCGGCGCTGGCTCGCGTCCCGGGCGGCCGATCGTGGACCACGACCGGATCTTCACCATCCCGAACGTGCTCACCGTGGTCCGCTTTCTCGGGGTTCCGCTGTTCGTCTGGTTGGTCTTGGCCAAGGACGAGTACGGCTGGGCGGTGCTCGTGCTCGCGGTCATGGGCAGCACCGACTGGGTCGACGGCTACATCGCCCGGCGCTTCGACCAGGCGTCGAAGCTGGGCCGGATCCTCGATCCGGTGGCGGACCGGATCGCCCTGATCACCGTCGCGATCACCTTGGTGATCGCGGGGATCGCGCCGTTGTGGCTGCTCGCCGTCATCGTGCTTCCGGACGCAGTGCTGACCACGACCTCGCTGCTGTTCTTCCGCTGGCACCCGGATCTGCCGGTCAGCATCATCGGAAAGCTGCGCACTGCAGCACTGTTGCTCGGTACGCCGATGCTGCTGCTGGCCCGGGCGATCGGTGCCGAACCGAATGCCCTGACCTATATCGCTTGGACCTTTCTGGTGCTCGGCATCATCGGGCACCTGATCGCCGCCTACAACTATTTCTGGGCAATCGTGCGCAAGCACCGGGAGCTGCATTTCCCCTTGCCCGAGGCCGGTTCCGCCGAGCCGACGGAACGCGGCAAAGCATGATCTGGATCGCGGTCGCCTGCGCGGTCGCCGGCGCGTTCTTCCTGGCTTTCGGTGCGCAACGGCAGGGCAGCGCGGTACAGGCGAACACCGGTGGTCTGGCCTTGGGCGGCAACGGGTTCATGCGCTTGTTGCGCAATCCGCGCTGGGTTTTCGGATTGTTGCTGCTGGGCGCCGGGATGCTGCTCAACGTCGTCGCGCTCAGCATGGGGACCTTGACCGTGATCCAGCCGATCGGCGCGATCGCGCTGGTGATCACCACGGTGGTCAATTCGAAAGACCAGGGGATCCGGCTGAACCGGGCCACCATCGTGGCGATCACCGCCTGCGTCGCCGGGAGCGCGATTTTCGTGCTGCTCGCGGTCAACGTGGTGCGTGAGAATACTCACGTCACAGCCGAAGAAGAACTGACCATCGCGCTGCTGCTGGTGATCGTGATCGCAGTCTTCGGCGGTTCGGTGCTGCTGTGGCGGCATCGGCTGAAGGCGTTTTTCTACATCATCGGAGCCGGGGTGCTGTTCGGCTTCGTGGCCGTGCTCACCCGGATCATTTCGAAACAGCTGCTGGACCCGAACGGCTTGTTCCTGCTGAATGTGCAGTGGTATTCGATCGTCGCGATCGCCGCCGCCGGGGGGTTGGGCTCCTGGTTCGTGCAGAGCGCCTACGCCTCCGGACCGCCGGATTTGGTGATCGCCGGCCTCACCGTGGTGGACCCGATGATCGGGATCGCGATCGGGATCATCATTTTGAATGAACTTCAACCCAATGTGCCCGCCGTGATCGCAATTGCCATGGGTGCGTCCGCATTGCTTGCTATCGTGGGTGTCGTTGCGCTCTCGAGGCACCACCCGGACGTGGTGAAACGCAAACGGGACGCCCGGGATGCGGCCAAGCGGGCGCAGCGGAAATAGCGAACGACGGCGCACCCGCCGGAAGCCAGCTTGACGCCGTCGGCCGTGCCGGCTGCAATGGCGTCAGGCACCTCAAGATTGGACGACTGTGACCCCGACTCGTGAAGCCGCCGAGCCACGCAAGCCCCTGGTGATTTTGATCGCGGCGGAAACCTACCCGCCGACCATGAACGGTGCGGCGCAGTTCTGCTACCGCCTGGCCAAGGGAATGGGCGCCCGCGGGCACGAAATGCACGTTTTGGCGCCGCAGCCGGAGGTCGGGCCCAGCTACACCGAGATCCGGCCCGAGGCCGAGGTGCACCGGCTGCGTTCGCACGCGATGTTCACGAATCCGGACTTCCGGATTTGCTTCCCCTGGGAGATCAAGCGCGAAATCTCGCAGCTCTTCGATCGGATCAAACCCGATGTGGTGCACATCCAGTGCCACTACATGATCGGCAAGGCCACCATGGAGGAATGCGTCCGGCGCGGCATCCGGGTGATTTCCACCAACCACTTCATGCCGGAGAACCTGAATCCGTTCTTGCCGTTCCCGGAGTGGTTCCTGAAGATCATCGCCCGGAACTCTTGGCGGGACATGGGCAAGATCATGCGCAAAGGCGCCGTGGTCACCACCCCGACGCAGTTGGCCGCCGATGCGATGAAGAAGCTGGCCAAACTCGACAAGGTGTTGGCGGTCTCCAACGGCATCGATTCGGCGGCCTACGAGTTGCAGCCCGGCGAAGAAATCGACCGGCCCGACTATCCGACGGTGCTCTTCGCCGGCCGGCTCGCCGAGGAAAAGCACGTCGATGTGCTGATCCGGGCGATCGGCAAGCTGCCGGAGGAACTGAACGCGCATCTGGAGATCGTCGGCGGCGGCGAAGTCCGGCCGGCGTTGGAAGATCTGGTCGCGAAGCTGGGCTTGGCGGACCGGGTGCGCTTCCTGGGACTGATCTCGGACGAGGAATTGCGCGAAGCCTATATCCGCGCTTCGGTGTTCGCGATGCCCGGTACCGCGGAGTTGCAGTCGCTGGTTTCGCTGGAAGCAGCCAGCGCCTCCACACCGCTGGTGTTGGCCGACGCGATGGCCTTGCCGCACCTGATCGACGGCGACAAGAACGGCTTCTTGTTCCGGCCCGGCGACAGCGACGATCTGGCGGCCAAGATCCGCACGATCCTGGAGTTGCCGGAAGCCGAACGGGCGGCCATGGGGGCCGCGAGCAAAGCCGTGGCCGAGCGGCACAGCCTGGCCGCGACGCTGAGCACTTTCGAGGACCTCTACTACGGCGCCGGCTATGCAGACGTGCTGGCCCGGCACAGCAACTGAGCCGAGCGTCCACTAAGCTGGACGGGTTGGGTTTTCGCGGATCGCCTCCGTGCCGCCCGCAAGGGGCCATAGCTCAGCTGGTTCGAGCAGGGGACTCATACTCCCTTGGTCCTGGGTTCACGTCCCAGTGGCCCTACCCCGGAACGAACGGAAACAGCGGCCGGGCTCCGTACGGAGCCCGGCCGCTGTTGTCTTCGCGGTCCAGCCGATGGCAACGGGTTCAGCGGGCCGCCAGCGCGGTGATGAAAGCCGCGATCTGATCGGGTTTCGCCTCGGCCATGAAGTGCCCGGCGTCGATCGCCTGGTAGTCCAGATCCGGAGCCCAAGCCCGCCAGAGGGCAGCAGCGTCGAAGCCGAGTTGCGAGCCCCAGTCCTGCGAAATCACCCCGACCGGCATGGCCAGCTGGACGCCGTTGGCGCGGTCAGCCCGGTCCAGTTCGAGGTCGATCCCGGCGGTGGCCCGGTAGTCCGCGACGATCGAGTCGACGGCGGCGACCGAGCTGGCCACGTAGTAGTCGCGTTCGGCCGGAGTGAAGCTGGCACCGTCGGTATCCCAGCCGTCCAGGAACGAAGCGAAGAAATCCGGCCCGACGGCGGCGATCATCCGTTCCGGCAGTCCGGCCGGCTGCGCCATCAGGAAGAGGTGCCAGGCGATCTTCGCGTCCACGCCGTGCAGCACCTCCCAGGTGTCGAGCGTCGGCAAGACATCCAGGATGCCCAGATAGGCGACGGCTTCCGGGTGGTCGAGGCCGGCCCGGACGCCGACCAAAGCGCCGCGGTCGTGGCCGACGACGCCGAATCGGCTGAACCCGAGGTCCCGGGCGATTTGCACGACGTCCTCGGCCATGGTGCGCTTCGAGTAGGTCTCCGGCCCGGTCGCGATCGGTTTGCCGCTGTTTCCGTAGCCGCGCAGATCCGGCACGATCACGGTGTGCGCATCGGTCAGCCGCCGCGCCACGTGGCGCCACATGTAGTGGGTCTGCGGGAAGCCGTGCAGCAGGACCAAGGCCGGGCCGGAGCCGGCGACGGCGACATTGATCCCGATCCCGCCGGCGCCCGGAATCGTCCGGTAGTCGAAGCCTTCGATGGCCAAGGTGTTCATTTGCCCTCCATAGTGTGACGTGGGTTTCCAGAAAAAATACCGCTGGGCAGCGGGCGCTGCCGTCCGGTGGTAGCGCGCAGGGCCGGCAGGAGGACCACGTCGACCAGGGTCTCGAGATAGGCCTCGTCGACCGGTACCCCGTTGACCCGCCGGAGCAGCAGGGTCGAGCCGAGTACTTCTTCGAACGGGAACGGGTCGGCGTCCGGCGGCAACTCGCCGCGGCCGATTGCGGCGTCGAGCACGCTGCGGGGCAAGCGTGCTCCGGTCGGGCCGACCGACGCCTCGATCGCCTGGCAGAGGTCGGGGTCCTCGAGCCCGGCTTGGAGCAGCAGCATCGCGGTTTTGCTGTCGCTGGCCCGCATCGTCCGGTCGAGCCGGCGGGCCAGCTCCAGCAGATCCCCGCGCAAGCTCCCGGTATCGATCTCGGCCGACGCCGTGGGTTGCGCGGGCCCGGCCTTGAGCGCGGCGACGACCATCTCCTGTTTCGAACTCCAGCGGCGGTACAAGCTGGCTTTGGCGGCTCCGGAGCGGCGGGCGACTTCTTCGAAGGAGACGCCTTCGTAACCGGATTCGGCCAGAACAGCGCTGACTGCGGCCAGGATTCGCTGCATCAGCTGTTCATCCCGTGGCCGGCCTCGGGGCGGGTGCGGGGTTCGGTTCGAAGTATTTATATACGGCACGTTTCGTATCGTATCTTAATTTTCCGGGCTCTGCGCACAGCGGTCGGTATTTACCCGATTCGGCCATCCTGTAATAGTGTTCCTTAGATGATCGGTGCTCTCTTTTGCGCGCTCGCAACGCATGTTCCCGGGGGTGGATCTGTTGGAAACTAAGTCCAGACTGGCCCCATTGCTGGTCGGCAAAACGCTGAAATTCCTCGGCCGGCTGCGCGGCGGCGGCTCCGCGCTGCCCGGCTTGGCAATCGAACGGCTGGATCCCGGATTCGTGCAACGCGCGCTCGGTTCGTTGCCGTACGGAGTGGTCGTGATCAGCGGCACGAACGGCAAGACCACCACGACCAAAATGGTGACCAGCATGCTGGAAAAGCAAGGGCTGAAGGTCTTCACCAACCCGACCGGGAGCAATTTCAGCCGCGGCGTGGCTGCGGCCCTGATCGGTGCCGTCGATCTGCGCGGCCGGCTGGCGGCCGACGTCGCGGTCCTGGAGCTCGATGAAGCCCACGCCGCGGAATTCGTCCGGCGCATCCCGCCCCGGTCCAGCCTGCTGCTCAACGTCATGCGGGACCAGTTGGACCGGTTCGGTGAAATCGACACCACGGCCAAGTTGCTGGAAATCATCGCTTCGGCGACCACTGGGACGGTGGTGACCAATCGGGATGATCCGAGGCTGGCCCGGATCGGGATCGCTGCGGGTGAGTCCGGCAAGGCCGTGCGGTTCTTCGGCTACCAGGGATCCTTGCAGAGTTTGTTCCCCAGTGACGACGAACTCGGTGAACAACGGCATCCGGACCACCGGTCTGCGCCTGCGGGCGCCGAGGCATCGGAAGCGCCGGCGCCGGATCTGCTGGCCGCAGACGTGGTGCTGACCGAGGTGTCTGGAAGCTCGGCCGGATTCCTGGTGGGGGACCAGCCGGTCGAAACCGCGCTCATGGTGCGCGGCGTCTACAACTACCTCAACGCCGCAGCCGCCTTGGCCCTGGTCCGCGCCGTGCTGGGTGAGGCTGTCGACCGGGCCGCGTTGCTGCAGTCGCTGTCCGAGGTGACGCCGGCCTTCGGCCGGGGCGAGACTTTCCAGATCGACGGGCAGCCTTTGGAATTGGTGCTGGTGAAAAACCCCAGCGGATTCCGCTCGGCGCTGCAATCGTTCGACTCGGATGGCTGGGCGACCATGATCGCGATCAACGACGACTACGCCGACGGCCAAGACGTCTCCTGGCTCTGGGACGTTGATTTCGATTCCTTGGCCAGCGCTGCTTCGATCCGTTCCGCGGGCAGCCGGGCTTTCGACATGGCGCTGCGCCTGAACTATGAAGACTTGCCGGTCGGCACCGTGACGCCGGATCTCGGGGAAGCGCTCAAGCAGCTTCTCGCCGAGCACCGGGACCAGCCCAAACGCATTTTCTGCACCTACACTGCAATGCGTGCCATCCGCCGGAAACTCGGCAAAGTCGTCGCCGTGGAGGTGATCCGATGAGCCGCCCGAGCATTTCGGTCCTGCAGCTCTACCCGAGGGATATGAACCTCTACGGAGACTGGGGCAACGCTTTGGTCTTGAAGCGCCGGCTGGAATGGTGCGGCTACCAGGCGGTCATGTCGGAGTACCACCAGGGCGAGAGCTTTCCGGACGACGTCGATATCATCATCGGCGGCGGCGGCCAAGACAGTGGGCAGATCAAGATCCACGACGACCTGCAGCAGATTGCCGACCGGCTGCGCGGCTTCGCCGAGGACGGCATGCCGATGCTCATGGTGTGCGGTCTCTACCAACTGTTCGGCCGTTCGTTCACCACGGTCACCGGGGAGGTGCTCACCGGGATCGGCGTCTTCGACGCGGAGACCTTCGGTGCCAGCAAGCGGCTGACCGGGAATGCCGTGATCGACAGCGAGCGGTTCGGCCCGGTGGTGGGCTTCGAGAACCACAGCGGCAAGACTACGCTCGGTCCCGGCTCCGCCGCGCTGGGCAAAGTGCGGACCGGCTTCGGCAACAACGGTGACGACCGGACCGAAGGCGCCCTGCACCGCAACGTGGTCGGCACGTATTTCCACGGGCCGGTTTTGCCCAAAAACCCCGCGATCGCGGATTTCCTGATCAGCACGGCGATCGAGCGGAAATACGGTCCGGTCGAGATTCGGCAGGCCGAGCCGGAGATCAACAAGATCTACACGGAACGGGCCCGGCAGCATATCTTGGACAAATGAGACGGACCCGGACTGCTTTACGGACCCGGGCGAAATGAGGTATGTTACTCACGAGTAACATAACTTTGAGAAGGATGATGATGTCCAAATTCGACGTTGACGTGAACAATCTGCCGTATGCCGACGGCGACTTCTATGCGTTCGAGCAGTTGCTCAGCGACGCCGAACGCGAGCGTTTGCAGCAGATCCGCGACTTCTTGGCCAAAGAGGTCAAGCCGGTGGCTGTCGATCACTGGAATCGGGCCGAGTTCCCGATGGACCTCATCCCGAAGATCGCCGAATTGGACGTGATGAGCCCGGTCCGCAGGCAGGGCTACAGCAACCTTTTCGCCGGCATCGTGCATGCTGAGTTCACCCGCGCCGATGCTTCGATCGCCACTTTCATGGGCGTCCATGACGGTCTGTTCACCGGCTCGATCGAAGTGATGGCCTCGGAGGAGCAAAAGGCACGCTGGCTCCCGGACATCTACGCGCTCAAAAAAATCGGCGCTTTCGGGCTGACCGAGCCGCTCGGTGGATCCGATGTGGCTGGCGGCACCCGGACCACGGCCAAGCGCGACGGGGACAACTGGATCCTCAACGGCGCCAAGCGCTGGATCGGCAATGCGACGTTTTCCGATTGGGTCGTCATTTTCGCCCGCGACGTCGACGACAACCAGGTGAAAGCCTTCATGGTGGACACCTCGACGCCGGGGTACACCGCGACCAAGATCGAGAACAAGATCGCCCTGCGCACGGTGCAGAACGCCGATATCACGCTGGAGAACGTGGTGATTTCGGATGATTTCAAGCTGGTGCACGGGAACTCCTTCCGGGACACCAACAAGGTGCTCAAGGTCACCCGCCTGGCCGTGGCCTGGCAGGCCGTCGGCCAGCAATTGGCGACCTTCGACGTGGCCCGGCGCTACGCGGTGGAGCGGCTCCAATTCGGCCGGCCGCTGGCTTCCTTCCAGCTGATCCAGGACCAGCTGGTGCAGATCCTGGGCAATGCTGTGGCTTCCATGGGCATGATGGTGCGGCTTTCCCAACTCGAAGACCTCGGCGAGGCAAAAGACGAACAATCGGCGCTCGCCAAAGCCTTCACCACGGCCCGGATGCGCGAATCGGTGGCGCTGGGCCGCAGCATCCTGGGCGGCAACGGCATCGTGACCGATTACGAGATGGCCAAGATCTTCGCCGATGCCGAGGCGATTTACTCCTACGAGGGCACCTACGAAATCAACTCCTTGGTCACCGCTCGGGCGATCACCGGGATTTCGGCCATCGTCTGATCTTTCCGAGGCTGGTCTGGACTGCCGCAATCGGTTCTGCGAACGACAGCAGGACCGACGGCCGGCGGTCACGGAGGAAGCCCAGCGGGTCGAGATAGACCTGACCACGCCGAACGCCCCAATGCAGGCAGCCGGCGGCTTCAGCCGAGCAATGCCCGGACGGCCCGGTAGCCTCGGTGGGCCCGGTAGCCTCGGTAGGGGAGTCCGGTTCCGATTCGGCCGGCACTGGCGGTCCGGCGCGGCCGGGCGGCTCGGTCTCGATCCTGCCGATGGGCTGGCTCCGCTGCACTGCCTGGCCCGGCGCGAGGCTGGAGCGCACCGGTTCGAAACTGCTGCGCAAGCCACCGTGCTCGATGGCCAGCACGTAGCGGTCGACCAGCCAGCCGGAGAAGCTCACGGTGCCGGCCGCCGGCGAGAGCACGTCTTGCCCGGGCACTGCGGCGAGGTCGACGCCGCGGTGCCCGGGCAGCCAATCGCGTTCCGGCGGGTCGAAGGGTCTGCGGATTTCCGGTTGCGGCGCAAGCGGCCACTCCCAGGCGCCGCTCCGGTCGGGGTCAGGATGTTCGGTGGGGACCGCCGGCCAGGCCGCGAGCAGCAAGGCCAGTAGCCAGCCGGCCGGGCGGGCTGCGGAAAGAATCCTCATCCGGCAACTCTGCCGTCGTGGCCCGGCCGGCTCAACCGCGACCCCGGTGATGTGTGGAAACCGGTGATTTCTTGCGGTTGTGCCGGGTGAGTCCCCTGGAACGGGTGCTGTACACTGGTAATTGCAGCGCGCGTATGTGCGCTGACTACGCGTGTCCAAATCCAACGTCGTCGAGCTCGATCCGACGGCAGGGTTGCGCTCCTTTCGGTCCTTCGAATCCGCTCCGGCGGAGCTGAGGGAAGGAGCGCAGACTGGGCACCAGGAACAACCGTAAACATCCAAACACAAAGGAGCGCCGGCATGCCCGTCGTAACCATGCGCCAGCTGTTGAACAGCGGCGTACATTTCGGTCACCAGACCCGCCGTTGGAAC
>SXGS01697615.1_pt1 | contig 33819 bp, 27 predicted proteins | sample 3174681 | NCBI WGS metagenome assembly SXGS01 (sample SAMN11356861, study PRJNA531348) | freshwater metagenome | isolation source: freshwater sample F1-80 | place: China: Fuxian Lake, Yuxi | collected 2017-12-25
ACGACGGCTGAGCCACGCGCTCGGCAGGTCGGCCCGCCTCGCACGGAGGGGGTGGCGTGAGAGGGGGTCGGAGTGGCAACGCTCCGGCCCTCTCTCATTTTGGGGTGGAGGACCGCGCCGGGAGAGCAACGACCCGGTCGGCGGCGCGAGGCTTCGGGTGACGGCACGCCGTGGCTTCGCGCCACAACTCTCCGGCGGCGGGGGCCTGCCTCAGTCCTGGAAATCGGGCTTGCGACCCGCCCGGCGTGCGGCGGCGGCCTCTTCGAAGTTCTTCGTGGTGAGTCGCACGAAAAGCTGGGTATGACTTTCCATCTCGATCGCGGCACGCAAGCTACCCGCCTCCAGCCCGGCCCACATCAGACGCTTGGTGAGCTGCGTCCCTTGCGTGCTCCAGCCGTTGATCTGCTCCGCGAGATCGCAGGCCTCATCGAGCAGGCGGTCGTCGGGCACGACGCGCGAGACGATCCCCATCATGGCCGCCTCGGTCGCCGGGACGTCGCGTCCCGAGAGCATGATCTCGAAGGCGCGGGACGACCCGATGGCCCGCGGCAGGAGAAAGCTCAGACCGAGCTCGACCGCCGTCAATCCATTATTGATGCCGGCGCAACGGAAGTAGGCCGATTCGGCGGCGAGCCGGATGTCGGCGCCGAGCGTGAGACAGAAACCGCCACCGATCGCCGCGCCGTTGACCGCACAGATCACGGGCTGCGGCATGCGCTGCAATGCCGGCACCAGATCCGCGATGATCGTCATCGCGCGGGTTGCGATCCGGGTCAGCGTGAGCCCCTCGATGTTCGAGGGCGGCTCGATGTCGCGCGTGTCGGCCCCCGAACAGAAGCCTCGCCCCGTGCCCGTCAGGATCACGCACCAGGTGTCGTGGTCGGCCGCGACCTCGGCGATCGCGCGGTGCAGGGGCTCGACCAGATCGAAGGCCATCGAGTTCATCCGCTCGGGGCGGTCGAGAACGATCACGCTCACGTGCGGCCGGGGTTTCTCGATGCGGACAAAGCTCACCGCAGTCCTCCTTGACGGGCCCGAGTCGGCGTCATGGACGGGATCCCGAGGTCGGGGCCTGACTCCCGCGAGCCCTCGCCCTCGCTCCAGTGCCGGACAGATCCGGGCTCATTCACCGCCAGCACCGCGTGGCCCCTTCGCCCGGCCGCGCGGCCCGCTGCCGTAGTCGCCGAACCGATCGTCGCGTTCGCGCACCGCCTCGCGGAAACCGACCGTCTCCGCACGCCCGACGAAATCGAGTCCTTCCTGGGTGTGACGCGCGATGCCGTCAAAGAGCGTGCCCAGCAAGCGCGTCGAGCCGAGCCCCATATGCTCGGCGGTCTGGTTGCAGAGAAGCTTCAGCATCACCAGCTGGTTCACCGGGACCATCGCCATGCGGCGCGCGAGCGCATGGGCATGATCGCGCAGTTCTTCGTCGGGCACGCATTCCAGGATGAGGCCGAGCTCGACGGCCTTGCGCGCGGGGATTTCGTCGCCCGTCAGCAGATAGCGCTTCGCCCTCTCGAGACCCATGCGATGGACCCACATCGCGGTGGTGGGCGTGCCCCACACGCGTGACGGCGGATAGCCGAAGCTCGCCCCGGAGGCCGCGACGATCATGTCGGCGCAGAGCACCATGTCGGTGCCGCCGCCGATGCACCAGCCCTGCACCGCCGCGATCGTCGGCTTCGCCGCCTTCCAGAGCTTCATGTAGGTGTCGACGAAGCGGCTCATCATGCGCAGGTCAGCCACTGAATCCCAGGCGCGCTCGCCCGATGCCTCGCGCGCCCCTTCGCCGGCCTGGGCCTTGGTCGACCAGTCAAGCCCGTAGCCGGCGCAGAAGGCCGGGCCCTCGGCCTCGAGCAGGATCACGTGGGCGCGCCGCTCCGCATCACCCTCGTCGATCGCCTGGGCCAGCTCGTCGCGCAGCGCCGGGGTGATCGTGTTGTACTCGCGACCGCGCGTGAGGGTGATCGTGAAGACCCCGTCCGCGACTCCCGTCCGCAGCGTCTCGCGCGTCGCCATGGGCGCCCTATGGCCGAGGCCGAGCGAGGTTTCAAATCTGCCGCTGTCTGGCGTGGGCGGGCCGAAGCTGCGCGCATCCCGCGCGATCCTGCCGGCTCTCACGCTCTCACGCCCGCACGCCAGACGGGGTCCGGCGAGCCGTTGCATCGGAACGGCCTCGGCTCAAAGGGCAGCGCGATGCGGGCGACGTCGCGCCTCCCGTCACAGAGGGCGCCGCCGTCCGCAGTTTCGCCTCAGCGCCTTGCCAGCGGGCGCGCGCCGCCGAGCTCGATCAGTGTGCGATAGACGCGCTGGAGCCGCTCGACACTCTCGCCGCGCTGGTCGAGCGCACTCGAGAGCCCGGCCGCGTCGGCAAACGCGGCGAGCTCACGCCCCCCGGAGGCCTCGGACACCTCGAGACACGCAGCCGGCACCTCCGGATCGACCTCGAGCACCGGCAGAGAAGGCAGGCCGCGGGGGTCGTCGCGGGCGATGCGATCCGCATCGAAGGTGTCGAGGAAAAAGTTCGCCTGCGCGTCGCGCACGGTCAGTGGTTCGAGACCGAAGAGCCAGCCGAGGAGCGCCGGGAAAGACGCATGCTCGTGCGTCACCGACGAGACATGACCACGTCGGGTCCAGGGAGAGATCACGAGGCCCGGCACGCGCACCCCGAGGTCGTCGAAACCCTCGGCGGCACGCTCGTCCTCCACGGTGGGTGGCGCGACGTGGTCGTAGAAGCCCCCGTGCTCATCGTAAGTGACAAGAATCAGCGAGCGGTTCCAGTGCGGACCTTCCGCGACCGCGCGGATCACGCTCGACACAAAGGCCTGACCGCGGACGAAATCGTGCGGCGGGTGATCGTCGTTCGCGGCCACGCCGAAGTAGGTCGGCTCGACCGAACACACCGCCGGCAGGCGTCCACTGCGGGCATCATCGTAGAACTGCTCGACCCTGGTGTCCTCGATCTTCGGCCGATGTCGGCCCCAGAGCAGCAGGAACGAGAGATCGCTCCAGTAGGCCTTCCACGGGATGCCCGCCGTGTCGAGGCGGTCCCAGATCGTCGGCCAGGTGAAGCCGGCCTGGAGATCCTCCGGCGGCGAGTTGTTGGTGCGACCGTTCGCCTGCGCCGAATGCAGGTAGTAACGGTTCGGCCAGGTCGGGCCGGGCACCGAGGCGAACCAGCGGTCACAGAGGGCGAACTCGTCGGCGAGCCCGTAGTAGAAAGGCAGCTCCTCCCGGCCGTGATAGCCCATCACACGGTCGGCACCTGCGAGGGAGTGGCCGGCGCGGCCGAGGGTCTTCTCGTACTCGGTGACGAACCCGGCGTTGGCACCGTCGCCGATCTGGGTGTGGGTCGAAGTCCAGCCGTGCGGTGGATCAAACACGCATCGATCGGCCATGTGGAGGGGGGCTACCAAGGTGCCATCGGTGCGCGGATTCGCGAGCCCCGGACGCAGACCCTCGACCCGCAGCCCTTCCTCGAGCGAGCGCGCGCCGAACATATGGTCGAAGGAACGGTTCTCCATCATCAGGATGATGACCGTGTCGACATCGAGATCCTCTGGCCGCAGCGTCGGCGCGGCCGCGATCCCGACATTGCCGCAACCCTTGACGAGAGGGGCGGCCGCCGCGGCACCGGCGAGACCGCCGAGCGTCCGCAAAACGCTGCGTCTGTCGATCGCAAGGTTCGAGACTCGGCGGGGTGATCGGGAAAAACGTCGGGGCATGGTCGAGACCTCCGTCAGCAGGGACGCCCGAAGCGGTCCACGGGCGATGGTTGCCATCACACACCCGATGGCGCCCGAAGGCCACCTCGGGCGCTGGCCCCTGCGCTCCGTTTGCCGGGAAGCCGGACGAGGGCCGCCCAGCCGCTGCAGCATCTGCGGGTGGGGCACGCCGACCTCACTCAAATCCGCGACTCCGCACGACGAGCGTGCCGGACTGCCGCATCCGCGGCTCGAGCGCGCCGACCTCCCGTCTTGGCGTGGCCGCCCGAAATGCCTGCCATGCCGCTGCCGCACCCGCGGCTCGGGCGCGCCGACTTCACCGCGGCCGGGACTCCAGCGCGTTGCCTGCGACGACCTTGCATTCGGGGGCCCGGCCATCCTAGCCATGCGTCGCCACGGCCGCCGCCGCTGAGGATGAGCTCAACACACGGACGGCCCGGCCCCCGGAGAGAGGCTCGTATGCAAGCGCGTCAATCACACCTGAAACACGCTCCGGGGCGCGCCCCACACGCGGCCCGGCTCCTGCCTGCCCTGGCCCTGCTCGCGGCCTGTTCGAACATCGGGACGCCCGCCGGGGAGTTGCAGGTGGGCGCAGGCCGGCGCGAGATCACGCCGACGCCCGAGACCGCGCCACCGGCAGGAAGCGTCTACCTCGGCGGCTACGGCCTCGGCCCCGAGCGCCCGTCGACCGGCGTGCTGGCCCCCATCTACGTCCGAGCATTCGTGGTGAGCGGCCCCGAAGGCACTCTTGCCTTCGCGCAAAACGAGACCCAGGGCGCGTTCGCGGCCTACCGGAGCGGCCCCTTCGGCCTGCGCGATGTCGCCCGCGCCGTCGAGGAAGCGACCGGCGGCGCCATCCCGCGCTCCCACGTCATCGTGGGATCGGACCACAGCCACGCCGGCCCCGACACGACCGGCGTCTGGGGCGGGCTGCCCGAGAGCTACCTCGCTTTTGTGCGCGACCAGACCGTGGGCGCGATCGTCGACGCTTTTCAGGCGCGCCGACCAGCCTCGCTCTGGACGGGTGCTGTCGACGCCAGCGACCTGGTCCGCAGCCAATTCGACCTGCCTCCGAATGATGTTGTGGACGGTGAGCTGCGCGTGCTGCTGGCGAGCGCGCCGGGCGATCCGCAGCGACCGATCGCTGCGATGATCAACTACGCTGCCCACGCCACGGTCATGGGCAGCGGTAACACGTTGATTTCTGGAGACTGGCCGAGTGTGGTCGCGGCGGGTGTCGAGGCGGCGCTCGGCATCGAGAGCGCGGTCGTCATGGTGGCCGACGTCGGCCGCACGCAACCCGAGCGTGGCGCGGGTGGTGGCGCGACCGACCCCGAGCGGCTCGAAGCCTACGGCACGCTCGTCCTCGAGAGAGCGCTGGCCGCGCTGGCCGCTCCGGTCGCCGTCGCGGGTACCGACGTGGCCGCCGAGCAACGCTTCCTGCGCGAGCCTTACGGCAATCCGCTCTTTCCACTCGACTTCCTCGGCAGCATCATCTCGCGCGCCGATACCCCGCCCTGGCTCGAGGACGGGCAGGTGGGCACCGTCGTCACCACCGCCCGGATCGGCGAGGTGTTCTTCGCGGCGGTGCCGGGCGAGGGCTACCCGGCGATCCAACTCGCGATGCAGGAACGCGTCGCGGCCGCACAGCATTTCGTCTTCGGACTCGCCAACGACCAGCTCGGCTATCTGATCTCGCCCGAAGAGGGCTATCCCGAGGTTCTGGCGGCGGCACCCGACAACGACAACGCGGTTTTCAACGTCAGTCCGAAGATCGGCGATCACGTCGAGTGCTCGCTGCTGGCCGCCGCCACCACGCTCGGTCTCGACGTGACCCCCGACTCCACGCGCTGCGGGCGCTGGGCCGGGGAGGATCCGCGTCTGCCGGGCGAACCCACCTCCTGAGAGCGCGTCGCCCCGGTTCGCGCCGGGCACCCCGGGCCAGACGAGACACGGGTTCAGGCGTAGGGCGTCGACCATCCAACTGTGCCGGCTGTCGCGGGGCTCCGGAGACGCGGGCTCTTGCCGGCCGCGGTGTAGGGCGTCGGCCACCCACCTGTGCCGGCTGCCGCTGAGCCAGCGAAGCGCGGGATCCCCTGGGCTGCCGGCAGGTCGACTCGCTGGGGTCGACGGGAACGCGAGGTGTGGCGTCCCGCGGCTCGCCTCCCGTAGGAGATCTTGACGTAGGACACGACAGCGCCTGTGCCCCGAGCGGTTTCTTGCGTTCACGCTCAATTTCCTTGCGTTCGGGGTGGACAGCACACCACCCCGAGGCCTAGGACTGCCGGCTCGAGATCTCGGTGCAGCGCGCCCGCATGATGCGGGTCGGCCTCGCACGCCGCGCACCACTGACCTCGAAGGAGGCGACCATGCATCGAGCGATGGCAGGACGGACGTCCGAGTGGGCACTGGTGGTCGGGCTGATGAGTGCTGCGCTTGCGGCCTGTGGCGGCAGCTCCGGAACCGCGGCGAGCACGCCGCGGATGACCTTCGAGATCCTCGACACCTCCGGCCATCCGCTCGGCCGTGCCAGCACGCTCTCGGCAGACGGCGCCCTCGCCGGCGGATCCGACTCGGGCGCCACGTTCCCGAGCGCCCTGTTGTGGGACGAGACGGGCGCTCTCCGGACTCTGCCCCACGCTGCCGCACGGTCTCCCGGAAGCTCGGTCCTGCGTGCCCTCTCCGCCGACGGCAGGGTTACCGCCGGCGGCAGCAGCAACGACACGACCGGCCTCCTCCAGCCGGTGATCTGGCCGCTGCCCGAGGGCGTGGCGCAGTTCCTGAGGCTGCCTGCGAACACGCTCGGTGGAATCGTCACGGCGATCTCGGCGGACGGCTCGACGCTCGCGGGGATGGTGACCCGGCTCGGCTCGGGCGCGACCGGCGAGGCGGTGATCTGGACTTCGCCGGATGCGGCTCCACACACGCCCGGCTTCGACGCCGTGCACGCGCTGGCACCCGACGGCCGGCGGGCCGCGGTCTGCTGCACTTTCGTCCAGGGCCCGTCGCAGGGTCTGACAGATATGCTACTTGACCTCGCCTCCGGCAATGCCACAGCCGTCCCCTTGCCCGCGGGGTTCGAGGTCTGTGCGGTGACGGCCCTCTCGGGCACGGGTGATTTCGTCGGCACCTGCTCGACGCGCGCCGATGCCGGCACCGAGCCGCGCTCGGTGCCGGTCGTCTGGCACGACCAGGTTCCCGAGGTCATCGACGCGATCGCAGGCCAGCGATCCGGGGTCTTGACCGGGATCTCGGCCACCGGGGAACTCGCGGCCGGCTACGCCGGCGTCGATCCTTTCGGCTTCGAGGAGGCCCACGCGATCGTCTGGCGGCCCGGCAGCGGCGGTGCCGAACGGCTCGCGGAGCTGCTGGCGCGCAGTGGTGCGGCGCCCGCGACGGCCTATCACTTGAACGCGGTGCTCGCGGTTTCGGGCGACGGCAGCGCGTTGCTCGGAGTCGCTTTCGACCGGCGCGATCCCGAGCGGCGGCCGCTACCCTTCCGCGTTCGCGGCCTCGGGCCGGACGACTGACGTCACAGACAAAATGAATGCACCCCCGGCGACTCAGACGGCGTCGGGAGCGGGTTCGAAGAGACCCTCGAAATGCAATTCTCCATCCTTGACGCGACCGTAGAGGAGCCAGTCGCCCTTGAACATCTTGTGATCGAAGGGGCTGCACGCGATATGCGTCCGCGGACCGCCCGTGGTCGAAGGCAGGAATCGAATGCGCTCGAGCCCATCCTTGAGCCCGGGACCGGTGAGGATCGGGGCCCGATGCAGCGCTTCGACCATCACCCTTGCGGTGTCGTAAGCGAGAAGCGGAATCGCGTTCGGCCACATCGGAGGCTCGGTGCCGTGCAGCTTCTTGAAGCGCGCGTGGAAGGGCTCGACCCGCGGATTCGCCGGGCAGTACTGGTCGATCCCGACCCAGCCCTCGAAGTGCTGCATCCCGACCAGGTAGAACATGAACGCCGTGGTCATGATGCGCGGCGGATCCCAGCCGATTTCCTCGAGTGCCGGGCGCATCAAGCCCTGCGCGCAGAGCATGCCGTAGCCCATGTAAGCCAGCGCGTCGCAGCCGGCACGCTGAAGGTCGCGCAGGTTCTCGGCAAGTGCCCGCGGCTGCTGGGGCACGGTCTCGAGCGCACCCACGGCGAGGCCGAGCCGCCGACACTCCTGGCGGAAGAAGCGAAAGTACTCCTCGCCGTTCGGTGAAACCTCGTTGAGAACGGCGATGCGCCGATGGCCCTTTCGTGCGAGCCACGCCGCCATCAGAGCCGCATCGCCGCCGCAATCGCCGTTGCCGAGCTGGAAGCAGTACTCGCCGGCGTAGCGCTCGGTGCCGCACCAGCTCACGAGCGGCACCTTCGCTTCGTTGGCGACCGGCGCCACCGCGATCGCATTGTCGGAGCTGTAGGCGCCGGCGATGATGACGCAGCCTTGATCGACCAGCCAGCGGTAACCGTCGATGGCGTTTCTCGCCGAGCCGTTGGGCAGGCCGTTCTCCGCACGGATTACATGCTCGACACGCCGCGGCAACACTCCCGCAGCAAGGGCTTCGTCAAATGCCATCCGGTGAATCCGGTCGTAGCCACCGCCCTCACCGTCGAGACAGGCACCAAGCCACCCGACCTTGACCGGTTCGAACTCTCCGCGCGCGCGCTCCGCCATGCTTGCCTCCCTTGGGCGGCCCGCGGCCGCCTCTGCCAAGGGAACCCTCCCTGTCCGCCCGGGCAACGGAGATCAAGTCCTCGCCAGGTCACGTCCGCGGGGCGCGCCGGAAGCGGGCGTGTGGGGGAACCGACGGCAAACTGCGGCATCGAAGCGACCGCGACGCTTCAGCATCGGTCACGCGGGGTAGCGTGCTCGGGATTGACGGCAGGCCGCAGTAGCCGCGCGGCGCAGAGGAACCGGGCGTGTGCGGAATCAACGGCAGGCCGCCGCGGCCACGGCGCTCAGCGGAAGCGGTCGCGCAGGGCGTTGCGTCGAACCTTGCCTGCGCTGGTGCGCGGCAGCGCGTCCACCACGACCAGAGCGCGCGGCAGCTTGAAGGGGGCGAGATGAGGGCGCGCAAACTCGCGCAACTCCGCGCAGTCGATCGGCGCGCGAGCCACCACCGCGACGGTCACTTGCTCGCCCCAGCGCTCGTGCGGCGTGCCGAAGACCGCCACCTCGGCGATCGCCGGATGGCGCGCCAGCACCGCCTCGATCTCGTCCGGACTCACGTTCTCGCCGCCCGTGATGATGATCTCCTTGAGCCGCCCGGTGACGTAGAGGAATCCTTCATCGTCGAGCCGGCCGAGGTCGCCGGTGTGCAACCAGCCGCAACGCAGCGCTGCGGCGGTGGCGTCAGGCGCGTCGAGATAGCCGCGCATCAGGCTCGGTCCTTGGACCACGATCTCGCCGCTCTCGCCCGCCGCGAGGTTCCGACCGTCGGAGGCGCGGACCCCGAGGGCGAAGAGCGCGTGCGCACGGCCCACCGTACCCGGACGCTCGAGCGCCTCGCGCCCGACCGTCATCGTGACCCCGTCAGTACTTTCGGTTTGACCGTAGGCTTCGATGATCTCGGCACCGCCGAAGCGCTCGGCAAGCTCAAGCTTGATGGACATCGGTGTCAGCGCGCTGCCCACCGAGACCTTCTCGATGCTGCGCGCCGCCCGCAGATCCGTCGCCCCGAGCAGCGGTCCGATCATCGCCGGCACAAGTGGCAGATCCGTGATGCCGTGCTCGTTCACGACACGCGCCACGCGCTCGGGCTGGAAGGCCCCGAGGACCACCGTGCCGCCGGTCAAGAGGCGGGCCAGGTAGTGCGAGACAAAGACTGGATTGTGACAGAGCGGACTCACCACGGCGGCCACGCCCGCCTCGCTGTCGCGCCGCGTGCGGGCCACCGCAAAGGCGGCCCAGAGCATGTTGGCGTGGCTGAGAACGACCCCCTTGGGCGCGCCCGTCGTGCCCGAGGTGTAGGCAATCACCGCAGGAGCGTCCGACGCCAGCGCCGCGCCTCTGCCCTCCGGCATAGCCCCGCTGCCCGCGCCGGGGGAGCCGGCGTCAAGCCCGGCCGCTGCCGCGCTGCGCCTCTCCCGCCGGCCCGTCGAGCCGAGGGCCGTGACCGAGAAATCACCGCTCGACGATTCGACATCGAGCAGTGCGGCCACACCCGCGTGATCGAGCAGGCCCGCCACCTCGCCCTCGGTGAGCTTGGGGTTGAGCGGCACGAGCACGCCGCCGGCCCGCCACACGCCGAACATCGTCGCGATGTGCGGGGCTGTGTTGTGCACGCGCAGGCCAAGCCGTTGGCCGGCCAATCCCCGACGGCCGAGTTCGTGGGCCACGCTGCTGGCCTGCGTGTCGAGTTGCTGCGCACGGGTGCGCCGTCCCTCCTCGACGATCGGCGCCCATCGCGCCCCCCGCATCGCGGCCGTGGCGAGCGCATCTCCAAGCCTGAAGCCGGGTGCCGTGCTCATCCCACCCCACCCGACTCGACCACCTCGAGAGCGCCTGCGGCGTACTGCGCGCGCAGAACCTTCTTGTCGAACTTGCCGACACTCGTCTTCGGGATCTCGCTGATGAAGGCCCAGCGCTCGGGCAGCCACCACTTCGCCACGCGCGTCGCCAGGAACTCGCGCAGCTCCATGGCCCCGACCCCCGATCCCGCCCGAAGCACCACGCACGCCAGCGGCCGCTCGTCCCAGCGCGCGTCGGGCACCGCCACGACCGCGGCCTCGGCCACCTCCGGGTGCGCCATCAGTTCATTTGCGAGCTCGACCGACGAGATCCTCTCGCCACCCGATTTGATGACGTCCTTGGCGCGGTCAGTGATCTGGATGAAACCGCGACCGTCGATCCAGCCGACGTCGCCCGTCCGCAACCAGCCCTCGTGGAATTTTTCAGGTGATGGATCGCCGTAGTAGGCGCCGGTGATCCACGGCCCGCGCACCTCGATCTCGCCAACGCTGCGCCCATCGCGCGGCAACTCGCCACCCGCGTCGTCCACCGTCCGGATCTCGACGCCCGCCGCGACCCGACCCGTACGCGAGCGCCACGTCATCTCCTCGGCCGCGGTCACTCCCCGCGGCGGGTGCGCGATCGCGCCGAGCGGACTGGTCTCGGTCATGCCCCAGGCCTGGATGATGCGCAGCCCGTAGCGCTGCTCGAAGCGTTCCATCAGCGCGCGAGGCACTGCCGAACCGCCGCAGACGACCATGCGCAGCGACGAGAGGTCGATCTCGGTGCCCTCGCCGTGGCGCCAGATTTCGTTCCAGATCGTCGGCACGGCACCCGAGAAGGTCGGGCGCTCGAGGGCGATGAGGCGACAGAGCGGCTCGGCCTGGAGGAAGCGCGCGGGCATGACGAGATCCGCGCCGACCGACCACGCAGCATAGGGCAGCCCCCCGGCGTGGGCGTGGAACATCGGCACGATCCGCAGCACCGAGTCGTGCTCGGAGAGCGCGAAACACGCGCCCGAGGTGGCGGCGAAGGAATGCAGCCAGGTCGAGCGGTGCGAGTAGACGACGCCCTTGGGGTTGCCAGTGGTGCCGCTGGTGTAGCACATCGCCGCGGCTTGACGTTCGTCGAGTTCGGGCCAGGCGAAATCGGCCTGCTCCGCCGCCAGCAATTCGTCGTAGCGCAGGACCCGCGGCCCGAGGGCCGTGGTGTCACCATCGCCCACCACGATCCAGTGCTCGACACAATCGAGTTCGGCGGCGACCCGCGCGAGGAGTGGCAGGATCGTCGCATCGACGATCACCACGCGATCGGCAGCATGCCGTACGACATAGGAAAGCTGCTCGGGGAAGAGCCGGATGTTCAGTGTGTGGAGCACAGCCCCCATCGAGGGGATCGCGAGGTAGGCCTCCATATGCTCCTGGCTGTTCCAGAGGAAAGTGCCGACGCGATCGCCGGCTGCGACACCGAGCCGCCGCAGCGCCGCCGCCAGGCGCTCGGCCCGCGCGGCCACGTCGGCGAAGGTCGCCGCGCGCACCCCCACGCCATCGAAGGTAGCGACCCGGCTCTCCGCAAAGACCCGCCGCCCATGCTCGAGCAGGGAGGAGATGGTCAGTGGGCGGTCCTGCATCGTGCTCTGCATCGCGTGTCCTTCCTCGTCGTACGTAGTTTTGTAGCGGCGGTCCTGACCTCGGCCGTGCGGGCCGTGCAGCCGCAGCGCCCGCTGTCCCGTGCCTTCTCCTACACCTCGAGAATGAGCTTGCCGAAATGTCCCCCGGCGGTCATCCGGCGGTGTGCCTCGGCCGCCTGCGCGAGCGGCAGGACGGCCTCGACCACCGGCCGGAGACGTCCGGCCGCGAGTGCTTCCCCGAAACGGTCCATGAAACCGCGCACGATCCGGGCTTTCTCCTCTGCGGGTCGGGCCCGCAGGGTCGAGCCGATGACCGTGAGACGCCGCAGCATGAGCTGCGCCAGATCGATCTCGGCGCGCGCCCCGCCCGTGAGTCCGATCACCACCAGCCGGCCACCCACGGCGAGGCTGCGCAGGTTGCTCTCCAGGTAGGCGCCGCCGATCGCGTCGAGCACCACCTCGACGCCACGCCCAGCGGTCGCGGCCATCACCTCGGCGGCGAAATCTTGCTGTCGATAGTCGATCGCGACCTCGGCACCCAGTTCGAGGCAGCGCCGGCAGCGCTCGGCATCACCTGCCGTCACGATGCAGCGCGCACCCGCCTCGCGGGCCATGCGAATGGCGGCCGTGCCCACCCCGCTGCCGCCCCCGTGCACCAGCAGCGTCCCGCCGGGCTCGAGGTTTCCGAGTTGGAAAACATTCGAGAAGACTGTCAAGAAAACCTCGGGCAGACCGCCCGCCTCGACGAGGTCGAGTGCCGCGGGCACCGGCATCACCGAGCCGGCGTCGACCACGACCTCCTCGGCGTAGCCACCTCCGGCGAGAAGAGCCATGACGGGGTGGCCCGGCGCGAAACGGGCTTCGCGTACATCCTCGCCGACCTCGAGCACCGTGCCGCTGCATTCGAGGCCGAGCAGCGCCGATGCCCCGGGCGGTGGCGGGTAGAAGCCCCGGCGCTGGAGCAGATCGGCGCGGTTCAGTGCGGTCGCCCGGACCCGGATGCGCACGCCCCGAGGGGTCAGCGGCGGCGCCGGTACCTCGGCGATCTTCAGAACCGATTCGTCACCGGGGACGTCGAAGACGATTGCTCGCACGTGCCGTGCTCCCTTCCGCGGCGCCCTTGAAGCACCTACGACCGCATGGTGCATGCACTCTTTCCCCTGCCGGCAGCCTGTGTTTCGCTGCTGCGATCGCCCGGCACAACCGCAGACCCTGTGCGCGGGCGCGCGGCGGCCCTCTTCTCAATGAAGGAATACTCATGCCCGGACAGACCTTGATTTCGCCGCCGCCGAGCGCGGCAAGGTTGCACATCTCCGCGTCCCTAGCCCTCCTCATGCTCGGCGCGCTCGGTGCGGCAACCCTCGCGGGCTGCGGCAACGGCTCCTCGCTGACTGCCGCACCGGCGGTGGAGGAACTCCGCGCCGCGGGCTTCGCCGAGTACCTCGGCCGACAGACCCCGTCACGGATCGAGCAGAGCGGCGCGTGGACCATCTATCATTTCGATCCCGCCGAGGAGGGTGCCATCTGCCTGAGCGGCGCTCCCTATCAGGTCGGCACGCGGCGCGGCAGGAGCAACCAGACGCTGGTCTTCCTGCAGGGCGGTGGCGCCTGTTGGGACCATCTCTCCTGCTACGTCCTCGGCACCGCGGTCACGCAGGCGGGCGGGCCGCCCGACATCGGCATCCTCGACCTCGATCAGCCGGGCAATCCGTTCGCGGACTGGAACGTGGTCTACGCGCCGTACTGCGACGGTTCGGTGTTCATCGGTGACCGGACCGTGGACTACGGCGGCCGCCGCACCTTTCACCACGGCCTGCGCAATCTCTCGGTCGCGACCGATGCCGCGCTGCGCGACTTCCCGGACTCGGAGCGCGTGGTCGTCTCCGGTTCGAGCGCCGGCGGCTACGGCACGTTCGCCGGCTATGGCGTCTTCCGGAGCGCTTTCCCCGAGACGCCGATCCTGATCTTCAATGACTCGGGCCCGGGCCTGCAGAATGTCGCGAGCTCGGCCGACATTCAGAACCGCACAGTCAACTGGAACTTCAACCGTCTCATCCCGCCGAGCTGCACCGAGTGCACCTCGACGCAGCAGTACACCTTCCTCCTGCCGTGGGCCTTCGAGCGTGATCCCTGGCTGCGCGTAGCGATGTACTCCTACCAGCAGGACGGCACGATCAGCTTCTTCATCGATCTCTCCGGGCCCGAGTACCAAGACCTCCTGCTCGACGTGACCGGCCAGGTTCAGGCGCGCTATCCCGAGCGTCTCGCGCGCTACTTCCCCGAGGGCTCGACCCATACGGTGCTGATGTCGCCCGAGTTCCACACCCAGACGGTGAACGGCGTCGGACTGCGTGACTGGACGCAGGCCTTCATCGACGACACCTCCCCCTGGGTGGACGTCATCGAGTAGCCGCCGCAAGGAGCCTACGTCGTGGCCAGCGATCGCCTCTCTCCGCTCCCGGGCCAGCTCGGACCGCTCGACCCGAGCGAGGAACACCGCCTGTTGCGGCAGCTCGCGGCGACCTTCACGCGCGAGGAGGTCGAGCCGCAGGCGGCCGCAAGCGACCACCAATGCGCGCTGAACCGCCCGCTGCTGCGGCGGGCGGGCGAACTCGGCCTGCTCGGCATGACGGTGCCCCAAGCCGCAGGCGGGGCCGGCCTCGACGCGACCGCCGCGGTCATCGTGCACCACGAATTGGCCCGTTCGGACCCCGGCTTCACGCTCGCCTACCTCGCCCACGCAATTTTGTTCGTGAACAACCTGCACAACGCCGCGGACGAGGCCCAGCGCACGCGCTTCCTGCCGAAGACGATCGCGGGCGAGTGGGTCGGCGCGATGGCCATGACCGAGCCAGGAGCGGGCACCGACGTGCTCGGCATGCAGACCACCGCCCGCCGCGACGGCGACGACTGGCTGCTCAACGGCCGCAAGACCTTCATCACCAACGCGCCCAACGCCGATTGCCTGCTGGTCTATGCCAAGGTGGACGGCCGACTCACCGCGTTCGTGGTCGAGCGCGACCGGCCCGGATTCGGAGTCGGCCAGCCGATCGAGAAGATGGGGATGCGGGCGGCACCCATGGCCGAACTCGTTTTCGAGGATTGCCGAATCCCGGCTACAAATCTGCTCGGGCGCGAGGGTGCCGGCGTCGAGCATATGATGCGCAATCTCGAACTCGAACGCCTCTGCCTCGCCGCGATGAGTCTCGGGATCGCCGAGCGCGGTCTCGCCGAGATGGTCTTCTGGGCCCGCGATCGCCACGCTTTCGGCCGGCCGATCGCCGAGTTCGGCCAGATCCAGCGCTACGTCGCCGAGGCTTTCGCGCAGACCGAGGCCACACGCGCCCTCGTCTACCGGGTCGCCGCGGAGGCCGGTCCGGGGAAACGCCAGCGCCTCGGTACGGATGCCACCAAGCTCTTTGCGGCCCCGATCGGCAAGCAGATCGCCGATACCGCGATGCAGGTCATGGGCGGATGGGGCTACTGTGCGGAGTACCCGGTCGAACGACTGCTGCGTGACGCCAAACTGCTCGAAATCGGCGGCGGCACGCTCGAGTCGCACCAGAAAAATATGACGCGAGATCTGATCCGCGCTCTCGGCACGGAGGGCTGAGCCGTGGCGGATTCGGTACTCGTCGTCCGCATGGCACTGCAACTCTGGAAGAGTGCAGCCCACGACGCGACCCGTGCTCTAGCACGGAATTCGTGGGTGATCGGGCTCGTGCCGCTCTACACGGTGGCCCTCACCTTCGTCGGCGGGATCTCGGGTGGACTCGGCATGGCCGGCGGGTTGGTCAACTACCTCGTGCTCGCGGCCTGCGTCGGCTCCTTCCTGTGCGTCGTCGGCGAGTCCGTGGCGCACGGCCGGCCTCGTGCAGCCGAACTCGGCAGCACATTCGGCCGCCTGCTCGGCCCCGTGGCCAGCGTGTTCTTTGTTCTCTGGATCATTGGGCTGCTTCTCGGAATGCTGCTGCAGCAGAACCCGCAGATGGCCTGGCTCGCGATCGCCGTCCAGATCGGCGTCTTCGTCGCCTTCAATCCGCTGCCCGAACTGATTCAGCAGAACTCGAGCGCGAGCACGCAGGGCGCAGCTCTGCTCGACGAAGCTTTCCGCTTCGTGCGCGAGAACGCGCTCGAGTGGCTCGTGCCGCTCGGGCTCATGCTGGCGCCCTTCTTCCTGCTGGCTCCAGCGGCCGGATTCACCGTGATGGCCCGCTTCGGTGCGACCACGGCGCTGGACTATGCGATTGCCGCGGTCGCGAGTCTGGTGCCGCTCGCGGGCCCTCTCGGTCAGGTGGTTGCTGTCGCGCTCGCCAGCACCCTCATCGTCTGGATCATGCTCTTCCGCGGCTTCCTGTTCCGGGCGCTGGCGCGGGGCGGCCGCCGTCAGCGGATCTTCCAGGTCCGGCTCGGGCGCTGACGCGGCGATGTTTCGGGCCCTGCGTCAGCGCAACTTTGCGATCCTTCTCGCGGGCGTGTTCGCCGCCAACGTCGGCACGTGGATGCAGGCAGTCGCGATGGGCTGGCTCATCTACGATCTCACCGGACAGGCGGCCTGGCTCGGGCGGATCGGCTTCGCCGGTGCTGTCCCGACCCTGGTCATCGGACTGATCGGCGGAGCCTTCACCGAGCACGCCGACCGCAAACAGGTGCTGGCCTTCTCGGCACTCCTGATAGCGACAAGCACGGCGACCCTCACGACTCTGGTGGTCTCGGGCGTGGTGCAGATCTGGATGATCGTGTCGCTCTCGTTCGTCTCCGGCATCGGCACCGCCCTCTTCGCGCCGGTCTTTCAGACGGTGCTGCCGCAGATGGTACCGCCCGAACTCTTGATGACGGCGATCTCGCTCAACTCGACCGCCTTCAACATCGCGCGAGTGCTCGGACCGCTCATCGCGGGCTGGACCATGACGCATTTCGGGCTCGGCTGGTGTTTCGCCGGCACCGCTGCCGGCTTCCTCATCATGGCGCTCACCGTGCCGGCGCTGCGGCTACCCCCGCGCCCGGCCGGGCCGCGACCGCCGCTCGGTCGCACCCTGATCGAGGGCTTTGCCTACGCCCGCAACCACACGGTGATCCGCCGCTTGCTCGTGCTCGGTGTGGTGATGAGTCTCCTTGGCTTCCCCTTCATCGTCCTGATGCCTGCGCTTGCCCGGAGTTCTCTCGGTCTCGATGCGCAGGGTTTTACCCGCCTGATCTCAGTCCTTGGCGTGGGTGCGGTCGGCGGCGGGTTCACGCTGGCTGCACTCGGCCACGTGCGGCGGCCGGCCCTCGTTGTTTGCGGTGCCGGCGTCAGCTTCGGGGCGCTGCTGGTCACTCTGGCCTTCGCCCACAACGCCACGGTGGCGATGGGGATCCTGACCGCGACCGGATTCGTGATGATCCTGTCGGTCGCCTCGCTCAACACCCTGCTCCAGACCGTGGTCGATGACGGCATGCGCGCACGGGTCATGAGCATGTTGACGGTCTCTTTCTTCGGCTTGCCGACGCTTGGCGCATGGCTGCTCGGGGCCATCGGCGACCGCGTCGGCATCCACAACGCACTTGCTCTCGGCGGTGCAGGCGTCGCGACGGTCGCGCTGGTGGTGTTCCTCACCTCGCCCGCGCTGCGTGCGGCGGGCCGGGCCGCGCCGTGAACGCGCGTCCCCTCGAGGGCCTGCGCGTGCTCGAGCTCGGGCAGGTCTACAACGGTCCCTACTGCGGGCTGCTGCTCGCCGCCCAGGGCGCTCGAGTCATCAAGATCGAGCCCCCCGGTGGCGAGATCATCCGACGCCAGGCGGTGTCGCCGGGCGGCGCCAGCTACTCGTTCCTCATGTTGAACGCCGACAAGCTCGGCGTAGTGCTTGACCTGAAGAACCCGCACGGGCGCAGGCTCTTCCTCGATCTCGTGGCCAGAAGTGACATCGTGCTCGAGAATTTCGCCTCCGGCGTGCTCGATCGTCTCGGCCTCGGCTGGGACGTGCTGCATACTGTGAATAAGCGCTTGATTCTGGCCTCGGGCCGCGGCTACCGACCGGGCAGCGAATGGGAACGCTTCGGCGCCATGGACTTCACGGTGCAGGCGATCTCGGGCCACATGGAGATCACGGGCTTTCCCGACCAGCCCCCCGTCAAGGCCGGAGCCACGCTCTGTGACATGCTCGGCTCGACGCATCTCTTTGCCGCCATCCTGCTGGCCCTGCGCGACCTCGAGCGGACAGGACTCGGCCGGCCGGTCGAGGTCGCGATGCTCGACGCGACCTTCCCCGCGCTCATGGCCTACAGCTCGCCCTGGCTCGAGCGCGGCATCGACCCCGGCCGCACCGGCAACCGCCACTCCGTGCCCGGCTCCGCACCCTACGGAATCTATCCGACACGCGACGGCTGGGTTGCGATCATGTGCGTGACCGATGCCCACTGGGCTTCGTTTGCCCGCATGACCGCGGATGGCGAGCTCGCAGGTGACGCGACACTCGCACGCCAGCCCGGTCGCCACGCCCGCCGGCCGTGGATCGACGAGCGCACGACCCGCTGGAGCGCGGGGCTCGAACGCTCGAAAGTGCTCGAACTGCTGGCCACAGGCGGCGTGCCCTGCGCACCGGTGCGATCGCTGCCGGAAGCGGTCGAGGATCCCTACCTGCTCGAGCAGGGCCTGCTGCGCTGGGTCGAGGTCGAGGGCCGCGGTCGCGTGCGGGTTCTCGGCAGCCCGATCCAGCTACGGGCGCCCGGCGCACGTCACGCCGACCTCCCGCCACCGACGCCCCCGCCGCAGCTCGGCGAGCACACCGCCCACGTGCTCTGCGAAGTGCTCGGGCTCGACGAAGTCGCCCAGGCCGAGCTGGCCCGGAACGGCGCATTCGGACCAGAGGACGCCCCACCCCCGGTGTGAGGAGCGCGCATCCAGGCCGTGACCAACCGGCGGCCTGGCGCGGGTGTCCGGTTCCGTCATCACCGAGACGGCGTCGGGATCCGGTCGCACCCGTGGGGCCGCACCGAAGTGCCGGCCTCAGGCTTCCATTCGACTCCGAACGAACCGTTCCGTGTCCTTGTCGACGAAGCAGACGTAGCAGCCCTTCATCCCCCGCGTGAGCAGGACCCGGTAGGCATTCTTGACAAACTCGACGAAGCGGTCGCCGGAGCTCTTCACGACCTTATCGAACGACCGCGAAGGGTTGCCCCGCCACTCCTGGCGATCAAAGTCGTACACCAGGTCGTCGCCAAAGATGACACCCACATAATCAAACTCGAAACCCTGCGCGGTGTAGACGCAACCCACCTGGTCAAAGCCTCCCGAATCCGTCGCCCAAAGGGAGGAAGGAGGAACACCCGGCGCAAGCCGACGCGCGTCGGGCTTGGCGTTCCACGGACGGCCATAATCGCCGATGGAGACATCCTGGACGAGATCTCCTCCACCAAGCGGATCCGACCACTTCCAGCAGAATCCCGCCGTCATCCGCCCCGTGAAGCCTTCGTTCACTCTCTGCCGAATCGCATCTTCCACCATGGCAGGTGAATCCATGATTCGAACGTCGAAGGAATCCTGTGGGTCCCAGAGAACATTCGCCGTCCGCTGGATCCCCAGCGTGTTCTCGACCCAGGCAATGAAGCCCTCCGATCCGGCACAGCGGAACTGCGTCTCGAGTTCATACTCGTGAACCCGAGAGCCTGCGCTGGCCGCGGATTGGCGGATGAAATCGACCGAACCGATCTCCCCCGGACGCACGACCTGATGATCGTCCAGCAAGAAGACGCACACCTTGGCGACAGCGAGCAGCTCCTCGATCTGCGCGCGCGTGCTGCGCTTCGCCTTCGGCACGAATCGGCTGTAGCTGACCTCCCGAATGCGATGTGACTCGTCACAGATCAGCACGTCGATTTCGTGGGGCTGGACCTCGCCATAACTGTTGAAGTAACGAAACTGAGGCGAACCCCGGCTACCCACCAGCCTGCGCAATGTCTCGGTGAAGGCCTTGGATCCAGTGGCGTAGTGAGCGTTGAAGCCCTCGGCGAGTAGCCGAGCCATCAGGTTGATGGCCACGACCGACTTCCCCGTGCCCGGGCTGCCCTTCACGATGAGCACCGCCCCCTGTTGGTCGCGGAATCCGGCGCGTGCCGTGGCGAGAACCTTCTCGAAGACAACCAACTGCTCATCGAGGAGCACCCACTGGCTCCTCCCGCGGATCGTATCCGCGACATGCTCCATCAGCTTTCTGCTCGGGCGATACTTGCTTTGCTCGATCCTCCGGAGCACGTCGAGACCACGGCCCCCGGCGAAGCGATCGCGCAGGTGTTGCACGAGCGGGTCCACATCGCAGGCCGTGAATACGGGATAGCGGTGAAGAAGATCCGCGAAGGGTGGCGCAAACAGGACATCGCCCTTGTCCGGGAAGTAGTTATGGAGGTAGGCGCAGGCGTCGAGCTGGATCGGATCCTCGCTGTCGTAGAAGGCGGTGTGCGTGTCCTCGAGATACTGCTGGTAGCCGCCGACCTGAGCCGAGGGATGCAGGACCTCACGCTCGGCGCCACCGACGAAGGTCGTTACCAGTTTGTCGCCGACGGCCTCCTTGCAACGCTCCCACTGCTTGAGCTCGATGATGTTCGCCCGCTGGGTCTCGGCACCGTCGTACCCGCAGACAAGTAGATCCAGGCGCCTTGACGAAAGGGGCAGCCGGTATTCAAGCATGACACCGTGGTCATCGAGAGCGGCCTCCTGGAACACCGAGGCAACCGCCCGCAGGGAGTTCCGCCACGAATTCACCTCGCTCGGCGGCGGCTGATAGCGGTAACTCTGGAAGAAGGCCGCCCGAAGCTTCTCGGCGATCTGGTTGTGCGTCGTCTCGCGGACGAACTGCGTCGAATGTCCTCCCCAGAGGCGCATGTTCAGCTCCCGCCGGGCGACTCAGAGCCTCCGCCAGCGCCAGAGGCCCTCCGCTGCATGCAATCTGCTGGGCCTGCCACAGACGCCATCTGAAGCCGTAATTCTTGCGAAGAGTCAAGCTCCGGCGGCACGAATCGCTGGCTGCTCGTGTGGCAGAAGAAGGTTGGGGGGCCGGACCCTCTCGGAACCGGCCCCCCGTTCGCCACCCCCACCCCACGTCGCCTGTCCGCGGGCGCCGTGCCGGGGAGGTGTCCCACGGCGGCGCCGCGCGAGTCAACTGTTTGGCTTCTCCTTCGCCGCCGCCGCTTTCGCCATCATATCGAGGCGGTCGAGAAGTCGCATGCGCTCCTGGCCGACCTTCTGATCGAGCTCTGCTGCGATCTCCTCGGGCGTCCAGCGGCCCTGCTTGATCATCTCGCGGACCTCGACCGGCTGATTCCACACCGCGATCTTGCCCCCGGCCACCGAGTAGACCTGGCCCGTGATGTGCCGCGCCTTCTCCGAGAGAAGGTAGACAACCATCGGCGCGATGTCCTCGGCATCTCCCATCTGGTCGATCTCGAAAGGCACGTTGGCACTCATGCGGGTCTTGGCCGTCGGCGCAATGCAGTTCGAGGTCACCCCGTATTTGTAGAGGCCGGCCGCGGCACTGCGCACCAGCGAGACGATGCCGCCCTTGGCCGAGGAGTAGTTGGCCTGCGCCACGGAACCCGCGAACGCGCCCGAGGTGAAGCCGATGAGCGCACCGCTCTTTTGCTTGCGAAAGACCTCGGCCGCCGCGCGAAAGACCGTAAACGTTCCCTTCAAATGGGTGGCGATGACCGGATCCCATTCCTCCTCGCCCATGTTGAAGAGCATCCGTTCGCGCAGGATACCGGCGACACAGACCACGCCGTCGATCCGCCCGAACGTCGCGATCGCCTGCTGGACGATGCTGGCCCCGCCAGCCATTTCGACCACTGACGAGGGGTTGGCGGCCGCTTCGCCCCCCGCAGCCCGGATCTCCTCGACAACGCCGTTGGCGACCTCACTGGTCGGCTCCTTGCCGTCCATCGAGACGCCGTAATCGTTGACGACGACCTTGGCGCCCGCCTGGGCGCACGCGATGGCCACGGCACGGCCAATGCCACGGCCGGCGCCGGTCACGGCAATGACTTTTCCTTCGAGCATTCGAGACACTGATCCATCCTCCGTCATGTTGTGGCCGAGACCCGTTCAGCCGGCCGGTCGGGCTCCCAGACGGGGAGCGTCACACTCTCGTTCAGAACCTTCCAGGCAATACGGACCGGCAGATCGAAGCGCATCTCCTCGGGCTTCGTGCCGACCATGTGGCCGACCATGCGCGGCCCCTCGTCAAGCTGCACCACGACCATGAGGTGGGGCAGCAGCTCGCGAAACGCGGGCAGGAAGGGTTCGGCGCCCACCACCCAGGTGTGGATGCGGCCGTGGCCCGACACCTCGGCCCAGGTCAGGCGGCCGCCCTTCCAGCGACCCGGCTTGGGCGGCCAATGCCAGGCGCCGCTCTCGCGGTCGCGCTGCAGCATGAGCCGCTGCTCGCGGCACGCGCGCCAGAAGGGCGCTGTCACCGGATGATCCACCGCCGGCAGTGGGTAGTCGGGGTGGAGGTTGGTCTCGCGCACGATCGTCGTCATGCTCTCACTCGCCCCGCACGACCATGGCACTGGTCGCGACGCCGCTCGCGCCCGTGACAAGTACGTTGCGGCAATCCTCGACCTGCGCGGTCGACGTGCCGCGTACCTGCCGCACCGCTTCCAGAATGAGATTGAAGCCGTGCACATAGGCCTCGCTGAGTCCGCCACCGGAGGTCAGAGTCGGCAACTCGCCACCCAGCTCGAGCCGGCCCCCCTCGGTGAAGGGCCCCCCCTCGCCTCGCTTGCAGAAACCGTAATCCTCGAGTCCGCTGATCACGAGCGGGGTAAAGGCGTCGTAGATCTGTGCGCAGTCAATGTCGCGCGGCCCGATCTCGGAACGCGCCCAGAGCTGCTCGGCGCAGAAGACCGCGGTGGTCACCATCTCCGGAGTATTGTTGTAGTTGGCAAGGTGAACCGGGTTTGGCCCTGAGGCCTGGGCCACGGCATGGACGAGGACCGGCTTCTGGCGTAGATCGCGCGCCCGCTCGATACTGGTCACGACGCAGGCGAGGGCCCCGTCGGTCTCGAGGCAGCAGTCGTAGAGCGTCAGCGGGTAGCCGATCACCCGGCCCGCGAGATAGGTCTCCATATCCAGGGGACGACCGTTCATCATCGCGAGCGGATTCATGTTTGCGTGCTTGCGAGCGGCGATCGCGACGTTGCCGAAATGCTCGCGCCTGGTGCCGTACTCGTGCATGTGGCGATGCGCCCACATGCCGATCACGTCCACCGGGCGGATCAGGCCCCAGGGCACATGCAGGGCCTTGTCATCCTCGACCCGCTCGCGCTCCTGTGCCCAGGGCCGCGACGCGGCTGACCCGCGGTTGCGCGCGCGGTGGCAAACCACCACCTCGGCGAGTCCGGTCGCAACCGCCGCGGCGGCGTGCATCACGGTCGCGCACGAGGCCCCGCCCCCGTACGAGATCTTGTCCCACCAGCGCAGATTTCGCACGCCGAGGCCGCGGGCGATCGTGACCTCGTGGGTGCGCTCCATCTCGAACATCGACATGCCGTCGACGTCCTCGCCCTCGAGACCGGCATCCGCGAGCGCCAGCTCGATCGCCTCGATCGCAGTGTCCGAGATCGGCCGGCCGATGTCCTTCGCAAAGGGCACAAGCCCGATGCCGACGATGGCCACCCGATCGCGGATCCGCGCGAAGAGGTCGCCGTCGATGGACTGCGCTGGAGCCATCCCGAGGGCGCTCTAGCGAACGTCTCCCCAGCGGGCGACCACCCGAGCGGCCGACGCGACGCCGGGCGTCACACGCCCCACCCGTCGGTCGGCTCTCGCTGCTCGCCTCAGCTGGGAACCCAGCAACCGTGAAAGCCGAAGGGCACACGGCGCGGCAGGTCGATCTCGGCGATCGGACCGCGGTCGGGGCGCAGCGCGTCGAGGATCGCCAACACGCTCTGGTCGGTTCCGTGGTCGTAGACGAAGAGCATGAGCCAGCCTTCGCCCTCGCCGCTTCCGCCCGGAACGAAAAACGGCTCGCCGCCGTGCCGCGTCAAACCCGGATCCCAGTAGCGGGTCGCGCCGCTCGTGTAGTCGATCATGCCGACGCCACCGAGGTCGACCGAGTCCGGGTGGTCGCGAAACTCCGAATACCAGCCATAGCGATAGCGCCGCCCGGTGTAGCGCCGATCGTGGGTCGGCAGATCCCACTGATTGGTGGTCACGAGTTCCTCCCGGAAACGCAGCTCCGGCCCCGAAGTGTTGATCCGCCAGCGCATGACCCGCTCGCGGCCGGGTCCTCCGCCGATATCGGTGCCATCGAACACCGACGGCAGGCGGCCGACGTCCACCACGACTTCGTCGCCATCGCGGAACGCGTTGGTTTCGTGGAAGACGAAGCAGGGATCGATTTCGACCCAACGGATCGAGGCGCCGGGCTCACCGAAGGGCAGGATGCCGATGCGCGCGCCGTATTCGGGCGTCCACCTGAAAGCGTCGGTCGGATTGGTGACTGCGGAACCGAGATCGAAGAGCACCGGGCATTCCCAGAAGACCGCCTCGCGATCGGTGATCGCGAACGAATGCATCATCGATGGCTTGCTGGTCTCGATCGGTTCCTTGCGGATCACGCGCCCGGTCTCGTCAGCGACGTAGTAGGTAATGTGGGGCGGGAAGAACCAGTAGCCGAAGAAGTGCAGATAGCCCGTGTCGGGGTCCACCTTGGCATGCGCCGTGAACGAGTTGTCGACCGCGCCGCCGAAGTCGGTGGGGCCGACCGTCGAGAGATCGTTCGGGTCGATCACATACGCGCCACCGACTTCGCCCGAGCTGAGGATCTTTCCCCCCTGCCAGATCACACTGACGTTGCTGGTCGTATTGTGCTTGCTCGGCGGCAGACCGCGGCCGATCGCCTCGGCAAAGCTGACGCCGTGCTCGTAGAAGGGCGTGCGAACGTAGCGATTGCGGTACCAGCGGGCGCGACCCCCATCGAGGCGTACGCCATGCACCATGCCGTCGCCGAGAAACCAGTGCGGCGAGTTGTCGTGCTGCGGGTTCGAACCGTTGCGCACATAGAGGCCGGTGAGTTCACTCGGGATGCGGCCGCGCACCGGCAGGTCAAAGGCGTCGATCTCGTCATGCACCGAACTGAAGTTGCCCTGCAACCACCAGGGGCGGTTCGGATCCACCGTGAAGGTCCTGTCCGCCGGGGCATTGCCACACGCCGAGAGCAGACCGGGTGGAATCGCCATCGAACCGGCGGCGAGAAGTGAGTGCTTGATAAAATCGCGCCGGGCAAGGGCCGGGCGCGCGGTGGGGCGCTGGGGCTTCATGGGGGTCCTCCGTGCCCCCCGGAAACTGGGGGAACCTGTCCCTCACTCGCTATCTCACCCGCGCGGTCCCCCGCAACCGACGCCGGACGCATCCGGTCGCCACAGCACCCGAGCAGTCGCGGGCGGAGACTGTGTGGTCGTCCGGCCTGGCAGGCGGCTGCGCCTTGGCCGTTTGCGTCGCTGGCGAAGACTGTGCCGTCGTCCGGCCTGCCCCGCGGGCCGCTCCAGGCCACTCAGAGCAGTCCGCCCGCGATCTCGATGCCGACCGGGCAGTGGTCGGAGCCGCGCACCTCGCCGAGAACGAAGGCGCGGCGGACGTGCGGCAGCAGATCACGCGACACGGCAACGAGATCGATCCGCCAGCCGATGTTCTTCTCGCGGACGCCGAAGCGCTGACTCCACCACGAGTACTCGACCCTCGCGGGATGGAGCGCGCGGAAAGCATCGACAAATCCCCGCTCGAAGCATTCGACGAGACAGCGACGCTCCTCGGGCAGGAAGCCACTCGTCTTCTCGTTCGCCTTGGGGCGAGCCAGGTCGATCGCCGCGGGCGCGGTGTTGAAATCGCCCATGACCAGCGACGGCAGGCCGGTCTGCCGCATCGCCGCCTCGACCACATCAAACACGCGCCGCGTGAAGGCGAGCTTGAAGGGGACACGGGCGTTGTCGCGTTCCTTGCCACTGCCATTGGGGAAGTAGACGTTGGCGATCAGCACTCCGGGGTAACGCGCGAGCTGGAAGCGACCCTCGGCGTCGAAGGCGGCATCGCCAAGTTCGGTCGTGACTTCGAGCGGGGCCTGCCGGCTCAGGAGCGCGACCCCGCTGTAGCCCTTGCGACTGGTTGCTGTGCTCTGGTGCAACTGCGGGAAGCGCGCGAGCGCACGCAGCTCGGCCGGGAAGTGTTCCAGCTCGGCACGGGTCTCCTGCAGGCCCACGACGTCGGCGCGCGCCTGCGCGAGCCAGTCGACGAAACCCTTGCTCACGCACGAGCGGATGCCGTTGACGTTCCAGGAGAGGATGCGCGCGTTCGCCACGCGCTCCCGCTTGCCGATCCCGAAACCGCGGCGCAAGCACGGGGCGGCGTCACCCAGCTTCCGGCCATCGCGCCGTGCCGTCATCTCGCCTCCGATCCGCGCCACGCGGAGCCGAGCCGTGCGAATTCGTGATCTATCAATCCAATGCAGCACGGCCCGTCGTGGCGCCGAGTGCCGAGCCGCTTGGGAACTTCGCGTGATGCTCGGCAGCAGAACTCGGATGCGGGGATCATGCGCCCCCGCAGGGTCGGGCCCGACGAGTCGCTCCCACGCGGCAGGGCGGAAGAAACCGGATTCGCGATCTGTCAATCGAATACGCCATGGCCCGCGGTGGCACTGGAGAAGATGGTGCCGGGGGCGTCGCGCTTCAAGCCTGTCAGTCGCTGGGTGGCACGGCCCGCGGTAGCGCCGAGTGTTGAGCCGCTTGGAGCGTTCGGGTGATGCTCGGCACCAGAGCCCGGATGCGGGGATCGCGGGCCCCCGCGTGATCGGGCCCGGCGAGTCGCCCCCGGGCGGCGGGGCTGAAGAGGTCGGGGTGGTGGGCGCGCTCGAGCAGATCCAGCGCCGCGAGCAAACGTACCCCCTCGACCCGTGCGTCGAGGAGTTCGATCAACGCGGCGGTGGTGGCGAGCCCGGCCTCGCCTTGCGTGGCGCCCCGGTGAGCTGCAGCGCAAAGAGCCGCCAGCTCCTGCACGTCACTCGCAACGAGCGCGTCGCCGGTCGCCAGCACCAGGCGTCCCCCCGCGCGCTGCACCGCCGTCCAGCGCGCCGCTCCTCCTGCGGAGGGAGCCTCGGCGAGGAAAAGGAGGGCCTCTTCGCCTGCGGCGTAGCGAGCCGGTGCCGACCCGCCGAGCAACTCGATGCGCGTCCCGGCAGCAGGCCCCTTGCCCTCTATTTTGCGCTCTACGAGGAAGGTCGTGCGTGCCTGGTGAACCTCACCCCCGGTCTCGGCTGTCGCCGCCACGGCCCGCCCGAGAACGAGCGTCGATGACAAATTACAGAGGTCGACGAGACTCCGGCCACCGATGGCCAGATGTGCCCGCGCCGCGCTGGCGACCAGAAGTCCTGCGGTCGCCAGCGCGGCGGCGGCCAGCTTGAGTCCCCGCCGCACCCTAGGGCAGCGCCGCGCACGCCGGCTCGCCGGCGATCGACTCGGGGCCGGCCAGCAGCTCCGAGGCGTTACACGCCACCAAGGCACCCGCCTCGATGCCGATCGAGAGGGTCTCGTGGTAGTGCGAGGGCACCGTCCGGCGCGGCACGGCGGGATCGTAGTTCTGTCCAACACAGACGTCGTCGGATTCCTCGTCGAGCCCGATGCCCGGATAGAAATCGTAGCCGGGCACGATGTAGCCGAGTTCGTCGGGCGAGAGGCCGATGACGAACCGGTACGGCGCCGTCATGCGGTCGCGGATCGCCGGCTCGGCCGGGCGGCCGGTATCCGCCGCCGGGCAATCGGTGCGACGATGCCCGTCGACGCCGAGGAAGAGTTCAGGGAAGACCTCGCCGGGCAGGGTCACCATCTGCACGAGTGGCGCTCCGTCGCTCCCGAGCAGTTCGAGCACGTTGTGCTCGATCAGGCCACACAGGCCAGTGCTTCCGGGGCAAAGCGCCGGGTCATAGATCGCAGGGTCCAGATCGAGCACGCCGACCACCCGCCCGAGCTCAAAAAGGGCATTCGACGCCGCCGAGCGGTACTCGATCCGCCGTGCTGCGAGTGCGGCCACGTCCAACCCGGGCGCAGCCGCGAGCCCCTGGGCCACGACGCCACCCACCGTCCGCCCGATGGCCTCGGTGCGCGCGAAGCCGAGATCATCGCGCCGATCGAACTCGTTGGAGCCATCCGGATGGCGTGGATCGGCGCCGCTCACGCAGGTATCGCCGACGATCTCGACCGCGCCCAGATCGGCCGACGCGTAGACCGCGGTACCGCCGAGCGTCTGTTCGACGACCTGCCGGATCCAGTTGGGGAAGTCCGAACTCAAATAGAAGTTATCATCCTCGAGCGACTCGGGATGAGTGCCCCAGTCGATGAAGCTCGCTATCGCCCGGCCATCGGCGCCGAGGAAAGCGAGCCCGCGCAGCTCGTCGTCGAAAATCCACGGCGGCCGGCAACCGGTTCGGACCTGGAGGCCCTTCAACTCGGGGTTGGCCACCGGCGAGGTCGCGAAAGCGCGCACCTCGGCGACCGGCGCCAGGCTCGCCACCGCCTCGCGCAACGAGCGCGCGACCTGCTGGTCGATGAAGCGCAGGTAGAGCGGGAACTTCCCGTCCGAGGTCAGCTCGGGGCCCCAGAGGCCGATCGTGTCCGGGCCTTCGTGATTGTGGGTGGCAGCGTAGATTGTCGAATCCAGATCGAGCTCCGCGACCAGTTGCGCGCGCTCCTTCTGGAAGCCCGCATAGCTCCCCCAGGTCAGCATCCCGACCGTGTCAACCACCGTGATTGAGGCCCGGGTCGTGCCGTCGTCGATCACCAGCGTGCGCGCCCAGAGATCGTCGTGGCAGCCGAGCGGGATCTGGCCGCTGTTGAATCCGGCCATGTAGATGCCGTCCCACTCGCCACGCGAGCTCGCGTCGAGCGCGTCGTTGCGCGGATCGTCGGTGAACGGCTCGCCCTCATCCCAGTGATCGTTGCCGTTGCGGTCCTCGAAGACCTCGCCCCAGACGCCCGTCACCGTGACCGGGCCATCCCAGTCGGCGGACTCGCCGCAGGGCGTGATCGGGACCGCGGCCACGCCGACGCGGAGCGGCGGTGGCGCGCTCACATTCGAACACGCGCCGAGCAGTGCTGCGACAGCGCCGATGCATAGCGCCGCGCCCATGCACCCGGTCCAGGTCCGTTGCCCCCCGTCCACGCCGCTCATCTGTCTCATGCGATCCGTACTCCTCGCGTCGCTGCGCTCTCGCGCCGACGATCCTGCTCTGGCGCCAAGCATCCCTCATGCCCGAGCCCGCCCGCGTCGGCAACCGCCACGGCCGATCTGCTCAAGACGCACGGCGGATGCGGCGTGGCTGCCGCGCGCGCCGGCTTGCTCCTCCGCGCACGAAGCTCCAAGCGCGCGGCGGCGGCGCCGACCTACAGGGGCACAAGACACCTTCCCCCATCATCGCATCTACCCGTCCGGGCGGACGGAGTGGCCGCGGTCCCGCGGTGCAGTCAACGATTCGAGAGAGTGCGGAAGCCCTTGCCGCGCAGCAACCGCTCATCGGCGGTGACCAACGTCAGCTCGTACACCTCCGCCGTAGCGGCCAGGAAACGATCGGCGGGATCCTCGTGATCGACGCGCACCACACGACTGCGCAGAGCCACGTCGCGGGTCAGCGCTGCCTCGTGCATGGGAACCCGCGACAGCGCCGCCTCCACCCAGCCGGCAGCGGTGACCTTCCCCTGAGTCTCCAGGCGTCCGCGCTCTGCAAGCAGGAGAAACTCCCAGATGCTGATCGGCGAGAGCCAGAGGTCGTTGGCCGGTTCGAGGAGCGCCGCGATGACACGCTTCGCAAGACGTTCTGGCGCCGCGTGGCTCCACACCCACACGTGGGTGTCGAGCAGCAGGTTCATTTGAGTGCTTCCCATTTCACGAGGTCGCTCGACGGTCCGACGATGTCACCACGGATCTCGAGCGTACCGCGCAACGCCCCGAGCCACTCACCCGACCGCTTGTCGGGTGCCGCGGGTACGATATCGGCGATGGGCTCTCCAAAGCGGGTGACCCGCAGTGGGCGACGGGTGCGCCGCACGCGCTCCAGCGCCGACAGGCAGGTCGCCTTGAACTTCGAAATCGGCAGAGTGTCCATACTCCTGAGCTACCATGGTCGCTGACCATGGTCGATACGATTTCAGCCGCGAGATCATGGCGTCCCCGGGCCCGAGATGACGCCGACGTGGCCGGGAACGAGAACACGCACGTCCCCCCCGAGGACGCGCGCCCGAGTCTTCACGCCCCAACGACTCGCGGCTACGCCGACGCCCCGCCCCGGGCGTAGAGGGCCTCGAGGTCGGCGCCGTAGCGTTCGAGGACGGCGCGCCGCTTGAGCTTCAGCGTCGGCGTCAACATGCCGTTTTCGGTGGTGAAGTCCTGCTCGGCGATCGCGAACTTCTCGATCCGCTCGAAACCCTTGGCCGGTCCCAGCGTGCGCGCCAGTTCCTCGTGCAGCAACTGGCGCAGGCGCGGATCCGTGGTGAAGTCCCCGAGCGTGAGGCCCTGACCGCGCGCCCATTCCTCGATCGCCGCCCGCTCGGGGACGACCAGTGCCACGTTGTAGGGCCGGTTGGCACCGTGCACGAGCACGTTGGCGATGAAGGGCGAGAGCTTGATCTTCTCCTCGAGCGGCGAAGGAACAACATACTTGCCATTCTCGAGCTTGTATTGCTCCTTGATGCGGCCCGTGATCCAGAGGAAGCCGTCCGCATCGAGGTGGCCGAGGTCTCCCGTGCGCAGCGCGCCGTCGGCGCGCAGAACCTGCGCGGTCTCGTCGGCGCGGTTGAAATAGCCACGCATGACATTCGGGCCGTGCACCACGATCTCGCCGTCGCGCGGATCGCCCGAGACCGCCGTATCGATCTCGATCCGCACCCCGGGCACCGCCCGCCCGACACTGCCCATGCGACGATTGCCCGGAAAGTTTGCGGTCGCGATCGGACTGGTCTCGGTGAGGCCGTAGCCCTCGTAGACCATGATGCCGAGCGCGTCGATGAACTCGGCGACCTCGCACGAGAGCGCCGCCGAGCCGCTGATCGCGTACTTGAGGCGTCCGCCGAAGCGTTCGCGAATCGTCGCAAAGGCAAGCCGGTCGGCCAGCCAGAGCACGAGCTGATCGAGCAGACCGAGATTCGCGCCACGGCCCTTGCGGGTCGCGGCGTCGATGCCGGCCCGCACCAGCGACTGCACCATCGCCGGCTTCGAGGCAATTTGTTTATGGACGCCCTCATAGAGCCGGTTGAAGATTCGCGGCACGGCGAAGAGCACCGTCGGCTTGACCTCGGCGAGGTTGCCGACGAGATTCGGGATCGTATCGTTGATCGCGATCTCGCCACCGAAGCTGAGCAGACCGTGCAGCTCGCAGGTCTGGCCGAAGGAATGCGCCCACGGCAGAAAGGCGAGCGAACGCTCGACGCCCGCGAAAGCGAAGCTTTGGTGGATCGCTTCGATGTTCGAGCAGATGTTGCGATGGGTGAGCATGACGCCCTTGGGCAGGCCCGTCGTACCCGAGGTGTAGATCAGACCCGCGAGATCCCCGGGCTCGGGCTGCAGCGACGGCAGGGGCTGTGCCCGACCGCGCTCGCGCAGGTGCTCGAATGAACCCGCGTCCGCGGCCGTGCCCTCGAGATCGACCACGTGCTCGAGCGTCGGCACCCGAGCCTTCATGCCGGTCAGGACATCCGCGATGAGGCGGGTCGCGCCGATCGCGACGCGCGCGCCGCAGTCGGCAAGGATAAACTCCCACTCCTTGGCGAGTTGCGCCTCGTACATCGGCACGAAGGTCGCGCCGAGCCCGCTGGTCGCGTAGCAGGCCGCGGCCCATTCGACGCGGTTGTCGGCGACGATCGCGACCCGATCACCGCGCCCGACGCCGAGCGCGGCCAGGCCGCCGCGGACTTCATCGACGAGGGCCGCGAACTCGCGGTACGTCATCCACTGCCAGGTCGCTTCGCGGCGGACGCCGAAGAGCTTGCGTTCGCCGTGCTGGGCGACACTCGCCTCGAACATCGCCACCAGATTACCGGGGTGCTGCGCCATGGCAGCGAGTCCTCCCCCACTCGACCGGGCGCGTCAAGGCGGGCTGCCCTGCCCCCAGCGAACGACGGCATGGTCTTTCCCGGACCGACCGGCCGTGCCAAGCAGGAGGGCCGTGGTGGAGACCAGATGGGTTTGGGCGAAGCGCGCCCGGGCGAGCGATTCGCCCCAGCGGAGCCAAAGCCCGAGGCGATGACGAACGTCCCGGCACGAGCGCCGCGCCTGCTCGCGCTGGCCGAGGCGGAGATCCCCTCGGCCGTCCTCGGCGTGCCCGCCGTGGCGGGCTTCCTCGCAGCGATGGGGCCTTGCGAGCTTCGCATCGGCACGTCGGTCGCGGCACGCGCCGCCGACCTGGCGTGGTGCGACTCCCTGATCCTGGTGCGCGGCGCCGCACCGGCCGAGGTCCGGCTGCTGCGCGAAGCGCAGCGCCTCGGACGACGGGTCGCAACCTACCTCGACGACGACCTCGAATGCGTCCCGGCGGACGCGCGCAGTGCCTACTTCTTCCGCTCGGAGGTCGTGCGCCGCGGCGTGGCCGAGATCGTGCGCGCGGCCGACGAGGTACTGGTCTGCAACCCGCTGCTCGGCGACGAGCTCGCCCGCCGCCACGGCACCTCCCCCGTCGTTCTCCTGCAGCCCGCGCCGTCACCACGGCTCGACTTCCGGCCGGAGTCCGGCGCAGCGCGAGTGACGACCGCGCGACATCCGGCCCACCCGCGGCGGGTGAGAATCGGCTTCCTCGGCAGCGTCGATCACGCGGCTTTCCTTGACGAGCTGCTCGGCGACGTGCTCCGCCAACTCGCACGCGAGCGCGCCGGCGTGATCGACTTCGTCTTCTGTGGCGCGAAGCCCGAACTCGTCGCCGCTCTCGGTGCGGCGTGGCACCCGTTCGATCCCGATTTCGTCCGCTGGCGTGCCACCGCGGCCGCGCTCGAGCTCGACATCGGCCTGGCCCCGCTCCCCGAATCGCCCTTCCATCGTTTCAAGTATTGGAATAAATTTCTCGAATACGGCTCGCTCGGCATCGCCGGGATCTACTCCGCCGGCTCACCCAACGCGCAGATCGTGCGCGACGGCGAGACCGGACTCGTGCGGCCGAACGAGCCCGACGCGTGGCGCGAGGCCGTGGGCATGCTGCTCGACGATGCCAGCCTGCGGCAGAGACTCGGCGCCACGGCTCGCGCCGAGGTCGAGGGCCGGTTCGCACCGGCAGCCCTCGAGCCTGCATGGCTCGCGGCGCTCGCCCCCTTGCTCGCCCACCGCGCGCCCCCGGTCGAAGCCGGCGACGTGCGACTCGCCACCGGGCGCATGCGCCACCTGCGGGACCGGCTCGCGGTCTACGGTCCGTTGCGCTTCGCCGAACGTGTCGTCGGCCGGCTCAGCGGCCGGCTGCGTCCCGGCTGAATCGCGCCGCAGGCGCGGCTCGAGTCAGTCGCGCAGGTGCTTGATCTTGTCGAAGGTCACCCTCTTCACCTGACGGCGCATGAACTCCGGTGCCAGTGCTCGCACCACATAGCCCGAGGCGGGACCTGCCGGGTAGGTCGTGTCGTGGCGGCCGCGGGCGAGCGTCTTGAAGATGTGCTTGACCAGTGCCCGGGGTTCACCCATTCCCGCCTTCGCGACCGGCGGCATCCGCGCCCGGTCCCTTTCCTGGAAGAAGGGCGTGTCGAACGCGCCCGGATGGATGATCGTGACGTAGACACCATCATCCTCGACCTCGATCCCGAGCGCGTCGGCGAGGCCCGCCAGCGCATGTTTGGAAGCGCAGTAAGCCGACTCGTCGGGCGTGGAGAGCTTGCCGGCCACCGAACCGATGAAGACGATGCAGCCGTTCTTCATCGCCACCATCTGCGGCAGCAGCAGCTTGGTGAAGTAGAGACTACCGAGATAGTTGACACGGATCATGTTCTCCATGTCCTCGAGCGGCCAGTCGATGAAGGGACGATGGCCGCCGTAACC
>SXGS01297966.1_pt1 | contig 33798 bp, 32 predicted proteins | sample 3174681 | NCBI WGS metagenome assembly SXGS01 (sample SAMN11356861, study PRJNA531348) | freshwater metagenome | isolation source: freshwater sample F1-80 | place: China: Fuxian Lake, Yuxi | collected 2017-12-25
CTTCACCAACGGCTGGCGGCTGATCATGTTCCGCGATCGCACCGCCGCCTCCGCGCTCTCGGGCACCGGCAGCGACGCGGGCACGATCCTGTGGTGGCTCTTCGACGAGACCTTGGCTCTCGCATCGGGCTACTCCGAGGCGGTGCCCGGGTCCCTCAACCGGGGCGGGGGTCGCCTCGGCAACCGTCCCCACGCTGCCCGCTTCTCCGACGGCAAGACCGACTTCCTGCTGGTCGGTTTCGACAGCAGCATCGGCGCCATGCTCCGCGTGTACGCGATCACGTACAGCTAGGAGCCTGGCGGCGGAGCGGCCCGCAGCAACAGCGCCGGGCGCGCGACCCTACTTCTTCTTACCCTTGCCCTTCTCCACGCCGGAGGGCTTCTGCGCCTTGCTCCCCTTGTTGGCGGGCGCACGAAAACCCGGTTTCGGGGCGGCGTCGGTGGGACGGCTGAGGAGGGAGGGAGGGGCGATGGGGGTGGTTTTCTTGGTTTCGTCGGCCATGGCAATCGCCGTCTAACCCCGGAAGTCGCGGATGACGCGGAAGCCGAAGCCCGCCTCGGCCACGCGCTCCGCTGGGGCGTCGAAAGTTCCCACCCCGGGGGGCAACCCGCCGAGCGCCGCGAGGAAGGCCGGCGTGGCGAGCACCTCGCCCCCCTCCGCCACGTCTTCCCCGAGCACGAAGGCCCGGTTCACCTCGGCGCCGAACACGTCGACGCCCGGGATCAACAGGCACTCGCCGTGCCCCAGCCCGATGCACGGGTGCACCGGGTCGGGGTGTCCTGCCTCCGCAGCGTGCAGGCGCTTGACGGCGTCGAGCGCGTCGAGGAGGGCCGCCTCGGCGCTCGGGTAGACCACGAAGAGCGTGTCGGCCACGCGCTTCACTCGCGTGCCGCCGAGCCCGAGCGCGCGCTGCGCCACCTGCGCCCGGCCGAGCGCGTACACGATGCCGCGCGCGTCGGTGCGGCGCACCATCCCGGTGAAGTCGACCACAAGCACGGCCGCCACCGTGCCGAAGCGCCGGTGCGCCTCGGCCTCGGCCGCTGGGTCGCTCACCGCGCGTTCGACCAGTGCCTGGAAATCGAGGAAGGCGAGATCACTCATTGTCCCTCCCTATCCAGCGCGCGGCCACGCTCGTCGAGCCAGCGAGGCAGGTTCACGATGGCCGCCTCGGCACTGAGGCGCGCGGTCTTGCCGAGGCGCACGCCCCGGGGGTCGAGGAAGGTCGGCGTGTCGGCCCGGGCGGCGGCGACCGTCCACGCCCATCCGAGTCGCAGCGCCTCGGCCTCCATGCGACGCCACTCCTCGATGGAAAAAACAAGCGGCAATGCGGACCGTTTCACCTGGACACCGAGCTGCCAGGGGCCACGCGTCGCGAGCAGGTCGAAGGCGCCGCGCGAGGCGCGAGACTGGTAGACAAGGTCGAAGCCCATCGACGCGAGCGCCTGCGCCACGCGACGCTCCCCCTCGTCGCCCAGCACCGTCATCGGCACGGCGGTGCCCTCCGGCGCGCGCCACGCCACCCAGAGCGCAAAGACGGGATCACTCACGCGCCAGCCTCCGCCTGGGCCCCGGGAGAGCACGTCGCCCAGTCGCTCGATGTAGCGGACGGTGTCGCCCGACGGGGCGCCGATCGCCTCCGCGATGTCGGTGAGCCGCATGCTGCCGTCGCCGCGCGCGACCGTGGTGAGCACCGCCGACGCCGCGGCCGAACGGCCCACCACCTCGCCGAAGTGGCGGTCGAAGTAGAGGCCGAGCCGCCCGGTGCGCGAGAACAAGACGCGTTGCAGCACCTCCTTCAGCGTGCCCTCGTCGAAGGGCTCGCCCTCGCGGAGGAGCTCCTCGCCCACCACCTGCAGGTAGAAGGGGTGACCACCGAGCACCGAGTAGATCCGGCGGGCCGTGGCCACGCTGAACCGGCCTTCCGACGCGAGCGTGAGCATCTCCACGGCGTCGGGCTCGGCCATCGGGCCGATCTCCACGATGGTGAAGTGTTGGAAGAAGGGGGAGGCCGTCGACGTGCACAACTCGCGGAGCAGGGTGGGCTCCGAGCCCGAGATGACGTAGGCCACCCGCTCGTGGCGCTGCCACGCCGAGCGCGCGGTGGCGAGCACGTCGAGACCGAGGCGCCCTGACGCCCCGGCAATGGCCTGGAACTCGTCCCACACCGACACCATCGAACCGCCGGTGGCCAGCGCCACGCGCTCGGGAAAGTCGAGGCACCACGTGACCAGGTCGGCGTTCATCTTCATGCGTGGCAGGCGGAAGATCTGGTCCTGGTCGTCGGTGCCGAGCAGGCGAACGGCGTCGCTCCGGCCGAGGAGCGTCTCGCAGCCGCCCTGGATCGCCGCGCTGGCGAAGCTTCGCCCCGTTGGGTCGGGAGCGAGGGCGTCGAGTGCCCGCAGCGCGTAGCGCCGGAAGAGGTCGAGGCTCACCGGCGCGCTCTCGAGCACGTCGGTGACCACCGCCGCCGGGCTTCCCCCGGACCGGCGCACCGTCTCCAGGATCAGGCTCGTCTTGCCCACTTTTCTCAAGCCGATGAGGGCGAGCCAGGCCGCAGGGCGCCGGTGCTCGAGGTTGTCCATCAGCTCGACGATGCGGCGCGACTCGGTCGTGCGGTCGAAGAAACGTTGTTTCGTGGCTGGAGTGTGGCTGTAGAACATTCACGGCGGGTTTACTGTGGAGTCTGCCACCCGGCAACATCGCCAGCTGGAGTCTTCGCCACGTGGCAATATTGACACGTGGCAATATTGCCAGTACACCGTCCGAGTTAGATCGCCGCATGCGCCCGGCCCTCTCCCGCCGCCTCACCGGCTTTGGCACGACGATTTTCACCGAGATCACCCGCCTGGCCAACCAGCACGGTGCGGTGAACCTCGGCCAGGGATTTCCCGACTTCGACGGCCCCGAGTTCGTGAAGGAGGCGGCGATCCGCGCCATCCGCGAGGGCCACGGGCAGTACGCGCGCATGACGGGCATCCCGGCGCTCAACGCGGCGCTCGCGGCGAAGTACTGTCGCGACTGGGGGCTCGACTACGACGCCGACGCCGAGATCACCGTCACCAGCGGCGCCACCGAGGCCATCTGGTGCGCGATCCAGGGCCTCGTCGACGTGGGCGACGAGGTGGTCATCTTCGAGCCCTACTACGACAGCTACAAGGCGAGTATCCTCAACGCTGGGGGCATCCCGCGCGCGGTCACCATCCATCGACCCGCGACCCCGGGCGGCCGGTGGTGCTTCGACCCCGACGAGCTGCGCGCCGCCGTGACCGAGCGCACGCGGGTGATCCTCCTCAACACGCCGCACAACCCCACGGGGAAGGTTTTCACCCGAGAGGAACTGTCGCTCGTGGCCGAGTTGGCGATCGACCGCGACCTGGTGGTCGTGTCCGACGAGGTGTACGAGCACCTCGTGTACGCAGGCGAACACGTGTCGATCGCCACCCTGCCGGGCATGCGAAAACGTACCGTCGTGGTGAGCTCACTCGGCAAGACCTTCTCGCTCACCGGCTGGAAGATCGGCTGGACCTGCGCGCCACCGAGGCTCACTGCCGCCGTGCGCGCGGCTCACCAGTTCGTCACCTTCGCCACCGCCACGCCCTTGCAGCACGGCGCGGTAGCGGCGATCGAGGCGCCGCGCAGCTACTACGACGAGCTGCTGAGCACATACCGCGGCCGCCTCGACCAGCTCGCTGCCGGGCTCGAAACCGCGGGCTTCGATGTCTTTCGCCCCGAGGGCACCTACTTCGTGGCCGCCGGCATCGAGCGTTTCGGTCGCGACGACGTGGCCTTCGTGAAGCACCTCGTCGAGCACGTGGGCATCGCCGCGATCCCGCCGAGCGTGTTCTACGACCGCCCCGCCTTCGGTCGCGACTGGGTACGCTTCGCCTTCTGCAAGAAAGAGAGCACCATCGCCGCCGCGCTCGAGCGCCTACCCCGCTTGCTTCAGGGCGCGTAGCCGTCGTGAGTAGGTGAGCTTGGTTCAAAGGGGCTCAGGCGGTCTGAGCCCGGAAGCACGCCCACGCGTTCACACACGAGGCCTTCCTCGAGGCACACGCCGTTGCAGCGCCGATGCTGCGGGCAGTCGGCCAGCGCCGGGGCCGAGGCCGTGGCGGAGGCACCCGCACCGGCGTTCCAGTAGGGCACGCAGGCCACGGCGATCCGAGGATCGACACCCGCCTGGTGACAGAACGACGGCGCATCCTCGCGCATCGTGGGCGTCCCCGCGCCGTGTACGCCGGGGAGGGACAAGAGCGTGGAGCCCGGCGGCGCGCTCCCGGGCGGGACCGGCGCCGGCGGGACGAGGCCGATGGTGTCGGCCAGCCCGTCGCGACAGACCTCCGTCCACGGGATGCACTTCTCACCGCATCGCTGCGCGCCGGGACAGGCGGCGACGGTCGGCTCCGTGGCCACGGGGTCGGCAGCGAGGGCGAACATCACGAGGAGCACGGCGAGATCCTACCCGCCCGCGATAACGCCACGCCATGCGTATCGGCGTCGTGCAGCTCGACATCGCGTGGGAAGACGTGGCCGAGAACCACCGTCGCGCCGAGCGGCGGGTGCAGGAGGCGGTCGCGCTCGGGGCACAGCTGGTGGTGCTCCCGGAGATGTTCGCCTGTGGCTTCTCCATGGGCGCCGCCCCCGAGCCTCCCGGCGGGCCGACCGAGGCCTTCCTCGCGGAGCTGGCGCGGGGACTCGGCGTGCACCTGATCGCGGGCGTGCCGCTCTTACTCGGGGAGCGAAAATCCAACTGCGCGGTCTGGACCACGCCCGAGGGCAAGGTTGAACGGTACGCGAAGATCCACCCATTTTCGTTCGCCCGCGAGCACGAGCACTACCAGCCGGGCGAGCGCGTCGTCACCTGGGACATCGAGGGCCTCCGGGTAACGCCCCAGGTCTGCTACGACCTGCGTTTCCCCGAGCCCTTCCGCCTCGCGGCCAGCGACACCGACGCCTTCATCGTCATCGCCAACTGGCCCGATCGGCGCCGGGCTCACTGGCAAACGCTCCTGCGCGCGCGCGCCATCGAGAACCAGGCCTTCGTGGCCGGCGTGAACCGGGTGGGCGACGGCGACGGGCTCCACTACACAGGCGACAGCGCCATCCTCTCGCCCTGGGGCGAAACCTTGGCCGGGTCCGCCGAGCAAGAGGTGGTCCTGGTGGCCGAGCTCGACCCTGCCGTCATTCGCGCGGCGCGTCTCGCCTTCCCCGCCCTCCGCGACCGTCGCGACAGCTACAGCCGCTAGGTCTCGTCCACCCCGAAGCGGGCTGCGAGCTCGGTGCGCAACACGCGGTCGGGATCGAGCCGCCCGCGCAAGGCGCGGAACTCGGAGATGCGGGCCTGTCCCCAGGCGCGCTGGAAGTGATCAGGTCGAATGACCGCGTCTTTCGCCGGATAGAAGCGCCCGCCGTTGCTGCACACCATGTCGCTCACCTCGTGCAGCGTGCGCCAGAGCTTCTCGCGATTCTGTGGCGTGACCGGGAAGTCGAGCGCAAAGCTGAAGCCGTCGACCGCGTGCGACAACAAGAAGTCGTCGGCCCGGTGACGTTTGAGCACCCCGAGGTAGCTCGGCACGCCCCGCGCCTGCGTGAGCTTCAGGATGTTGGCGAATACTTCCTTGGCCGCATCGCGAGGCACGAAGGGCTGGTACTGGATGAAGCCGTGCGGGCGGTAGCTGTCGCGCCAGTTGGGCACGTAGTCGAGCAGGAAGTTGAACGCGACGTGGCCCTGCGCGTAGGTCGACTGCGGCAGGATCGTCGACGCGGTGAACTTGGCGGTGTTGAGCAGCTTCATCCCCCAGTTGCTGCTGAAGGTGGCCACGATCTTGGCCACCAGCCCCCGCGGCACGCCGAGGATCGTCCCCGGCAAGTCCTGGTGGGCGGGGTCGAAGTCGGCTGCCGTGTCCTCGCCCTCGTGCAGGTAGTAGCCGGAATGGGCCTCGCCCCGGCCGAGGCCCTGGCCGCCCGCGATGCAGTCCACCCAGCTCACGCAGTAGTCGGCCTTCTGCGTGTATTCCTCGAAGAAGGCGAACTGCTCGTCGAGCGTACGGATGTGGTGACGACGCACCCGAAGGCGCCCACTGTGGATCTTCTTGAGCTTCACGCGCAGCCGCGTGAAGGCCCCGAGCATGCCGAAGCCACCGATGGCGGCGTGGAAGATCTCCGGGTTCTCGTCTCGCGACAAGGTGAGGCGCTCGCCACTCGGCGTCACCAGCTCCGCCTCGAGGATGTGATCGCCCCAGGGGCCCACCTTGAAGTTGTTCTTCCCGTGCACGTTCATCGAGGCGCAGCCGGCGATGGTGGGGAACATCGTCCCGGGCACCACCGGAGGCCAGTAGCCATCTTTCAGCGTTGACCGCCACAAGTTCTCGATGGTCACGCCCGGCTCGAGATCGGCGATGCCGGTGGACGGGTCCCACGAGAGCACCCGGTTCATCTCGCGCATGTCGAGCACGAGGCCGCCGCCATTGAGCGCCGCGTCGCCGTAGCTACGCCCGGCCCCACGCATCGCCACCGTGAGCCCCTCGGCGCGGGCGTATCGGAACCAGTGGAGCAGCTCGTCGGTGGACCGCGGCTCGGCGAAGACGGAAACGGCGCGGCAGTGGTAGCCGTAGCCATCGAAGACCCGGCGGGGCATGTTGGACGGGTTCATCGCGACCATCAGATGTTTGTCTTGCGGAAGACGACAGAGGGCACATTGCGGATCACGAACATGATCGGCGCCCAGATGGCGGGGACGTAGCCCTCGCCGGTGCCGCCCTTCGCCAGCGAGAGGGTACCCCGGGCGCACTCGTCGGCCTTGATGAGCAGCGGGAGCTTCAGCCCCGCCGTCATCGGCGTGTCGACCGGGCCCGGCTTCACCGTGACCACCTGCACGCCGTAACGGAACAAACGATTCCGCAAGGCTTCGAGATACGTCGTGAGCGCCGCTTTGCTCGTATGGTAGGCGGGGTTGCCCCGGCGACCACGCTCGCCGGCCACCGAGGAGATGCCGACGATGGTGCCGCCTCGGCGCGCCTCCATGTAGGCGCTTACCGGGTTGAGCCAGGCCATCGCCCCCACCACGTTGACCTCCATGATCTCGCGGTCCTTGGCGAAGTTGTACTCGCTCTCTTCGATTCTCGGCATCACGCCGGCGTTGTAGATGAAGAGATCTACGCTCCCCAGGTCGGCGACGATCTGGTCCCACAGGGGGGCCGAGGTGTCGAACTGGCGCACGTCGTGCGCGTAGATCTTCACCTTGTCGGCACCGCAGGCGTCGCGGAGTTTCTCGAGCTCCCCGAGGCGACGCGCCACCGCGGCCACCACCGTGCCCTCCGCCGCGAGCTGCTTCACCATCTCGGCCCCGATCCCCGATGAAGCCCCGATGATCACGGCGTTCTTGAACTGCGGCATGGCAAACCCGGCGCGCCGCCCGGCTATCCCGAATGGGGGCTCACGCGCCCCTCCTCGTCGACGACGAACGGCCCCCTGCACACCTTCTGGGCGTCGAAGTCGCCAGGGTCGAAGTGGCGAAGCCCGAGGAGGGGGAGGAGCACCGACCAGGCGCGGTCCGCCGTCCAGCCCGCCGTGCGCAGCGCGCGCAGCTCCGTGCTGCCGTGGGACTTCGACAACTTCTTGCCGTCGGGCCCAAGCAAGACCGGCGTGTGCAGCCACGTGGGGGGCGTAAAGCCCAGCACCTCGTACAGGCGGATCTGCGTGGCGGTGGCGGGCAGAAGGTCGCCGCCGCGCACCACCTCGCTCACGCCGTCCCGATGATCGTCCATCACGACGGCCATCGGGTACGCCGCCTCGCCGTCGTCTCGCATCAAGATGGGGTCCTCGTCGGGTTCAAAGACCTGGGGACCAGAGGCGCGGTCGACGAAGGCGACGGGGCCTCGTGGCGTGTCGAAGCGCCAGTGTCCCCGGTCGTGCGCCTTGTGACGGCAGAAACAGCCGAGGTACAGCCGGGTGGCGCGGGTGCACACGCACCGGAAAACCGGGATGCCGTCGAGCGCGTAGCGCCGCTCTGACTGGGGCGCCGTCTCCTCGTCCCAGTCGAGGCCGAGCCAGCGCAGGTCGTCGCGCTGCGCGGCGGCAACGTCGTCTCTCGCCCGGCCACGGTCGAGGTCTTCCACGCGCAAGAGCACCCGCGCCCCGCTCGCCCGCGCGCTGAGCCAGGCGGCGCCAAAGGCCAGGGCATTGCCGAGATGCAGGTGCCCCGAGGGCGTGGGGGCAAGGCGACCAGCGGCCATCGACCGCGGCGTAATCAGGTGCACACGGGCAGGGCGCGCCGGGGGATAGGCACCCGGCATGGCCACCCCACTCCACCTCCGTTCGCGTTTCAAGAGCCTGCTCGGTCTCGATGGCAAGACGCACCTCAAGCCCGGCGACGCCGCCCCGGAGATCGACGCGGTCGACCAGGACGGCAAGCACTGGACGCTCGCGACCCTGCGCGGCAAGCCGGCCGTCGTGTACTTCTACCCGAAAGACGACACCCCGGGCTGCACGCGCGAGGCCTGCGACTTCCGCGACCAGGGCGAGGCCCTCGGCGCCACCGTGCTCGGGGTCAGTGGCGACGACGCCCAGAGCCACCACGCCTTCATCGGGAAGTTCAATCTTCGTTTCCCGCTCCTCGTCGACACCGAGGGCGCCGTCGCGACTCGGTTTGGCGCCTGGAACGAGGGGCGCGCCCGCCGAGCGACGTTCGTCATCGACCGCGATGGTCGCATCGCCGCCGTGTTCGACCCGGTGAAGGTCGACGGCCACGTGGCCGAGGTGAAGGCGGCGGTGGCCGCGCTCTGATAGCATCGCGCCCCCACCGGGAGCGCCCCCATGTCCCTCGACGAGGCCAACACTCAGCCCGACAAGCTGCCCGACCTCACCAAGGTTGGCCCGGACGACCGCGACCGCGTGTGGTTCGAGACCTACTACCAGGGCGACAAGGTGCCCCAGCTCACCCTGCGCGCCGTCGTGATGGGGGGGTTGCTCGGCGGCGTGATGTCGGTGTGCAACCTGTACACGACGCTCAAGCTCGGCTGGGCCTTCGGCGTGGCGATCACCGCCTGCGTGCTCTCCTACGCCATCTGGAACAGCTTCGTCGCCAGCGGCCTCGCCAAGACGAAGATGAGCATCCTCGAAAACAACTGCATGCAATCGGCGGCGTCGGCGGCGGGCTACTCCACCGGTGGCACCATCGCGACCGCAGCTGGCGCGATGTTGCTCATTGGCGGCGACGCGGAACGGCTCGGCATCGTGCCCCTGGGCGTGTGGGTGTTCTTCGTCGCCATCCTCGGCGTGTTTCTCGCCATCCCGATGAAGCGCCAGATGATCAACCAGGAGCAGCTCCCCTTCCCTTCCGGCATCGCCGCGGCGGAAACGTTGCGTTCGCTCTACGCCGAGGGCGAGGCGGCGCTGGTGAAGGCGCGCGATCTCATCGACGCCCTCATCGTCGGCGGCATGGTGGGCCTCGGGCGTAGCTTCGCCGTGATCCCCGCCGAGCTGTCTTTCGGTGGTGGCGCCTTGAACACGGCGCGCGGCCCGATTGGGCTGCACAGCCTCGGCCTGTCGTTTGAGCCCTCTGTGCTCCTCGTCGCGGCCGGGGCCATCACCGGCATGCGCGTGTGCGTGTCGATGATGCTCGGCGCGCTCGTGAACTTCGTGATCCTCGTGCCCTTCATCGCGGGCCTCGACGACTGGTCAGCCCCCGGCAAACACTTCGTCGGTCACTACGAGGCGGTGATCGGCGAGGACGGCGCCATCGGCTTCCTCAAGATCACGCGCTGGAGCCTGTGGTTCGGCACGGCGGTGCTCGTTTCCAGCGGTCTCACCGCCTTCGCGCTCTCCTGGAAGACCATCCTCAAGGCCTTCACCCGGGCGCGCGCCGGGGCCAGCGGCAACGACGCGGCGATGGCCGCCATCGAAGTGCCCACCTCGTGGATGATCATCGGCCTTGTGCCCACCACGCTCGGACTCATGGCCGTGTGCTGGTTTGCGATGGGCATCAACCCGCTGCTCGGTTTCGTGTCGGTGGTGCTCTCGGGCGCCCTGGCGCTGGTGGCCTGCCGCGCCACCGGCGAGACCGACACCACGCCCGTGGGCGCGATGGGCAAGATCACGCAGTTCATCTACGCGGTAATCGCCCCGGCCGACAAGACCGTCAACCTGATGACGGCTGGCATCACCGCCGGTGCGGCCAGCTCCTCCGCCGACCTGCTCACCGACCTGAAGAGCGGCTACTTGCTCGGCGCCAACCCGCGGCAGCAGTTCCTGGCCCAGTTCTACGGCGTTTTCTTCGGCGTCGCGACCGTGGTGCCCATGTGGTACGTGCTCGTGCCCAACAAGGAAGCCCTCGAGAAGTTCAATAGCCCCGCCACCACGATGTGGTACGCGGTGGCCGAGGCGCTCGCAACGGGCGTGGGCACCATCCCCGAGTCGGCCCGCTGGGCGATCGTCGTGGGCGCCTTGATCGGGATCGTCTTCCCGCTCCTGGAGAACATCTTCCCGAAGGCGCGGGCCTACCTGCCGAGCACGATGGGCTTTGGTCTGGCCTTCGTCATCCCCTTCGCCAACTCGCTGGGCTTCTTCCTCGGTGCGCTCATCGCCAGCCGCTGGACCGGTCGCGACCCCAAGGCCTACGAGGAGAAGATCATCCCGCTGGCGAGCGGCGCCATCGCGGGCGAGTCGCTGGCCTCCGCCGGCTACGCGGTGCTCCAGGCGGCGCGCGTCATCCTGCCGGGCTGAAACGCGCGGGGCTCCACGCCGGGGGCAGAGGCCGGCGCGCGAGCAAGGCGTCGGCCACCCGCGACGCGGTCAACGGGGCGAGCAGAATGCCGTTACGACTGTGCCCGCTCGCCACCATGACACCGCCCACCTCGCCGATGATGGGCCGCCCATCCGGCGAGCCGGGGCGGAAGCTCGACCACTGTCGCAAGACGGGCGCGGCACCCAGGGACGGGCACAAGCGCAACGCCGCGTCGAGCACGTCGCGGAGGCCCTGCGCGGTGGTACCCCGCGCGAAGCCGACGTTCTCCATTGTCGCGCCAAGCACGGTTTCATCACGACGAGGGACGAGGTAGCCTGCAGGGCCAAAGACGACGCTCCGCACCGCCCCTGTGGCCCCGACCGCCACGAGCTGCCCACGCACCGGCGACACGGGCAAGTTCGCGATGCCGGGCACGACGCTCGTCCACGCCCCCGCGCACACCACCGGCGTGCCCGCGAGCCGCGCGCCGCCCGCGACGACACCGCCCGCGTCGACCGACTCGACCGTCAGGCCGGACCGGAAAACCGCGCCGGCTCGCGCGGCGGCCGCGTGCACGGCGCTCACCAGCACGCGGGTGTCGACCACGCCTTCCTCGGCGATCCACCAGGCCCGCTCGGCCCCCAAGCCGGGGGCCCGTTCCGCCAGGGCGCGTCCCTCGAGCAGCTCTGCGTCGGGATCGGGGGACTCGTCTCGCGCCACGAGCACACCGCAGCGCGCGAAGCCAACGTCGTCGCCGAGCGAGGCCGCCCACTCCTGCCAGCCCGCGAGCGCCTCGAGGCCGAGCGCCCGCTGCTCGGGGTGCCCGTGTGCCTCCACGCGGGGGGCCAGGATCCCCGCCGCCGCGCTCGACGCCTCGGCGCCGGGCACAGCCTTCTCGAGCACCGTGACGGGCACGCCGCGGCGCGCCAGTTCGAGCGCCAGGGCGCTCCCCACGAGCCCGCCGCCCACGATCACCACGTTCTTCGTCATGGCGCGCGGCTATCCACGCCCGTCGTTCCTCGCCCCGATGCCGCCGACCGATGCCGCCGTGCGTTCCCTAGGGCGGCTGGACTGGGGGTTTACGCAACTTCTTCGCCAGCGCGTTGGCCGCGACGTGCTGAGGTTCCGCCTTCAGCGCACGGCGCACTCGTCGAGAGGCGGCATCGTCGTCGCCTTTGCGGTGGAGCACCATCGCGAGGAAATACTGTCCCTCAGCGTAGGTGGGATCGAGCTGTTCCGCGAGCAGGAGGAGGTCGATACCCTCCTCCACTCGCTCGGCGAGGGGGAGTTCCGGGTTGTGGAAGCGGGCCCAGCCCAGGTGCGCGAGGTTGCGCACCGAGTCGAGGTGCGCGTCGCGTGCCGCGGTGAAACGCCGGTCGGCCCCAGCCCAGTCGCCCTCCGACATCGCGCGGAGCCCGGCCTGGAAGTACTCGTCGCCGGGCAGCGCCTTGGGCGAGGACGGGATGGCGGGCGGGCGGGTGAGCTCTAGCGTGGCGTCGCGGACCCGCTGCAGCAATTGTCGCGACAGGTCGGCCACCTCGCCTCCCCACTGCGCCGCGAGTGACTCGTAGCGCGCGACCATCCGCTGCGATGCTTGCTCGATGCGCTCCGGCGGCGCGTCGTGACTCACCGCGAGCACGACCCACGGATCGCTGCCCCGGAGCAGATCGACCTCGCGACGCAGGCGACGCAGCATCGCGATCTGGTCGGCGAGGGAGTGCTTGGGACTCGACGCTGCGGCGACGGGCTCGGACACAGACCCTGGTCGCCGGGCCTCGTGCGCCTCGAGCGGGACCGAGAGGGGGCGCTCCGCCGGGACCACCGATCGGGGCCGGTCGGCGGTGCTCGGGGTGGACCAAGGGCGGTCGGGCGGGTTGGAGCGTGGCCGCTCGTGCGCCACCGACACCGGCCGGTCGCGGTAGCTCGACGCGCCCGAGGCCGGCCGTTCCCGACCGGGCGGGTTGCTCGGGGCACGGTCCCCACTTGTCGGGCGACTACCGTGCGGGCGTCCCGCGTCGATGACAAGGTCGGGATCGAAGGGCCGGGAAGGCCGGGAAGCGCCATGGCTCCAGCTCGCGGCGGCGGCTGGCTGCACGCTCAAGAGCCCCATCGCGGCGAGCGCGCCAAGGCTGCTCGCCACCGCCGGGAAGTCGACGCCGACGCGATCGCACAGCGCGCCGATGGCGACGGGGCCACCGAGCTGGTCGGTGAGCTGGCGAACCGCGGCGCTCACCGGCAGCTCACGCACGGCGTCGGTGAATCGGGTTCGCGAGATCACCGCAGCTCGCGTGACCTCGCCCGTCCGGTTGCCCTCGTGTGCCTCCGACTCGCGGAAGAGCATCTGTCCGAAGGCCCTGCGGTCGCCCACGCCGACCGGGTCGTGCGCGTGGAACTCCATGTCGGCACCGAAGAGCGCGTCGCGCACGTTGACGAGCGCGCCTGGGTCGACCAGGCCACCGCCGGTCACGAGGATGCGCTCAGCCCGACCCACGCGCTCCACCGACAAGGTGCCACTGGATGCACTGGCCCAGAGGCGTACACATTGCGTGAGGTTGTGCAGGTCGATGTTGCCCTGCGCCGGGCTCGACTCGGGGGTCGCCTCCTGCGGCACGTCGAGGCTCCGCACGAGCGACGCGAGGTCGAGCACCGAGAATGGGCGAACCAGGACGTGCTCGGTGCGCGACTCGGCGCAGCCCCGGCGCACCGCGTCGTCGGCGTAGTTCGTCATCAGGATGGTGGTGGCGGATTCGCCACCTGGATGCCGCCGCAGATCGCGCAGGAGCTGCACGCCGCCGCCGGGCCCCGCCACCTCGGCGCTGACCAAAACGACGTCGGGCAGCACCGTGCCCAGCACGCTCAGCGCACCACGCGCGTAGCCAACCGGGACCACCTCGTGACCGTCGTTTTCCAAGACGGTCGCGATGATCCCGCAAAAGTGCTGGTCCTCGTCGACGATGAGCAGCTTCACCAAACGTCCTGAGCCGCGGGCATTATAGGGGCCTGGCCCCGCAGGGGACCACCCCTCCGCCTACCATCCCGTGACTCCGGCCGCACTCTACCGTCTCCTCCGCCAGGAGGCACCCGCGTTCTGGGCGGACTTTGGGAGGGACGGTAGCGTGATCGGCTCCCTCCGGGCTTTCTCGTGCAACACCCGCGACGAGTGGTCGCGGTCGCTCCAGACCGGCGCGGCGGCTCGACGCACCCCGTTCGCGCGAGGGGCCGTTGGCTGGCTCGCCTACGAGGCCGGCGCCTGGTTCGAGCTGATGCCGCGCCCGGTCACGCCGCCAACGTTGCCGCTCGCGTGGTGGGGGCACGTGGCCGCGTGGGCGCGTTTCGACCGCCACGGTCGCCGGGTGGCGGGAAACGCGCCGCTGGCCTCGACGGCCGCACCCGCCGCACGCCCGCCGGAGGGGCGCCTCGTCGAACGGCCCGACCCCCGCCAGTTCACGGAGGGTGTCCGCGCCGTGCTCGACCACCTGCGCCGAGGTGACGCCTACCAGGTGAACCTGTCGCGACGCCTCGTGGTGAGCCACCCCGGCGACCCCCTGGACGCCTGGCTCCGACTACGCGCCTTGAATCCCGCCCGCCGGGCGATGCTCATCGAGACGCCCGGCGGCGCGGTGGTGAGCAATTCCCCCGAGCTCCTGTTGCGGCAACGGGGCGCGCAGCTCCTGAGCGTGCCCATCAAGGGCACCGCCCCCGTGGGGGCGTCGCGGCAGGCGCTCCTCGCGAGCCCCAAGGAGCGGGCCGAACTCACCATGATTGTCGATCTCGTCCGCGCGGACCTCGGCCGGGTCGCCGCCACGGGTACCGTGCGCGCCGGGCCTCGTCGCGTGGGGCGCGTGGGTCACCTGTGGCACGCGATGCAGCGGGTGCACGCGCGCCTGGACGATGGTCGCGACACCATCGACGCCATCGCGGCGCTGTTCCCTCCCGGCAGCGTGACGGGCGCCCCCAAGGTGCGTGCGATGGAGCTCATCCGAGCGCTGGAACCCGTCCCACGCGGGGTGTATTGCGGGAGTCTCGGCTGGTTGGGCCCGGGCGGCTGCGAGCTCAACGTGGCGATTCGCACCATCCAGTTCGTCGGCCGCGAAGCCCACGTGCACGTGGGCGCGGGCATTGTCATCGGGAGCGATCCTGAGCGCGAGCTCCTGGAGACCGAGGTCAAGGCAGAGCGAATGCTCCAGGCGCTGCTCGCGTGAGGATCCGGGGCCTCTACGGCATGGTCGACCCCTCGCTCGGCGACCCCCTCGCGCAGGTACGCCTGTTCGCGGCGGAGGGCGTTTCCCCCGTACAATTGCGTTGCAAGGGCTGGACGCGAGACGAACTGCGCGCGCTGGCGCTGGCCTGTCGCGACCTGGGACCCGAGCTGGTGATCAACGACGACGCGGTGCTCGCCCGTGAGCTGGGGCTCGTGGCCCACCTCGGCGACGACGACGGCGAAGCGCTGGGTCCCCATGGGCGCAGCACCCACACCTTGGACCAGATCGCCGCCGCCAAGGATGCGATCTACGTCGGCTTCGGCCCGGTGTTTGGGACGGCCAGCAAGGACAGCCCGTGGCCGCCCCGAGGGCCTGCGCGACTGCGCGAGGCGGTCCAACGGGCACGCTGTCCCCTGGTGGCGATCGGCGGCATCGACCAGGGCAACATCGACATCGTGCGCGAGAGCGGAGCCCACGCCTGGGCGGTCATTGGCGCTATCTGGCGTTCTCCGGATCCTCGGGCGGCGATTCGGGCGCTGCGCTGACGCCGAGGCGTCGTAAGTCGGATTGCAGAGTGTTGCGCGCGATGCCGAGGAGTCGCGAGGCGGCCTTGCGGTTGCCGTGAGTCCGCGCAAGAGCGAGGCGCAAGAGCGCGCGCTCGCAAGCGCCGGTCACCAGCGCATGCAGATCCGTCCCGCGGCCCTCGTGCCAGTGCTCCACCACCGGCGCGAGGCGGGCGGCAACAACCTCCTCGAAGCCCTCGAGTCCGATGCCCGCCACGCCAGCGGAGGGATCGAGGCGCACACGTAGCGACTCCGGGAGGTCTCGCCCCCGCACCAGAGTGCCCGGCATGGCCTCCAGCACGTCGACCACGAAGTGCTCCAGTTCGCGCTCGTTCCCGGGCCAGGACCATGCGGCCAGGAGCGCGAGGAGGGAGCGGTCGAATCGCCGCCGCCCGCCACCCACCCGCCGAGCGTGTGCCGCGAGGTAGTGGTGCACCAGCGGCACGAGGTGTCCCGGGCGCTCCCGCAGGGGGACTAGTCGTAAGACAACAGCGCTGGGCAGGACGCCGACCGGCAGCTCCGCGCGGGCACCGCAGGCAAGGCGGTGCGGCCCAAGGGCGCGGTCGCCGAGCCCAGGGGCGAGGTGCGCGTTCTCGACGTACACGGTGCCTCGTGCGTCGACGGGGAAGTTCGCCTCCGGAGACAGCACGAGGAACGGCGTATCAGGTCGCGACAGCGCATGCACGGCGCGCGCCACGAACTCCTTTCCGGTGCCCCGCTCCCCCACGATCACCAGGGGACGGTGGTGTGCCGCGGCAGCCGAGACCTCGGCCAGGGCGCCGTCACCGAGCCCGCACCAGCGCAGACGTGCGCGCCAGTCGTCGTCACCCGCCCGCCGGATGCGACGCAATAGCGGTGCCACGGCAGAGGGACGCGGCGGGATGGTGGCCGCGCCCTGGAGCGTTCCATCGATCGCGCGCACGAGGGGCCGATGGGCGAAAGAAGCGGCGAGGGGGAGGATCAACCCAGCTTCGAGGCCGGGGAGCTGTGGATCGACGAGCACAACGCGCGTTCTTTTCGAGGCCAGCGCCGCGACAAGCCCCGCCCAGTCGCTGACGGTCGCGACGGCCGCATCGCCGGTGGCCACGAGCGTCCACCAGCGGGCGCGCAGATCTTCACGCGATGTGGCGAGAACAAGCACGCGCCGGGTTATCCTGTGCCCCCCTCTCTCATGTCCCCTCTCCCCCGTCGGCCCTCCCTCCTCTCGGGGCCCCTCCAGGTGGTCCTCCTCCTTGGCGCCATGTTGGTGCCGCCGCAGGCGCGCGCGGGCGACCCGCTGCTGGCCCCGAGCGACGTGCTGCAGCCGCCCGCCGCCCCAGGGGTCACACCCGCAGCCTCCGGCGACGCTCCACCGGCGGGCTCCGACCCGGCCCAGGAGCGCGAGGGCGCCAACAGCTGGTCGCCGATCGAAGACGGCGAGGCCGCCCCGCCGACCCTGGCGGAGTCCACACGCGAGCTCGTTGAAGAACGCCTCGCCGAGCTCGACTACGTCGGCCTGATCGGGGCCGAAGCGCCTGTGGACTACTACCTCGACCCGCTCGGCGCGACCGACCTCGACCCGCTCCACCTCGACAAGGTGAATCCGGCCGAGTTCGACATCCCCATCGTCGTCAACGACATGGTGAAGAAGTGGATGGTCTACTTCCTCGGCAAGGGCCGGAAGTACTACGCCCGCTACCTGATGCGCTCCACCAAGTGGACGCCACTGATGCACGAGCAGATCGAGGCGCGCGGCATGCCCCGCGACCTAGTGTACCTCTCGATGATCGAGAGCGGCTTCACCACCTCCGCCACCAGCTACGCGAGCGCGGCGGGGCTCTGGCAGTTCATGCCGGCCACGGGGCGCCAGTACGGCCTCCGGGTGGACTGGTGGGCCGACGAGCGACGCGATCCGGTGAAGGCCACCAAGGCCGCGCTCGACTACCTCGCCTACCTCAATCGACTTTTCGAGGGCGACTGGTGGTTGTCCTGGGCCAGCTACAACGGCGGCGAGGGCCGGGTGATGAAGGCCACGCAACGCTACGGCACCACGGATTTCTGGAAGATCGTCGGCTACAACACGCTGCACGAGGAGACGGAGAACTACGTTCCGAAGCTCATCGCGGCAGCGATCATCGGCAAACACCCCGAGCGTTACGGCTTCGTGGGCGTGCCCTACCAGGAAGCCTGGAGCTACGAGGAAGTCGAGGTGCCCGGCGGCACCGGGATCGAGGTGATCGCGAAGTGCGCGGGCATCACCGAGGAGATTCTCCTCGAGAACAACCCGGCGATCCGGCGCTGGGCCCTGTCGCCTGAGCCCACGGCCCACAAGATCCGACTGCCCGTGGGCACCACAGCGCTCTTCGCAGAGAACTTCGCAAAGGTGCCGCCCGAGGAGCGCGTCACCTTCGCCCGGCACGTGGTGAAGCGCGGAGAGAGCCTCGGAGCAATCGCCAAGAAGTACGGGTTGAGCACCGAGGAACTCGCCTCGATCAACCATCTCAAGACCAAGTCCAAGATCACGGTGGGCCAGGAGCTGATCGTGCCGCGGAAGGGCACCGAGGAAGTCACGCTCGCCTCAGTCGCCCAGGTGCAGCCGGGCGAGGCCAAGTCGGAGACGAAGAACGAGACGAAGTCCACCGCCAAGATGGTGAGCGCGACGCACACGGTGCGCAGCGGCGAGACCTTGTCGAGCATCGCCAGCAAGTACAAGCTCGGTTTGAGCGAGCTGAAGTCGCTCAACGGCCTCAAGGGCGACACGATCTACGCCGGGCAGAAGCTCAAAGTGAGCACCGTCACCGAGGGCACGGCGTCGTCATCCACCTCGGCCTCGACCTCGGCCTCGGCCTCGAAGTCATCGTCGACCTCGGCCGGCAAGACGGTGAGCTACACGGTCAAGTCGGGGGACACGCTGGGCAGGATCGCGGAGCGGTACGACTGCTCGGTCACTGAGCTGAAGTCCTGGAACGGGCTCAAGGGATCCACGATCTACCCCGGCCAGAAGCTCAAGATCAAGCACTAGGAGGCGCCGATGCTCTCTGTGGAGGAAGCGGTCGCGCGGGTCATGGCCCAGGTGACGACCGGGGCCACCGAGCGGGTTTTTCTGGCCGACGCCCTCGGCCGAGTGTTGCGGGAAACGGTGGTGGCGCCGGGCCCGGTGCCGCGCTTCGCGAACTCGGCGATGGACGGCTACGCGCTGCGCGCCACCGAGGTGCCCGGCACCCTCGAGGTGCTGGAGACGATCGCCGCCGGTGGGGTGGCCACCCGCATCGTCGGGCCAGGACAGGCCAGTCGAATCATGACGGGGGCGCCGGTGCCCGAGGGTGCCGACGCAGTAGTGATGGTGGAGGACACGCGGGTCGAGGGTGACCGTGTTGTCGTCGCGACCCACGCCCGCGTGGGACAACACGTTCGCCCTCTCGGCGCCGATGTTCGCGAGGGCGAGGCGGTCTTGCAGCCGGGGACGATCCTGTCGCCGGGCGCGATTGGCCTGCTCGCGACGCTCGGCTGTCCCAGCGTGCGGGTGGCGGCGCGCCCGCGCGTGGCCATCCTGTCGACCGGCGACGAGGTGGTGGAGCCCGGCTTCGCGCTTGGTCCCGGGCAAATTCACTCGTCGAACACCCACTCGCTCACCGCGCAGGTGCGTGCGGCCGGTGGTCTCCCCGTCGATCTGGGCACTGTGCGCGACGACCCCAGGGCCATCGCCGAGGCCTTCGCGGCGGCGGCGAGCGTGGGCGATCTCGTGGTATCGACCGGGGGCGTGAGCGTCGGAGACTTCGACCACGTCAAGGGCGCCATCGGCTCTGGCATGGACTTCTGGAAAGTGGCGATGAAGCCAGGAAAACCACTCGCCTACGGCCGCGTGGGCGGTAAGCCCTGCTTCGGGCTGCCGGGAAACCCCGTGTCGTGCATGGTGAACTTCTACCAGTTCGTACGCCCGGTCTTGCGGGCAATGACGGGCGACCCGCATCCCTTCCTGCCGGTGGTCGACGCGCACCTCTCGCGACCGGTGAAGCGCGCCCCGGGACGCGTCGAGTTCCTTCGCGTGGCCCTGTCGCGACACGACGGCCAACTCCTCGCCACGCCGGTTGGCGGCCACCAGGGCAGCGGCAACGTGCGCTCGATGGCGGAGGCCCACGGGTTCGCGCTCCTCGACGCCGACGGCACCGTCATCGAGGGCCACGTACCCGTTCAAGTCTTCGACTGGAGCTTCGAGGCGGCCTCCAGCCCGGGCTACCGTTGGGGCTCCGGTGCGCACGAGGTGGGCGAGGCCGGCTGTTGCTGACGGCAGCCTACGTGCTCGCTGGCGGGCTCTCCTCGCGATTCGGCTCGGACAAGGCTATTTTCAAGGTGGAGGGCGTGCCCATGGCCCGGCTCGTGGCCGGGGCGCTCGCCGTGGGTGGCGTTCCCGTGTCGCTCGTGTCGCGACACCAACGCGGGCTTGGGCTCCCGGAGCTGATCGAGCCCGACGGGCCGCGTCACCCACTATGGGGCGTGGCGCACGCGCTGCGCCAGTCTCGCGGCCTGGTGCTCTTCGCCCCCTGCGACCTGCCCACGCTCACGCCAGAAATGGTGTCGCGACTCCTGGCCACGGGCCGCCCAGCCCACGCGCGGTATCAGCCGCTCGTCTGCCTGATCGACTCCTGCCACGCCGAGCTGGCCGCGCAGGCCGCCGAGCGAGGAACCTCCGTCCGCGCCTTCATGGCGGCCACGGGGAGCATGGGGATCGACCTTGGCGACTTATCGAACTTCAACCAGCCGCCAGGGGCAGGCGGAGCGTGAAACAGGTGCCCTGACCGGGGCGACTGCGCACGTCGATCTCGCCGTGATGGGCGTGGACGATGCGCTGGCTGATGGCCAGGCCGAGGCCGGTGCCGTCGCGTCGACGGGTGAAGAAGGGCACGAACAACTTGTCGAGATCCCCAGGCTCGATGCCCGCGCCCGTGTCCTCCACGTCGATCTCCAGGCACGCGGCGCCGCGAGCACGCGGGCCCACGAGGGCGCCTCTTCGCGCGCGGAAACGCACCGTCCCCGAGGCGCCTACCGCCTGCACCGCGTTCTGGGCCAGGTTGAGCAAGACCTGCCGAATCTTCGGCTCGTCGGCGCGCACCTCTGGGGCGTCGTCGTCGATCTGTGCCTCCACCGTCACCTGCCGCGGGAGGCCCTGGGCGTGCAGGGCGCGGGTCGTGGCATTCACTAGAGCGGCCGCGCCGATGGGCTCGGCATTCACGCGTAGATCGCGCGCGTAGTCGAGAAACTGCGACACGATGCGGTTGAGACGATCCGTCTCGTCGACGATCACCCGGACCATCTCGGCGTCGTCACCCGTACGCGTGCTCTCGAGGTACTGCGCGGCGCCTTTGATCCCGGCCAGGGGGTTGCGGATCTCGTGCGCGAGGCCCGCCGCCATGGTGCCGAGGGCGCTGAGGCGGTGATCTTCCTTGAGCCGGTCGAAGCTCTGGATGTTCTCGAGCACCACCGCCACCCGGGTGCCGAGGCGGGCGAGGCGGGCGATCTCCTCGTCGGAGAAGCCATCACTGTCGGGCTCGTCGGCGAGCGCAAGCCAGCCGAGCACGAGATCGCCCGACTTGAAAGGCACTGTCAGGCTCGCATTCATGTCGCCCATCGTGCGCAATCGCGTAGCGATGGCGTCCGCGCGCTTGGTATCGCGACGAGCAATTCGCTCCTGGTCGACGCGGTGGTACACGGGCTCACCCTCGACGAAGCCATCGACGAAGGGCTGCCGCGCCACGGCGAGGATCGCCGGGTGCTCCACGCCGCCTCGCTCGTGCACCAGCCGGTACACGCGCCGCTCGTCGTCCCAGAGGTAGAGCCCGGCGCTCGGGGCGCGCCCCGTGGCCACCACGGGGTCGATCAGCGTCGCCGCCAAACCGGGCACGGATATAGCTCGGCCGAGGCTTGTTTCAATACCAAGCAGGGCCTCATCGAGCACCTGTCCGCGGGGATTGAAGAACCCACCCAGCCACCGCTCGAGCTGGGTGCGCAGAGGGTCCCAAGCCAGCAAGAAGAGCATGCTAGCCACGAAGGCCTGGAAGAGCCCGTGCGTGGGGTAGGGACCGAGCAACGAGACGGCGGACAGGGAGTCGACCACCACGAGCATCGCCGCCGCGATGGCCACCGCGCCCACCCGCGAGAAGATCTCGGCGAGGTCGAGCAGGCGGTAGGCGGAGATGACCTGGAAGAGGAAGTAGAGAAAAGTGGTGGTGAGCAGGGCCCCCAGGGGCGGGATCGCGCCCTGGACGGACCCCTCACGCATGAAAAAACTCGGGTTGTCGGCAGCAGGATCGCCGGCCCCGCGCACGAGGGCTTCCGAGGCCGAAAAGACGATGGCGCTCGTGGCCAGGGCGAGGAGGTAACGAATGCGCGCTCGCTCCACGCGCTGGTGGCTCACCTGGTGCAGCGCCCACAGGCGACGCAAGGAGACGGCGAGCCCCCCAAACACCCAGAGCCCCAGCAGAAGGTCGCTTGGCCCGGCCTGGCCCCAGCGCCAGGGAACGAGCAATTCGGTGGCCACGTAGGCGAGGGCCACCACCGGCGCGAAGCCGAGCAGCTGGGCCAACCTTGGATCGCGCGGCTCATCGGCCCGCGCAAAGAAGCGATGGACAAAGTTGAGCAGTGTGTACGGGAGAAATGTGGCGGCGGCGCCATTGATGAGCTTCCCGAAGCTGAGCCCGGGGATCAGGTAGAGTGTCCAGCCGAACCAGGTGACGGCAACGCAGCCCGCGAGGAGAGCGTAGGCCCGCCGCACCGGGTCGTCGCGATCGGCCAGCGGCGCGCGGACAGCCAGGGCGCCGCAGGCCACGGTCGCGAGCGCGTAGAGGAGGACGATCACGGCCGGGAGGGGTATCGCGGCGGCGTTAGCTTCGGGGAATGCCTCACGATCCCCGCCGGCGCCTGCCCGCGATCGGCAAGCTCGTCGCGCAGGTGCCCGACCTGCCGCATCCCCTCGTCGTGGAGGCCGCCCGCGCCCTGGTCGAGGCGGTGCGCGGGGGCGCCGAGGCGCCGGCGGACTGGGGGGCCGAGGTGCGAGCACGCGTCGCGACGCGGCAGGCCATGGGCCTCCGTCGCGTGATCAACGCGACCGGCGTGGTGCTTCACACCAACCTCGGTCGCGCGCCGCTCGCACCAGAGGCTGTCACAGCCGTCACCGAAGTGGCGGGGGGGTGGTCCAATCTCGAGTTGGATCTCGACACTGGGGAGAGAGGCGAGCGCGTCAGCGCCATAGCGAGGCGCATTTGCGCGGTGACCGGCGCCGAGGCCGCCATCGCCGTCAACAACAACGCCGCCGCCGTGCTGCTCGTCCTGACCGCGGTGTCGCTCGGCCGGGAAGTCATCGTGAGCCGCGGCGAACTGGTGGAGATCGGGGGCAGCTTCCGCGTGCCCGAGGTGATCGCGGCGGGTGGCGCACGATTGCGGGAGGTGGGCACGACCAACCGCACACGGGCCGCCGACTTCGCGGGCGCCATCGGCCCCGACACCGGCGCGATCCTGCGCGTGCACCGCTCGAACTTCACGCTGAGCGGCTTCGTCGAGTCACCCGACCGGGCCGAGCTGCTCGCCATCGCTCGCGCCGCTGGCGTGCCGCTCATCGACGACCTGGGCAGCGGTGCGCTCGTCGGCGACCTCGGGGAGCCCACCGTCGCCGAATCGCTCGCGACGGCGGACCTCGCCTGTTTCTCGGGCGACAAGCTGCTCGGCGGCCCCCAGGCCGGGATCATCTGCGGGCGCGCCGACCTCGTGATGCGGGCGCGCCGACACCCCATGTACCGAGCGTTGCGGCTCGACCGACTCGTGCTCGCGGCCCTGGAGGCCACCCTCGCGATCTACGAGGCAGGATCGGTGCCACCGGCGGTGGCGGCCCTGAGAGCGAGCGCGGCGGAGTTGCGCCCACGCGCTGAGGCGCTGGCTGCTATGCTCCGAGCGAGAGGACTCGACGTCGAGGTGGTGGCCGCCATGGGACTCGCCGGCGGGGGCGCCCTCCCCGGCGTCGACTTGCCCGGCTTCGTGGTCCGCTTGGCGCGGCGCGCCGCGAGCGACGACCTCGCGCGCCTTCGACGGGCCGCCGTTCCCGTGATCGCCCGCCTGGATCACGATGCCCTCCTGCTCGATCCGCGCACGCTCTTGCCCGGCGACGAGCTGGCGCTGGTCGAGGCCCTCGTGGCCTTGCCGCGATAGAGCGCGGCCATGTCTTCGGGCTTCTACGAGCTGGTTGGTGTCCCCACCGACGCCGACACCACCGCGATTCGGGCCGCCTACCAGGAAACGGTCGCGCAGGTGGTGCGCAAGATCCGCGCCGCCGAGGCTCGGCAAGCCGACACGGCCCCGCTCGAGGCGCGCCGGGCCGCCGTGGCCGAGGCCTTCGCCGTGCTCAGCGACCCCTCGCGGCGTCGCCTTTACGACCGCGTCCTCGAGCTCAGCGGCGGCCACCTGCCCACCGATCTCGACGAACTGTGGCGCGTGGCCGGTCCATCCATGGTGCCCCCGGCCGCGAGCGCGGCGCTCGAGGTGGTGCGCACGCTCACCACGCTGCGCGTGGGCGATGGCCTCGGCGAGCCTGTTGTCGAGGTGGAGCCCGAATTGGAGCTCGAGCCCACCAGCCCCTCCGACTCAGTACAGCGAGCACCGGCCGCTGCTACACTCAGCTCTGCGACAACCCCGGCCGAGTCCGCCGCGCCAGCGCCGGTCAACCGCAGCCGACAGGTCGCCGCCCCAACCGTGCCGATCGACCGCAGCATCGCCGTCGCCGAGGTGAGTCGCCTGCTCGACGTGTACGGTCCGACGGGCGCGTACCTCGTGGCCCTGCGTGAGGCTCGCCGCCTCGACCTCGACGGTCTCTCCACCGCCACGCGCATCGCCAGCCGGTTTATCGTCGCGATGGAGGCGGAGAACTGGGGTGCTCTTCCCGGTGCCACTTTCGTTCGTGGCTATCTGCGAATGATCCTCCGCGCTCTGGAGACGCCGGGCCCGCCCGAGGACGTGGAAGAGCTGGTGGAGGGCTACATGGCCCGCTACCACCGGGCTCGCGGTTAGCGACCGATGCCCGAAACACGCGAGTGGACGGCGTCCACCCCTGCGGACCGCCTCGACAAGGCGCTCGTTGCCGCCTTTCCCGACCTTTCCCGGGCCCGCGTCCAGGCGCTGATCGCCGAGGGGGCGGTGCACGTCAACGGCGAGCCCGCCCGGGCCTCGGCGCGGGTTGTCCCCGGCCAGGTCGTGGTGCTCGCCCTGCCCGAAGTGACGGCGGCCGAGCCTTTGCCTCAGGACATCCCCGTCCCCGTCCTGCACGACGACGACGACCTCATCGTGGTGCTCAAGCCCGCAGGCATGGTGGTCCACCCCTCGGCCGGACACGGCGACGGCACGCTGGTCAACGCGCTCCTCCACCAGGCGAGCGGCCTGTCTGGAATCGGTGGTGTGTCGCGACCGGGTATTGTGCATCGGCTCGACGGCGGCACCAGCGGCGTGATGGTGGTGGCCAAGCACGACGTGGCGCACCGAGCACTCACCGCGCAGTTCGCGATACACAGCGTGGAACGACGCTACCTCGCGGTGGTCCACCGGGTGCCGAACCTCGACCGTGGCACCTTCCGGAGCCAGCTCGCGCGCGACCCCGATGACCGCCTGCGCATCGCGAGCGTGGAGAGCGGAGGACGCGAGGCCGTCACCCACTGGGCGGTGCGCGCCCGGGGCGACCGCGTGGCCCTGGTGGAGTGTCGCCTAGAGACGGGACGCACCCACCAGGTGCGCGTCCACCTCACCGAGGCCGGTCACCCCATCCTGGGCGACCGCACCTACGCGCGGCGCGACTGCGTGGCCCCCGGCCCCCTCCGTGCCACCGTCGAGGCCTTGACGCATCCGCTGCTGCACGCCTACTGCCTCGCGTTCGACCATCCCGACACGCGGAAAGGGCGGCTGCGCTTCGTCGCGCCGCCGCCCCAGGACTTCGTGGACACCTGCGCGCTGGCAGGCCTGCCGATCCCGCCGATCAGCTAGCGCCGCCGCTCGCTGAGCCTCCTAGGGGCAGGACTCACTCACCTCGATGATCTCCACCAGGTCGAGGTCGTCGATCCACGGCGCCTCGATGTCGACCGCCCGGAAGCCGAGGCAGTACTCCTCGCCGTCGGGGCAGGGCTCGCAGGAGGCGCCGAAGCTGCCCACGAGCGAGCAGATCTGGTCGGCGCCCATGCCCACGGCGCCCTCGAGATCGCGCACGTCGACGAGGCCTTCCATGACGCCGTCGCTGATGGTGTCGCCGCCATCGACGAAGGTGCCGGTGATCACCGCCCCTTCGATCGTGACCGACGCATCGGACACGGGGAAGGCGAGGTCGGTGGGACCCACGTCAAACTCAGGGTTGTTGGTGAAATCGCCACCCGAGATGTCGACGGTGGGCACGCAGGTGTCTTGCGCGAGGGTGCGGGCGTCGGCGTCGGAAAGTGCGCCGAGGAAGCTGATGGTGGTCGCGTCGGCCGCAGTCACCTCGACGAGCAAGTCCTGCTCGATGTAGCCGCCGAGCAGCGAGCCCACCCCCGCCGGCTCCTCGATGGTCGCGTTGGCCAGCGAGATCTGGTACACGCGGCCGATCAGCGTGGAGTCAACCACGGGGTCGCCGTCGGCATCCGCGTCGGCGTCGGCGTCGGCGTCGTCGATCCCCTTGTCGGTGTCGTCGTCGCCGCCAATGACCTGAGTGGGGCAGGCGAGCAGGAGAGCAAGAAGCATTCGATCCTCTGGAGGTTGCGGGTGCTAACGCGGCGACTATGGCCGAGGCGCCACGAGACCGCCACCGGCGAAGGTCAAAAAAACAACGGGCCGAGCGTGAGGCCCGGCCCGCGTTCAAACACGACGAGGCGACTACTCGGCCACGTCTTCGCAGGTCATCATCGACGCGTCCGGGATGGTGGCGGCGGTCCAGGTCTCGCAGTCCATCACGCGATCGGTGTCGCCGGTGGTGGTGCAGTTGTTGCCCTCGAGCTCGACCAGCGCGGACCCCTCCACCTTGGTGGCCACGATGCTGTCGGCGAGGAGGCTGAGGCAGAACTCGCCGCCATCGGAGCAGGGCTCGCAGGCGATGCCGAGACCGGCCGCCAGCGTGCAGATCTCGTCTTCCTCGGCGTCGTCGCCCACGAGGCCCACCAGCGGCCGGGTGTCGATGGTGCCGGAGAGGATGCCGCCGCCGAAGTAGCTGCCGTCGGGAGCGAAGTCACCGCTGATCTCGAGGTTCTCGATGTCGACGTTGATCCCGGCCACGCTAATCGTGGTGACGCCCGAGGAGCCGATCACGAAGTGCGGCTGCGCGGAGAAGTCGGCCACGGGGAAGTCGATCGACGGGTTGCAGAAGTCCTGGGTGGCCGGGTCGGAGCCTTCCTTGCCCAGCGCGCCGAGCATGGTGAGCTTGGCGGCGTCGGCGTCGTAGCCGTCGATGCCGACGAGGATCACCACGTCGAGGTACTGCTTGAGGAGGTCGCCGATGCCGCTCGGCTCGACGATGCGGGCCTCGCTGAGCGCCAGCTCGTAGACCGCGCCCACGAGGATGTTCGGGTCGCTCATCGACGTGCCGAGCTCCGAGGTGGTGAAGCTGATGTCGATGTTCTGCTCACCATTGCAGTAGGAGAAGGAGGCGTCGTAGGTAGTGCTCGGGCTCAGCGCGGCGTCGGGCGTGAACCAGAACTTGGTGTACTCGTCGTTGTGGCCCATCGTGCCGGTGATGGTGGAGCTGGTGATGGTGCCCGACTCGTCGGGATCAACCAGCTCGAACTCGACATCGCCGCGGTAGTAGGCGGAGATCGAGCCATCCGTAGGGTAGCTCTCGACGATGTTCTCGCAGGCGGCTTCGGTGTCGCCCGAGTCCTTGACTTCTTCGCCGGGGCAGCCGGTGAGGAGGGCGAGGGCGAGCAAGGAGAGGTTCCGGGTCATAGCGTGCTCCTGTATGGAAAGGCGGCGCAGCCTAGCCGGCCCCGCCTACACGCGTCAACCAGCGAGCCGCCGATGTTCCGGCCCACACGCGTCAAACCGTCACCCGCCGATGGCAGATCTCAGCTCAGTGCAGAGCGCGTCGAGCAGCCTCGCCTCTTCCGGGTCGAGGTTGCCCCTGGTCTTGGCCGCGAGCAGGTCGAGCACCTCGAGCGTCTGCACGGCGAGGGCGCGATCCTCAGGCACGTTGACGCCACCGATGGCCATTGCCTCGGCGCGGCCGAGGTGGGCGAGGGCGCTGCTCGCGAGCGAGACGATGAAGGTGCTGAAGGTGACCGGGGGCTCGGCGGCAGGCATGGCGCCCGCCTATCCGGTGCGGTAAAGCGGCGCCGCCATGTTCCGGCGCCTCCTCCTCGCCTGTGCCGTGATGTTCGCCGTCGCGAGCCCCATCGTGGCCGAGGCCGCGCCCAAGGCCGTTACTGCCGAGGAGATCTATGCGCTGGGCCAGCGTTACCTCAATCGCGGCTACTACACCAAGGCGCTGGAGCAGTTCAACCGGCTTCGTACCTTCTACCGGGATGATCCCTACTCGCTGAAGGCTGAGCTGGCGATCGCCGACATCCACTATCGCAAGAGCGAGTGGGACCAGGCCCGAGTGGCCTACGACGACTTCATGCGCGCCCACCCGCGCTACCCCGAGCTCGACCTGGTGGTGTACCGGCTGGGCATGACGCTGTACAAGAAAGCCCCGGTGATCCCCGATCGCGATCAAACCTGGACCCGCTCAGTGGTGACCACCTGGGCTGGCTTCAGCGGGCGATTCCCCGAGTCGCAGCACCGCGAGGAGGTCGACAAGCTCCTCGGCAAGACCCGGGCGCGCCTCGCGCGCAAAGAGCTGCGCATCGCCGAGTTCTACGAGCGTCGCAACGCGTGGTCGGCCGTCGCCGGCCGCGTGGAACCGATGTTGCGCAACTGGCCCGACAGTCCCGACCGCGCCGAGGCGCTCTTCTTGCTAGGCAACGCGCGGCACCAGATGGGCGACGTGGAGAACGCCTCCGCCGCGCTCGAGCGACTGCGCAGCGACTTCCCCGGCAGTTCGCACACGCGGGCGCTGGAGCGCACGCTCGCCAAGCCGCCCAACCCCGGGAAGATCGGTCGCACGGGCTAGGCGGCGGGGTCGGGAGCCAGCGGGCTAGACTGCGCCGATGTACCGCCCCCTCGTCCTGGCCGGAAGGCCCGTCGAACGCCCACCGATCGCCATCGCCGCTCCTTTCGATGGTCGAAGCCTGGATGAGGTCGCGCAGGCGAACGCCGCCGATCTCGACGCGGCCTGCGCGCACGCCGCGAGCCTAGCCCCCGAGGTGGGACGGTGGCCCGCTCACCGTCGCGCCGAGGTGCTCCGCGCCGTGGCCCAGGGCCTCGCCGCCCGCGCCGAAGAGATCGCGGGGCTGATCTGCCATGAGGGCGGGAAGCCGATCACCCTGGCCCGTGCCGAGGTGGGTCGGGCGATCGACACTTTCAACCTATGCGCCGAAGAAACGACCCGCATCGAAGGCGAGCTCTTGCCGCTCGACCACACCGCCCTGGGCGCCGGGCGCGTGGGCCTTGTCCGTCGTTTTTCGCGCGGGCCCGTGGCCGCGATCTGCCCGTTCAACTTCCCACTCAACCTCGTGGCCCACAAGGTCGGGCCGGCGATCGCCGCCGGCTGCCCGGTGGTGGTGAAGCCGGCCGAGCAGACCCCCTCCGCAGCGCTGGTCCTGGGCGAAATCGTCGTGAACGCTGGGTGGACGGCCATCTCGGTCGTTCCCTGCGACCGCACCGTCGCTGCCTTGCTCGTTGACGATCCGCGCCTGCCGGTCATCTCCTTCACCGGCTCCGACCGCGTGGGCTGGGCGATGCGCGCTCGCGCCCCCCGGAAGCAGGTGGTGCTGGAGCTCGGCGGCAACGCGGCGGTGATCGTCGACCGCGGCGCCGACCTCGCAAAGGCGGCACCCCGGATCGCCACCGGGGCCTACGCCCACGCGGGGCAGGTGTGCATCTCCGTGCAGCGAGTGCTCGCGCACCACGACGTGGCCGACGAACTGCGCGACCGGCTGGTCGATGAGCTGGGTCGCGTCCCCTGTGGCGACCCAGCCGAGGCTCGGGTGGTGGTCGGCCCGATGATCGATCGATTCCACGCCGATCGGGTGGAGAGCTGGGTCCGGGAGGCCGCCGAGGGCGGCGCCACCGTGCACGGCGGGGGACGCGAGGGCTCGGTCTTACGGCCGTCCCTCGTGGAGAACGCCCGGCCTTCCGACCGGGTGACGGCCGACGAGGTGTTCGGCCCCACGGCCACGCTCGCGCGCTTCGATGATTGGCACGAGGCCATCGCCGCCGTGAACTCGGGCCGCTACGGGCTGCAATGTGGCGTTTTCACACGTGATATCGGCAAGCTGTGGCTGGCCTTCGAGGGCCTGGAGGTCGGCGGCGTCATCCACGACGACTTCCCCACCTTTCGGGTCGACGCGATGCCCTACGGCGGCGTGAAGGACTCGGGCGTGGGTCGCGAGGGGCCCCGGTGGGCCATCCGCGATTTCACCGAGGAACGACTCCTGGTCTTGCGGCCGTAGCGCCTACTTGCCTGCCAGGACCGCGCTCACCGCGTCGTAGTCGTGCTCGGCGATGCTGCCCATCCGCACGCAGCGAATCGTGTCGGTGGGGTCGACGAAGAGGTGGACCGGCAGGACGGCGCTGGCGTCGAGCCCGATCGTCCCGAGCCAGGGCGAGAGCAGCTTCACGTCGGCGATGCGCGGTCCCGCGGGGATCTCCGAATGTGCACCTCGCCAAGCGGCCACGTCTTCTGCCTTGGCGTCGACGCTGAGGAACTGGACCGACACGTCGACGCCCGCTTTTTGCAGCTTCTCGCGCCAGCGCACGATCATCGGCATTTCTTCGACGCAGGGCTTGCACCAGGTGGCCCAGATGTTGACCCAGGTCCACCCCGTAGGGTTCTCAGCGGGCGCCTCGGTTTCGGGCAGCGCGAAGGGCTTGCCGCTGCGGTCTTCGCAGAAGGCATCGACATCGACTTCTTTCTTCGGAGCGGCGGCCACGGCGTCGACCCGCGACAGCGGCGGCGAGCTGGGCTTGTCGGACGCGGGGCAGGCGAGGAGCAGCGACAGGAGCATGGGCACCCTCAGAGGCGGCAGTCGATCCAGGCGAGGAAGGCGGAGCGGTTGAGCTCCTCCGGCTGGCAGGTGTCGCCCGCGCCGGAGCGATTCCAGGTGCAGAATTCCTCGTCGAGCTGGGCGAACTCTTCGCCGAGCCACAACAGGCCCACTTCCTTGTCGAGCTCAGGGTCGTTCTTGGTGGACTTGAGGTAGTCGAAAACCGCCTTCCCGCGCTTCTCCGAGAGCTGACGGTTGTACACCTCGCTGCCTTCCGGCGACGAGCGCGACACCACGAAGAAGTAGGAGGCGCCTCGCTGGTCGGCGTACACCTGGTCGAGCAGCGCGAGATCGGAGGGGTCGAGGTCGGCCGACTCCTTGTCGAACTGGATGATGCCGGCCCGCGTGGCGAGCGGCAGGAAGAGCGCGTTGAAGTCGGAGCCGGTGAGCGTGGCCACGCTCTTGGCTTCGAGCGGCTGGCAGCCGCGGCCGCCGGAACCCTCGAGACCGCAGCTCTGGAGCACGCGCCGGAGCACCTTCTTCAGGTCGGCGGTGCAGTAGCTGTCGTCGCTCATCGCGGCGGTCGGCGCAGGGGGGTTCTCAGCCGCCACCGCCTCGTTCTCGGCCACGCGCGACTTCGCACCCTGCACCTGGGCGGCCACGAAAACCGTGGGGGTCAGAAGCGCCACCGCAGCGACGCCCGCAGAGATTCCGGGGTTCATTGGGCCTTGCCCTCCGTCTGAGGAAGCTTCGCGCCCTGGGCGAGGAGTCGCGACAGGGCCCAGTCGAGGCCGAGGTCGGTGTCGGCATCACACAACTTCACGCCTTCAACGTAGAGTTGCGGCGTGAGCACCGGGAGCTGGTTGGACACCACCCAGCGCATGCTGCGGTTGAGCTTGGTCTTCACCGCGTTGCCACCAAGGCAAGCCTTCAAGTCCGGGAACTTCTCGAGCACCATGCGCTCGGCGGCCTTCGGGTCGACCGTCGTGGCCTCCCGGATCGCCTGCTGGTTCTCGAAGGCCCAGTCGATCACGGCGGTGGCGCGGCCCTCGGCGCACAAGACGGCCTCCGACACCGTGCACGCGCCCGGGTGCATCGCGCTCGACACGTTCCAGTTGCAGGCGTTGTCGAGAGGGAAAAGCACCACCTTGCGGTCGAGCTGCCCGGCCATGCCACTGGCCTCGAGCCGACGCTCGAAGCCGAGACAAGACGGACACAGGGGGTCGAGCACCTCGATGGCGGCCTTGCCCTGCGGGTTCTCGTCGACCGCGATCATGATCTTGTTGGTGTCTTCGGGCTTCGGCAAGGTGCCACAACCCCCGATGTACTTCGAGAAGTCCGGGGCGAGGATCATGTAGGTGAGCATGGGCACGGCCGTGAAGCCGCCCAACGTGGCCGACCCCACCAGCATGCCGGTGATCCCGCTCCCACCCGCCGGGCCTTCGAGCTCGTCGGAACCGCCAAGACCGATGTCCTCGACGACCCCGGGGCTACCCGCGCTGCGCCACGCGCCCGCGGCGCCGAGCAGCGTGACCGCGCTCGAGATGTAGGTGCCGACGCACAGCTTGCAGGCGGTGCCGAGCTCGACGTAGCTGATGTACCCCATCACCATCGATGCGATCGCCGGGACGATGCTGGCGAGGAATACGAACAGGGTGGCGTCGCGATCGTCTTCACGCCGGCCCAGCACGAGGTCGATCGCCCGGTACACGAGGAAACAGAACACGGAGAGGCCCGGCAACGAGATCGGGATGCCCCCCCACACCAGCGTGCGGAACATCGAGCTGTAGGGGCTCATGAGCGCCACCTTGCAGCCCGGCTCCTCGCCCTGGGCTTCGGCGCCCATGCCAGGAAGCGAGGTACAAACGAGCTCATGCACCTCGCGGTCGAGGTGCTGGATGAAATCGTAGGTGCTCAGGCCAAGGAAGGCGGTGCCCCCGAGGGCCCCGAGCAGAAAAACCGCGGTGAACGGACGGATGCGCATGGCGCTCCCGGAATGGCCGCCGCGGCTATCTCCGTACGCCTTTACCTGTCAATGACTCAGAAGCTGCCCGCAACCGCGACTACGCCGAATCCGAGAGCCAGCGCACCGAGCCCGGCCGAGGCGCCCGCCAGACCGTTCACCACTTCGCGACGCGCGTCGGCGACCGGAACCTCGGTGGACTGCCGATAGTTCGCGTCTGCCGCGAAGGCCGCACCAAGGAGAGCGCCGCCGGCGAGCGCCGTGCCGCCGCTCACCCACCAGGCCCAGCCCGCCTGTCGTTCCGACGCGGGGGGCGCTTGCCCGGGCACGTCGGCGGGCGAGCGGGCGTACAGGGTCCACTCCACCACCTCGGCCGCCGCGTTTTGCTGGATGATGAACGGGCGCTCGGCCGGGACCCGGGGGCGTCCCGTGGGGCCGTCGACGCGGGCCACGCCATCGACCCAGACCGACCACCCCTGGTCGACGAGCGGTAGCACCTGGTCGTACTCAGCCACGGGCAACGCTGCCCAGGCCTCGCGCAGCGGTCCCCCCTCGGGCGCCATCTCGGGCGGCAGGGCGATCTCCGGGGCAGCCGCCCTCGCCGCGGCAAAAGCGCGACGGGCCCCGTCGAGGTCGCGGGCCAGAAAGGCAGCAAGTCCCTCGGCGCGGTGCACCCGAGCCGCGAGCGCCGCGTCCACGACCCGCCCCATGCACGGAATCATCGCCCGCTCGGTCACGATCGCGGCCTCGAACGCCGCCGGGTCGACCCCCCAGGGTCGCTCGACCTCGTCGAGCGCGTCACGCAGCTCGGCGTTGGTCCGTTGCACGGGACAGGCCGCCCCGGCCGCGAGGACGAGGACCAGCATCAAAAATCGGCCCCGAGGAGGAAGACCATGCCACCGGTGACGCCATCGGACCCGTCGGTCATGCCGGGTGCGCCGACACCGATGTCGCCGGTGCCGTCGCCGTCGATGTCGCCGACGGCGTTGACCGTCCAGCCGGCGAACATGTTCTCGTGTGCACCGTAGAAAGCCTGGCCCACCTCCGCCAGTACACTCCGCCCCTCGGGGAAAGGGCCGGGGATCACATAGGCCACGCCGGCATGCATCTCCCCGGTCGCGCCTAGCTCTCCGGGCGCGCCCACCGCGAGGTCGTCGTTGCCATCGCCATCGTGATCGCCAGGCAGAGCGACGGAGGCGCCAAGGTTGGTGTTGGTGTCGAAGGTGTCGCGTTCGTTGCCGAGCAGGGTAACGTCGGCGTCCTCGGCGCCGATCCACTCCGCATCGCCCTCGAGGA
>SXGS01432725.1_pt1 | contig 33783 bp, 32 predicted proteins | sample 3174681 | NCBI WGS metagenome assembly SXGS01 (sample SAMN11356861, study PRJNA531348) | freshwater metagenome | isolation source: freshwater sample F1-80 | place: China: Fuxian Lake, Yuxi | collected 2017-12-25
CATCGAGCCGCTCGCCCGCAGCGTCGCGTCGAGCTGCGGCGTCTACTTCGTGCCGGCGCTCACGGGTCTCGGCGCTCCGTACTGGGACGCCGACGCGCGCGGGCTCATCACCGGGATCACGCGCGGCACGACCGCGGCGCACCTCGCGCGGGCGACGCTCGACGCGATCGCTCACGAGGTCACCGATCTCCTCGAAGCGATGTCCGAAGATCTAGGCGCTCCGCTCGGCCGCATGCGCGTCGACGGTGGCGCGGCCGCGAACGATTTGCTCATGAGCGAGCAGGCGCGTCTGGCGGCCCTCGTCGTCGAGCGCCCGCGCGAGCTCGAGACCACCGCCCGCGGCGCGGCCATGCTCGCCGCCGTCGGGGGCGGGCTCTTCAGCGAGAACGGAGCAGCCCCCCGCGCGAGCGACAAGCTGCGCGCCGCTTCGATGTCGCCGCTCGAGCGCGCGTTCACTCCCGAAGGCGCGGGCGATCGCGCGGCGGCACGCGCCGGCTGGAAAGACGCGGTGGCGCGCGCCCGGACGCGCACGTAGCGGCAACTCGCCTCACTCGCCCACGTCGAAACATGGGCGGCGCGGGGTGCACAACTGCGCTCCGTGCGCTACAGTCGTCGGGAAGCTTGGCGGAGCCTGCTCCGTTAGGTCTTCAGTCTCGGTCAGGTGCCACGCCGCCTGATCGCTTAACGGCCGGAAAGCCCACCCAGCCCTGCTGGTTCCGGCCAAAAAGGAGAGCAGCATCATGTCGAACGAGCCTTCGTCGTCACCGCACGACGACTCGACGAGCGCACCGTGGAAAGACGTCCCGGTCGATTGGGAGGCGCTCGAGGACGCCTTCGAGAACAACGCCCCGGAGGTGCATTCCTACCTTCACGTCTCGACCGGTGACGTGCTCCGCATCGTCGACGGCATCGCCGACCCGATGATGCACTCGCGCATCGCCTCCGACACCGCGTACCTGCGCATCGAGCCGGTGAGCTCGCGAGAGCAGTACCGCTGGATGGAGCGATTCATTCCGCTCGTCGAAGAGCCGCCGCTGCAAGAAAAGCTGACGCACGCCATCGAAGGCAAGGGAGCCTTTCGCCGCTTCAAGGACGTGCTCATGAGCTTCGCGTCGGTGCGCGAGCGCTGGTTCGCGTTCCGCAGCGAGCGCCTGCGCATCTTCATGGAGGCGTGGCTCAGCGCGCACGCGCTCAACCCGACGAGGCGCATCCCGTGGACCCCCGAGCCGGAGGAGGCCGCGCCCGCCGCGAACAACGACGACGCGCCGCACGAGTCGCAGCAGAAGCCCGCGCGAGCCCGCAGCGCCGAGGCCATGCGCCGCCAGCTTCGCGAGCTCGTCGAGTCGCTCGGCCTGCGCGATCTCGAGATGTTCGCCACGTTCGGCGAGTTCTTGCGAGCCCGTCTCGCGGGGCGGGAGGCGCGCGCGTCGCAGCGCTCCATGGACGCGTCCACGCCGAGCAGCCCGGGCGAGCCGGACGAAGGCGCCCCACCTGCTTCAGAAGCCGCGGAGGAGACTCCGCCGGCAGCGAGCGCACCGAGCGAACCCGAGCTCCCGGCGCCCGCGGACACGGCATCGCCGGCGTGGGCGAAGGGCGCGCGCCGCAAGGTCGCAGGCTGATCCTGGCCCGTCGGCCTGCCGAAGCAGGCCATCCACCAAGCGAGGCCATCCACCAAGCGAGGCCATCCACCAAGCGAGGCCATCCACCAAGCGAGGCCATCCACCAAGCGAGGCCATCCACCAAGCGAGGCCATCCACCAAGCGAGGCCATCCACCAAGCGAGGCCATCGCCGAAGCGAGGCCATCGCCGAAGCGAGGCCATCGCCGCGGCCGCGTCGCCGGGATTTCAGAACTCGGAGACGAGCTCGAGTCGCGCCCCTTCGAACGCCGGAAACACGCGACACACGCCGCCGACGCAACGCAGCGCGGCGCGCCGCTGCCCGACGAAGAGGCGCACCGCGTCGAACACCTTCTCGTGCCACGCGTCGCCGGCCTTGCTGCGGTACTGCACGGCGCCGTTGAAGTAGCTCGTCGGAAATCCCGGCCGCGTTTGGTATTCGAGCCCGAACACGACCGACCACTTCGGGTTGTAGTTCAGCGCCAGGAGGTTCTCTCCCTCGGACCACGGCTCGGCGAGCTGCGTCGGCTCATAGCGTCGGCGGTGGTAGCCGAGCACGCCCAGCGAGAACGGCCCGGCGAGCTTCTGCGTGACGTCGTAGCGCACGTAGCCCTCGCGATAGAACACGCTCGAGGGCTCGGCGATCTCCGAGTTTTGCACCACGGGCACCGCGCGATCGACGAAGCGCGCCCCCACCCACCCGAAGTAGTGGCTCGCGCCGCCATGGGCGCTGAGCTCGAGGCCCGCCGCCGCGTCCCACGTGTCCGTGCGCCGCTCATCGTCAGCGATGCACTCGTTGTTCGTGGCATCGATCTCCGAGAAGCTCGTGAAGCGCCCAAGCCACGCGAACCCCTTCTTTTCGGGCGCGACCGAGTAGTCGGCGCGCAAGCGTCCGCCGGTGTTGCACACGTCCGGGGAGCCGATCGGCTCGGTGTAGATCGACTCGGCGTTCGGAGGCCGGCTGTAGGTCACGAGGTTCAGCTCCGGCGCGCCGAACGGCGGACCGCCCGCGTCGATGTTCGCGCCGAGCGAGAAGAATGAGCGGTAGTGCTTGGCGTCGAGGGTCAGCGCCACGGGCCCCGCGATAACGTTGACGTTGGCGAAGATCGCGTGGCCGAAGAGCTCCTCTTCGCGCACGACGCCGTCGCCTTCGAGCGCGACGACCCGCCCGCCGGCGAGCTGTTGTCCTGCCACCTCGAGGTAGCCATCCACCGTCTTCGCGAGCGGCGGCACGCGAAGCGAGGCGCTGAAGTTGCGGATCTGATCGTGCAGGCGTGAGGCGTCGATCTGCCCGAACGTCGGAAACTCCGCCTCGCATGCGTCCACGTCCGCGCTCGGCGAGAGCTTGCAGCGGGCGAGCGCTTCGCCGTTCGACTGGCGAAAGAGCAGCGCCGTGTGCAGACCGAGCTCGAACGCTTGCGGCCCGAAGCTCACGGTGCCGCCGACGACGCTGTCCTCGAGGTAGCTCGGCTTCGCTCGCTTCTCGACCCGCAGAAACTCGGGCTCGCCCGCCGTGGGCGACGCCGCGTCGAACGCCGGGTTCGGCACGAACAGAGAAATCGACGACGCTCGCGGAAACCCGAAAAAAACCGGCGAGCCGCTGCCGTTCAGGATTCGCCCCGTCGGAAAGTCGATGCGCGTCGGGTTCAGCTGTCCGCCGAACATCATCCCCGCGAGGCGGTAGTCGCCGAGCTTGTGGCTCGCGCTCAGCTTCGCGCCGCGCACCGTCGTGTCGAGCCCCACCTCGTCGACCTTGCGTACGCTGAAGACGAGGCCGCGCCCCAGCTGCTCGTAGAAGTCGCCTACCGTCGCCTCGAACGGCTTGTGCTTGTACGCGATCCAGAGCTTCGCCGGATACACGAGGCCGCGTGCGCCGCCCGGAAGGCTCGATCCGTAGCGCGCGTGCAGCTCCTCGTTGAAGCGATTCTCGAGCGCGAGATCGTCCTCGCCGAGCTCGCTCCTCACGAGCTCTTGCACTCCGGGGCGCGTCGGCGTGTCGAAAAATAGCGCACTGTCGACGCGAGCGCCGAGGCTGAATTTGCCGTAAAAAGCGCGCAAATAGACGCGATTGAACCAATCGCCGTAGTCGTCGTCGACGTGCTTCGACGGCGTGAGGGTGGGGTTTTGCGGATCGACCGCGGCGCTGTTGCGGTTGTCGAAGTGGTAGCCGAGCTCGCTCGTGTTGTTCACGTCGAGGGACAGCGTCTCCTCGCCGATCGGCACGTCGATGGCGTGCGCCGAGCGCGCGCTGGCCAAGAGCCCGAGCACCGCGAGCGCGCCCAAGCCTCCCGCGCGCGCCGAGCGTAGCCGAGCTCCCACGCTCGCGACGCTACTTCTCGGCGAGCGCCTTGTCGATGGCCTGCACCAGGGCGCGCATCGACTCCTCGTCGCCCGGCTGATAGCCCGCGCGGCGCAGCACGATGCGCCCGTGACGATCGACGACGACGGTGAAGGGGAGCTCGCCCTTCGGGTTGTAGCGATCGAGCACCTCGGTGTCCTGATCGAGCAGCACCGGGAAGACCATGTTCTTCTCGCGCGCGGTCGCCGTCACGCCGCTCAGCGTGTCGGGGCCATCGGTCGCGATCGCCAGCACCTCGAACCCGCGCGCCTTCTTCTCTCGATAGAGCTTCACGAGCTCGGGCATCTCGCGCAGGCACGGGTCGCAGGTCGTCGACCAGAAGTCCACCAGCACCACCTTGCCGCGGTGCTCGGCGAGGCTCGTGGTGCCACCAGCAAGCAGCGGCAGCTCGAAGTCCGGCGCGCTCGGGCCGCGCGGCGCGCCCGTCGAGTCCCCGGTCGCCGTCGTCGTCGCTGCGGCTCCACTCGCGGTCCCGCTGGCCGCTCCGGTCGTGGCTCCGGTCGCGTCTCCGGCGCTCGAAGCCCCGCTGCCGTTCGCGCCCGCGCAGCCGAGCCACAGCGACGCGCAAACAGCCGCCATTGCGTACCGCGACGCGAACGCGACCGCCTCCGCATGACTCGTCGGCCCACCCTGCGGGATCGGCCCGCCCTGCCGGATCGGCCCACGCTGCATGATCCGCCCACGCTGCATGATCGAATCGTTCCGCAACGGTGCCGCGAGCTCGGGCCGGGTCAATTCGCCGACGCCAGCACCGCCTCGAACTTGCTCCAGTACGAGGCCTCGGGCGCACCGGCGATCACGTGCACGATCGTCATGTCGCTCGTGCGAACGATCCCATTGCTGGGCAGCGACGGCGGAAACAGCTGCGAGAGCTGCCCCGTCGGGTCGGTCATCAGGCCGTACTCGACGGTGTACTTGTTCTTCCAGTTCGTGATGTCCGTGAAGTTCGCCGCGACGCCGGGCTCCGGGCCGTCCACGAGCGCGATGAGGAACTGGCCGCCCAGCGCCTTGTACTTCGTGTACTCCCCCGGCAGGATCGACTTCGCCTCCTGGTTGCACGGCCCGCACCACACCGCCGACACGCCAACGCTGAGCGCACGCGGCTTCGGCTGACCTTTCCAGGGCGAGTACTCGGGGTAGACGGCGTCGGGGTAGTCCGCCGCGCAAGCCGCGCCGCCCGCCTTCACGCACGCCTCGTACGCATAGCCGTCCGGGTTGTAGAAGTCCGCGAGCTCGACGAGCTGCAGGCCGGCGAGCGCCGGATCTTTGGAGTTGGCGTAGCCGACGAACGCGAAGTTCGGGACCACCTGCCCGACCTCGATCCCCCACGCGGCCTCCGTCGGATAGGCAGGCTCGGAGTAAGCGAGCTCTCCTTGGCCCTGGCCGTCGGCGAACTCGTCCGCGACGACATCCGGTTCTTGCGTCGTGCAGCCGGCGCCGAGCGCGCCGAGAGTTGCGGTGAGGGCGAGAGCGACCGACGTGCGAAGAGTGCGTGCCATGGGAACTCCTTGATGATGCGAGCGAGCCGTAGGGACGAAAGTAACCGCTGGGAAACAGAAAGTTACCGCGAGCGCTGCCGCGCGGTGACTGCGAAGGCTCGGCATGTGGCGCGCCGTTGCGCATGCCGTAACAATCCGATTGTCAGCGCAACGATTCGATGGTGTCAATCGCGCCGACCGAATAATCGAGGGGCGCGCGCCTCCATGTTGTCGCGCACCTGCCGGTTTCATCGAGGAATCATGAACGACTTCGCTTTCCCTGCTCGCGTCTTGGCAGCCGTCGGCTTCGCGGCCCTCCTCGGCGTGGCGCTGACCCCGAGCGGCTGCACCACCGAGCCCGGCGCGCCGTGCGTCGGCGGCGTGCTCGACGACGCCGGCAACTGCCTGCCGAAGTGCGACGCCGCAAAATGTGTCGCCGGCAACGTGTGCGCCGACAACGCGTGCCGCCTGCCGTGCGACTCGCACGCGGACTGCTACTCCGGCACTCAGGCCTGCACCCCGTCGATCGAGGACGGAACCAAGCGCGCCGTCACCGTGTGCATCGAGACGGGCGTGCAGCCCCCGACGACGGGCGCTCCGGTCAAGGGCCTGCAAGGCGACGGCTGCCCGTTCGGCAGCACCGATTGCACGGCGACCGCGTGTCCGAGCGGGCTCTACTGCGACGCCGGCGCGTGCAACAACACCCCCGCCGACTGCGTGCTCGACGAAGCTGCGTGCGACGGCATCGAGCACTGCAACATCGGCAAGTGCAAGGGCGACAAGACCCGCTGCACCGTGACGACCTGCGACGCGAACGAGTGCGCGCCGCTGAGCTGCCTCACGAGCGGCGAGGGAGACGCCTCCGCCTACTGCGCGCACCACGACTGCGCGACCGATGCCGAGTGCGGCCCGGGCTATTACTGCGGCGTCACGCGCGACGCGCACGATCTCTGCGGCAACACCTGCTCCGGCGGCAAATGCAGCCAGGACGCGACGATCAGCTGCACGAAAGACGGCGACTGCCAAAAGGGCAACAACAACCTCTGCGGCAAGACGCTCGAGCCGTGCCTCGATCCGGCGACGGCGCCGGCCTCGTCGACCTACTTCGAGGGCTCGCGCTGTCTGCTTCGTAACACCTGCCTGCGCCGCGACGACTGCGCGCCGTGCACCTCTCACCTCGACTGCTCGATCGGCACGGGCAGCATGTGCGTCACCTTCGGCGCGAGCAACGTGTGCGCGCGGTTCTGTACGAGCGACGCCAACTGCCGCAGCGACCAGTTCTGCGCCGCCGGCGGCAAGACCTGCGAGAAGAGCCCGGGCTCCGGCTGCGCGGTGGCCGAGGACTGCCCGACGCCGGGCGACACCTGCGTCGACCGCAGCGTGTGCGTACCAAGGTCAGGCGGCTGCCGCGGCGAGAGCGACAACGGCGAGAAATTCTGCCGCACGTGCGTGAACGACACGGACTGCGGCGACAAGGACGGCAAATACGCGTGCAGCCAGATGGGGCCAAACCACGGCGCGTGCTTCGACTTCTTCGCGACCAAGTGCACCGCCGACGCGGACTGTCCACTCTCGCCGAGCGGCGCGCACGGTCGCTGCCTCAACGACGCCGACGGCGTCCCGTCGGGCGATCCGCTGTTTCACACCTGCTACTTCCCGAAGTTCGGGATGTCGTACGGCTGCTACCCGTGAGCCGCGGCGCGGCGGTTTGATGTGAATCGCGGCGCGGCGGCGCTACAGCTACGTACGGCGTCGACCTCGCCCTGCTCCGTTCGTGCCGATCCTTGAAACTCGGCGCCGATTCGACCATGCTCGCGGCACTTGGGCGGGCCGCGCATCGCGCCTTCCCTTCAACCTAGGAACCTGAGATGAAATTGAAGCTCCATCGCTGCGCGGCGCTGCCGCTCCTGTCCGCCGCCCTCGCCGCTCCGGCCCTCACGATGGGGGGCTGCAGCGTCGACGATCTGACGTGCGACTCGGACATCGTCGCGAGCGTCGAGGCGTTCCAGGGCGCAGTCGACGCGCTCGTGAAGGTGTCGGCGTCGCTCCGCGGCAACATCGCGCTCTCGTGCGCGAACATCGCGAAGGATCTCGGCCAAGCCAACGTGCCCGACGTGGGCGCGGATGGCAGCGCCGCGACCGACGACTCGCTGAAAGAGGCGTGCAACCTGGCGACCGCAGCGCTCGACGCCGAGTTCGCGGCCGGCGTGAAAGTCAGCCTCGCGATCGAGGGCGGCAAATGCTCGATCGACGCCGAGGCGCAGCTGAGCTGCGAGGCGAGCTGCTCGGCCGAGGGCACGTGCGATCCGGGCTCGGTCGAGGTCCGCTGCGAGCCGGGCGAGCTTTCGGGCTCGTGCAGCGCCGAGTGCACGGGCTCGTGCACCGTGACGACCGGCAGCGTCGCCTGCGCGGGCTCGTGCGGAGGGACGTGCGCGGGGGATTGCTCGGGCATGTGCGCCGCAAAAGACGCGCAGGGCAAGTGCGCCGGCAAGTGCGAGGGCTCCTGCATGGGCCAGTGCACGGGCACCTGCGAGGTCGTCCCGCCGAGCGCGAAGTGTGAAGGCTCGTGCAAGGGCGGCTGCAGCGTCGCGATCACGGCGCCGAAGTGCGAGGCCGCGCTCGAGCCGCCGTCGTGCGACATCGACGTCGACTGCAAGGGCGGCTGCGACGCCACCGGCAAGCTCGAGGCGACGTGCGAAGCGCCGAAGGTCAAGGTGTTCGTCGAGGGGAGCGCGAGCGCGAACCTTCAGAGCACGCTCGAGGCGAACCTGCCGAACATCTTCTTGGCGGCGGAGACGCAGGGCAAGCTCGTCGTCGACGCGGCGGCTTACGTCGCAGAGACGGGCCTCGACGTGGTCACGAGCGCCGTCGCCATCCCGGCGTGCATCGCCTCGGTCGGCGCGGACATCGCGGCGAAGTTCGAGGCGGCCGCAACGGCGTCGGTCTCGGTCTCCGTCTCGGTGAGCGCCAGCGCCAGCGTCGGCGGCAAGGCGTCGGGCGGCTGACCCGACCCGCGAGGGTCGCGGGCGCGCGTCGACTCGGCGCCGCTCGCTGACCCCTGAAGTCGCTCGGTCCGGTGACGGGCCGGGCGATTGTTCTTTTGTATCCCGCGCGACCGCTGGCGCGATCGCCATGCGCAGGGCGGTCCCGCATCGCAGCGCGGCGGCCAATTGCGTTTTGCGGGTCGCTAGCTAATGTGCGCCGCATGTCGGTCAGCATCGAAGCCGTCCACGTCGCCCTCGCGAGCGTGCTCGATCCCGAGATCAAGCGCCCGCTCGCGGAGCTCGGGATGATCCGCGACGTTCGCGTCGAAGGCACGACCGTCGCCCTCGGCATCGATCTCACGACGCCGGCGTGCCCGCTCAAGGAGCAGATCGCGACCGAGGTGACGGCCGCGGTGCGCGGCGCCGGCGCGAGCGAGGTGACCATCGACTGGGGCGTGCGCGTGCTGCCGCGCGAGATCGGACAGGACGATCCGTGCCCCGACGTGAAGAACATCATCCTCGTCATCAGCGGCAAGGGCGGTGTCGGCAAGAGCACTGTCGCCACCAACATCACGCTGGCGTTGAAGCGGGCCGGCTGCCGCGTGGGCCTGCTCGACGCGGACATGTACGGCCCCAGCATCCCGACGATGCTCGGCGTGATGGGCCGACCCACGGCCACGGACGCCGGCAAGATGCGCCCGCTCGAGCGCTTCGGCGTCAAGCTCATGAGCATCGGGTTCTTGCTCGAGAGCGACAAGGCGGCGGTCATCTGGCGCGGGCCGATGCTGCAGGGCGCCCTGTTGCAGTTCTTGAAAGACGTCGAGTGGGGCGAACTCGACTACCTCGTGCTCGACTTGCCACCCGGCACCGGCGACATCGCCATCACGCTCGCGCAGAAGGTCCGCTCGACCGGCGCGATCGTCGTCACGACGCCGCAAGAGGTCGCGCTCACCGACGTCTACAAGTCGGTCGCGATGCTGAAGAAGGTCGGGATCCCCATCCTCGGCGTCGTCGAGAACGAGAGCTATTTCGTGTGCGACGGCTGCGACAAGCGCCATGAAATCTTCGGCTCGGGCGGCGGCCAGAAGGTCGCCGAGTTTGCGGACGCGCCGCTGCTCGGGCAGCTGCCGATGGATCCCGCAGTGCGCGAGTGGAGCGACGCGGGCACCCCGATCGTCCAGGCGGCGCCGCAGAGTTCGGTCGCGGCCGCGTTCCGCAGCGTCGCCGAGCGCATGGCCGATCGTGCCAGCGTGCTCAACGCCGAGCGCGCCCCGAAGCTCACGATCGACCGCAGCGGCGGCAAGAACCGCCATCTGCCCATCGCGCGTTGAGCCGAACCTTGCTATGGAAGGTCCCCCCGCGAGGCGGGATCGCCCTCCGAGGCCGCAATGATCACCGACGAAAGCACCGACGGCGCGAACGAGCACGCCTCGCCGACGCATGACGAACCCGCGCCTGCCGCGTCCGCGAAGGACTCGTCGGCGCTGCCCCTTCCTTCGACCGAGCGGGCCCCTTCGACCGACGACGCGCCCGGGGATTCGTCGGACGCCGACGATTCGGACGGCGACGACGAACAGGGTGGCGACGGACTGGGTGGCGACGAGCAGGGTGGCGACGAGCAGGGTGGCGACGAACAGGGTGGCGACGAACACGGCGGCGCGTCGGAGAGCGAAGCGAGCGTCGCCGGCGAAGAGCCGACGAAGCGCAAGCGCCGTCGTCGTCGCCGGAAGAAGAAGCCCGCCGAGGGCGCGGAAGGCGCGTCGGGTGACGGCGCGCAAGCGGCACCTGATGGAGCCACCGAGGGAACCTCCGAGGGAGATCCCGATGCACGCGGCCGCGCCGCGCGGGGCGAGCAGCCACCGAGACAGCAGGCGCTTCGCCAGAAAGAGAAGCGCCCCGACCGGGGCCACGGGCGGCCACCGCTCGAGCGTCCGGCGTTCAACGTCGGGGACGAGGTCTTCGGGCGCGTCGCGAACGTCACGAGAGACGCCATTTGGATCGACGTCGCCGGCGGCAAGGCCACGGCCTTCTACGATCGAGCCCAGCTCGTTCAGGTTCCGCCCAAGCCCGGTGAGACGTTCATCGCCACGGTCAAGAGCACCAGCACGCGCGGTGGAGCGCTGATGCTCGGGCCCGAGCCGTGGGATCTCGCGCAAACGAAGAACGAGCTTCGCGCCGCGCTCGAGAGCCAGAATCCCATCGAGTGCTGGGTCACCGGCATCGTGAAGGGCGGCATCGAGGCCGACTACAAGGGGATCCGCGCGTTCGCGCCCTCGTCGCACGTCGATCTCTCGCATCATCCGGATCTGACGATGCTGCTCGGCGAGAAGCTGTCGTTCGTCGTCGCGCAGTACGGCAAGGGCGGCCGCGACGTCGTCCTGTCGCGCAAGGAGATGCTCGCAAAGGAGCACACCGAGAAGCGCAAAGAGCAGCTCGGCGGGCTCACCGCGGGGATGCGCTGCAACGCCGTGGTGCGCGGCGTCGTGGCGTGGGGCGCCTTCGCGACGCTGCCCGAATACGGCGACGTCGAGGGCGTGATCCACATGAGCGAGGTCAGCCACGACCGCGGAGCGCGCGTGTCGAGCGTGCTCTCACCCGGTCAGGAGATCGCCGTCGACGTCCTCCGCATCGACGACAACGGCAAGCTCTGGCTGAGCCACAAGTCGACAATCGAGAACCCGTGGACGAGGGCCGCAGAGCGTTACCCCGCCGGCTCGATTCACAAGGGCAAGGTGGTGCGCCTCGCGGACTTCGGCGCGTTCGTCCAGCTGGAAGAGGGCGTCGATGCGCTCTGCCACGTCGCCGACCTCGCCTTCGAGCCGGTCGAGCATCCGAGCAAGGTCGTGAACGAAGGCGACGAGCTCGAGTTCCTGGTCGTGCACGTCGACGCGAAGAATCAGAAGATCGCCCTCCATCCCGCACCACCCGAGAGCGAACGCGATCTCCCCCGCGCGAGGCTCGCTCCAAACCAGATCGTCAAGATCGAGGTGAAGCAGATCAAGGAGGCGGGGCTCGGGGTCCGCATCGTCGGCGCGACAGGGCGATCGAGCCGCGGCTTCGTCCCCGCGGGTCAAACGGGCACGCAGCGCGGCACCGACCTGCGCAAGACGTTCCCGCTCGGCACGAAGCTCGACGCCAAGATCCTCGAGATCGATCCGCGCCGCGGCGAATCGCGCTTGTCGGTCCGCGCCATGAAGGACGACGAAGAGAAGCGCGACTACCGCGACTATCAAAAGAAGGTCCAGCGAGAGGCCACCTTCGGCACGCTCGGCGACCTCTTCAAGAAGCTCGAGCGTTGAAGCAGAAAAACCAGCGTCGACGTGCGCCTGGCGTGCGCCGCGCGGTGGGCGTCGACATGGTCGTCGTCGTCTCGTATCGCCTCTACGACTCGATGAACGTGCTGCGAGACAGCACCCGCAAAGGCTCCCCGGTGCGCTACGTGCACGGCTTCGCACAGATCGTCCCGGGCCTCGAGCGCGGCCTCATCGGGGCCTTTCCCGGCGACCAGCGCACCATCGATCTCGGTCCCGACGAGGCCTTCGGGGAACGCGACGAAGGCGCCGTGCTCGAGATCGAACGGCAGTCGCTTCCGAGTGCGGTCAACGTGAAGGTCGGCGACGAGGTGCTCGCTGCCGGGCCGGACGGCGACGAATTTTCCTACAGCGTCACCTCCGTCGATGGCGACGTCATCCGCGCCGACATGAACCATCCGCTCGCCGGGCAACGGGTTCGCTTCGAGGCGGAGGTCCTGTCGGTGCGCCCCGCCACCGATGCCGAAGTGGAAGAGGCTCTCCTCGAAGTGGACGAGCGTATTGTGGGCGACGATACTATCGACTATGGGACGGGCGACGCTGGGCGCGACGCCGGCGCAAGCGAACCACACGCCGCGACCCTCGTACAGCTGACGAAAAAGCCACGACACGAGAGCGGCCCCTCCTGAGCAACACCATGAGCAAGAAGGTCAACTGGGCAGACGTCGACAAGCGGATCCGGGCTCGGCGCGAGGTGTGGACCTCGCAAGAGAAGGCCACGCTCGAGGACACGCTAAAGAAGCTGCCCGACGTCGCAGACAAGGCCGCTCCCCTCGAGCTGGCGCAGCCGGCGCTCACCGGAACGCCTTCGGGCTCGAGCGACGCAAACTGATCGGGAGCCCGACTTGATCGAGCGAGACGACGCGACGGCTGGCTTGGACGAGCTCCCCGCGCCCGGCGAGCGCGCTCTGCCGGAGCTCGATTTCGCCACGTTCGTGCTCTCGATCGTCGGCTCGGCGCTCGTGCACCTCGGTGACGCACCGGAGCCCGAAACGGGCAAGCCCGCCGCGCCGAACCTGTTCTTGGCGCGCCAGAACATCGAGCTCCTCGGCCTGCTGCAAGACAAGACCCGCGGCAACCTCACGGGCGAAGAAGAGCGCGTCGTCAACCAAGGCCTCTACGACTTGCGGATCCGTTACCTCGAGGTGGCAAAGGTCAAGTGAGCTCGCGGCACGGGGGCGCGCCGCGACGGATTCGCGCCGTGATGCCCGCGGCAATCGCCCTCTTTTCGCTTGCCTGCGACCGGCTTGGCGGTTCGAAACCGAGCCCGCTCGGCGGCGCGAGCGGCCTGCCCTCAGGCGCACACTCGCTCGGCAGCGCATCGTCCGGTGCGGCTGCCGCGCCGCCGGTAGCGCCGGCTCCCGTGACGGCCGTCGGCGCGATCCCATCGCTGGCGCCACTCGTCGAGCGCGCCGAGCCGTCGGTCGTGACCGTGAAGGCTTGGATCCGGAAGCAGAATGCGTTCGGGCGGCCCATCGCCGAAGCGCAGGGTGTCGGCACCGGCTTCGTCTACGACGCGAAGGGTTTCCTGCTGACGAACAACCACGTCATCGACGGGGCGAGCGAAATCGCCGTCAAATTCGCGGACGGTCGCGAGGTCGAGGCGCGCGTCGTCGGCAAGGACCGACCCACCGATGTCGCCGTCCTCAAAGTGGAAGTCGGCGAGCTGACGCCCCTGACGATTGGCGACTCGAAGGCCCTCGCCGTCGGCGACTGGGTCATCGCCATCGGCAACCCCTTCGGGCTCGAGCACACCGTCTCGGCGGGCATCGTCTCGGCGAAAGGACGCACGCGCGACGACGTGCAGGGTCTCGACCCCACGGGGTACTTCAACTTCATCCAGACCGACGCGAGCATCAACCCCGGCAACTCCGGAGGACCGCTGCTCAACATGGCGGGCCACGTGGTGGGCATCAACGCGGCGGTTCGCGCCAACGCCAACAACATCGGGTTTGCCGTGCCGATGGAGATGGTGGTTCAGCTCCTGCCGATGCTCTTGCGCGACGGAAAAATTACGCGCAGCGCGATCGGGATCTGGGTCGACGAGATTGGCGCGGCAGAGGGTGCGCCGCATGCGAAGAGCGCCCGGCGCGGGGCCAAAGTGACCAAGGTCTTGCCTGGGCGTGCCGGCGACGCCGCAGGGCTCGCCACGGGCGACGTCATCCTCGAGTTCGACGGCAAGCCCGTGCAAGATCCGAACGAGCTACGGTGGCTCGCGAGCATCGGCGGCGTCGGCCGCGTCGTCCCGTTGAAAGTTGCCCGGGGCGAGCGCCTCTTCGAGCTGCGTGTCACGCTCGGCGAGCTAAGCGAGTGACGCGCGGGCGGCACCGGCTTAGGACACCCTTCTCTCCCCCCGCTCCTAGCCTGCTCATCCGTTTACCGTGACGACGCTGCCGACAACCGTCGCGACCGATGAGACTGCGGCGGACGTGGTCTCCCGGCACGCGGACGACAGCCGTCACGCGGACGACAGCGCCGCCCTCTCGGCGGATCCCGCCGACCCGCTCGCGACCGGCAGCAATGTGTCGCCGGCCGCAGAACGCCTCGTGAATAGGGTCCTCCGACGCGCGTCCAACCATGCGGAACGACGACGCGAAGCCGAGGAAGATCGTGCACTCGTCGAGCAGGCGCAACAAGGTGACCGAGCCGCATTTCGCAAGCTCGTCGAGCGGCACCAGCGGCGCGCGTTCGCGATCGCGCTCGGGCTCGTCCGCGACGAGAACGACGCACGCGAGGTCGTGCAAGACGCATTCGTGCGCGTGTATCGCAACCTCGACCGCTTCGAGGGAAGCTCCGCTTTTTTCACGTGGCTCTTTCGCATCATCACGAACCTCGCCATCGACCACATGCGCCGGCCGGCGCGGCGCGAGGTGCTCGACGCGACGCCTGCGGACGACGATGCGGAGTTTTCGCTGCTCGCCAATCTCGATAGCGATCCCCTCGATGTCGTTCGTCGCAAGCAAATCGCCAAGAGCATCCAAGCCGCGCTCGCCGCGCTGCCTCCGTATCACCGAGCGGTCATCGTCATGCGGGAGGTCGAGGGCATGAGCTACCAGGAGATGGCCGACGCGATGAACGTCTCGAAGGGCACCATCATGAGCCGCCTGTTCCACGCGCGGCAGAAGCTGCAGAAGGCCTTGGCGGACTGCTACACCGAGCACCTGGGCGCGCACCCTGGCGCCAGGGCAACCCCCGAAGACGACGCCGCGGACGAAGGAGGCAGAGCATGAGCGCTGAATCGAACGGCTCGGAGCTACCGGTCGGCGATCGCGACCTGCTGCGCTTCTACGACGGGGACCTCACCGACGACGAGGCCGCCGCAGTCATGCACCGCGTCGAGCGCGATGCGCTCGTGTCGCGCAAGCTCGCCGGCCTGACGCTACTCGGCGACCTCGTGCGCGAGGCCGTGGCAGCGGAGCCGGCGTTCGACGTCGCCGACGACGTCATGGCGCGCATCGACGCCGATGCAGGCTCACAGCAGGGAAGCTCGAGCATTGCGCCGCCAAGCGCAGAAGACCGCAGGATCGCTTCGGCCGCTGCGGTCCCGCGTCCCGAGCTCGAGCGAGTGCGGGCATCCTCGGCGAAGCCGGCCAACGAGAACTCGCGCAGCATCTTCGCGCTCGCCGCCTGCGCTGCCGCCGCCGCTGCGGGTCTCTTCGTCTGGGGCCGGATGCCGGTGGACGACATCCCGATTTCGCGAGCCGTGCCGAGTGAGCCGGCCTCCGCGGTAGCCGCACTTTCTGGCCAGAAGGTGGCACCTGAGCCTTCGGGCGCGACGGTCGAAAGCGGCCCGGGCGTGGAGATCGCGTCGGTCGATTTCGGTGCCCGTCAGGGGTCGGTGTTCTACATGCCCAATACCGACAGCGCGGCGCTCACTGCCATCGTTTGGATCGACGACTCCGGGACTCAGCCATGAAATTCGCCGCCTCGTTACTCGCCCTCCTCCTCGCCGTGTCCGCAACGCTGCCGGCGGTTGCGGCGGAGTCCTCGCAACGCGTGCTCGCTCGCGTCGCGCGCGCGCCCATGCAGCGTGCGCCCTTGCAACATGTCCGGCATGTCCCCTTGCAGGCAGCCCCGGGCAAGCAGGCGCTCGCCGCCGACGTCATCGTCGCGCACGCGACCAACGCGGGCGGCGGCATCGACGCGAAGCTGAAGGATTTGCCGCAGCTCCGGCAGCCGCCCTTCTCTGCGTACGACACCTATCGCCTGATCGACCGGGGCACCGTGGGCCTGGCACCAGGCAGCCCCGGTCAGATGCCACTCGTCGACGAGCGCATCCTCTCGCTGGCGCTCGAAGAGGTCGTCACGAAGGAACGCGAGCCGAGTCGTTACCGCGTCAAGGCGACGCTCAGCAAGAAGGACGGCGCCGACGCCACCAACGTCGTCGCGCTGCTGAAGACCGGCGAGCGCTTCTTCGTCGCTGGCCAGAAATACAAAGGCGGGATCCTGGTCATCGTGATCAAGCTGCGCTGAGGCCCACGGTTCACCCAGAAGTCACGAACCATCGCTCCGCATTCGACCTCGCCTGCGTGTCGACAGCGAAGCGTTGCCGCCGCTTCGGCACCGCGAATCGCGCACGATCGGCGGCGGTCCGACTATGATGGCGCACGTGAAGCTCCACGCATTCTTGGCTCTTAGCATCGCCGCTACGAGCTTCGGCTGTTCCAATGGCAAGGGCCCAGTCGCGCCGCCGCCGACCGCGAATGCCCAGCAATTTGCGCCCTACCAGGGAGGCTACCGGCTCCCCGTCGACGGCGAATGGAAAGTCGCGCGCACGCACTACGGCGCGAAGAACGATCAGGCCTACGCGGTCGACCTGATCGCCGCCGCCGACACCCCGCGGAGCAAGCGCAACGCCGACTACCCGACCTACGGGCAGGCGATCGTGGCGGACGGTCCAGGCGTCATCGCGACGGTGGTCGACGGCGTCGCCGAGAACGAACCCGGCCAGGTCAACAACTACGAGATGCACGGAAACTTCGTCGTCATCGACCACCGCAACGGTGAATACTCGCTCTTCGCGCACTTCATCCCCGGCACGATTCGCGTGCGCGTCGGAGAGGTCGTCGGGATGGGCCAGTTGCTCGGACAGTGCGGAAACTCGGGGCACTCCACGATGGCGCACTTGCACTGGCAGGTGATGAACAACCTCGCCGCGCATCGCGCCGCCGGCGTCCCCATTCGGCTCCTCCCATACAACAAGAACGGGTCGCTCACGGCCGAGCCACTCCAGAAGGGCGATCGCGTCTCGCCCGCGAAGTGAGCGTCGCACGACGACCGGCTCCCGCAGCATGCGCGCGGCTGCCGCACGCAACGCCGAGCGAGCCCAGGCGCGCCGCAGCTGTCGCGGGTGTTGTCGCGAGGCTTGGCCCGCGAAGGTGGGGAGGCTAGCCTGCCACGCATGGCAGCTTGGCAGAGAGTCCTGTGGAGGGCGGCGTTCGTCTTCGCAACCGCGCTGGTCGCCGCGCAGGTTTGCCCATCGGAGGCTTGGGCCCAAGGCAAGACCGTGTCGTCCCTGATCCAAAAGGCGCAGAACTTCTTCGACGACCAGCGCTACGAGGAGTCGATTCAGACGCTGTCGGCGGCGCTGCTGCGCCCGAACATCGCGAAGACCGAGAAGATCGACGTCCTCAAGCTGCTCGCCTTCAACTACATCGTGCTGGCGCAGAACGATGAAGCCGACGGCGCGGTGCGGAGCATCCTCATCGTCGACTCCGAGTTCGAGCTGCCCGAGTCGGAGTCGCCGCGTTTTCGAGAATTCTTCGTGACGGCGAAGAAGGGGTGGGTCGACGACGGCAAGCCCGGGCTCAAGACCGAGGGCGCCGGGACACCACTCACCGCGGTCAAGATCAAGCACACGTCGCCGGCGCAGGTGGACAAGGACTCGACCGCAATGCTCACCGGCGAAATCGACGATCCCGAGGCCGCGGTCGCGCGCGTGAAGCTCTACTACCGCGCCGGGACGACGGGGAAGTTCAAGCTCGGGCGCGCCGAATACGCGATGCGAAACTTCACGGCCGAGATCCCGGCGAGCGTCGTCTTGCCACCGCTCGTCGAGTATTACGTCGAGGCAGTGGACGAGAACGGCATCCCGCTGGCGACCCGCGGAGACGTCGAGTCGCCGCTGCGTATTGCCGTGCCGGAGGGCGGCGGCGTGCTCACGAGTCCGTGGTTCTGGGTTCCGGTGAGCGCGGCCGTGGTGGCGGCGGTCGTCGTCGTGGCCGTCGTCGCGAGCCAGCCGAGCGAAGCGACGGTCACCGTCAACGTGTTCGAGTGACGTGAGCGAGCCACGCTTTCCGTACGTCGAGGTGGACCTCGCAGCCGACCTGGCCGAGGAGGTCGCCTTCGAGCTGTTCGAGCTCGGGGCGAGCGGCGTCGAGACGCGCGACGACACGACGACGCCACGTGGACCCGGTCACGATCTCGTGCGGCTCGTCGCGAGCTTCGACGCGCGCGAGCAAGCCGAAGAGGCCGGCATCGCGCTGCGAGACGCGCACCACGAGCTCACGTTTTTCGTGCGTGAGATCGTCGGCGACGCGTGGCGCGACGCATACAAGCAGTTTTTTGCGCCGTTTGCGCTGACGCCCTCGATCGTGGTCGTCCCGCCGTGGGTCAAGGACCACCTCCTCGAGGCGGGACAGCTCAAGTTGGAGATGGATCCCGGGCGTGCGTTCGGGACCGGGCTGCACGCCACGACGCAGCTCGTCGCGGCACGCCTCGAGGAGCTGCGCCAAAAAGTGCATGGCGCCGCCGTCCTCGACGTCGGCACCGGAAGCGGGGTCCTCGCGCTGATTGCGCTCCTGTTTGGTGCTTCGCAAGCAGTCGCGATCGACAACGACCCGGAGGTCATCGACGTCGTGCGCGAGAACGCAGAGCGCAACGGCCTGCTGGATCGGATCGCGATCGGCACGACGCCCATCGAGGACGTGCGCGGCGAGTTTGCGATCGTCAGCGCCAACATTCAGGCCAATGTCCTCATCGCGATGGCGCCTTCGCTTGCGGCGCGCCTCTGCCAGGATGGCGAGCTCATCCTGAGCGGCGTGCTCGCGGGGCAGGCCGCAGAAGTGCGCGCGGCCTTCGAACAGGTCGGGCTCGCGCACCTCGCGACGGTGGCACGCGGCGATGACGCCGACGCCTGGGTCTCCCTCCGTTTCACGCGCGCGGCGTAGCGAGTGACGCGGGAGAAGGGGCCGTTCTCGCGTTGCTCAGGCTACCTCTCGAGGGCGTGCGCGAGGGCGAGACGCGGCTCTGCGATGCGGCCGCACGCTACGTGGCGCGCGTGCATCGCCTCACGGTCGGCGACCGCCTCACGGTGTTCGACCCGCGTTCCCGGCTCGAGGCCGACGCCGAAATCATCGCGGTGCGCTCGACCGACGTGCGCGTGCGCATCGAGCCCCCGCGCGAAGCCACCAATGTGCCCGCGACCTCGGTGTCCGTCATCCAGACCATCGGCAAGGGCACGAAGATGGACGACGTCGTGCGTGACGCGACCGAGCTCGGAGCCACGAGGGTCATCGTGGGCATCGGCGAACGGAGCGTGCGGCTACCCCATGCGCGCTTGCGCGAGCGGCTCGAGCGCGTGGCCGTAGAGGCGGCTCGGCAGTGCGGCCGCGGCGACGTACCCACGATCGTCGGGCCCGTGCCGCTCGGCGACGCTCTCGAGGCCGCCCGCGGCGAGGCGCTCCGGATTCTTCTGCAGCCAGGCGCCGAGCGACGTTTAGGCGAAGTCCTCGCGAACCACCCCTCTGGCACGGCCGTCGTGCTGGTGATCGGACCCGAGGGCGGCTTCTCGGACGCCGAGCGGACGAAGGCCGGCGCCCTTGGCTACGTGTCCACGTCGCTCGGACACTTCGTGATGCGCACCGAGACGGCGTGTGCCGCCGCGCTCGGCGCGATCGCCGCGCGTGGCTAGCACCATGAATCCGAATGGCGCCGCGAAGGTGCCGATGCGGTCAGAATGAAGCGCCGAAGAGCGCGGAGAGACAGCCGGGAACGTCGCTCGGCGTGAGCACGTCCTTGCGCCGGTGGAACTCCGGCAGGCTCGCCTGATACGCCGCATCGAGACGTAGCTCGCTCTCTGGCTCGGGCTCCGCCCAGAGCGCGATCGTCCCCGCGGCGAGCTCGCCGAGCGTCTGGTATTCGCCGCGCTCCCTGAGGATCTGCGCGGAGAGCGCGTACATCAGGATCCCTCCGGGGATCGCGCCAATGGCCGTGGTGCACATGGCCGGATAGCAGAGGCGCACCGTCCGCGCGCCGTACTGCGCCTTGATGGTCGCCATCGTCTCTCGCTGCAAGACCTTCGCGCCCGCGAGCGGACCCATGGCGTAGACGGGATCCGTCGGCTCGAAGTCGTAGTCGCAAAACGCGACGACGCTCTCCCCTGCCGCGATGAGGCCGGCCTTCGCCAAGGGCTCGACCCACGAGAGCGAAGAGGTGCCCATGAACTTGTTGGTGCGCTCGATCTCGGCGTCGGTCGCGACCTCGACGTCGACGAGCCCGAGCGCTCGGTAGGCCTCGGGCCGCGCGCAGTCGGGGACCTGCAGCACCGCATCGAAAGCGACGTCGAGATCGGGCACCTGCGCGGGACCATGCTCCGCGTAGCGCTTCGTCGCGCCGGCCGCGATGCCGTTGATGAAATGCACCGCTCGAAAGCGGCCCTTCAAGGCAGCGATGACCTCCTCGATCGTCGACTCGCGCGTCGCGTCCGCGTTGAAGAAGCGACAGGTGAGCCCCTCGGCATCGGCCGCGGCCTGAGTCGCGGCCGTGTGGTGCACGCCGATCTGCATCTTCTCGCTGTCGTAGTGGACACCGAAGACCGCGGCGCGCTCGCCGAAGAGCAGCTGCACCGCGAGCGCGCGCGTGATGCCGTTCGAGCCGCCGAGGATGAGGACCGCCGTGTCGGGCGCGATGCGCGCGCCCATGGGCCGAAGCCCCGCACGTTGCTTCGCGAGCACGTCGCGCGCGGCGCTCGCCCCCTTGGCGGCGAGCGTCTCGACCAGCGAGCGGCGATCGACACCGCCGAGCGGGAGCTTCTTGAACGTCTCGAGGGTCATGGCGGCCGGGTTCTACGCACGAGCTTCGGATGCTGTAAAGGCTGCCTCGGCGCGCTCTCGCGATCCGCGCTATACGGGCCGCGTGGCCCGACTTCGTGTGCTGTTTGCGGCCTCCGAGTGCGCGCCGCTCGCGAAGGTCGGCGGCCTCGCGGACGTGGTCGCCGCGCTCCCGGCAGAGCTTCGGCGCCGTGGTCACGACGTGCGCGTCGTGATGCCTCGATACCGCGCGACGAAGGCGGCGCCGGCGGTGCGGCTCGGGACCTTGCGCGTGCCGATGGGCCCAGGCAGCGTCGCCGCTGCGGTGTTCGAGACGCGCCTCGAGCGCGGCGGCGTGCCGGTGTATCTCCTCGCATGCGAGGAGCTCTTCGATCGCGACGGGATCTACGGCGCCGTGGCGAGGGGCTACGACGACAACGCGCGGCGCTTCGCGTTTCTGTCGCGCGCGACGGTGGTGCTCGACGATGTGGTCGCATTTCGGCCGCACGTCGTTCACGCGCACGACTGGCCGACCGCGCTCGTGCCGGTCAACATGCGTCTCAACGGCAGTGCCGCGGCGAGCGTGCTCAGCATCCACAACCTCGCGCACCAGGGCTCGTTCGGCGTCGAGCGCGCAGGCGAGCTCGGCTTCGGTCGCGACGCGGCGCAGCTCTTGGGGGTCGAGCGCGATCGGCACCTCAATTTTCTTCGCGGGGGCATCGCCGCAGCCACGCGCATCGCGACGGTGTCGCCGCGCTACGCGGCCGAGGTGATGACCGTCGAGGGAGGCGCTGGGCTCTCCGAGACGCTGAGCGAACGACGCGACGCCGTGAGCGGGATCCTGAACGGCATCGATGACACGCTGTGGGATCCGGCGACGGACCCGTTTCTACCCGCGAACTACGACGCGAGCTCACTCTCGGGGAAGGCCGTGTGCAAGCGCTCGCTTCAACGGGAGCTCGGGCTCACCGTGCGCGCGGACGCGCCGCTCTTCGGATGCATCGCGCGGTTCGTCGATCAGAAGGGGATCGACGTCCTGGCGCGGGCGCTCCCCGCGCTCTTGACGCTCGACGTGCAGCTCGCGGTCATCGGCGCGGGCGAGCCGTGGGCCGAGCGGTTCTTCGCGCGGCTGTCGGCCACGACCCCGAACGTGCGCGCGTTCATCGGCTACGACGAAGGGCTCGCGCACCGCATCGAGGCCGGCGCGGATTTTTTCCTGATGCCGTCGCGGTACGAGCCGTGCGGGCTCAACCAGCTCTACAGCCAACGCTACGGGACGCTCCCGATCGTGCGAGCCGTCGGAGGACTCGCCGACTCGGTCGAGCACGGCGTCACGGGGTTCTCGTTCGACGCGCTCACGCCCGAGGCGCTGGTCGACGCTGTCGGCGGCGCGCTCGCGGTGCGGCGCGACCGGACACGCTTCGCCGCCATGCAGCGCACGGCGATGAACAAGCGCATGGGCTGGGCGGAAGCCGCCCCGCAGTACGAAGCGCTGTACCGGCTCGCGCTCCGTGATCGCCCGGAAGGCGGGTGATTTCCGTTTGTTTTCGCTAGGTTGAGACGCGCAACGCGGCACCCAAACAACAACTGAATGTCAGAAACTGGACAGACATTCAGTGCCTGGTGCAGAGTGCGCCCCATGCTCCACCACACGCTGAACCGAATCCTTCACGTCATCCTCGACATGGGAAAGCGCGACGAGCGCCCCGAGCTCACGACGCTCGCCGCGCGCATCGGCGCCAGCTGCACGACCACGCTCGATGCGCTCTCGGCGCTCGATCGCATGGGGCTCGTCGACGCCGATCGCGTGCGCCTCACGATGGCAGGCCTCGTGCTCGCAGCGTCGAGCAGCGCGAAGGCCGACGCCGCGCCGCGCCGAAGCGTGCGAATGCGGCGCCGCGCGGCATGATACGCGCCGCGTGCACGAGGCTCAGGCGCACGCCGACTCAACGCGCGCGGGCCGCGTTCACGAGGATCTCGACGAGGCGATCGCGGTCGGCGGCGCTGAGCGCGGCATGCAACGTCACCCGCAAGCGCGCTGTGCCTTCCGGCACCGTGGGCGGGCGAATCGCCGAGACGTAGAGCCCGCGATCGAGCAAGCGGCGGCTGAGCGAGAGCGCCGCGCTCGCGCTGCCGACGAGCCACGGCACGATCGGTCCGTGCGAGCCCTCTACGATGACGGCGCCTGCGTCAGCGAGTGCATCTCGAACGCCACGGGAGAGCGCGTGCAACCTGGCTCGCTCACTGTCGGCAGCCGCGACGCGCGACAGTCGACGGAGCGTCGCGGCGCTCATGGCGGGGCTTGGACCGGTAGAAAACACGAAGCTGCGCGCCCGGTTCCAGAGCCACTCGCGCAGCACGGCCGGGCCCGCGACAAAGGCGCCCTGCATGCCTACGGCCTTGCCGAGGGTGCCGACGAGCAGATCCGGCACGACGCCTTGTTCGCGGCAGAGCCCGCCGCCGCTCGGCCCGAAGATCCCGAGCGCGTGGGCCTCGTCGACGATGAGCGCCGCGTCGCGCTCGTCGCAGAGCGCGCGCAGCTCGCGGAGATCGGGGCTGTCGCCGTCCATGCTGAAATACGTCTCGGTGACGACGAATCGCCGACGCGCCGCCCGACTCTCGGGAAGCGCGAGCGCGGTAGCCATGGCTCGGTGGTCGCGGTGCGGCGTGACGTGAACCTTGGCGCGGCTCAAGCGGCACCCGTCGATGATCGAGGCGTGGTTGAGGGCGTCCGAGATCACGACGTCATCGCGCGTCGCGAGCGCGGAGATAGCGCCCACGTTCGCAGCGTAGCCAGACGCGAAGAGCAGCGAGGCCTCGAGCCCGACCCACTGCGCGAGGCCCTCCTCGAGCTCGCGGTGAGCGCGATGATCGCCGCAAATGAGGCGCGAGGCGCCGGCGCCCGAGCCCTCATCGGACGTGGCATCGAGCGGCTCGCGCGCGAGCCCGAGGTAGTCGTTCGAGCACGCGACGATGGTCCGAGGAGGCAGCGCAGGCTGCGCGGTGCGCAACAGATCGGACCCGGACAGCCGCGCGAGCTCGCCCTTCAGGTAGTCGAGCGCAGTCATTCGCCGTCGGGCTGATCCTCGCGCGCTCCGCTCTGCCGGGCACGATGGGCGCGCGCCGCGTCGAGCTGCGTCAAAGGTTGAGCGGTGCGCCGGACGGCCGCTTCCCCTCGGCTCGCGGCTTCGCGGAGACGCTCGAGCTCGGCTCCCGGAGGCGCCGCGCGAGGTGAGCGTTCCTTCGACGCCACGGCGAGCGGAGCGGCCGCTACGCCCTCGGCACCCGCACGCTCCGTCATCCCAGGAGAGTCCGCCGCGAAGTTCTCGCTTGCAGAGAGCGCCTCGTCGACGCGACGAAGGAGCCGCCCCAGGAGCGCATGCGACTCGGTCGCGAGCGACTCGGCGCGGGCGCGCGCCTCGGCGACGTCATGGGCAAGCGCGATCGCTGCGAGCACGATGGCTTGCTTCGTCACCGCGCGGCCGGGCGGAAGGACAGCGCCGAGCTTCTCTTCGACCATCTGTGTCAGGCGCGATAGCTCGGCCTCGTCGGCAGTCGTGACGACGCGGCAGCTCGTCCCTGCGACGTGGATCTCGACCGCGCGCCCGCTCATCTGGCCGGAAGCTAGCACGATCGCGCGACACGCTGCGGACGGACGGAGGCTCCATAACGGCGAGGAGATCGCGGTCGTTTCGATGGGCGCAGTCGACTAGACTCACCGCCCGACTCGAATATGCGTGCGAGCGCGACCATGCTTGCCTTTCTCGGCGCGGCGATGCCGGTCGCGTGGGCAGCGCGCGCCGCCGCGGATCCGCAGGCGAGCGCGACGTTCGACGTCGGAGTGGCGGCGACCGGCTCGCGCGGCGACGTGAGCGACCGCGGCGAGCTCTTTCTCGGCCTGCGCGGCGACGTGATCTTGGGGCGCCAAGGCCCGCGCGATTTCGGCGCCGGCCCATTTCTCGCGGTGGGCTCGTTCGCCGTCGACTCGAGCGAGCTCGGCGGCGGCGCCGCGGCCCTCTTGCCCGTGCACGAGACGTTTCCGCTCGTCGCCTCGGTCGGTGCCGCCGTGCGGGCGGACGGCGAGCTCGGCGTCGAGCCAGCGGTCCTGGCCAAGGTGTTCTGGGGAACGCGCAGCTACAATTTCCACGGCGCGTACGGCATGTCCGCGGGCGTGAGCTGCGGCTTTCACCAGACGCTCGGCGCTTCGAAGACGTCGGCGCTGCTCGTCGCCGCCGAGCTCGATCTGGCGGTGATGGCCCTGCCGATCGTGGCCCTCGTGAACCTCGTCCGCGGGCCGACGGCGGAGGCCGCGGCTCCGTGAGCGACGCTTACAAGCAGTGGCCAGACACGCCAGAGAAATTGTCGACGAAGCGGCAATCGTGCGGCTGGTCCTGACCGACGCGACAAGGCGCCCGGACCGGATCGTCCTTGTTCTCCGGCGGATACGTGCCGATGCACGTCGAGACGCCGTTTTCGCCGCACACGAACACAGGCCAGTCGTAGGTGCCCGTCTCGACTGCGATGCCGCCGAGCGTCTCGCCGAAGAGCTGCACGCGCGCGACCACGGTGCTGCCGCCCGCGCTCGTGTCGACGAGAAACGGCGAGGTATCGTCGCCCGGGATCGAGCGGGCGCTCAGGGTCGCGGCATCGATGACGGGGCTCACGGCCACGATACCGAAGCCGGGAGTCGTGCCCTGCGACTCGTCGATGTGACCGCTCGTCGGCACGCTAAACGACGCGAGCTCGGCGCCGTCGTTGCGAAACACCGTGATCTCCGCTTCAAACATCGCGACGCGCGACGTCTCCGGACGAAGCGTGTCGGCGTCGCCCCGCGGCACGAGCTGATTGCCTACGAGGAAGGTCTGCGAATATTCGGTCGCGAGCGACTTGTCGAGCTTGCCGTCGATCAGAAACGAAGCGGACGGGTCGTTCGAGTACGAGCAGCCGTCTTCGGGGTCCGGGACAGGGACGTGCCGAATGAACATCGAGACGTTGTTGTCCGTGCAGCCGGTCGTGACGGCGAGGGAGGCGATTGCGGCGGCGGCGAGCCACGTCCTCTTGGGGGTGTTCATGTTCGTCGTAAGTGTATCGACGCGCCAACGACACGGCAAAGAACCTCGCCGCGGCGCGCTATCCGGAGACCCAGAGCCGGCAGACGCGCTCCGCGACGTCCGCCACGGACACGCCGGCCGTCGGCACATGTGCGTGCCCCTCGGCATAAACAGTCGCCCGCTCGACGAGGAGGCGCGCGATCCGAGCTGCGGAGGCGTCCGCCGCGAGGAGGGGGCGCTCGCCGCCCTGCACCCGCTCAGCGAGGGTTGCGGCGTCGGCCTCGAGCACGACGACGAAGCTCTCCCGAAGCGCGCGCGCTCGCAGCTCGGGATCGAGCAGAGTGCCGCCTCCGAGTGCGACGACGCGCCGCGTGGCGCCGACGCGCATGCCGCCACTCGAAGCGGCTGCCTTTCGCCTTTCGGACGGCGCCGCGTCGAGCACGCGTTCGAGCGAGGCGCGCTCGAGGGCGCGGAAGCGAGCTTCGCCGAAGCCCTGAACTATGGCGGAAATGGACATGTTTGTCTCGGCCACGATCACGGCATCGAGATCCGTGAACTCGGCCTGAGCGAGCCTTCCGACGCAAGCGCCGACGGTGCTCTTGCCCGTTCCCATCGCGCCCCACAAGATGAGGAGCGAACGCGCGGACGGCGGAAGCGGCGCCGCTCGATGCGTCACGGCAGCCGCTCCGTTGCAGCGAACCGCGCGATCCACGGAGGCGCGGCGACCTCGGGAGCGAACGCACACTCCCTCGCGGCGACCTCGATCGCGCGCGACGCTCGAGGCGAGACCCGCAGCAGCCACGAACGGCCGAGCGACGCCGGGAGAAAGGCCCTCGCGCCGCCGCGACGCTCGACGTCGGCGACGTAGCCGAGCAGGCAGGGGCGGTCGGGGGAGCCGTGCAGGATGGCCTCGCTCGTCATCAGCCCCTCGACGAAGTCGTCAATGATGACCGGATGCCGCGTGCCGACGAGGACTGGCGCGACCACGCGCGGCGTCGTGCGCACCTCGTCGTCGCTGCACGGTCGCGGCGTCTCGAGCGCGCGCTGGGTCGGCACCGCGATCGCCGCGCCGACACCGCTCGCTGCGCTCCACGGCACGAAGTAGCTCGCGGCCCGCTGGAGATCGCGCTGCACGAGGCTCACGGTGACCCCGGCTTCGGCGCCCCGATAGGACCAATGCGTCACGGTGACGCGCCGCGGTCCCGAGGCGGGTGCGAGCCCAACGTCGATGCGCTCGTCGCCGTCGAGCCGCGCGACGCTCGCGGCCCGAATCACGTGTTCGTCGAGAACTAGACCGACGCCGAGCACGGCCGTCGTGCGCGCGAAGGTGTCGAGCGTGACGCGGGTCGAGGGCGGCCAGGAAGGAGCGGCGAGCGGGGAGTGCGCCCGTTCTGCCCCCGGCGCGGACGGCACGAAGAAGATCTCCGCGCGACGCGTGCTCGGCCGCACGACGATTCCATCAGGCACGACGGCCGCGGATCCGGAGAGCAGGTGGCTCCGCTCGCCGACCGTGACGTCCCCGTCCTCGAGCGAGGCCTGACCGCGAAGCTTCTCGGCCACGCTGCGCCCGGTGAAGAGGTCGATCGCCGCGACCTCGAGCTCGCCGCGGTGCGCTCCCGCGAGCACGGCGCTCAGCGCGACGAACCCCTCCGCCTGCGCTTCGGTGCGGATGGCGACGTCGCCGCGGGAGCGCGAGCGAGGCAAGAGCGTGTGGCGCCGGAGTTGGTCGGGCCCACCCGTGTCGCGCGCCGCGTCGATGACAACGACCTCGCCCGTGCTCGGATCCTCGATCGAAGCCGCCCAGACGCTCGCCCCGCGAAACGCCTCGTCTGCGGCCGGAATGCGACCGTCGTTGAGATCACCGAGCGATCGCCATCCGGGGGCGTCGAGCTTGCAGCGAATGGGAACGCGCACTGCGATGTTCGCAACCGGCGCGACGCGAGGCACCGATTCGTTCGTGCGAGGCTGGCCGGCGGCTGGCACGTCCCAGCCGATGCGCGTCGCGAGGTTCGACACGACGCACGCGCCGGACACGCACGCGACCTCGAGCGACTCGGGGCGGCCGGCACCGATCGGGAACGGCGCAACGATAGGCTGAAACGAGCGGCCGCCGTCGATGGATTGCCACATGGACGCGCCCCTCGCGGAGAGCTCGCCGTGGATGACGAACAGGCGATCGCCGGCGCCTCCCAAGCCGATGAGCGGCGTGCGCCTCGGCCACTCGGCGACCGACGCGATGGTGCCGTCCCGCTTCGCGAAGGCGTAGCGCGGGCTCGAAGACGCGACGACGAGCCCCAGCTCGCCATCGTTGCCCGGCAGGATCCGTCGCTCGCCGCTCGCCGCTCGCTCACCGAACGCGCGCACGAAGACGGCGTCGCGATCGCTCTCCGGGCGCAGCGCGATCGCCGAGAACGAGCGCCCCCCGTCCACCGACACGAACGGCGCGAGCGCTCCGCCCTTGTCGCGTTCGCCGACGAAATACGCGCGCCGGCCGTCGCTCGACCAAGCGACGCCGCTCGGCGCACCGACGAGCTCCGGGGCGCGCGCGAGCGTGAGCGACCCGCCGTCGCCGAGCCGTGCGATCGCGACGCGTGTGCCGGGTGCGTCGCGCGGCGCGACTCCGAAGAGCACGATGGCTCCGTCGCCCGCGACGCCGAGCTCGATGCCATCGGCGCGCGACGCCACGAGCGGCGGACCGTATTTTTCAAGCAGCGCGCCTTCCACCGAACGGAACACGAGCACGTCGCGCGGCTCGCCCTCGGTGAGACACGCGACCGCGTGGACCTCGCCATGCACGGCGACTCTCGCGTCGGCGCAGGCCGGATCGAGCGCGATGAGCCGTTCGTCGAGTACGCCGTCGAGCCTCCCCTCGGCGAGCGACCAAGCCCGCCGCGCCTCCGCTCCCTCGCAGCCGTGGCACGCCACGCTCTTCGCGCGCACCTCGAAGTACCGCGCGCCGTCGATTGCAGCGCGCCCCTCGACGAGCGCCTCGGCGCTGGGTCCGGCACGCGGCGTGATCGCCGTGGCCTCGCCTGCCGGCACGCTGCTCGTCGGTCCGCCGGATCCGGGGCCCAACGCGCGCCCGTCCGCTGCGAGGCGAAGGTCGCTCACCATGCCGGACACGTCGATGCCGCCGTCGTCCGTCTCGACGAGCGCGTGTGCACCGAACCTTGCTACCGCGAGGGGCACGAAGGTAGCGCCACCGTCGCTCGACGTCGCGAGCTGCTCGGGAAACGTGAGCCCGAGGAGCGTCCCCTTCGCTGTCGCCGCGAGCTCGTGAATCGCCCCGCCGTGCTCTACGGCGTGCCACATGGCGCCGTCGAAGCGATAGACCTTGCCCAACGGATCGAGCGCGGCGAGCACACCCCGGCGCCCGGCAAAATCGTAGATCGGCCCCGGCCCCTGCGACACGAATGCGAGCGGGCCCATCGGGGCCGTGGCCTCGTAGACGGCCCCGCTCTCTGCGGCGAACAGCCACCGGTCCTCGCTCCAGCGCACGGCGTGGCGTAGGGCCTCGGGCGCGCAGGAGTGTGCAGCGTCCGCGTGGCGATCGCGACCCGTGGCATCGGCGGGTAGCGCGAGCCAGCGCTCGCCGAGCTCACCGACGAAGAGCCAGCTCCCGTCGTCGAGGAGCACGCGATCGTGGATGTCCCAGGCCGGCGGGTGGTAGCGCCAGCCACGAGCGAGCGGCGGCTCGACGACGCGCGGCGCGGGCTCGGCCGGCGGCGGCTCCCGCGGCGCGAGCGGCGGAGGCGTGCACGCCATGAGTAGCGCCGTGGCGACGGCGGGGACGAAGAGAGCGCGCGCCGAGCGGGCCATGGACGTCGACGTCACCGGCGCCTGAAATCCAGCGCCACGTGCCAGAAGAGCCAGCTTGCCCCGAGCAACATGAGCGCGATACCGACGACGCGCAGCTCGCCCTCGCGCACGACGAGCGAGGCGCCCGTGAGCCACGAGCTCGCGATGACGAGCCCCGCGAGCACACGGCGGCCCAGGCGATCGACGACGTCGCGCTGCTCGACGTCCTGCGTGCGCACGGTGAGGCGGCCGAGGCGCAGATCCTCCAGCACTTCGCGCATCTGCTGCGGGAGATCGTACGCCGCGGCGCTGAGTCGCTCTGCCCCGCGCCACAGATCGGTCGCGATGCGCTCGGGCGAGTAGCGACGGCGCAAGAGCTCGACGAAATAGGGGCGCGCCTCTTCGAACACGTCGAGGTTTGGGTCGATCTCCTTGCCGATCCCCTCGATGGTCATGATCGCCTTGCCGACGAGGAGAAAGTCCGCGGGGATCTCGAGTCCGTACTTCGTCGCGCCCTTGACGAGGTCCTGCAGCATCAGCGCCAGGTCGATCTCGCCGAGCGGCTTGCCAAGGTATCTGTCGGCCAGCATGCTGACCTCGGCGCGGAACGCGCGCATCTCGACCTTCCTCGTGGGCGTCCCGATGGAGTAGAGCGCGTCGGCGAGCGCCTCGTGGTCGTTGCGAATCGCCGCGATCATCATGTCGACGGTCTTGTTGCGCATCTCGGGCGAGAGTCGCCCCACCATCCCGAGGTCGACGAAGCCGAGGCGCGGCACCGCGGGCGTGCCGAGCAACAGGATGTTTCCGGGGTGAGGATCGGCGTGGAAGAATCCGTCCTCGAAGATCATCTTGATGACGATCCCGGTGGCCGCCTTGGCGATCGCCGGACCCGAGAAGCCGCGGCGCTCGATCGCCTCGTAGATCTTCGCCCCGTCGAAGAAGCTCATCGTGAGGACGCGCTTGCTCGACGCCTCTTTGAATACGGTCGGGAAGAGCGCGTGCGGATGGCCCGCAAAATTGTCGGCGAAGCGCTTGCCGTTGTCGGCCTCGAGCGTGAAATCGAGCTCGGCCGTGATCGCGGTGTCGAACTGCGCGACGAGCGCGGTCGGGCGATAGATGTGACTCTCCGGGATCGTGCGCTCGACGAAGCGCGCGAGGACGTGCAAGAGCTCGACATCGCGCTGCACCGTGTCGGAGATCCGCGGACGCTGCACCTTCACGACGACGTCCACCGGGGCGCCGTCGCGCTTGAGCGTTGCCCGGTGCACCTGGGCGATCGAGGCGGCAGCGAGCGGCCGCTCGTCGAAGCTCTCGTAGATCTCCTCGAGCGGTGCGCCGAGCGAGCCCTCGACCGCCGAGCGCACCTCGTCGAACGAGAGCGGCGAGACCTCGTCTTGCAGCTTCTTGAGCTCGACGATCCACTCGGCCGGCAGCACGTCGGGCCGCGTCGACGCGATCTGTCCGAGCTTCACGAACGACGGACCGAGATCCATCGCCACGAGTCGCACACGCTCGGCGAGCGAGATGCGACGGCGCTCGTCCTCGCCGCGCGTCGCCTCGACCTCCGGGACGCTCGCGGCGTCATCGAGCGGCCCAGCGTCACCCTTCTTTGCGGCGCGCGTGCCGAAGCCGAGGCGCTGCGCGAGGTCGGCGAAGCCGTGCCGCACCAGCACGACATAGATCTCGCGAAGCCGGCCAATATCGCGAACTGCCGAGATCACCGAGGCCATGGACGCGCGGGACGATACCGCGCTTTGCCGCGGCGGGGCTACCTGCTCGCCGTTGCCCGCGACCTCACCTCACGCGCACGATCGCGCCTGCGTCGTAACGACTCGGCAGCGCGGCCGTCCAGCCCGCCGCCACGTGCGGCCCCGTGAACTCGAACAGGCGCGCCGCGTCGTGCGGAGAGAGGTTGACGCAACCGTGGCTTCTTCGATGACCGAAGCGGCGGTGCCAAAACGCGGCGTGCAAGCCGACTCCCTTCGCAAAGAACTGCACGTACGGGACATCCTCGATGCGGTAGTAGCTCGCGGCGGCCTCGTTCTCGAGGTTGTCCATCGTGGTGCTCACGAGCTTCACCCAGATGCGATGCACACCCTTGGGAGTCTCGTGCGGGTGTCCGGGCCGGTCGCCCTTGCCCGTCGACACGAGCGTTGCAAACACCGGGAGCGTCCCCTCGTAGGCGACGAGGGTCTGGGTCGCGAGCTCGACGTCCAGCCACCGCGCGCCGCTCGCGATCTCCGGCACCGCCGGCGGCGCGGCGATCGTTGGGCGCCGCACGTCCCGTTCGCGGATCCACCGCGTCTCGTCGATGCGCAAAAATGCGCCAAGAAAGCCGCTCTTGCGTTCGAGCACGTCGACGCGAGACAAGTGCTTGAGGGAGGTTCCCGTCGGCGCGAACGAAGCGCCAACGGCGCGGTAGAGGGCGGGGCTCGCCTCGCTCACCCACGCGAACGGGACGAGCCCGTCTGGCGTCGGTCCAACCTCCGTGCCGCGAAAATCGCTTGGGTGCGCCTCGCCGAAATCGCGCATCGGCACCCAGAGCCCTCGTCGCGTGAGCCCGACACGCAAGCCGCCCACGATCCGCTCGTGATCGATGGCGACCGCGAACCCGGGCTCGAGCGTCATCGCCGGCTCGCCGTAGTCGACGTCGGCAGCCTCTCGGTAGGCGACCGACCCGCCCGTGCCCGCGAAGTAGTAGCGGACTGGCAAGCCGTCGAGGCGCGGCGCGACGGCGCGCTGTGCGGCGGCTAGCGGCTCGGCCGCAAGAAACTCGGCCTGGTCTTCGCAGAGCCACGCCTCGAGACCCACGTGGAGCCACGCGCCCCGACAGCCGGCGCCGGCCTTCGCGCCGAAGATGGGCAGCCGCGCGGCGACCCCTGCCGTACCACGGCGGGCACCTGAGGCATCCGGAGACGCCAGGATGGATTGCTCTCCACTCTTGACGCGTAGGCTCCTCGCCCACGGCGCGAGCGGCGCGTCGGACCACGGCGGAAGCATGCCATTCGGCGTCGCGTCCTGGGCAATGGCGCGCCGTCCCGCTGTCGCCGCGATCACCGCCCACGCGGCGAGGAGGGCAAGGGTGCCGCGTGCCGCACTTCTGCCGAGCGCTAGTGCCGCGATGCCAACGATTCGCGACACGAGCGCCCCAATACCAATCACTCCGTTACGAAGCGCAGCTCGTGATCGCAGATGAAGAACACGTCACCGTGGACGATCGGCTTTCGCTGCAATCGCTGCCCGTTGAACTCAATGCCATTCGTCGAGCCCATGTCGACCATGAAGTACTGGCCATTGAGGCACTCGACCATGGCGTGCTGACGCGAGACGTTCGCGTCCTTGATGGTCATATCGCTGGACTGTTTTCCGCGGCCGATGATGAAGCGGTCCTTCTTCACCTCGTATCGCGCGCCGCGATAATAGAGCACGAGTGTCTTGCCCGCGTCGGCCCGCGCAGGCGCAAGCCCTGGCGGAGGCGGCGGCGGCGCGGGTGCCATTCCCGGAGGCGGCGGAGGTGCCATTCCGGGAGGCGGCGGTGGTGCCATTCCGGGAGGCGGCGCGTACGGCATGCCCGGAGGTGCCATTCCGGGAGGCGGCGCGTACGGCATGCCCGGAGGTGCCATTCCGGGAGGCGACGGAGGTGCCATTCCGGGCGGCGGCGGTGGTGCCATTCCGGGAGGTGCCATTCCGGGAGGCGCGGGCGGTCCCGGCGGACGGAAGCCGACCGGCGGCGGCGCGCCCTGAATCGTTCCCATCGCACCCGGACGCGCCATCGGCGCCATGCCGGGGCCCATGCCGGGCGCTCCCGGAGGACCCATGGGTCGCGCGCCGGTCGCCATTCCGGGCATCATCGGCCCGGGCGGCCCCGGCGGGCGGTAGGCTCCGGGAGGGCCCATTCCAGGGCCCATTCCAGGGCCCATTCCAGGGCCCATTCCGGGTCCCATTCCGGGCGCCATGCCGGGCGGAGGCGGCGGCGGTGCCATCCCCATTCCAGGTCCCATTCCAGGTCCCATGCCGGGCGGAGGCGGCGCCGGTGCCATCCCCATTCCAGGCCCCATTCCAGGCCCCAGTCCAGGCCCCATTGCGGGCCCCATTCCAGGCCCCATTCCAGGCCCCATTCCAGGCCCCATTCCAGGCCCCATTCCAGGCCCCATTC
>SXGS01377933.1_pt1 | contig 33779 bp, 1 predicted proteins | sample 3174681 | NCBI WGS metagenome assembly SXGS01 (sample SAMN11356861, study PRJNA531348) | freshwater metagenome | isolation source: freshwater sample F1-80 | place: China: Fuxian Lake, Yuxi | collected 2017-12-25
ACAATAATGGCGTTTAGGTAACCAGTGCGAATTCAAAAATCACGTCCAGCGCCGGCGCGGTGCTGGTCAAGGGGCAAGGTGGTGGTACAGGGGTTAACAGTAGTAACAACTACGGTGTGTTTGTCAACTCCGGCGCAATTACGAGTGCTGGAACCGGGGCCGGAGCTACCGTAACCGTCGAGGGCACCGGCAGCAACACTGGTACGAGCTTTAATTATGGTGTATTTGTCTCTAACACAGGGGCGCTCATTAACTCCAGTGGCGGTGCGGTGCTAGTCAAAGGTAATGGTGGCGGCAGTGGCGGGAGCAATTACGGTGTATATGTCTTTGTCGGCGGCGAAATATCAAATTCCGGTACCGGGGCGGGAGCTACCGTGACCGTCGAGGGGACCGGCGCCAACACAGGTGCAAGCGATAATGTGGGCGTCTATGTATTAACGTCTGGCGCGCAAATCACTTCCAGCGGCGGCGCGATCAGCGTCACTGGCATTGGCACCAGCAACAGCGAGGCGGTCCGCCTAGAGAATACCGGAAAGATCGTCTCTGGCAGCAACGCGGCGATTACCGTCACCGCCGATAGCGTTAACATCTTAGCCGGCAGCGGCGGGATCAACTCCGGCAGCGGCACGACGACGCTACGCACACGAACCGCCGGCACGTTGATCAATCTCGGTGGCGCAGACGTACTGACCGGCAGCCCACTCACGCTGGGCCTGACCGACGGGGAACTCGACGTCATCACCGCCGGCACGCTGAGGATTGGCAACGCCAACAGCGGCAACATCACGGTTAAGAGTGCCATCTCCGCACCGGCTGGCTGGAGCACCCTCTCATTGCAAACGGGCGCGGCGATTATCGATGACAACGGGACCGGTAATGATTTGACGGTCACGAATCTCGCGCTGCGGGCCGTCTCCGGCATCGGCAGTTCGCCCCCGACACTTGATACTGCGGTGAGCAATCTGGCCGCGTCGAATACGTCGTCGGCCAATCTCGATATTAAGAACACTGGTGGACTGACGATTCCCAGCACGGCCATCGACGGGCTGACCGGCGTGACCAACGGGGACGCCAACAGTTCGATCAGTCTGGTCGCGGCCAGTCCATTAACGATTAGCGCACCGGTAAGCTCCGCGGGCGGCCTAATTCTCAGCGCGGAAGGGAACGATCAACTGCTCACGATTGCGGCGAGCGTTTCCGGCGGCGCGGACAGTGTGTTCATCGCCGATAAGATGGTGATCAGTTCGACTGTGAACGTCGGCACGAAAACCCTCACGCTCATCCCCGAAAACACCGCCGATGCCGGCGACGCCATCAATCTTGGCTCGACAGTCGACACAACGACTAACACACTAGAACTCTCCGATGCCGAACTCGACTTCGTCACCGCTGGCAAACTTGTTATCGGTGACGCCACCAGTAGCGGAGCGATCACTGTCAGCGCTAACATCAACATGACAACGACACCGATCGTTCCGATTCTGCGCTTAAATACTAATTCCACAGTTACCGCCACAGCCGCCGGCGTCAAGGTCGGTTCGCTGGCGGTTAGTGCCAACGGAGCCGTTAATGTCACCAGCGGAAATAGCGACGTCACCAACTTGGCGATTTTTACTGCGACCGGCAACGTTCAGTACACCGACGCAACGGCGGCGGCTGTGGGTGCCGTCGATGGCATTAATGGCATCGATACCAACAGCGGCAGTGTTACGCTCAATACTTCTGGCACTTTGACAACCGGCGATATCGAGGCCACCTCGACGGTATTACTCAACACCGCCGCGGGAAACGCTGTCAATGTCACCAGCGGCGCCAAAGTCAGCGGACCTGGCGGCGTGACCATCAAGGCCAAATTCGTAGAACTGACCGGTAAGATCAACGCCGGGACAAACATCGCGCTGATCCATGGGGTTGATGGCGGAGACGCGATCAACCTTGGGACCGCCACTGGCGCGCTCGACCTCACCAACGCCGAGTTGAACAACATCACTGCTGGCACCATCTCGATTGGCGAATTGGGGTCCGGCTTGATCAAAATCAGTTCCGCCATTTCGATGACGGTGCCAACTCATCTGTCGATATTGAACGGCGGCGGCAACAGCATCGATTTTAACGGCGGCTCTCTCAATTCCGGGACTGGGAAAAACGTCACGTTAACTTCCGGCGCAACTGGGCAAATCATTACCACAACCGTTGGTCCGCATGTCACGGCGGCAACATTGAACGCGACGCCTGGGGCAGGGACGGATTCCCTCGGGACGGCGGCGATCCCGTTCCAATTCACCGCCACCAGCCTGGATGTAAATTCCGGTACCAATGGCACCGGCAACCATTATTTGCTCTCCACCGGTTCTGTTTCCGTACTGGGATTTCATTCGCAGTCCAACACCACCAATCTCGTCGGCGGAACTTTCAACCTCTCTGCCAGCGACGTCATCTTCGATTCCTCAAAGATTTCTATTAGCGGCGGTGCGACGTTGGCCGCAAGCTCGTTTAGCGACACGCTGGGTGCGTTGACCGTAACCACCGGTACCGTTACCACAACCACGGGCAAGCTGACTACAGGAAACGTGTCACTTAATTCAAATTCGATATTCGGAGTCAGCCTGAACGGTACCGCTGCCGGTAACAGCCACGGTCAGATCAACGTAGGTGGAACGGAAACGGTAGCCATCGGTAGTGCGGAATTGAGCGTTACGTTGGGCTACACGCCTAATAACGGCGACTCGTTCGTAATCGTCAACAACGACGGCACCGATCAGGTCACGGGCATGTTCAAAGTCGCCGGAGCTACGATCGCTGACGGCGGCTCGTTCAAGATAGGTGCTAACAAGTTCGTCATCGACTACACATCTGGCAGCGACAGCAACGACGTCACGCTGACCGTTCAGAACTTCACGACCGAACTGACGATCGTCAGCAACAATCTCACGATCACCGATATCGCCGCTGGCGGCCAGGCCGACAGCCTTTCGATTAAGAGCGACACAACCAACAGTAAGTTCATCATCCACGATCCCAACCGCATCCTGGGCGCCACGGGCATTCCCAGCGCAGTCGTGAGCGGCGACCAGCACACGGTCGACGTGCCGTTCGCCGCCTTCACCGGAAACATCGTTTTCAATACGCAGGCCGGTAACGATTCGTTGACCGTTGATTTCTCATCGGGCAATTTTGCAAAGACGGTTACCTACAACGGCGGCGACCCGTTGACCGCACCAGGAGACAGCTTGACGCTGACCGGCGGTGGACCGTTTACCTCCGTCGCACATACACTCACGAGCGCTTCGTCTGGCAGTATAGCGATCACCGGCAACAGCGCGATCAGCTACTCTGGCCTGGAACCGATCACCGACAACCTGGCGGCTGTCAACCGCGTCTTCACGTTTGACGGCGGCGCTGAGACGATCACGGTCACCGACGGCACGGCCGGGGACAGCAAGACGATGATCGATTCTGACAAGAGCGAATCGGTCTACTTCGCCAATCCGACCGGCAGCCTGACCATTAACGCTGGATCCGGTAATGACACCGTGACGATTACGTCGGTCGACGCAGCGTACAATGTCGATCTGACGATCAACGGTGATGCCGACAGCGACTCCGTGAATCTCAACGCGGATATTACGTTTGCCTCCGGCGAGAGTCTGAACGTGAGCGCCGAGTCGGTGACGACAGGCGCAAACGCCGATCTGACGACTTCGGCGGCTGGGCCTATTACGATCGCGGCCGATGAAGTTGCGCTCGATGCGTCGAGTACGCTCGTTTCGGCGGCAACGGTGACCGTGAAACAACAGACGGCCAATCGCCCGATCGATGTGGGTACAGAAACCGCGAATCAGCTCAGCTTGACTAATGCCGAGCTCAATCGAATCACTGCGGGGACGTTGCAAATCGGCGACAGTAACTCTGGTGCGATCAATGTCAGCGCGGCGATTTCTATTGACGATAGTACGAACCTGACCAGCGGCAATGCGATCAGCTTTAATAACACCTTTGCGATTGGCGGGACAACGAAGAATCTATCCGTTGATGGTTCCGCGACAACTATCAATACGACGGCCATCAACACTTCGGGCACGCAGAATTATGCCGATCCTGTAACACTGGGACAAAACACGACGCTGACCGGATCGACCGTACAATTTCAATCAACGATTAATGAGTCTTGGTCATTGACGATTACTGGTAACGCTGTGTTCCATGGCGCGATCGGTGGAAATACTCGGCTAACGACGTTGTCGGTCAGTGGTACGACCGCGCTCAACAGCAGTGCGTCACCTTCGATTACGACGGACAGCCATCAGACGTTCACGGGGGCTGTGACGCTCAACGCGAACACGAGGCTGACCAGCAATACCAGTGGAGACATTACGTTCGGCTCAACGGTCGACGGCACGAAGGATTTGGTTCTCGTTACCAACGGTGAGAACCGATTTCAAGGAATCGTCGGAGGTACGAACCGTTTGAACAGTCTCGAAACATTTTCCGGTGGGGCGACGCGGGTTGCGACGACTGAATTTCATGTCGTTAACGCCATCAAATTGTTCGATGGAGTCATTGTTGCGGCCGATACAACTATCGATAATACCGCCTCGGAGATCATTGAATTTGCTAACGAAGTCAATAGCGATTCGGGCCAAAATCGGGATCTCACCGTAAACTCGGCTGGCGGAGTTCGATTTGGGGCAGCCGTTGGTTCGTCCAGCAAGCTCGACGCGGTTACGATTGGGAATGCTGATACACTCCAAATTATGTCGGCGGCCGATTTCAAATTGGAAGGAGCGTTTATCCAAAACGGAGCTGGATCTGTAACAACCTCTGGCGATATTACGACCACGGGTGACAACATATCCTTCTTGCGCGCCGTGACGCTTTCTGGCGATCTTGCGCTGAGTACCGGTGCGGGTGTCGCAGGCGATATCTTATTTCAGAGCACGCTCAACGACGATGGATCAGTCAGCGAGCAAGACCTAACGCTGACCGCGGGGACCGGAAATATTACCTTCACGGGGATCGTCGGTGGAAGCCAAGATCCGAACTCAGTCACGGTTCTTAGTGCGAACGTTGTCACCGCAACCGCTGACTTGGGAGTCGCTACAACTCTCGCGATTACGTCCACGACAATCAATTTCAATGGCGGAGTGAGCGGTACGGCGAACGTGACACTCTCACCGTCGGGCACAGCCACGTTTGCGACTGGGACATCGTCCAACGTTTCCGGTAATATCAACTTGACATCGGGAACGGCTGATGTTGCAGGCACGGCCAGCTTGAGTAACGCCAACGGCACGTTCACCGTCCAGAGCGGTGCGACCTTAAAGGGAACCGGCACAATTTCCAAGCCAGTGAGCATTGCGTCCGGAGGATTTCTGTCCCCCGGTGGCAATCCCGGCATTTTGAGTTCGGGAACATATACGCTTTTCCTGGGAGCGACGCAAACTGTTGAAATCGATGGCAATGCTGGCGCCGGTCTGACCAACGGTCACGATCGGTTGGATGTGACTGGGACTGTCACGTTTGGTGGCAATCTGTCGCTCGATCTGGCGGATCTTACGTCCGGCGAAGTTAGTGACGGTCAGTCGTTCATAATCATCAATAACGACGGCAGCGGGGACCCGGTGGTCAACCTCTTTAATGGACTGGTAGATGGTGCGAAAGTCTCGACCGATTTCGGTGGATCAGGCAAGACCGCGCGCATCACGTACTTTGGCGGCGATGGCAACGATGTAGCCATTGTCGTCGACCAGGTAACGAACACGGTCACCGTCGCCGATGACGGAAATGCCAACAATTTCGAAACGCGAGTCGTCAGCGGTACGCTGCAACTATTGCGAGACGGCGTGGTTGTCTTCGCGCGGCCGCTTGCAGGCGCCACAAATTTGACGGTAAACGGAGTCGCGGGACAAAAGAATACGTTTAACGTCGATTTGAACGCCTATCCAGCCTTGGCAAATCTGACCAAGATCATCTTCAACGGCAACGGCGATGCATCCGATTCCGTGGTGGCAAAAGGTAAAGTAGGTGGAAGCGATATTGAACTTACATACAATGCGACTGACGCCGACAAGGGTACGATCAAGTTTGATAACGACTTGGAAGTCGAGTTCGATGGCATCGGTAATAACACGATCTCGTTTAGCGGTGTCGATGATCTGATCATCAATTTCGGTGACGGTGCCGCAGACATCGTGTTCAACGATCATGCAACCGTGAATACGTCGCAAGTCAGTGGAACAGGCTTCGCGACTACAACCTTTACCGATCCAGCCACTTCGCTAACGGTCAATTTGGGCACAAATGGTGATTCCGTCACGTTCACAGCTCTGAGCGAGACTTTTAATCCGACGAACGGCCTTACCGTCAATGGTGGCGCTGGTGCGGACGCGATTACGTTAACCTCCATTGGCAATGACTTTCGGGGCTCGTTGACAATCGACGGCAAGGACGGTACCGACTCGGCCAGCCTTAACGGGAGCTTGACCCTCGGCTCGTCAAAACAAGACGGCAATCTGGCCGTGACGGCAGAGACAATCAATCTCGGCGGAAGCACGCTGAAAACCGACGGAGACACAACCGATGCCGGTTCGGTAGCGTTTACCGGTGCGGTCACGCTAGACAACAACCTCGCGATCGATGCGGCTGGCTCGACCAGCGGGAACAACATTTCGTTCAGCAGTACGATACAGGGCAAAACTTCGGCTCGCAATCTGTCGTTGGATTCTGGGACCGGTACGATTTCCGTGACAGGTGCCGTTGGCACGAACATCGGTACTTTGACAATCGTTAACAGCAACGATGCGACGTTCGGCAGTTCGGTCAGTGCTGCGACGGTAACCATCTCCGATACCGCAGCAACCAAGACAGTGCAATTCAGCGGCGATTTGACGGCCACGACGCTGAATGTTGGCGCCGGAACGGGCGCCTATAACGTCAAACTGCACGGTAGCACGAACGCGATTACCAGTGCCGTAACGTTCATTAACACTGGAGCAGTGACGCTGGGCAATGACAGCTCGGACAGTTCGACGTTCGCCGGCGGAGTCACTGCGACTGCACCGTTGGGAGGTGTCAGTTTGGCCGGTTCAGTCGCGACGACTAACCAAGGGCTCAGCCTGGGCATAGTAACCATGACTGCCGACGCGACGCTGGTCAGTGGCAGCGGAGCAATTACCGTTGTCTCGATCACCGACGGTGCCGGCAATTTTTCATTGGATCTGGGTAGCGGCGCTCAAACAGGAACAGCCACATTCAATGGGAACGTGACTATCAATGACTTGGACACGTTTGCCAGTGCGTATGCCGTGCGATTTTTCGGCTCGTCCAACAAGCTCGACACCAGCACCACATTCCTAAACACGGGCGGGGTTACGTTCGGTGATGGAACCGCTGACGCTACGCTGTTTGATGCTGGAGTTGTTTCGACGGCTTCTACAACCACGGTCCAAGGAGCGGTGCGGACCAGCGGTGACGCGCTTCAATTGAGCGCGACCACCTTGAGCGATAATGCTACGCTCGATACTACGAATGCAGGCGCTTCGACAACGGGAGCTGGTGTCACACTTGGCGCAGTGACCGGTGGCAGTAAGGCACTTACCATCACGGCTGGAACGGGCGGAGCGGTGGCGCTGAATGGGGCTGTTACGGGCTTGAGCGGATCGCCGGCGCTGTCGATCATCGGCGGAAGTCTGTCGGCGAATGCCGTTACGACGTCAGGTGCTTTGACCGTCAATGTGCAGAATGTAGCCACGCTCAATGGCGCGATCGACGCGGGCAGCGGAACGGTTACGTTCTTGGTCAATCAAGACGGCTCGGGCTCGGATTCGTTTTCCCAAGCCAGCGGCGGTTCGATCACGACGACGAATGCTTCGACTACTGCAGTGTCGATATCCGTCGGCGGTTCGGGCAGCGCCAATCTCCGCACGATCCAAGCCGACACGACGACCGGACAGATCAGTGTCACGGCGGGCGGTGCGATCACTGACGCCGAAGGTGGAATCGCAGTCGAGATCATGGCCAAGCAAGCTCTGTTGGTCGCTGGCTCCGGTATCGGCGGCAGTAGTTCGGCTGCCACACTCGAAACTGATGTCGATAATCTCGATGCTAACAACAGCACATCTGGTGGCGTGTTCATTACCAACAGCGGAGCATTGACGCTAAATGATTTGAATGCATCTTCGCCTGCGACTATGACGGGTGGCGGTTCGATCACAGCTACCAGTCCGATGACTATTAACACTGCTCAGAGTGTTACTGGCGACTTTTCGTTTATCGCTGGCGATAGCAATGCTGCGGGAGACAAGCTGACGATATCGGCGAATATTACGCACGCAGGCGCAACCAGCGCTTTGACTTTGCAAGCTGGTGACGATATCGAGCAAACGACGGGCACGATCCTTAGCGATAACCGAGTTCAGTTGAGGGCCGACCATGAAGGTGCGGGTACACTCGACGGTGATCGCGGCGGGATCTCGCAAACAGCCGGTGCGATCATAGACGCTAAACAGCTTGACGCAACTGCGCACGAAACAATTTCGCTTCACCTGTCGAATAACACCGTAACGTTTTTAGCTGGCCTAGTCACCGGAGACAATCAAGCATTCCGAATCAAAGAGTCAGACGGACTCACCGTTACGGAATTGATCACATCTGGCTTGAAAGCGACCGGGACGAATGGCTCGATTGAAATTACGTTCGCAGCGACCGGCGTCGGACATCTGGTCAGCGGTACTTCGGATTCAATTGCCGATTTGGTAGCTAGCGACATCAGTTTGTTTGCAGGTACCAATGGCGCGAAGATTGGCGCCAGCGGCAGTCCGCTGGATATCAACGCGACGCACCTTGTTGCCAAGCGACTCGCAGTTGTAATTCCTGGCGACTTCGCAATCGATGACGAAGCAGGCGGACTTAGCTCGCTGGACATTGATGCTCCGGGCGCCAGTTTTACACTGCGCGCCTTGGGCACTGGCGACGTCGTCGATACACCGGTTAATGGCGCGACGGAAATGGACATCGTCGCGACGAGCGCGATTATTTCCGTGGCCAATGGCAAGTTCGGAACCGATGCCACCAACCCGATTCGCACGCAGGTCGATTCGCTGTCCGTCGACACTTCAGCCAGCAATGGCAATCAGTTCATTCGCGAAGATAACGGATTGACCGATCTGTCGCTGAGCTCGGGTTCCACCGGTGATATCGATATTTCACTGGACGCCGGGAGTGTTTTGAGCGCTGACTCCGCTGTCGATATTACGGGCGACGTCGCCACCATCTTTATTTCCATCGGTGACTTTGGCGATACCGATACCTTGGCTGGCAACGCAATTGAAACCAGTGTCAATTCGCTGACCGTGGCTATTAACACCAGCGGCAAAGATATTTTCGTCCGCGAAACCAGTGGCCTGACGGAAATTGAGCTGGCGCGGGCGAGCGTTGTCCACGACGAGGTCCACGTCCGAGTTTTGGCCGGTGACTTATTGAGCGCTGATTCGACGGGCGGGGCAGTTCAACCCGACATTGTGGCTGCCAAAGCGTTCATCACGATTGACAACGGCTCGTTCGGTTCGACCAGCACTGCGGCGGGCAATGCTATCGAGACCTCAGTTGCTGAATTGTCCGTGAACACATCCGCAGGCAACAAGAACCAGTTCATTCGCGAAACCGATGGTTTGTCGCTGCTGAATTTGAACGCAGGATCAGGCAGTGTCAGCTTGCACGCTGGCGGCGCGATTACCGATACTGGTACGAGCAACACAACGACGGACGTGGCGGCGGACGTCTTCACCGTTACGACGACCGGCGGCTTGGCGACAACTGCCAACCCGCTCGATGCCGAAGTTTCGACGTTGAACGTGACGAACAACACGTCGGGTGACATTGCCATCGCGAACAATCAAGCGTCCGGCGGGACTTTGGCTATTTCAGGCATCGCGCAATCGGGCAACGACATCATCATCACAAACGCGGGGACAGTGAACATTACCGGTGCGCTCAATGGCACTGGCACTGACTCAGACCTGAGCATCACGGCCAACAGTCCGGAAAACGTCAACGCTAACGTGACCATGACCGGCGACGTGGTACTGACCGCGCAAGATGACGGTGCGGCGGACCAGACTGACGATCTGACCGTGGCAGCGGGCATCACCGTCGAATCGACCCTCGGGCTTGTGCAACTCAACGCCGGCGACGATCTTTCGCTGGCCGCAACGTCAATCGTCAAGGCTGCCGGTTCGATCACGATCAACGTCGATAACGGCACTTCGCCGCTGAACGACGATGACGACGCGATCGGCGCAACGGTTGAACTGTTCGGAACGCTCAACAGCAATACCGATAGCAGTGGCGGGGAGACGATCAGTGTCAATACCGGCGACGACAACGACTCGATCACCGTCGACGACAACGGTGCACCGGCTGGTGGCACCGTCGATGGAATCCTAGACAACATTAGTTTTGCAACCGGCGCAGGAACCGACACGCTGACACTCGAAGATTCCGGCGACACGACCAGCGACACGATCAATGTCAATCAAACAACGGCGGATGTGGTATCGGGACTAAGTGCCGTCACATTCACCTACGACAGCGGCTTTGAAAACCTGACCATCAACTCGGGCAACACCCAACCCGACGCGTTTACGATCAAACCGGATGCAAACACTGCGTTCACGATCGATGGCAATAATCCGACCACAATGCCTGGCGACTCGTTGACTGTCGATGTTACGGGATTGACGGCATCGCTGGCCATTACAGGGAGCGGTGCTGGACAAGTCACCGCTACCGGCGTGAAAGCAATCACTTACACGGAAATCGAGTCCGTTTCGGCGATCAATGGTTCGTTTGGCCCTGTGAGTATCAGTATGGCGGCTTTTCAAGACGGAAACGCCGACACCATTATTCTTCGACGCAATTCGACGACCAAAGCTAACGTTGAAGTGGTCGTCAATGGCACCGTGTTGGTTACTTCACCGTTTACGAGTCTAACTTCACTATTGTTCACAGGTTCGAACGACGACGATCTATTGCTGGTTGATTATACCGACGGCGCTCCAATCCCCGCAACAGGCTTGACATTCAATGCTGGCGCACAAACGTCGATCAGCGGTGATGCCTTAGGAGTCCGCGGTACCGGTATGCAAAATGTGGTTTATCAACCACATGCCACGACGAACGGGAATGGAACGATTACCATCGACGGAGTTAGTCTGGTGTTCACCGGTCTTGAACCAACAGATTTTGACAACGTGGGCACGTTCACGCTCAATTTACCCAACAGCGATGACTTGGTTACGTTGACAAACGGATTCAACTCTGCGATTACATTAGCGATGGAAGCGGTTGGCACGGTACCAGCGATTGTCTTTAGCGGTACCAGCAATGCAATGGCCTTCGAATCCGCCCACGTGTTCCGAACCACAAACGTAGTTGTCAACACCGACGCTGTTACGCCTGGCAGTGACACCATTACCGTCACCTCGGCCAACAATGTTCATTTGAACACGAACCTCACGCTCAACACCGGCGCGACCGGAACCGACTCGATTGTGGTCAATGGTTCGATTGCTAACTTTGCCGGCTTTGTCAATTTGCAGAATGCCGAGACGGTTGACATCAATGCGAATATCACGGCGGGAACGAACCTGACGATTTCGGACGTTTCCACTGGCATCGATATCGCCGCCGGCCTGACACTTACCGCGACCAATGGCAATGTCGCCATGAATAGCTCGGTTGCTCAAATCGATTTTTCCAGTACGACGGGCGGTACGAACACAATTCTTGCCGGTGGTTCAGTCAACTTGGCCGCGATCGTCGACGGTGGCTCAGGCCCGGCGACGGTTACGATCCAGTCGGGAACAGATATGACGCTGGCTGCTGTAACTTTAAACGGGGCTGCCAATCCACTGCTCGATCTCGACGTCGACACGGGTGCCGATAATACGGCCACGTTGAATGCCAACGGTGCGATCTCGGCGGGAACCATAACGGTCGACGGTCAAAGCACGAACGATACGCTGAACTTTGCCTCGACGGTGACCTCGACGAACGCCACCATCACGATCAATCAAGCTAGTGTCGTGGACTTGAATGCCGACCTGACAGCGGCGACGAGTCTGACGATTTCGAATGTGACGACGGAAGTTGACTTAGCTCAAGACGTAGACCTGACGGCGACAACCGGTGCGGTGGCGGCCAATAGTGGTGTAACGTTAATCGATCTGAGCGGGGCGGCGGGAATTAACAGAGTCACGTCGGGAACAACCGTGAATTTGGCGGCTGTGTCTGACAGTGGAACGCCCGATGAATTCGAAGTAAATGCGGGTACGAACATAACGCTATCAACTGTGACGATCGACAAATTGCTGGATGTCAATTTGGACGATGGCACCGATGACGCCGCAACGTTGAATGCTAACGGCGCGATATCAGCCGGTACGATCACCGTGGATGGTCAGGGAACGAACGACACCATGAACTTTGCCGCGACGGTGGCCTCGACGGTTGGCGGCATCACGCTCAATCTGGCCAACGTGATTGATCTGAACGCAGACGTAACCGCTGCGACGAGCTTGACGATAACGAACGTAAACACGAAAGTCGACTTAGCTCAGGACGTTGATCTGACGGCGACAGCCGGTGCGGTGGCTGCCAATAGTGGCGTGACGTTAATCGATCTGAGCGGTGTTGCGGGAATTAACAAAGTGACGTCAGGTACGACGGTGAATATTGCGGCCGTGTCCGACAGTGGAACGCCCGATGAATTGGAAGTGAATGCTGGCACGAACATTACACTGTCGACTGTGACAATCGACAAATTGTTGGATATTAATTTGGATGCTGGTGCCGACGACGCAGCGACGCTGAATGCCAACGGTGCGATATCGGCCGGTACTATCACGGTCGACGGGCAGGGAACGAACGACGCCATGAACTTTGCGTCGACGGTCGCGTCGACCGTTGGCGGTATCACGCTCAATCAGGCCAATTTGATTGACTTGAACGCCGACGTGACGGCTGCGACGAGCTTGACGATTTCGAACGTGAATACGAAAGTCGATTTGGCTCAGGACGTGGACCTGACGGCGACTGCTGGTGCAGTGGCTGCCAATAGCAGTGTGACTTTGATCGATCTGAGTGGTGCAGCCGGTACAAACAAGATAACTTCAGGGACAACCGTGAACTTGGCGGCAATTTCCGATAGTGGAACGCCTGACGCATTGGAAGTGAACGCGGGTACGGACATAACGCTGTCATCCGTTTCGATCGACAAGTTACTGGACGTCAACTTGGACGCTGGCACTAATGATGTTGCCACGTTGAATGCCAACGGAGTGATATCGGCTGGCGCGATTACGATCGATGGCAATGGTGGCAACGATACGATGAATCTCAACGGCGATGTTACGTCGCTGACTACGTTGACGATTCAATCGGCCGTTAAGGTCGCTCTTGGTACGGGTGTCGATTTGCTGGCCGGACGTGCTTTGTCGGTGGTGACCGGCGTTACCGAGATCGATCTCAGCGGAACTGGGGCCAACACGATCACGGCCAACGGCGGCACCGGCACTATTTCGCTGGCCAATATTACCGACTCGGGTACGCCGACGTCGTTGTCGATCGATGGCGATCAAACGGTAACCGTCAAGAGTATCATTCTCAACGCGGCCAGCAATCCGACTATTTCAATTTTGGCCAATCAGGATGGAGTCGGGACAGACGGATTCATTCAAGATACTGGATCTTCCATCAGTACTACGAATGACACGACCAACGCGATCAGTGTCACGGTGAACACGGCAACCGGGACAGGCGGGGCGGCGATTCGCGGGCTCTCGGCAGGAACTTCGGCTGGACGAATCACCGTCAATGCGAACGGTGGCGCGGTCACCGATGGCGATGCGAGCGGTACCAACAACCTCACCGCCAAACAAGCGTTGCTGATTGGAGCAACGGGTATTGGCGCGACTGGCGATCCGATCGAGACCGATGTGGATGTTCTCGACTTCAACAACGTTACTTCTGGCGGCGTCTTCGTGACCAATTCGGGCGCGCTGACACTCAGCGATGTGAATAGCAGCGCGGCCAACGCAGCCGGTGGTGCCGTCGCGGCCACTAGTCCGCATACGATCAGTATGAACACAACCATCACCGCCGATATGACCTTTACAGCGGGCAACAGTACCAACAACGACGACGACTTGACGATCAACAACGCTGCGGTTTTGACGCTCAGTAGCGGTGCGGCGATGGTTTTGACGCTCAATGCGGGTGACGACGTCGTCTTTGACACGGGCTCGATTGCGACTTCTGGGGCTGGACCCTTTACGATCAATATCAACGCCGATCAAGAGGGTGCAGGCGGCGATGCCGATCGAGGTGGAGTTACTCAAACGGGAGCGACGACCAGCGTTTCGGCCACGACTCTAAGTATCGTTGGGCCTGAGACGATTGGAATTACGGGAACTCCGTTCCGTTTCGACGCAACTACGCTGACGACGAATTCGAGTGCGATCAATGGTCCTCAATTCTTACAAGAATCCAACTCGGTTACTTGGAACACGTCGACAGCGGGGACTGGGAACATCACGTTAACCGGCGGTACGTTTAACGTCGGTGTCAGCCAAACGATTACAACGACCAGCTTGACGGTGTCGACGGGCGCGACCTTGGGTGGTAGCGGCACGATTGTGGGCAACGTCAGCGGTGCTGGAAACTTTTCGCCGGGTACTACGATGCCGGGTCTTCAAACGATCAACGGCAACTTCACGCCAACGGGGACGGGGACGGTAAACTTTGAAGTCAACAATGCGTGGACGACCGCCGGAACCGATTTCGATCAATACGTGGTTAGCGGAACGCTCGACCTAAGCGGATCGGTCGTCACGTTTACGAATAATAACAACGCGGTTGCTCCGGCGGCCAACGTACTTCTCAAGATCATCGACCATACGGCAGGCACCGCGACCACTGCCGGACCGAATCCAGGCGAGAACACGACCGTCACGATCGGCGGATTCAATTTCAAGATCTTCTACAATGGCGGCGATGGCAACGACGTCGTCTTGGTCGAGAATACCATGCCAAGCGTTGTGTACGTGGACGATAACTTTACGCAAACCAATGGCACGGTCATTACCGATGCGGACTTGGGAACTGCGACCAACCAGGGCGCGATCAAAGGCATCTCTGCCTTTTCGACAATCGGAGCCGCTATTGCGGCGGTGACCGCTTTTGGCACGATTATCGTCAATGCGGGCACTTATCTCGAAGCGGTCACGCTGACCGGCACGAAGACCTTGGAAATTACTGGACCGGATGCCGCACAAATCGTGGTCGTCAATTCGATCACCAGTGCGGTCGGTCAAAACATCAACATCGAAGGTTCTTCCAATCTGACCGATGGCGACGGAACGAACTCGACCATTGCGGGTGTTATTAGTGGCAGCGGTAGCTTCACGAAACAGGGAAGCGGAATCGTGACGCTGTCGGGTACGAACATGTACACCGGTATCACCACGATCAATAACGGAACACTGTCGGTAAGCGGTTCGTTGGCGGATGTCGTCGACGTGAATGTAGTTAGCGGAACCTACGATGTGGCGGCCAGCGATTCGATCGATGGCCTGACCGGTGCCGGAAACGTAACGCTGGGTGCTTTTACGCTGACGGTCGGGGCCAACAACGAGCCTGCGCCGAACTTTGGTGGCGCGATCAGTGGCTCGGGCGGTTTGACGAAGACCGGAACTGGCAATCAAACTCTGTCGGGGAACAATTTGTACACAGGAGCCACGACGATCAGCGGCGGGACGTTGACCGTGACGGGCTCACTTTCCGATTCGACCGATGTCGACGTCGCCAACACGGCGACCTACAACGTTGCGGCCAGCGATACGATCGATGGTCTGACGGGAACAGGAAGCGTAACGCTCGGGAACAATACGCTGACGGTCGGCGGAAACAACCAAGCCACGGCAACCTTTGGTGGTGATATTAGTGGCAGCGGTGGCTTGACCAAGACGGGTATGGGGGTGCAAACGCTGTCCGGCGCCAATGCTTACTCCGGTGCGACCACGATCAATGCAGGAACGCTGAGAGTCACCGGCTCGCTATCGGATTTGACGGACGTAACTGTCGTCGGTGGAGCCACGTACGATGTCGCGGCCAACGATTCGATCGACGGCTTGGCGGGAGCAGGCATTGTCACGTTAGCCACGTTTACGCTTACGATCGGTGCCAGCAACGAAGCGGCCCCGACTTTCAGCGGCGCGATCAGTTCTACAACTGGCGGTTTGACCAAGACCGGGACCGGAAATCAAACGCTGTCTGGAACAAATACGTACGCGGGTGCGACAACGATCAGCGGTGGAACGCTATCGGTCAGCGGCTCGCTTTCGGATTCGACCGATGTGAGCGTCGCCAGCGGTGCAACGTACGCTGTCGGAGCTAGCGACACGATCGATGGTTTGACTGGTTCGGGAAGCGTAACGCTGGGCGGGTTTACGTTGACAGTCGGCGGAAACAACGAAGCCACGCCATCGTTTGGCGGAGTCGTAAGCGGTTCCGGTGGATTGACTAAGACGGGATCGGGCAATCAAACGCTGTCGGGAAACAATTTGTACACCGGAGCTACTTTGATCAACGTCGGCATCTTGACGGTCTCCGGTTCCCTGTCCGATTCAACGGATGTTACCGTCGCGGGCGGTGCAACGTATAACGTCGCTGCGCCGGATGCGATCGATGGGCTGAGCGGTGGCGGCAACGTAACTCTTGGAGCTAACACGTTAACGGTGGGTGCCAACAACGAACCAACGGCTGACTATAGCGGTGGTGCGTCTGGAACAGGCGGCAGTTTGATTAAAGCTGGCAATGGCATTCAAACGCTGTCGGGTACCAATACGTACACCGGAACAACGACGATTAATGGCGGAACGTTGAGAGTCAATGGAAGCACGACCAGCAACACCACGGTCAACGCTGGCGCAGTCCTTGGCGGTACCGGTACGATCGCTGGCAATGTGACGGGGACTGGCAAGGTGGCTCCCGGCGTCACGACGGGCGTTCTAACGATCAATGGCAATTTGAGTTCCATCGGTACAGTCGAGTTCGATGTGAATCCACCGGCGACCACAGTGGCCACGCACTACGATCAACTGGCCGTTAATGGAACTGTCGATCTGACGGGTGCAGCTTTGATGTTTAACGGCACGACTGGCTTGGTCGCCGTCAATCAACTCGTGACGTTGATCCAAAACAACTTGACCGATGCAACGACCCCGGGGACCAATCCGGGTCAGGCATCGGTCGTCACGATTAACGGCAACAACTACAAGATCTTCTACAACGGCGGCGACGGCAATGACGTCGTGCTGGTCGAGAACAGCGCACCACCGACAGTCTTCGTCGATGACAGCTTTGTTTTTAATGGCGGACAAGTCGTAGCGGATGCCGACGCTGGAACGACAGGTCCTCAAGCGGCCATTTTTGGCATTAGTGCGTTTACGACAATCAACGATGCGCTCACGGCTGTGACGCTCAGCGGGACGATTATCGTCAACGGCGGAACCTACAACGAAGTAGTCGCGCTAAACAACACGCGGACTTTGGAAGTGACCGGTCCCGATGCGGCCCAAGTCGTATCGATCAGTCAACTCGGCACGATCGCGGGAACGTTTGTTGTAATCGAAGGGAGTTCCGAACTCCAGGTTGGCGGCAATAACGCCAATTCGACTTTGGCAGGTCGTATCAGTGGTTCGGGTAACCTTACCAAACAGGGAACGGGAACTTACATACTGTCCTTCGCGAACACCTACACCGGTACAACGATTGTAAGTGCCGGTATTCTTCAGATTGCCAATGCGACGGCGCTGGGCACTCCGGCTGGCGGAACGACGGTCAGCAGCGGCGGCGTGCTCGACTTGAACGGAACTGCGGTTGGCGCTGAAGCGGTTACGCTGAACGGCACCGGCATCTCGTCCGGTGGTGCGCTGATTAACAGTAGCGGCACGGCGGCATCGTTGGCCGGCAATATAACTTTGGCTTCAAACAGTTCCATTGGCGGCAGCGGCAACGCGACGTACAGCGGAACCGTCAACGGAGCGTTTACCTTAACGCTGGTCGGTGCCGGTACAAAGACGTTTACGGGCATCGTTGGCGGCGGAACGCCGCTGACGAGTCTGACCCAAGTCGACGCGAGCGGCAGCGTTCAGTTCAACGAAAACGTTTCGGTCGCATCCGGCGGCGCGACGTTCAATGCCAACGTCACCTTGGACGGATTGACGTTGACTTCGGGAGGGACAGTCGTGTTTGGCAGTTTGCCCGCCGCTGGCGATACGCTCACGATCAGCGGTGCGACGACGACCGTATCAGTAACCAATGCAGCCATAACTCTCAATTCAGCGGCCACCAGTAACAGTCAAGATGTTGTATTGACAACGCTCACGTCGGGAGAGGTGACCTTAAACGGAGCTCTCATGGCGATCGGCAAGATGGTCACAGTTACCTCAGCCAGTGCGATCAACGGAGCCGGGCTTGTGACGGCGGCAACCATCGACCTCAACGCAGTTACCGGCATCGGCAATACGGCGCAACTTGAACTTGCGAGTTCGTCGATCAGTGCCGATACGACCAACGGTGATATCGATATCGATAACGCCTTAGAACTCCCGGCCACCTACAGCACGGTAACGACTGGCACGGGCAAAATCACGGTCGAAAATACTGGCGCAGGTGGGGCCATCTTTGCAACAGTGACAACAACCAATGGCGCGATCGATTTGGAAAGCATCAATGGTTCCATGACACTAACGAACGTGACCGCCGGTGGCACAGGTCGCAACGTTTCGGCTACGACGACGACCAGTGGCAATATTATTGCTTCGAGTGTCGTTGCGTCCGGCGATACGATTACATTGACGGCTGCCGGCGGAATTACCGATGGCAATGCCGGAGTGCTAAACTTCACCGCCAACAACCTGGCACTGTCGGCCGCAAGTGGTATCGGCAGCGGCGATGCGCTCGAAACGAATATTGTCAATTTGGCTTACAACAACTCGGCCAGCGGCGATGTGTGCGTTACAGAACTGGCGGGCAACAGTGGTTTTACGGTCAATTGGGTTGGCGCTTTGATGACCAGCAGTAATGCTGGCAGCACTTTCTTAGTTGCCAACAGTCCGATTACGTTTGCCGTTAACAGTACTCAAGCAGCGCTCACGGCTCAGGCTATTGAATCATCGACGACTAATTTCGACAACATCACCGTCAACGCCGGCGTTACCGTCACGGCGAACGCTGGAGCGGTAATATTTGAGGCAGGCGACCGCATTATTGTGAATGCTACGGCCACAGTTCAAACAATCGGCACCGGTAACCTCGTGACCTTCGACTCGGGCTTCGGCGATACCGATGGCGATGGAGCCATGACCTTGGACGGTACGATCGCAGCGGTCAGCATTATCACTTTGGATTTGAATGGTCAGCAAAGTGCAACACAGGCGGCTACGGGTACGTTGTCCGCTCCGAGCCTCTTGCTGCTCAGTACGGGGGCCACCGGTACATTCGCCTTGGAAACGACCACTACCAACGCCGTTGGTACGATTGCCGCCAATACGGCCGGTTCGATCAATTACCGCGACTCCAATAGCTTGACGATCAGCACTGTGCTTGCCACCAATGGCATCACGACCACTAACGACAACGTCACGATTTGCCTGATCACGGGCAACCTGACGCTTTCTCAAAACGTCAACCTTGGTGCGGGCATTCTGCGTTTGCAGACCGACGCGGTGGGAAGCGGAATCAGTCAGACCGGCGGAGCTATAACGGCTAGCGCCCTTGGACTGCGGTCGGGGACGGGCGGGATCAACTTGCCGGCCGTGACCAACAACGTGGCTACGCTCGCGGCAACGACGACTGGGACGCTCACCTACCAAGACGCCGATGGATTTACGATTGGAACAGTGACAGCCGATGGCTGCTTCACTCCGGGTGTGACTGGCTTGTCGGCTACCGACATTGAACTGTGCGTCGTCACCGGCGACTTGACTGTCGGTGCGAACATTTTGGCCACCGGCACTGTCCGATTGCAAGCGACTGCCGGCAGCGTTCTCGAAACGGGAGCGGCCACGATTGCGGCCAATGCTCTTGGCGTTCGCGCCGGTGGTGGAAACGTCACGCTGAATAACAACAACGATGTGAACACACTGGCCGCCTTTGCGTCCGGTAATATTAGCGTGGTCAACGTCAACGGCGTCGACATCAACGTCGTCACGGCTGGTCCATGCTTTACGGCGACGACGGGTGCGTCGACAACGTCGGGAGTGATCAGTATCTCGAACAACACCAGCGGCAATATCACGGTAACGTCGGCGGTCAATGCCGGTGGTGCCAACAGCGTGACACTCGATGCCAACAGCGCCAATGCGGACTTGATCGTCAACGCAGCAGTTGGTTCGGCGGGAGGCAGTATCTCGCTAACAGCCGACGACGATATCACGTTTGGTGCTAACGGCGACGTGAGCAGTAATAACGGCGACATCACGATCACCGGCGACGCCGACAACGCGACGGCTGGCGTAGTGACGATGGATCAAGATACGATCGTCAATGCCGGCACGGGCAAGATAACCTTAGCCGGACGTGGCAACGTTACGCTGGGCGACTTGACGACGACCAATACGACGGCCAATGCAGTTTCGATCACCAGTACGGCTGGCGGCATTGTCGACGCGGGGAACGATGCCGATGCTGAAATCACGGCCAACACGGCCGGAGCCGTTACGACGATCAACGCCGTCACGGGCGTCGGTTCTGCCAACGCGATCGAAACTGAAATAGTCGCTTTGAGTTTGACGAACACGACCAGTGGCAATGTCGATATTGCTGAGGCAACCAGCATCAGCATCAACAAGATTCTCAATTCGCCGTCGACCGGGAACACGACGGTTGCGACCACGAACGGCAATATCACGGTCGTCGCCGGTCAGCAAGGAGTTCAAAACGCTGGCGGAACGATAATGTTGGATGCCAATGGTGCTGCGGCGGTGATTGCGATCGATCATCTCGTGCAAGCAATGCCGACAACGAACAACGTCACGGTCATGATTCGATCGGATTTGGATGTCACTTTTGGTGCTGCTGGTCAAATCATTTCAGGAGGCGACGCGACAGTGATTGCGGACGATGCTGGGGGAGCGAACGGTCGCGTGATCACGATGGCGGATGGTTCGATTATCAACATCGGCGGCTTGGCCTCATTGACAGCCGATGGCACGGTGCAGGTGTCGCATGTCCAAACGAGTAGTGCGGCGGCCAACGCGATCTCGGTAACTTCGACTAACGGAGCCATTACCGATGCGGATAACGCGCCTGGATTGGATATTAAAGCCGCCACAGGTACGGCTGTATTGACTTCCAAGACGGGCGTTGGTGGAGCTGGAACGAACGCGGCGATCGAGACGGAGTTGGCGGCATTGAACGCGTCCGTCACCGGCGCAGGTCCGATTCACATTGTCGAGACTGACGGTATCACGCTGAGCAGCGTCGTAACCAACAACGGTTTCATTACCATTGCCGCCAACGGATTGGTCACGGCGACCAATGTCGTATCGACGACCGACAATGATGCCAACGATATTACGATTACGAACGCTTCCGGCAATATCAACTTGGGACTCGTCAATGCCGGTGCAACGGCGGGCGACGTCGTTCTGAACTTGAACAACGCGGGCACGGGTCAACTGGTCTCGGGAGCTGGGGCAACGGACATCACGGCCGACGTTCTAACGATTACTTCCGGTTCGGGTGGCATAGGAGCCAGCGGCAATCCGGTGACGATGAGTGTCAATACGCTGGTCACCGACAGCGACGATGCGAACGACGGAAATCAGTTCCTGAGCGAATCGGGCTCGCTGACCTGGAACACTTCGACGGCGGGAACCGGAACGATCACGTTGGTCAGCGGCATGTTCCTGACCGGGGCTAGCCAAACCATTACCGCGGCCAGCGTTTCGGTTTCGAGCGGAGCCACGCTTGGTGGAACCGGCACGGTGAACGGCGCGGTCAACGTATCGAGCGGCGGCACAGTCTCACCGGGAGTGACCACGGGTATTCTCGGTTCGGGCAATGTTACGTTTACATCCGGCTCTATATTCAATGTGCAAGTCAACGGCAACACGGTCGGAACGGGACACGATCAGTTGAATGTCACGGGAACCGTCACGCTGGGTAATGCTACGCTGACGACGGCAGGTACGATTCCATCCAGTCTCGGTCAAACGATCGTGCTGATCAATAACGACAGTAACGACGCTGTCGGCGGGACGTTTAACGGATTGGCCGAAGGAGCCACGGTCACGATCAACGGAATCAACTTCATGATTTCGTATGTCGGTGGCGGCAATAACAACGACGTTGTTTTGGTGCAAGCTGAGACGAGCGTCTTTCTGACGGCAGGCAATTTGATCGTTACCGACGTGAATGGCGGCACGACGAACGATAACTTGACCATCGTGCTAGTCGGTGCGCTGGTGCAGATCAGCGATGCAACTCAACCGCTGTTTGCTGGTCCGGGAGCCACGCAGGTCAACGTGACCACGGTCACGGTACCACTAATGAACATAACCGGCAACATTCAAGTCAATACGCTGGCTGGAGACGATTCGCTGACGCTGAATTTGAGTGGCGGCGATTTTATCGTAGCTGGCGGCTTGAGCTACGCCGGTGGCAATAACACCGATGCGCTGACGATTACCGGTGGTTCGACGCAAGGGACGACAACGTACAATTACACCAACGCCAACGACGGCAATATCGTGATGTCGAATTTCGGTACGGTGACCTACACGGGTTTGTCGCCGATAACCAACAGCGGAACAACAGCGGATTCGATCTTCAATTTGCCGGCAGCGGTCAGTGTGGTAACGCTAGGCGACGATGGTACGAACGGTAACGGACTGTCGCGCCTGTCGAGCAGTCCAGCGACCTTTGAATTGACGAACTTCAGCAATCCGACCGGTTCGGCCACGATCAATCGCGTGAATGCAAGTGACACGATAGCGATCAACTCTTTGCCGGACTTCAACGCTACCTTGACGATCGGCGCGGCAGCGAGTCCGTTTAGCACAGTGACTTTGAGTGGTACTGTGACACTGGGTGCTGGGAAGAATTTGAGTCTTTCCGGGATCGATGTAAACGTTTCGGCAACCGGTGCAGCTACGGTCAGCGGCGGTGGCGCCATCTCTGTCAACGCCGACAACATCGATATCAACGCGGCTGGAGTCGTTAGCGCAGGCCCCGGGGTAGTGACTGTTCTGCCAATCACGACCAGTCGCGCGATCGATTTGGGAACTAACACCGCGGGACAACTGAGTTTGACCGATGGCGAGCTTGACCGAATCACAGCCGGAACGCTAAACGTAGGCAATACCAGCAGCGGCCCGATATCGATCAGCAATTCGATCAGTCGTACAGGTGCGACCAATGTCAACTTGACGACTGGGGCTAACAGTAACATCAGCTTCAGCGGTGCAGCCGCATCGATCATTTCGGCTGGCGGCAACGTAGCCTTAACAACCAGCGGCACCGGAGCCATTGCGTCGGGATCGAACGCGACCGACATAACGGCGGGCGCGGGAACGATCTCGCTGAACGCCGGTTCGAGCGGCATCGGAGCCAGTGGCAATCCATTGGTTTTGTCTGGAATGAATTTGAACTCGACCACCAGTGGCAATGGCAACCAATTCCTGAACTCGGCTGGGTCGATTACGATCGATGCGACCGGGTTGAGTGCTGGGTCTGGAACGATCGAACTGAGCGGTGCGGGAACGTTTACACTTGGCGGCAACGATCGGATCAACAACTCGAGCAAGCTGAACGTCAATGGTGCAATGTTTGCCGTTGGCGCGAACAATGAGACTGTCGATACGCTGACGTTAACCAGCGGCAGCATCACCGGCTCGACGGGAGTGCTAGTGAGCACCAACACAATTCAAACCAAGAGTGGTTCGATCAGTGCCATCTTGGGCGGTGCTAACGGATTGACTCAATCTACAGCCGGAACGACAATTTTGTCCGGCGCGAACACGTATCTCGGCACAACGAGTGTGGATGGCGGAACGTTGCAACTGGGCGCAAACAACGTGCTGGCCGATGGCAGTACCGTGAACGTCAACGGTGGCACACTGGCAATCGGAGCATCGAGCGATACGGTAAGTGTGGTGACTCTGACGAGTGGTAGCATCACCGGCTCGACGGGAGTTTTGACGAGCACCAACACGATCCAAACCAAGAGCGGGTCGGTCACGGCGATCCTGGGCGGAACGAACGGCTTGACCCAGAGCACCGCAGGGACAACCACGCTCGCGGCCGCTAATACTTACACCGGTGCGACAAACGTCAACGGCGGAACGTTAGTAGTCAACGGGTCGACGACCAGTGGCAGCCCGGTTACCGTCAACAGTACGGGAACGCTAAGCGGAACCGGCACGGTGAACGGTACGGTGGGTGCCAACAGCGGCGGAACCGTCGCCCCCGGAGTCGGTCTTGGAATTTTGAACAGCGGCAGCGTATCCTTGGCCGGTGGTTCGACATTGGGAGTGGAAATCAACGGCACGACGGTCGGCACTCAGCACGACCAGTTGAATGTTACCGGTACGGCGAATGTATCGGGCGCTAATCTAGCGGTTACTTTCGGATTTGTACCGGTAGCTGGCAGTAAGTTTACGATTTTGAACAACGATTCGACGGACGCGATTACTGGTACCTTCGCTGGCTTGCCCGAGGGATCTGTTTTCAGTTCTGGCGGGAACTTGCTCCAACTAACCTACAAAGGCAATGACGGTAATGACGTTGCGTTGACGGCGATCGACCCGGCCAATCCAGTTCTCAGCGGAACTCCCGACGGTGATACTTTTGTCGTTGAGCGAAATGGCGCCAACTTGGAAATCAGACTCAACGGCAACCTCATTTGGACTGTTCCCGCGACCACGATCACGGGACCGCTAACCATCAACGGTTTGGGCAACAGCGACAGTTTAGAAGTCAAGTTTGGTGCGGGCGACGCGATTCCTGGAACCGGCATTACGTTCAATGGTGGCGAGTCGCCAAATGACAATGATGTCGTTAAAGTGTCGGGATACAATTTAAACGTCGCTGACGGAGTGGCCGACGTGACTGTCACACATCTTACAGTTGAATCGGGGACCGTGACACTCACTGGCTTGGGGACGATCTCGTTTGCCGAAACCGAACCGTTGGCATTGACGGGAACAGCCGCCGATGTGGTCATCGATTTGCCCGCGGGACCGAATACGGACGTTGTGGTTGGCGATGATACGGCCGCGAATTTCCCTGGCCTCGGACTAAATGCTGTTAATACATCCGCCATCGATGGTTCGACTTTCGAATACACTTCGTTTACCAGTCCGACCAACAGCCTCACCATCAATCTAAAGAACGGCGGTGATACCGTTACGTTGCGGGCGATGGATGTTGCATTTGCACCAGCCGGAGCTGCCGTCGCGGCGCCCTTCATGGTGGTTGGCGGAACTAGCGCGGATACCGTAAATGTGCTTGCCACCAATGTGCTAACCAACGTCAATGGTGGTGCCGGTACTGACACGATCAACATCGGCAATAGCGGCGTGGTGGGTGCACCTGGTTTGCTAAATCCGACCGCTGGAGCGGTTACGGTCAATGGCGGAGCCGATGGTGCAAATCTGACGGTGGATGGTAGCGGAGCTGGTGTCGTTGCAGACTACGCGATATCGAGCACGGCTGTTACGCGTAGTAACCCGGCCGGCTTTGGCGGCGTGACGTATTCGAATCTGTCGTCGTTACTTTTGACGGTCGGTTTGGGAGCGAACATCGTTACCGTAAACAGTACGGCTTCGGGCGTTCCAACGACGGTTGAAACCAATGCTGGCGTAGATACAGTCAATGTATTGAGCACCAATTCACCGCTGGCTATCAATACCGGTACTCAATTGGACAACATCAATATCGGTAACAGCGGCGCGGTGGGTACACCCGGTTTGCTAACTCCGATCGCTGGAGCAGTTACGGTCACTGGCGGAGTCGATGGGGCTAACCTGACGGTGGATGGAAGCGGAGCTGGCGTCGCTGCGGACTACGCGATATCGAACACGGCTGTTACTCGCAGTCTCCCGACCGGCTTTGGTGGCGTGACGTATTCGAATCTGTCGTCGTTGCTTTTGACGGTTGGATCGGGGGCGAATGTCGTCAGTGTAAACAGTACTGCGGCGGGCGTTCCTACGAACATCGCCACCGGCGATGGAAGCGATTCGATCGTCTTTGCAAATGGCGTAAGTCTCAACGGTGGCACCGTTGACGGCGGTCCAGCCAACGACACGTTGGACTACAGCGCTTTCACCACGTCGGTATCAGCCAACTTGGGTACAAACGCGACCGTCGGGGCATTTTCGTCGACGTTAAGCGGTACACAAGAGAATCCAGGCGTAGTTAGTCCGGCTACTGGAACTTCGACGTTTGTCTACAATTCAGTTACCAAGACGCTGGATATCCACGCGCAGGTCTCTAATCTCGCGGCGGCGGCAGTTACGAACTACCACATTCATCGAGCACCGGTCGGAGTCAATGGCGGCGTGATTATCGACTTGGCGACGATTTTCGGTTTGGGTGCAATCGTCAATAACGGAGCCGGTGGGTTCACATTCAATGCACTGGGTGTTCCGGTTCCACCGCAGCACGAAGCGGCGTTTCTGGGTGGCTTGACCTATCTCAACTTCCACACCATGGCCAACCCAGGCGGCGAAGTTCGCGGTCAGATCTTCCCCGATAACGTGTTTGTCGCGGCGGCTGGAACGGCGACCGGCACCGGCGGAATCAGCAACATCGAGAACGTCACTGGCGGAAGTGGCGCCGATAGTTTAGTGGGCGACAACAACGCCAACGTGCTGCTGGGGAATCAAGGTGACGACACGATCGTGGGTGCTCGCGGTAACGACACGATGATTGGCGGCACCGATAACGACGATCTCGTTTGGAGTAACGGCGATAACAACGACATCATCGATGGCGGTATCGGTGTGGACCGAGTTTCGGTCAATGGCGCAGTTGCGGCCGGTGACGTGTTCACGATCGGCAATGGCGGCGTCGCGGGCCGACTAGCTTTCGCTCGAACCAATTTGGTGGCATTTAATTTGGATATCGCGACGGCTGAGACGCTAATAGTCAACGGCATCGGTGGCGACGATACGATGTCGGTGGCAAGCTTATCGACGGTGGCCGACTTGACGGCGATTAACTTGAATGGCTTTGATGGCAGTGATACGTTTAACGTGGTTCCTGCGACGGGCGTCACGATTAACGTCAATGGCTTTGCCCCGCAGTCGCCGACGCTGCCTGGGGACGTGCTCAATTTAGATGCCGGTGGTGGCAGCCCATCGATTTCCACTTCGGCGGCCACGATTCCGGTCACGACGGTCGCATTGACTGGCAAGCAACCGGTTAACTATCTGAACATTGAAACGCCAAACATCAATAACGTGGGGAGCCTAACGGTTAACGGTGGTGGACTGAACGATACTCTAATACTGCGCAAAGATACCAGCGGGAATACAGTATTTGTTCTGAACGGTGCGCCACCTGTGAACATCAACAGCGCCACGTCCTTCACGTTTAATGGCAACGCTGGGACCGACACGTTCATCGTCGATTACGTCAATGGTAACCCAATGCCAAGTGGCGGCGCTCTTTACAATGGTGGCGAGAGCGCTAACGATGACGATCGAATCGTCGTCACGAACTACATAGTTGGCACTGTCGTCGTCAATCACACCGGACCGGAAAGTGGGACCGTGCAAGTTGGGACCGGTACGCCGTTGATCACCTTTAACGAAACTGAACCTCTCTCGTTGTTGGGAACTGCGGCTGACATCCTTATCAACTTGCCGGTCAGCGCTGACGCAGCCACGCTCCTCGACGACGGGACAGTGGGGAACGGCACATCGGTATTGGCCAGTTCCGGAACGTTTGAAGCCACCACGTTCACACACCCAACCAATTCGTTGACCGTGGTTGGAGGGACAGGAGACACGGTGACGATTACGTTGGTCGATTCGTTCAACCCGGCCGGTTTGACCGTGACCGGAGTGAATGCGATCAGCGTCGGAAATGTGTCGACGGGTGGTCCGGTAACGCTCGTCGCTTCCGGATCGGTTACGGAAAACGCTCCGGATGCCGGCATCGACATCATCGCCAACATCCTGACGATTACGGCTGGTACGGGTGTCGGTTCGGCGGATGCGATCGAAACAGACGTGGCGACTTTGGACGTCGTTAATACGACCAGCGGCAATATCAATATCGCCGACTCGACTGCCATCAATATCAACCGCATCGTCAATTCGCCGTCGACGGGCAATACGACGGTATCGACCGTCAACGGTTCCATCGTCGTCGTGACTGGCCAATCGGGCATCTTGAATCACGGTGGAACCATCACCCTGGATGCTAACGGCGCAACGGCGGACGTAACGATTAATAACGTGGTCAATGCGGATGCTGGTAACTTCGGCGTTAACGCGTTGATTCGAGCTGATCGCAACGTTACTTTCTCGGCGGCTGGTCAGGTTAATGGCGAAGTCAACGCCACGATAACTGCGGCTGATGCGGTGGCTGGTGGAGCCATCACGATGGCCGATGGCTCGCAAGTCAACATAAGCGGGTTGGCTCAGTTGACCGCTGATGGCAACGTGCAAGTTTCGTTGGTCAATACGATCAGCGTGGCTGCAAATGCCATAACGATCGCATCTACGAACGGAGCCATTACCGATGCCGACAATGGAACGGGGACAGACGTCTCGGCACCGATAGGAGCCGGTGGTGCAATTCTGACGGCCAGGCTGGGGATCGGTGGTGCGGATAGCGGACCGACTATCGAGACTGGACTAACGACGATGGACGTCAACAATTTGGCGTCGGGTGGAGTCTGGATCAAGGATGTTTTCAATCCGGCAGCGCCGGCGACCAATGGCGGATTGACGCTGAGCGACGTAAACGGCAGCGGACCTTCGACGTTGGCCGGTGGTGGACAGATTCTGGTTTCGGGTGCCACCGGTACGCAGTCGAATTTCTTGACCGTGAACGTGAACACTACGACCACAGGAAATTTGACCCTGAACGCTTTCTCTAGCTCTGTTAATGGCGATGATGTCACGATCAATTCTGGCGTTACGATAACGACGAATAGTGCGTCACCGATCCAATTGTCAATGCAGGCCGGTGACGATATTGTCTTCCAAGGTACAGGCAATATCGCCAAGTCGGGTGCGGGACCACACTCTGTAATTTTGATAGCGGATGTCGATAGCAACAGCGAAGGTGGCGCAACGCCCGATCGAGGCAGTATTACTCAAGCGATTGCGAGTACGATAAGCGTCACGACTGATACATTGCGCATGGTGGCCGGCCAAGGTGGGTTAAGCGATTCCGCATCTGATTTCGACGCCATCGGATCGAGCGCGATACCGTTCCGATTCGATGCAGCAAATTTGACCAGCAATACCAATGCAACTCGCGGCAACCAATTCTTGCACGAAGAAAACTCAGTTACAGTGGAGGCTACTTCTGGCGGCGGTCTGAATGCAGGGACAGGTGACAACGCCTCGCCAAGTCGCGGGACGATCACTTTGTCAAGCGGAAACTTTGCCTTGTCATCAGGCGACACCGTTAACGATAGCAGTGCAATTGCGATCCGCAACGCCGCGATACTCGACTTGGTCAACGACGGTGAAACGATCGGGTCGCTGTCCAGTCCAGCCGGGACGACTGGAAGTGTAGTTTTTGGACTCGGTTCTCTGACAACTGGCGGCAATAACCTCAGCACAACGTTTGCGGCCGGAACACTGGGCGGTGGAACGGGCGATCTTTTTAAGACTGGCACCGGTACGATGACCATGGGTGGAGTTGGTACCTACACTGGACAGACCATGATCAACGCGGGAACACTGTCGGTTACCGGATCGCTTTCGGATTCGACGGATGTTAACGTGACGACCGCAGCGTCGGTCTACGATGTGGCGGCAAGCGACACGATCGACGGTCTATCGGGGCTCGGTAGCGTTACCCTTGGCAACAATACTCTCACTGTCGGAGCTAATAATGAAGCGGCCACGATTTTCAGCGGAACCGCTAGCGGAAATGGCAGCTTGGTAAAGACCGGAACGGGAACGCTAACACTGGCCGGTGCAAATACATACGCTGGTACAACGACAGTTAACAATGGCACGTTGTCTCTTACCGGTTCACTTAGTACCGGTGGCGGAACGGTCGCTGTCAATAACAATTCGACGCTGTCTGGTACCGGTACGACCAATGGTCGGCCGGTGACTTTGACGGGCACGTCAAAACTTTCGCCGGGAGTCGGCGGAGTCGGTACGATCACGGTCGGAGCATTGACCTTCGGGGCAACGACGCAATACGTGGTCGACCTAGTCAGTGGTGCTTCGTTCGACAAAGTTGCCGCGACGGGTGCGGTCAATCTAGGCGGAGCCACGTTGGTGACCAGCTTCGGTGGCGGACCGTTCAATCCTGGACAAGTCATTACGCTCGTCGATGCAGCTTCGCCTGTGACGGGAACGTTTGCCGGACAGACTGCTGGCAAGCAAGTTCTGGGCGGTATCAATTTCTGGTTGAATTACGCGGCGGTCGGCAACGATGTCACGCTGAGCGTTAACTCGGCTCCGACTGGAACTGATGACAGCGTCACCATTCTCGAGGACACTACGCACACGTTTACGCCGAGCAACTTCGGGTTTGGCGACGCTGATACGGATGATGGCGACTCGATGAAGGCGGTACGCATCGATTCGTTACCGACCCCGGGCACACTCAAGTTGGCATCGACAGCAGTTGTCGCCAATCAAGTAATTCCGCTGGCGATGATCGGAAGTTTGGTATTTGAACCTGTGGCCAACGGTTTTGGAACTCCGTACAGTTCATTCGCGTTTAGCGTTCAAGATCAATTCGACGTATTTGATGCGGCGCCAAACACTTTCACGATTAACATCACTCCTGTTCCCGATCCAACTCTCTGGTCGGGAACATTTACTGGGGCAGTTACCGAAGACACAGCGCTGACTGCTGCCGGATCGATCTCTGCGTCCGATGCCGATCCAGGCGACGATCAGATCACCAGTCCAACGACCACCAACGTCGCCGGATTGTTTGGTACTTGGACACTTGGCGGGACAGGAAATTCACGCACGTGGAGTTATGCGCTTAACAATGCACATTCCGCAGTGCAAGCTCTGGCTGTGGGCGAATCGCTGTCCGATGTATTGACGTTCACGGCTGCCAGCACTTCCAACCAGAACGTGTCCATCACGATCAACGGCACCAACGATTCACCGTCGCTGTTTCCAATTTCTCAACCGGCAACGGTTCAGGAACTTGCCAACGCAAGCGCCCAAGATTTAGCGCCAATTTCGAGCAGTTTGTCGGTGAAGGATTTGGATGTGGGGAACCTGCTGACCGCTTCGATCGTTGGTTCGCCAACGGTCAGTTTGGCAGGCGGCGGATCGGTACCATCTGGTGTCGCTAGCGCCCTGACCGCTGGTGCATTGACTATCGGTGGACCAGTTTCGTCCAGCGGCACTGACCAGGCGATTGGCATTACGTATAACCCAGGTCCCGCGAATCTCGACTTCATTCAGTTTGGCGATACCCTGCGAGTCGTGTATGCGTTCAAAGTGAATGATGGAGTTACCGATTCCAACGTGCAGACATTGACCATTGCGATCGCTGGTACGAACGACGCACCGGACATTATCAGCAATGGCGGTGCAACCGTAGCCGCGGTTTCTGTAACAGAGGGAAGCAAGGCTGTGACTACCGTAGTTGTCAGCGATCCAGATATCGGCCAATCGCGGTCGTTCACGTTGAGCGGTTTGGATGCAGGAAAGTTTGAGATCGACGCAAGTTCAGGCGCACTATCGTTCAAGGCGGCACCTGACTTTGAAATTCCCGGCGGGTCCAGCGGCAATACCTATCAAGTCATTGTAACGGCCAGCGACACTGGAACTCCGGTTCTGTCCGATGTGCAAACGTTGTCCATCACAGTAACGAATATCAATGATCCTCCGATCGCCAATAATGATACGTATTCGGCGGTAGAGGAGACCACATTGACGGTGCCTGCGCCAGGTATCAAAGGCAATGACAGCGATCAAGACACCGCGTTAAGCTCCGTTACGATTCAATTGGTTACAGGCCCGGAAAATGGAACATTGCAGAGTTTGGATTTACTCACCGGTGCGTTTTCGTATAAAGCCAACACGAATTTCTTTGGTCAGGACAAGTTCACTTACAAACTGACTGATGGCGCTGGTGTATCGAATACCGCTACGGTATTGATCAACGTCGCCAATGTGAATGACGCGCCAGCATTGTCGGTGCCCCTATCGGACATGGCCAACCCAGTCGGAAATTTCTTTAGCTTTACGATTCCCGCCAACACGTTTACCGATCCTGACGGAGATACGTTGATTTATTCAGCCACATTGGCCGATGGCAGTCCACTGCCATCCTGGTTGACATTTAATCCAGCGACGCGGACGTTCTCCGGTACTCCGTTGGCTGCTAACATCGGCGTGATCCAAATCCGCGTGACAGCGACCGACCCAAGTTTGCAATCGATCAGCGACGTATTCCAGTTGTCGGTGCCACTCGCGGTACCAACACTTCCGCACGTCGAGTCGATCGTCTTGAACGACGGTCAAGCTCAGCGTTCGAAGCTGAGCAAAGTGACCATCACATTCGATACGTTGGTCACAGTCGCGCCCAATGCGATCATCATTGAACTCCGCGACGACAATCCCGGATCACCATCCACAGTTGGAGTGATTTCCAACGTCGTCCAATCCATCACGACAGTAGGCGGCAAGACAGTAGTCACACTGACCTTTGCTCCCAGCAGTAATCCCAGCCCATTGTTCCCAGACACAGCCGGCTCGCTGAAGGACGGCAACTATCAAGTAACGATCGACGACCTAGGCATCACCTCGCTAGCTGGCGGATTAATCCTCGACGGCAACAACGATACATTACCCGGCGGCGACAGAGTCTTCGGCAACACCGCAGTCGATAGTTTCTATCGATTATACGGCGATGATAATGGGGACGGCTTCGTCGATCTCACGGACCTCAACGCGCTAGTGGGCATACTCACACAGCAAACTTCCTACCGTGAATGGCTAGACAAGAATGGAGATGGCTTCGTCGACCTAACCGATTTGAACTCCTTCGTCGCGAACCTGTTGAACAATAACGTCCGTAGTACCAACGGATTCTAAAAGTTGTTCCTAATATTTACGAACGACAGGCCGCAGCATGTTTTCATGATTCCACCCCTATCATCGACCGTCGAAAACGGCAACGGACTGAGTTTTCTTGGGATGGTGGTGCCTTGGAAGTCTCGATTAACGGTGGGACATTGACGGATATCATTGCCGCTGGGGAAATGTTTATCAGCGGCGGATACGCCTTCGGTGCTTTGGGAACCGTCTTTTAGTTCGACTTTACGGTTAAGCCTGGTGCGACCAATGGCCCTTCGCCAATAAATCTGTTGGAGAACTTCCAGTCCACTTGCACACAAATTTCCGACAACATCCCAGTTGAACTAAGGGCCTGTGAACAAATAACTTTTACAACTTTCGGACTCGAGGCGTGAGCGAGTAGTTCCACTCGCCGTGGAAATTATCGCGTTTCAGCTTCAACTTTGCGAGCTCTTCATCGGT
>SXGS01094641.1_pt1 | contig 33758 bp, 21 predicted proteins | sample 3174681 | NCBI WGS metagenome assembly SXGS01 (sample SAMN11356861, study PRJNA531348) | freshwater metagenome | isolation source: freshwater sample F1-80 | place: China: Fuxian Lake, Yuxi | collected 2017-12-25
CCGAACACACCACCGTTGGTGATGGTGAACGTGCCGCCCTTGAGGTCTTCGAGCGTGAGCGTGCCGTTCTTGGCGCGCGCGGCGACGTCACGGATGCCCAGTTCGATGCCGGCAAAGCCCATGCGATCGGCATCGCGCAACACCGGAACCACGAGGCCGCCCTCGGCGCCGACCGCCATGCCGATGTCGTAGTAGTGCTTGTAGACGATCTCGTCGCCCTGGATCTCGGCGTTGATCTGCGGAAAGGCCTTGAGCGCGCCGATCGCCGCCTGGACGAAGAACGAGGCAATGCCAACGCCGACGCCGTGCTTCTTGAGGAAGGCGTCCTTGCGGCGCTCGCGCAGCGCCATCAGCGCGCTCATGTCGACCTCGTTGAAGGTGGTGAGCATGGCGGCGGTGTGCTGGGCTTCGACCAAACGGCGAGCGATAGTGGCTCGGCGCTTGCTCATGCGCTCTCGCGTCTCGCTGCGGTCGCCGGCCAGCGCCTTTGGCGAGGGTGCCTTGGGTGCCACGGGTGCCTTGGGTGCCCCAGGTGCTGCTACGGGTGCGGGTGCAGCAGCCTTCAGCACGTCTTGCTTGGTGACACGTGCGCCCGCCGCCGGAACCGACTCGATGCTCACATCGTGCGCGCGCGCCACGTTCTTGGCGGTAGGCGTAGCTTTCTTCTCAGCCGCCTGCGGCTCCTGCACCTTAGGCACCTCAGGCACGGTTCCGGTGAGTGCATCCTCAAGAATCGCCAACACCTCGCCAACCTTAACGTCGGCACCCTCTTGATGCTTGATCTCGCTAAGTATTCCGGCGCGATCTGCGCTCACTTCGAGGTCGATCTTCTCGGTCTCGAGTTCGACCAGGGCGTCACCGGCGACGATGCTGTCGCCGGCCTTCTTCAGCCACTTCGCGACGCGCGCTTCGACTACCGACTCGCCGAGTTCCGGAACCACAATGTTCGTTGCCATTTTTCCTAGACCTGTTTCGAGAGCACGCGATCGAGTTCTTTTGTCTCGGCTTTCGCTTCGAAGACCTGTTCGACAATGGCGCGCTGGTTGACGGCGTGCCAGCTCGACGAGCCCTCAGACGGGCTCGAGTTGCGGGCGCGGCCGATGTAGCGTAGCGGGCAGCGCTGGTCGACGAGCTCTTCGAGCAGCGGGCGCACGAATTCCCACGCGCCCATGTTCTCCGGCTCTTCCTGCACCCAGCAGACCTCGCGCAGCTTCGGGTAGCGCGCCATGACCTCGCGAATCGCGGTGTCCGGGAACGGATAAAGCTGCTCGACCCGGGCAATGGCGATGTTGGGGCTGTCCTTGCGCTGCTCGCTGGTCATCAGGTCGACCGCGACCTTGCCGCTGCACAACACCAGGCGGCGAACCTTGCCCGCCTGCGCCGTCGTCATGCCATCGTCGATCACCCGCTGGAACTTGCCGTCGGCCAATTCGGCCGGCGTCGAGGCCGTAAACGCGTGGCGCAGCAGGCTCTTGGGCGTCATCATGACGAGCGGCAGCGGATCGGTGTTCAACAGCAGCGCCTGACGCCGCAGCACATGAAAGTACTGTGCGGCCGTCGTGCAATTGACGACGCGGATGTTAGTGTCGGCGGCGGCGTTCAGAAAGCGTTCGAGCCGGGCACTCGAATGATCAGGGCCATGCCCCTCGTAGCCATGCGGCAGCAGCAGCACTAACGACGGCGACATGCCCCACTTGGCGCGGCTCGACGTCAGGTACTCATCGAGGATGATCTGCGCGCCGTTTATGAAGTCGCCGTACTGCGCTTCCCACATCACCAGCCGGCCGGGTTCCTGCAGGCTGTAGCCGAGTTCGAAGCCGACGCAGGCGTACTCGGACAGCGGGCTGTTGCGGATTTCGAACGCCGCGGTGGCCAGCTTCAGCTGCTGCAGCGGCACATGCTCAGCGCCGGTCACCGAGTCGTGGTAGACCGCGTGACGATGGCTGAAGGTGCCGCGCTCGACGTCTTCACCGGTGAACCGGATCGCAATGCCATCGGCCAGGATTGAGGCTAGTGCCAACTCTTCGGCGGCCGCCCAGTCGATGCTGCGCTCCGCCGCATCGGCAAAGATCGCCTTGCGCCGCTCGCGCCCGCGCTCAAGCTTGCGGTGCACGATAAATCCCTCGGGTAGCTGCAGCAGGTCGGCGTTCAGCGCAGCGAGACGAGCGAGGGGCAGGGCGGTCTTTGCCTTGGTGGCAGCACCGCTCGGCGGCACCTCGGGCACCGGCGGAATGTAATCCTGCTCGGGCTTGACTGCGGCATAGGCCTGTTCGAGCGCGGTCATGCGCTCGCGCACCATCTCGTCGGTGCGTTCCTGCGTGATGGTGCCGGCCGCCACCAGCGCACGCGCGTACTGCTCGCGGACGGTGGGGTGCGCGCTGACAATCTGGTAGACCGCCGGCTGCGTGAACGCCGGCTCGTCGCCTTCGTTGTGGCCATAGCGGCGGTAGCCGACCAGGTCGATCAGGTAGTCGAGCTTGAAACGCTGGCGGTAGGAGATCGCGAGCCGCGCTGCCTCGATGCACGCGACCGGATCGTCGGCGTTGACGTGCGTAATCGGGATCTTGAAGCCGCGCGCCAGGCCGCTGGCGTAGCTGGTGCTGAACGACTCTTCCGGGTCGGTGGTGAACCCGACCTGGTTGTTGGCAATGATGTGGATGATGCCGCCGACGTCGTAGCCTTCGAGCCGCGACAGGTTCAGGGTCTCGGCGACGATGCCCTGGCCGGGGAAGGCCGCGTCGCCGTGGATCAGGATGGCGAGCACCTTGCCCTTGTCGACGATGGCCGGTCCTGGTTGGTCCACCGAGGTGGCGGCCGCGCGCGCCATGCCGTTCAGTACCGGGTCTACCGCTTCGAGGTGGCTCGGGTTGGGCGGCATCGAGATCACCACCTGCTTTGGCAATCCTTCGGGTTGCGCCTCGATCCGCGCGCCGGCGTGATACTTCACGTCGCCCATCCATCCGAGGTCAACTCGCAGCCGGTCCTTCAGGAGCGGGTCCTTGAACTCGGCCAGGATCTGGGTGTACGGCTTCTGCAGGATGTGCGCGAGCACGTTCAGCCGCCCGCGGTGCGCCATCGCGATCATCACGTGTTGGACGCCGCCCTCGGCGGCGTCGTGGATGATCTCGTCGATGATCGGCACCATCAGGTCGAGGCCTTCGATCGAGAACCGCGTCTTGCCGGGGAAGGTCCGGTGCAGGAAGCGCTCGAAGGTCTCGACTTCAGTGATGCGGTCGAGCAGCTCGACGCCGTTGATCGGATCGACCGGCGGCCGGAACTGTCCCGACTCCACGGCCTGCCGCAACCACTGGCGTTCGTCGGGGACGAACACGTGGCTGTAATCGTGGCCGGTGGTCGAGCAGTAGACCTCGCGCAAGCGCGCGAGGGCCTCGAAGGCGTTGGCGGCGCCGGCCGCCGCCGGTCCCGAGACAATCGAGGCCGGCAGTTTCTTCAGTGCGTCGGCGGTCAAGCCGTGCGACAGCGGATTGAGCGACGGGTCGCCAATCGGATCGTGAAAGCCGAGCGGATCGAGACGCGCCGCGAGGTGCCCGAATCGGCGGATCTTGCCGGCCAGGGTGAAGGCGGCGATGCCCGCTGTCAGATCGGCGGGCGCGCGCCGCAGCTGAGCGGAGTCATCTTGAGCGGGGGCGGGCGTCCAGGTAACAAACGCCCGGCGGGTCGACTCGTCCACCGACGAGGGGTCACGCTGATAGCGCTCGAACAACTCGTAGACATACCCCGCGTTGGCCCCGGTAAACTGGTCCCACGGGTTCATAACCTTTCTACTTTAACCCGCCTTCGCCCTTCGGGCTGCCACCTTCGCGCTTTTGCGCTACGGCGGACGAGACGGCGCGGCAGGCAGTGCACGGCAGAGACAAAGAATGACGGAAAACCCAACCGCTTGATCCGGCTCCTCGCCATCGACATCGACGGGACGTTGCTCGACTCAAAGGGCGGCGTCCCGCAGGCGAATCTTGACGCTATTCATCGCGCGGCCGGGCGCGGTGTCCGCATTGTCATTGCCACCGGCCGAAGTTTCCATTTCGCGCTGCAGGCGCTGGGCGATCTTCCCGACGACCTCACGCTGCTCGCCTACAACGGCGCGATTGCCCGCTCCCGCTCGGGGGCAACGCTGCTGCGTCGGCTGCTGCCGCAGGCCGTGGCGCGCCAGGTCATCGCGGCGACCATCGAGTGGCGGACCGACACGGCGTGCGTCTTCGACCGGCCGCTGGCCGGACAGCTCGTCTACGACCGCATGGACTGGTCGCATCCCAACCGCGCCGGCTTCAAGCGGCGCAACGCCGCCATCATCCAGGCAGTCGAGCGATTGGAAGAAGCGGTCACCGAGGATCCGGTGCAGGTCACGTTCAACGGCGGCGTGGAGGCCATGCGAGCGATTTCGTCGCACCTGGCGGCCCATCCGATCGCGCCCCACCTCGAGGTGACCCTGACCGAGTATCCGCAACGCGACTTTTCGATGGTGGATGTCTGTAGCACTGGCATTACGAAAGGCACCGGGCTGGCGGCGCTGGCCAGCCACTTTGGCGTGGCCCAAGCCGAGGTCATGGCGGTCGGCGACAATCACAACGATCGCGATATGCTCGAATGGGCGGGCACGGGCGTTGTCATGGGCAACGCCGAGCCGGAACTGAAGGCACCGGGCTTTCACCTGACGGGCACGAATGACGAGGCCGGCCTGGCCCAGGCGATTGACCTGTTCATTCCCGGCCGGTAGGGCTCGGGCTACGCCCTCGTGGGGCTCAAGTCGTTCGTTGGGCCCCGACCCCTTCCACCTGCACGTTTTTGCACGGTCCATGCAGTGAGCTCGACCAGAGGCTGGTAGCCGTTGTGTCATGGGACAAAGCGGTGGCTGCGGCCAGGGGCATGGAAACGGGAATGGCGCGCGCCGAAGACGACATCGCGTCAAAGAAAGCCCGATCTGGCGAGGCAAGCGGGTCCTTCGCTGGTGAGTTGGGCGGGCTGAACCCGCTCCCAGTACACTGGCTGCTCCGTGTCCTACACTTGGCGCACCATCAAGACCGATCGTGGCGACCACGGCGTGCGCGTTGACCGTGTGCTGCTGCGCCACCTGCGCGATGAACGTTCGGTCTCGCGAAACCGCATTCAAAAATGGATTGAGGCCGGCGACGTCCTGGTCAATGGCGCACCGCCGTCGCGGGCCGCGTGGCGCGTGCAGGCGGGTAACGACCTGCAGGTCCGCATCGAGGAACTGCCGGCCAGAACCAGGTCGTCTGGCGAGGTCATGGCTCTCCAGGTGCTCTACGAGGACGATGACTTGTTGGCAGTCGACAAGCCGGCTGGACTAGTCGTGCACCCGTCGTACAAGAATGCGGCCGGGACACTGATCAATGGCGTGCTCGAACGGGCCAAGACGTGGCCTGCCGGTTCGCGGCCCAGCTTGCTTGGACGTCTCGACAAGTACACCTCTGGCGTGGTGATCGTGGCCAAGCGACCGGCCGTGCACGCAGCCCTGCAGCGCGCGATGGAATCCCGGCGCATCGACAAGGACTACGCGGCCATCGTCTGGGGACTTCCGTCACCCATGCGCGGCACGATTGACCTGGCCCTCGATCGCGACCCGTGGGATCGGCGCCGCATTACGGTGACCGACCGCGGTGGCCAGCCGTCGGTGACGAAGTATGAACGCCTCTCCGTGAGTGGAGGCAACCCTTCAGGGTTGCCTGCGTTCTCGCTCGTGCGCTGCCGGCTGATCACCGGCCGCACGCACCAGAGTCGCGTGCACCTGTCCGCCCGGGACTGGCCGATTGTCGGCGATGCGGTCTACGGCCTGAAGAAGAAGGCTGGCGCACTCACGCCAGCGGACGAAGTCGCCCTGGCGTTCCCACGCCAGGCGCTGCATGCCTGGCGGCTGACATTACGGCAACCCACGACCAACGCCGCGCTTGTGATCACGGCGCCGCTACCCGACGACATGCGACAATTGGTGACCGCCCTGAGCTTGCCGACCGAAGCTTTAGCGTAGGTGGGGCGTAGAATCGCGGCCAGACTATGTCGACAACTGCCATAGCGCGAGTCCGCGCTGCCCTGGCGGCGCAACCGCGGGTTTCGCTCGCGCAACTTCCCACTCCCCTTCATGACGCCGTTCGCCTGCGCGATGCGCTAGGCGGGCCGGCACAGTGCCCGCGGATCCTGATCAAACGCGACGATCTCACGGCCCTCGGCGTGGGAGGCAACAAGGCGCGTAAGCTTGAGTACCTCGTCGCTGACGCGCAAGCCAAGGGTGCCACGACGCTGATCACGACCGGTGCCGTGCAATCGAATCATGCGCGCATGACTGCTGCCGCAGCGTGCGTCGCCGGCATGCGGTGCGTGCTGGTGCTGACGGCCACCACGGCGGAACCTGCGCTGGCCGGCAACCTGTTGCTCGATCGCCTCTACGGCGCCACGGTGCGGCTGGTGCCATCGATCGACCCCATGCTCGCGGTCGGTCAAGACGAGGCGGTGGTCGCCGAAGTGGTCGCCGAGGAGATTGCGAGCGGGCGCGTACCGTACGTGATCCCCATCGGCGGATCGAGCGGCGTCGGCGTGTTTGGCTATATCGGCGGCACGGCCGAACTCGTCGAGCAACTGGCGGCGATCAAGGTCGCCCCGTCGCGCTTGTACTTCGCCAGCGGATCGCGCGGCACCCAAGCCGGGCTCACGCTGGGCGCGGTACTATGCGCGGCGCCATACCTAGTCTACGGCGTTGCGGTGAGCGCCGGTGAAGCGGAGAAAATTGAGCGAGCCAAGCGCATCGCCAACGAAGCCGCAACTCGGTTGGGACTTCCCGAGCGACTTGATTTGCCGGACCTGGTGACAGACCAGTCATTCATTGGCGAAGGCTACGGCATCCCGACCGACGCCGCGCTCGAAGCAATCGCGTTGGTTGCGCGGACGGAAGCGATGCTGCTGGATCCCTGTTACACGTCGAAAGGGATGGCCGCCTTGATTCAACATGTGCGCAGCGGCGAGCTGCGACCCGACGAGACCGTTGTGTTCCTGCATACCGGTGGCATGCCTGCGCTGTTCACGCCGGCCTTCGCGGACGCGTTTCGGGCGCGGCACTGACTGCGTTTACTGCGGGAACGCCGGGAGCGGTTCGATCCACGCCATCGGGACTTTCAGCTCTTTGGCCGTCGTTTCGAGTCGCGCCCACTGTTTGCGCGCCGACTCAAGTGCCGCGCGTGTGGTAGCGAGGTCGCTGGCGTTGCCCGCCCTCACGGCTGGACTCTCAGCCTTTGATGCATCGGACGTCGACAGTTCAGTCAGTCGCTCCCGCAGTTGGTCGACTTGCTTTCGCACCAAATCCGCCCGCTTCCGCCAGGCCTCTTCCGACTCCTTGGCGACCGCCTCGCTCTCGACCTGCGCTTCGCTGCGGGCCACCAACTCTTCGGCCGGCACCGGTTTCCCGAGGCTCTTACTGACGAAACCACCGGCTGGTGCGGGCGCCGGTGCAGGCTCACCCCTGGGATCCGCCGAGAGATCGGAGTTGGTATACGTCTTCGTCGCCTTCTTGATCGTCGCTTTCGCTGCTTCAGTCTGTCGCACAACCTCCGTGAGCGGCGGCGTCACCTGGTCTTGTGCCAGCGCGCGACCTGCGGTAATCGCGACGAACGCCACGACCAATGTTGAAATGCAACGCTTCACTGCTCCATCCACCCTGAAACGTTATTAACGTAGGTCGGCGCGCCGGTAGTGGTGACGGGAGTCGTGAAGGTCGCGCCCAGCGAGCCGTTGTAGAGGAAGCTCACCGAGCCATGAATTCGGCTGAGACCGTCGCCGACCAGGCTGCCGGCACCCGCGACATCCTGTATCACGACACGCCCCTGGAACGACATGTTGCCGCCGGCCTCGAACTGGCCACGAACCAGGATTTGTCCTTCGATCAGGGTCGAGCTGGCGTCGAGGTCGGCGCCGCCGGTGACGGTGACGTCACCATCCGAGACGAACTGGATATTGCCGGCGGCAGCGGCCGGTGTCAGTTCCGCGCTACCACCCGCGACGTTGATGTCGCCGGTGGCGAGCACGGAGACGGCGCGGTTGGTCGAGCCTGAGGTGTTGGCGATCACGACGTTACCTTCGACGAAGTAGGTTGCGGCAGTGGGATTGCTGCCACTGGTCCAGGTGCCGCCACTGTAGGTCCAGCCGGTTCCTTTACAGGCCGCTGTCGTGCAGGTCGCCCACGCGCTACTCGGGGTCGCCCGCGTTTGAACCACCGCCGAACCGGATACCACCGTCAGCTTGTAGTCCGCGATGCTCTCATAGGTTGCCGCCCTCACGTCCGGCACGTTGATCGTCGCGCGTCCACTACCCGTCACATGACCACTCGTCGTGATCGTCGGACCGCTGTAGGTGCCCACCATGGTGATGTCGCCAGTAACCGTTCCGGAGCCCCCGGTCTTCGATATGTTGCCATTTGAATGGATGTTGCCGGAAGTTCCGTTGACGGTGACATTGCCGTTCATCTCGAAATTGCCGTTCACCAGAATTGCCGGGTTGAGGAGCGAGGAAACATTCGTGGTCGTAGTGCTGACACTGTCCACGGTTTCGATAATGCGCGCCAGCTTGATGGAGGTGCCGTTCGGCCCGTAGCCGGTCGCGCGCAACACGACGCGATCGTTGATGTTCGTGTAGACGCTGTTATCTTCATTCATGAACAACGGCCCCAATTGAGCGCTCGACAGTGTCGTCTCATACAACAGTGGGTTGTCGTCATCGAGAATCTGCACGTCGTAACTGAAGCTATTCGCGGAATCGACGTAGAAGGGGCCGTTGCCCAGAAGAAACGTGAGGCTTCCGTTGTCGGCGTTCACCGTGGCGCTGGCGTTGGTGGCGTCAACCAGGCCATCAGTGCCTTTGATCCAGTCCGTCGTGTTATCGGCGAAAATGGCCACCAGCGCGCGATTCAAGCCGGCCTCAGCGGCGGCACGCGCGCCGGCAAAATTTACCTCGTTGGCCGCCATTTGCGATTCGACCTGGCCGGTTACGGCAAAACCCGTGGCGAGTCCGGACAACACCATCAATAGCAGCAGCACCACGATCATGGCGATGCCACGTTCCGATTTGAGATGGTTCGTGTGGTTGTTCATCGTCCCCTCACCCTAACTGTCGACATCAGCGATCTATTGGTAGTGCCTGAGAGGTTGGTGGTCCTGGTGCGAATGGTGATGGTCGTAAGCACGTAATAGATATTGCCGGCGCCGTCAGCCGTCACCCAAGCCGTCCCGTCGGACTTCAGATAACTAAATTGCAGGTTGTCGATAACCGCGTCGGTGCGCGTCGTGGAAGTTACGTTTGCGCCAATATCTTGAAACTGTATCTCGTGCAGCGTGGTGTTCAGCGAGATCTTGACGTTCTCGTTCAACTGCGTGCACCCAAGGACCGTCGAGCCGCCGATCATTTTGTCGGGAGGATTGACGTCCGACTGTAGGGCAATGTCGTTATTGTTCGAGTCGCCGTTCGGGTCGGGAGTCACGGCCTGGTAGGCAGTGCCCGACGACGGACACGTCGACGTGGTCACGTTGAACGGGTTATTGCCGGCACTGCGCAGATAGCGGCCAATCCACTCGAGCGCGTAACGCGCCTCCTGCTCGCCGACAGAATCTTCCATTTGCTTGCGATAGCCGCCCTGAATCTGTGAGGTGAGCGCTACCGCCCCGCCAAGCACGATGGTGGTGCAGACGGATGCTACCAGTAATTCTATCAGCGTAAACCCGCGTTGATCTTTGAGATGCTTCATTGGCTATGGACTGCGAATGATGGTGGCCAAGTCTATTTGCGCACTGGTGCGGCGATCGTTGGTGGTCGGAATGATCCGTACCGTCAGCTTGCGAACCTTGGTCTGGCCGGTGATCGCCTCAATCTGCCAGCGCCGCTTATAGCCGACTACCGCGGTGGTGCCAGAGGTCAGCGGCGTGTCGTTGTAGCTGGTCACGTCCGACGTCAATGAGCCGCCCACGTTCGTGATCGTATTGGTCGAAAAATTCAAATTAACGAGCTCATCGATCTTGGACTGCGCCAAGCGTACCCCTGCGGTCTGGCTGCGGCCAAGCATCTGCATGCGAACGGTAATCGCCATCATCCCGGCCATCGCCACGAGCGCCACCACCATGATCACCATGGCGAACAGCACCTCGATGAGCGTAAAGCCACCTTCGCGTGAAGCGCGACGGCGGACCGGGCCGCGTTCGTCAGTAGATACCAAAATTGATCTGTCCCGTCGCCGAGACGCTGAGTGCGCGCGACGAGCTCTCATTGGCGACCGTGATGCTGGCCGGAATCGAACCGCTGGACGAAAAAATGCCGCGGCTGTTGACCGTCAGGACCGGCGGCGTCCCGTAGGTGACGTTGGACGGCATCGCGTAGACGCCGCTGTCGTGCGTTTGATACAGGCTGCACCGATTGGTCGCGTTGTCGATGGTGGCATTGCCGGTGACTTCGAGCACGCGGAACTGCCGGGCCGCCGGACAATCGAAACGGATGCGGAAGCTGCGGTTGCGGCTGATGGCCTTCAACCTGGCCTGGCGAATCTGCATACCGATCGTCTCCGACGCCGTCCAGACAGCATTGCGCTTGGTCGATTCCTGAACGGTCGGAATGGCGACCGCGCTCAAGATCCCGATCAGCGCCATGATCACGAGCAACTCAAGGAGAGTGAAACCGTGTTCTGAACGCACACCCCAGAGATAGCAAGGAATGGTCCACCGACGGGGTCTCTTCATAACTTGTTGACTACGCTGACATTCTGTCCGTTCACGACCTCTTGGGTAGCCTCGATTTGTCCTGAAACAGATCAGTCGGTTACGAAAACGTGATTCGCGGGCTTGCGTCAGAGAGGGCTCCAGCTGGTTATCGGTCGGTTCCGGCGCCCCCATTTACAATGAGGGGCTTGATAAGCGTCGGAACGTTCGCACTACTTGTCAGTCTGCTCGCCACGCCTGCCGCCGCGCAAGATCCCGTGCCGCCAGAAGTCGTGACCCGCGATGCCCAGGGGCACGCGGTCTTGCGCACAATGCGGCTGCCATCGGCGATCACCTTCGACGGCCGCCTGGACGAGGCGTTCTACACAACCGTCGCGGCGGCCAGCGGTTTCCTTCAGCAGGAACCGACCGAGGGCGCGCCCGCCAGTGACAAGACCGACATGTGGGTGTTCTTCGACGACCAGAACATCTACGTCGGCGCCCGCTTGTGGGAGACGGATCCCGAGCGCCGCGTGACCAGCGACATGCGCCGCGACGCCAGCAACCTGTACAACAACGACCACATCGCGGTCGTGTTCGATACCTTCAACGATCGCCGCAACGGGTTCGGTTTCTCCTCGAACGCGCAGGGCGGCATGTTCGACTGGCAGGTGACCAACGAACAGCCGAGCAACAACTGGAACGGCCTCTGGGAAGTGAAGACCGCGAACTTCGACCAAGGCTGGACGGTGGAGTTCGTGGTCCCGTTCCGCTCGATGCGCTTCAAGGAAGGCAGCCAGGAGTGGGGCATAAATTTCCGCCGCATGGTCCGCTGGCGCAACGAGCTGACCTTCCTGTCGCAAGTGCCGATCTCGTGGGGGCGCCGGGGGTTGTCAAAGGTATCGTCGGTTGGCACGCTGGTCGGCCTCGAGTCGCCGAGCAAGCTGCGGAACCTCGACGTCAAGCCGTACGCGCTTGGCTCGAATACGACCAACCACCGCTCGACCCCGCCCCTGTCGAACGACGGCGCTGCCCAGTTCGGCGTCGACGCCAAGTGGGGCATCACGCAGTCGGTCGTCACCGATTTCACTTACAACACCGACTTTGCCCAGGTCGAAGACGACGAGGCGCAAGTCAACCTCACGCGGTTCAGCGTGTTGTTCCCCGAGAAACGCGACTTCTTTCTTGAGGGCCAGGACGTATTCAACTTCGCCGGCGCCGGTGCCAACCAAGGTGGCGGCGGCCAGGGCCCGGCGGCCATCAGCGCCGGTGGTGGTGGTGGTGGCGCCAGCAACGTCACGCCGATCGTGTTCTTCAGCCGGCGCATTGGGCTGCAGAACAACCAGGTCGTTCCCATTCTCGGCGGCGCGCGGCTGCTCGGGCGCGGCAACGGCTTTCAGGTCGGCGCGCTGCACATGCGAACGGAGGAGGTCGACACGGCCGGCGCGCCTGCGACCGACTTCTCGGTGTTTCGCGTCAATCGCGACATCCTCAAGCGCAGCCGTATCGGCATGATCGCCACGCGGCGCGGTCCCGGCGCAGCCGGTGGCGACGATGGTTACTCGTTCGGGGTCGACAGCACGATCAACCCCCTCGAACAGCTGGCGATCAATGCGTATTGGGCAGGGACGTCGGGCGCAGCGGGTGCGTCGGTCAACGAGCGCAGCAGCTACCGCGGCAACATGACGTGGAATGCCGACCTGACCGGCTTCCAGGTCGAGCACATGTTCCTCGGCGACCAGTTCAACCCGGAGACCGGCTTCCTGCGGCGCTCGGCGTTCCGCCGCACCTACGGGCAAGGCCGCTACAGCCCGCGGCCGGCGCGGTGGAAGACGGTCCGCAAGTTCTATTACGAGGGCAGCTACGACTACTTCGAGGACCGCCACGGCCGGCCCGAATCGCGGGAGGCCACGGCCGCATACCGCATGGAGTTATCGGACGGCGACCAGTGGGCAACCGAGTACACGGGCGCGTACGAGCATCTCAAGGCGCCCTTCCAGGTGACGCCGGGCGTCATTGTCCCAGTCGGCGAATACAACTTCCAGCAGGCGAAGCTGCTCTACACGAGTTCGCCGCAACGACGGGTGTCAGGCACGCTGACGCTGAACTACGGCGGCTTCTATGGCGGCACACTGAAGGAACTTACCTGGCGTGGCCGCGTCGAGTTCGGGCCCCGTTTCTATGCCGAACCCACCGTGTCGTTCAACTTGTTCGACACGCCGTACGGCGACGGCGACGCCAACATCATCAGTTCGCGCTTCACGTACACGCTGACGCCACGCATGTTCGCGTCGGCGCTGGTGCAATACCAGTCGGCCAGTAACGCGGTCAGCACCAACGCGCGGTTTCGATGGGAATACCAACCGGGCAGCGAACTGTTCGTCGTCTACAGCGACGGCAGAAACACGATAGGCCCCGGTTTCCCTGAATTGGACAACCGGAGCCTGGTAGTCAAAGTAACGAAGCTGTTTCGATTCTAGGCACAGGCGGGTCTGAAGACCCGCCTCTACTCTTCGAGCATGAACGGATACTTGTAGTCCGTCGTCGGCGCGAACGTTTCCTTGATGGTCCGCATGCTCACCCAGCGGGCCAGGTTCATCTTCGAACCGGCCTTGTCGTTGGTACCCGACGCGCGTGCGCCACCGAAAGGCTGCTGCCCCACCACGGCGCCGGTCGGCTTGTCGTTGATGTAGAAGTTGCCGGCCGCGTTCCTGAGCGCCGACGAAGCTTCGATCACGGCGGCGCGATCGTACGCGAACACCGCACCGGTCAACGCGTAGGGCGAGGTGCGATCGACGATCTGCAACATCTCGCTCCACTTCGCATCGTCGTAGACATAGACCGACAGCACGGGCCCGAAGATCTCCTCGCACATCAGGCGGTAGGACGGGTCAGCCGATTCGACCAGCGTCGGCTCGATGAAGTAGCCCTCGTCGCCTTTGCAGCCGCCGCCTTGGAGCACCGTAGCGTTCTTCTTCGCATCGTCGATGTAGCCGCTGATCTTGGTGAAGGATTTCTGGTCGATGACCGCGCCCAAGAAGTTACGGAAGTCCCGGACATCGCCCATCTTAATGTCCTTCATCATCGCGACCATGCGATCGCGAATGTCATTCCAGCGGGACCTGGGCACATACATGCGGCTGGCGGCGGAGCACTTCTGCCCCTGATATTCGAACGCGCCACGCACGGCAGCGACGGCGACTTCCTGCGGTTCGGCCGACGGGTGCACAACGATGAAGTCCTTGCCACCGGTTTCGCCGACCAGGCGAGGATAGCCGCGATACTTACCGAGGTTCTGGCCGACCCGCTGCCACATGCCGTTGAACACGGCGGTGCTGCCGGTGAAGTGAATACCTGCCAGGTCAGGGTGACCGAGCAGCACCTCGGAGATCTCGACCGGGTTACCCGGCACGAAGTTGATCACGCCCGGCGGCAGGCCCGCCGCCTCGAGCAGCTTCATCACATAGTACGCGCTCAGCATGGCAGTACCCGCTGGCTTCCACACGACGGTGTTGCCCATCAGCGCCGGAGCACCCGCGAGGTTGCCACCAATGGCGGTGAAGTTGAACGGCGAGATGGCGTAGACGAAGCCTTCAAGCGGCCGGTACTCCATCTGGTTCCAGACCGCGTGAGTGCTGTCGGGCTGTTCCGCGATCAGCTCCTCGGCGAATGCGACGTTGAAGCGCCAGAAGTCGACCAACTCCGAAGCGGCGTCGATCTCGGCCTGGTAGGCGGTCTTCGACTGCCCCAGCATGGTGGCGGCGACAATCGTCGAGCGCCAGGTCGTGGTCAACAGTTCGGCCGCACGCAGGAACACCGCGGCGCGGTCTTCGAACGACCAGCCTGACCATTCCTTGCGCGCCGCCATCGCGGCAGCCACCGCCTGGCGGACCTGGTCGGGGGTCGCCTTGTGGAACTGACCCAGCACATGGCCGTGCTTGTGAGGCATGACGGCCGGCTGAGTGTCGCTGTTGCGAATCTCCTTGCCACCGATCACGATCGGAATGTCGACCGTTTCGCCGGCCATCGTGGCCAGGCGGGCCTTGAGCTCGGCGCGGGCCGGTGTGCCGGGCGCATAGCTCAGGTTCGGGTCGTTCTCGGGGCGGGGAACTCGACGGCGGCCGGTGATGGCGTCAGACATGTGCGCGCTTCCTTTGGAATGGGGCGAAGCCCTATTCTATCGAAGGGCGTTACACCCTGCCGTGGAAGTTCGGCTGGATCCGCGCGACGAGCGCATGGCCGAGTTCGACGCCGGCAAGACCGACGTGATGTTCCGGCCGTCCTCCGACGAACGCGCCGCCAAATACTAACTGCTCGACCAAACGTGGACGCTGGCGCAGGTGATCCTGATGCGCCCGGGCCTGCCTCGCTATCCGTGCGGGCTCGATGACTTGTGGGGTGAGCGCGTGGCCGTCGATGACGGGTCCATTAACCACCTGTTGCTCGCCGCCCTGCCCGAGGCGCAACGGCCCACGCTGCAGGTGGCCGCGACCCGCGACGGCGCCATGATGGCCATCACGATCCGCGATCACGGCCCCGGCATCGCCGCGCACAAGGTGAATGTCATCTTCGAGCCGTTCACGCTGACAATTTCACTCGCTTGAGAATTCACAGGTTCCTTTTGAGCTCCTGACTCCTGATCTCCTGTTAATGGGCGACGACGTCGCGCCTAGTGCGCGACGACGATGTGTCGCCACTTGCCCTGGCGGAAGCGCATCACCGTCAGCACGCAGCGGGCGAAGTGGCCGAGCACAATGGCGAGCCAGATGTCACTGGCGACGAGCGGGCGGGTCGCCTGGATGATGGTGCACATCCCGATCGGCACGGCCACCTGCGACGCCAGGGTGATGAAGAGCGGGCTGCGGGTGTCGCCGGTCCCCTGCAGGCCGCCGGTGTAGGTCAACGCCAGCGTGATGAAGAAGCCTGACACGGCGAGGTACTGCAGCAGTTGCTGACCGAGCATCGCGACCGCCGGTTCGGTGGCGCCGAAGGCGCCGAGCAGCGTTTGCGGAATCGTGACGAACAGCAGGCCAACGAATGCCGCCACGCCCAGGCCGATGCGAGAGGCGGCGTGGACCCCCCGCATGGCGCGCTCGGGATGGCCGGCACCCAGGTTCTGTCCGGCGATGGTGGCGGCCGCGCCCATGAGACCGACCGAGGTCCAGGTAATCATCGAAAACAGTTCCGTGTAGCCAATGGTGAAGGCCGCCTGCGCGGCCGCGCTCTGCGGCAGCGAGCCGATGTAGCGCAGCATCAGGACGCCGGCCACGTTCATCGTGATCCCCTGGACCCCGGTTGGCAGTCCGAAGCGGAACAGCGCGCGAATAATCGTCCAGTCGGGGCGCCAATCCATCTCGCTCGAGACCTTGAATACCAGCCGGCCCTTGAACAACTGATACAGCGCATACGCGCTCACGGAGCTCGAGGCGATGGCGGTGCCGAGCGCCGAGCCCGCCGTGCCCAGTGCCGGGATCGGCCCCAAGCCGGGAATGAAGATCAGGTTGAGGATGACGTTCAGGATCGTCATGGTCACGCCGAGACGGAGCGGCGTGCGCGTATCGCCGGCGGCGCGCAGCGCCGAGGTCAGCATGAAGAACGACAACATGCCGAAGCTGAGCGCGAAGTTGATGCGCAGGAACGGCAACGCCAGCACCTTGACCTCGCCCGAGGCATTGACCATCTCGAGCAGGTAGGGCGACAGGACATACCCGACTGGCCCCATGACCGCGTACATCGCGATGGCGGTCAGCAGCGCCTGTTGCACCGTCTTGTTCACCTTCTCGACGTCGCCGGCGCCAACGAAGCGGGCGACCAGCACAGCCTGGCCGGTGAACAGCGAGGCGATGAAGACAATGACGACGAGGAAGATTTGCCAGCTGACGCCGATAGCGGCGTTGCCGGTATAGCCAATCAGGTGACCGACCAGAATGTGATCGACCACGCCCTGGAGGCCGGCGATCACGTTCTGAAGCATGGTGGGCCACGCCAGCTTCCAAACGGCGGGACCAATGGGGCCTTCGACGAGCGACCGATCGAACGGCGACTTCTTCTTCAGGGACGGGTCCGACAAACGACCTGAATTCTACCTTTAAACGTCGAGCTCAACGGCGTCTTCGGCCCGGTCCATGATGAAGCGGAAGCGCGCCGAGGCGTCCTTGCCCATCAGTTCGTTGATCACGCGATCGGTCATCAGCTGATCGGCAACTTCCACCTTCAACAACCGCCGCGTGCGGGGGTTGAGCGTAGTCTCCCACAGCACCTTGGGCATCATCTCGCCCAAGCCCTTGAAGCGGGTGATCTCGGGATTGGCGCGGCTGGTTTTGGTCTTCAGGATCTGCGCCTTCTGCAGCTCGTCGAGCGCCCAGAATGTCTCCTTGCCGACGTCGATGCGGTAGAGCGGCGGTTGCGCCAGGTAGACACGACCGGCCGCCATCAATTGCGGCAGGTGACGGAAGATAAACGTCAGCAGCAGCGTCGCGATGTGATGGCCGTCAGAGTCGGCGTCGGCGAGGATGATCACCTTGCCGTATCGCATGCGGTTAAGGTCGAAGTTCTTGCCAACGCCGCACCCCAGCGCCGTGACCAGGTCGGCCAGCTCCTTGGTCTCGAGCACCTTGGCGGTTGATACCCCTTCGGTGTTAAGCACCTTGCCGCGCAGTGGCAGAATGGCCTGGCGCGCGCGATCGCGGCCCTGCTTGGCCGAACCGCCCGCCGAGTCGCCTTCGACGACGAATAGCTCGCTGGTGATCGATCCGGGATTGGTGCAGTCGGCCAACTTGCCCGGCAGGTTCACCCGGCCGGCGGTTGGACCCTTGCGGACCACTTCCGACGCCGCGGCCCGGCTCGCCTCGCGCGCGCGCGCCGACAGGATGATGCGCGCCACAATCGCTTCGGCGATCGACTGGTTGTTGTTCAACCAGTGTTCGAGGCCCGGCCGCACCAGCCCGTCAACAGCCGACATCACTTCTGGATTGTTCAGGCGATCCTTGGTCTGCCCCTGGAACTGCGGTTCCTGAATGAAGACGGACAGGATGCCGGTGAGACCTTCGCGGATGTCTTCAGCGCTGAGCGTCACGCCCTTCGGCGACAGGTTGTGGGTCTCGATGTAGTTGCGGACCGCCTTGCCGAGCCCGGCGCGGAAGCCGTTCTCGTGCGTCCCGCCCGAGGCGGTGGGAATGCCGTTGACGTAGCTGCGAAGACTCTCGTCGGTGGCCTCGGTCCACTGCAGCACCAGCTCGAGCCTGGTGCTGCCGTCTTTCTCGAGCGTGAATGGCGCTTCGTGCACCGGCTTCGCGTTGCGCTCGGCGACGATCTTCTTCAGGTAATCGACCAGCCCTTCTTCGTGCTGGAAGACCTCCTTCTGCCCGCTGGTCTCGTCTTCGAAAGCGACTTTCACGCCGCGGTGCAGGTAGCTGGCCACTTCGAGGCGCGCACGAATCAGCGACGCTTCGAACTCGACCTTCGGAAAAATCTGCGGGTCGGGCCTGAAGAACACCGTCGTGCCGGTGCCGCGCGCCGGACCCACCTTCTTCAGGCTGCCTTGCGGCTTGCCCTGCTTGAAGGTCATCTCGTACTGGTGACCATCGCGCCGGACGGTCGCCACCAGCTCACGCGACAACGCGTTCACCACGCTGGCACCCACGCCGTGGAGACCGCCGGCGGTCTTGTAGTTGCCGGCTTCGAACTTGCCGCCCGCGTGGAGCACCGTGAAGATCACTTCCAGCGCGCTTTTCTTCGTCTTGGGATGCGCATCGACCGGAATGCCGCGGCCATCGTCTTCGACCGTGATCGACGAACCGTCCTGGTGCAGCGTGACGCGGATGTTCGCGGCGTGGCCATTCATGGCCTCGTCGATCGAATTGTCGAGCGTCTCCCAGACCAGGTGATGCAGGCCCGTGCTGCCGACGCCGCCGATGTACATGCCGGGGCGCTTACGAACCGGCTCGAGCCCCTCGAGAACGGTGATGTCCTGGGCGGTGTAGGAAGTAGACACTAGCCTTTCTTCTTGCGCGGGGCCGGCTTCTTCTTGTCGGCCTTGACCGCAGGTGCGGCGGTCTTCTTGGCGCGCGCGGTCTTCTTGGCCTTCGACGCCGATTTCGGGGCCGCCTCGACGTTGCCATCCACCTCAAGCGGTGACGCCACCGGCTCGGCAATGGCGGGCGGCAATGGCTCGACCAGCATCGACGGTTCGACTTCGTCGACCGGCGACTGGGTGTTGTTCACGACGAGGCCCCAGCCGTGCGGCACCGTGGCGCGCGCGGTCGCGCCGTTGGCGAACACGCGCAAGCCACCCTGGCGATCGCGCTCCAGACGGAGGATGCCGTCCTTCTGGCAGGCGCGCATCAGGTCGGCGATCGAGCCGTAGCGACGCTCGTCGAAGTCGGGCTGGGCCGCCTTGAGAAACTGCTTGAACTGGCGCGGATACATCGGCCAGCGTGGCGGCGTCGCCGCTTCGGCCAGCAGGCGCCGCACCAGGGCCACGCCATCACCGAGTGAGGCGGGTTCGGTCGGGGCGGGACGCGTTTCCTGCTCCTCGTCGAGCTCGGCGGCGCCGGAACCCGAGTTGGACTGTTCCAGCAGTTCGCGCGCGGCGCGACGGCCGGCTTCGCGCGACGCCGAGATCGCGTCGCTCGATGCATCGGGCACGAGCGTCGGCGTTGGCGGCGGGAGCGCTGCCGGTTCGGCCGCGTCAGTGTGGCCATCGTTCAACTCAACCAGGGTGCTGCGGCCCTGGTGCTTCAGCGTGACGATGCCCTGTTGCGCCAGCTTGTCGGCAAAATCGCGAAAGCTGCCGACGCCGTAGTCGCGTTCCGAAAACGACGAGTCGAGCTGCAACAGCGTGCTCTTCAGTAAGCCGAGCTGCGGCGAGACCTCGCGGTCGGCCAACACCTTCAGCGCGCGCTTCACGAGCGCGACGGACTGTTCGATCGGCTGCGTGCCGCTGCTGTGGCCCTGGGGGCGCGGCCGATCGCTGCTGCCCCGCTCGGGGCGCGGCTGGCTCGGCCGGCGATCCGGCACGACGTTCTCGTAGGCGATGAACTCGGTGCAGTTCTTCTGCATCACCTGACTGGTGAAGGCACGGCCGCCGACCACAAACACCTTGCGGTCGTACTGCTTGAGCTTTTCCACCAGCGTGATGAAGTCGCTGTCGCCGCCGACGATGACGAAGGCGTTGATGTGGGAGTGGGTGAACGCCATCTCGAGCGCGTCGAGAGCGAGGTTGATGTCGGCACCGTTCTTGTCGCCGCCGGGCGTCGGCACCCGCTGCACGAGGCGAACCGCGTGTTGCGCCATGGCGCGACCGTAGTCGCCGGATCGCTTCCAGTCGCCGTACGCGACCTTGGTGATGATTTCACCGCGCTCCTTGATGGCTTCAAGCACGGCACCGATATCGAACGGCAGGCCGAGGGTCGTCTTCACGCCGATTTCGACGTTGTCGAAGTCGATGAAAACGGCAATCTTCAGTCTTTGATCTGACATGTACTTTCGTTACTTTCGAGTTAGAGAAATCCTGGGGCGTGGCGGCTTGGGGCGTGGCCGAGAGTGGCTGAGTTGCAAGCCGCCAAGTCTGCATGCTTCCGAGGGGTCACCGGGAGGTGTTGCCATAGAGTATACCTGCCGGCATGACGGTTGCAGTATCAAAAGGCTGGAGTATCCAAATGACAGCAATGTGCACACGAAACAGGTCGCTTTTCGTCATCCTCACGGCCCTGGCCGCGTGGATGCTTCCCGGCTTGGGCGTAAATGTGTCCGCGGCGGAGCAGAAACCGGAAGTCCAACGCCTGTTCCAGTCGGGTGATTACGAGCAGGTCGTGGCGGCATCGCGCGAGGGCGATCCCGCCTCGACCTACCTGGCGGCGCAAGCCCTGCTCAAACTCAACCGGATGGACGAGGTAGCGGCAGAGTTCGCGCGACTGAAGGGGAACGGTCCGGCCTGGAGTCTCGTCGGCGAATCGGGCGAGGCGCTCGCCGCCAACGACGCCGGGCGCGCGACCGCATTGGCGCGCAAGGCCACCGCGGCCGACGGCAACAATCCGTCTGCGTTCTACCAGCTTGGCCTGGCCACGAGCAAAGGCAGCGACTGGGGCGGCGCGACCGCAGCCTTCAACCAGGCCCTCGCGCTGAAGCCTGACCTCGCCTACGCGCACTACTACGCGGCGCTCGCCGCGCAGCGGCAGCGCCAGTTGCCCAAGGCCGGCGAACACTTCGAAGCCTTCCTGCGCCTGGCCCCAGAGGCGCCCGAGCGCCAGGCGGTGCAGGCCATTATGCGTAGCTTGAAATAATGCTCGGAGGCCGGCACCTCGGTGCCGGCGGAACTGAAGTGCCGCCCTCCGGGTTAAAAAATCTGTCCAATCCCGAAGTACCAACGGCCGTCACGCAGGCTGCTGGCGTCGCGGGTGGTAGCGCTCGGGACGACCGAAGCGGGAATGCCGAAGTCCACGCGCAGCGTGCCGACGGGCGTGGCGAACCGCAGGCCCGCGCCGTAGCCGACCTTGAGGTCTTTCCAACTGAACGATTCGTTGAGACCGAGGATGTTGCCGGCGTCGATGAAACTCACCCCGTGCACCCAGCGGTAGATCGGAAAGCGCACTTCCTGGTTCAGCACCAACAACGCCTCGCCGCCGAGCGGCAAGCCCTCGACATCGCGCGGCCCCAGGCTGTCGTCACGATAGCCGCGCACGGTCGTGGCGCCACCAGCCTGGAAGCGGCCATCCAGAAACAGCGGGTCGGGTCCGAACTTCTTGCCCCATTGCGCGCGAGATGCCAAGACGACGCGCCCCAGCGGCACGAACGCGTACTGCTGCAAGAGCAGCTTACGATTGCGCACGTCAGAGCCCAACCATGACGCCGCGTGATCGATCGACGCGGACGAGAATGTGCCCTTGACCGTCGACAGCGGATCGTTGCGGCGGTCCCACAGCGCCGCGGTGCTCAGCGTCGCCAGGTTGCTGACAAAGTCGAGCGGCAATGGATCGTAGCCGGGCGCTGGGTCGAAGGTCCGCGACCGCTCGAAGCGATAGCCATAGACAATCTGCACCCCGCGAGCGCGCCATCGTTGGTCAGCGCTGAAGCCCTGCACGTCGTTGATCGCCAACACCTCCCGCCCGGCATCATCGCGAAACAAGTCGCGCGAGTAGAACCCGTAGATGCTCGACCGCGCCCGCCAGCCGAACAGCCGTGAAGTCGCCAGCAACACCGTCGCGTCCTGGCGATCGAACTGATACATGCCGAAGGCACTGACGGTGAGCGCACGCCCAAACAGATTGGGGTTCTTGAGCTCAGCCACCACGCCGGCATTCTGCGTGCTCGTGAACTGATCGAGTTCGAGCTGGCGGTCGCCTGCCAGTTGCAAGCCGTAGCGAAACGCCCAGGGCGGGAACTCCTGCACCGCCACGCGCGCCTTCACCGGCTGCACGCCGTCGACGACTTCGGCTACCGGCACCGGCTGGATGTCGACCAGCCGAAACACGTTGGTGTCGTAGAGCCGTTTGCGCGCAAGGGCCCACTCGTCGAGGTTCACCGGCGTGCCCAGCTCGAAACGCAGCGCACCGTTCAACACCGAGTCGCGCGTCAGCTCGAGGCCCGTAACCTCGACGTCCTGCAGCACCTGCCGGGCCCCTTCGGAAATCGCGAAGGTGAGATGGACGGTGTCGTCCGCAGCCACCTCTGACAGCACTTCGACGTCAGCGGCGTTGTAGCCGTCGCGACGGTACTGCTGCTCCACCCGAGTCCGCGCCCGATCGACGTCGTCAGCCACGTACGGCGCAGGCAACGGCAGCGCCGCGAGGTTCTGGACCAACGCCTGGCGGCTCTCGGCTACGCCCGCGAACGTAACGGCGGTGACCTGCGCTCTCGGGCCCTCGACAATGGTGATCGGCAAGACGCCGACGTCACCCTCGATGGTCAACGGCCCGCCGGTCACCACGGCCTTGAGGTAACCCGCTTCGTTGTAGGCCGTGACCAGGGCGCGCTCGGCGGCAGTGCGGTCGAGCCAGGCGTCCACCGCCAGACCCTGCGCGGCGATTTCTGCCAGCAGCGCGCTGCCGGCCAACGCCTGGTTGCCGCTGATGCGAATCTCGCGGCCGCTGACCGGCACACCTGAAGTGATGTCGATCCGCAACTTTTGGGTGCCTTCAACGGTGCGGTCGACCGTGCCGACGACCACGCTCCCCAGCTCGTTGGTCGAGACCAGGTAGAGCCGTACCCGGTGGGTCAAATCGTCGATCAGGAACTGGTCGAACACGTTGCGGTGCCACGCCTCTTCGAGTTCGGCGGTCAGGCTGGCCGGCAAGGTGATGCCGGCGACGTCGAGCACGGTGCGGGGGCCGCGATCCACCGTGTACTCGAGTGTCACGGTGCCGTCGGGCAACTCGACCCGGCGGGTCCTGGCCCGCGCCTGAAAATATCCCTGAGCCTTGAACCGATCGCGCACCCGGTCCACATCGCGCTGCAACACCAGGAAGTCAAAGTCGTCGCCAGGATTGAGCTTGAGTTGGCCGCGGACTTCCTGCTCGATGGCGGGTTCAACGCCGGCAAACGTGATCGCCGAGACTCTCGGTTTGACCCGCAGTTCGGCGGGCAACTTGCTGACGCCGCCGCCAAAGGTCACCTGGTGCCGAATGCCGATGCTGACGGTGTCGTCGTCGCGCGACACCGCCCGCACTTCGATCGCCGGCGTCACGAAGTAGCTGATGATGAAGGTGGTGTTGCCGCTCTCGCGCAGGTTCTGCGAGATCGTGAATTCCACCTGGCGGCTCAGGCGTTTCGACAGCGTGAGGCGGGTGGTCGGGTCGCTGCCGTTGCTGCCAATCGCCGAGGGGTCGTCGCGAAAGTCGGGATCCGCGAAGTCACCGCGCTCAACGCGGAACGAATCCAGGCCAATCGCGCGGCCGGTCACGCCGAGCAAGTCGGCCGACAGCAGGGTCAGCGCGGTATTGCCGTTGGCCTCGCCCACCAGTTCAGACGCCAACTCTTCCGGCGTCTTCGAACCGTCGTCCGAGGTCAGGTCGATGGCGGGCCGCTCGAGCGTGCCTGACAGCGTCATGATCGCGTTGCCGCGGCTGCCGCTGAGCGGTGCATCGGCGACGACGTTGAACTCGGGGCTGATGCGGCGGAGATCAGTGAACGAGATGTCGCCGCGGGTGATCCGGAAGGTGCGGCCGGCCAGGAATATCTCGCCACCTTCGCGCAGCGTGATGCGTCCGTCCATGCCCGGCGCGGCAGCGGTGCCGGTCAGGCGAACGTTGGCTCCCGCAGTGAGACGGCCGTAATTGTTGTCCACGGTCACGTCGTCGCTCGTGGTCACGGCGAGGTTCAAGCGGATGCGCTCGAGGTAGGGCCGTTGCTGGGTCGGCGATACCGGCAGGGTGGCGCGCCGGGCCAGCGACGCGATCGTGATGGTCTCCGTGTAGGAGCTCTGCACCACGCGAATATCGCCGGTCACAGTCGGGCCCTTCGGGTCGGGCCGGAAGGTGACCAGCGCATCGAGCTCACTGCGCAGGCCGTCGATCAACTCGATCGCGACGCCTTGCGCCTGGATGTTGACCGTGCCTTCAATGGCATCGACCCCGGCGACCTGCAACGAGCCGTCGAGGGCGAGCGTGCCGCCATTGGCCAGCCCGCGGATGCCGTCGAATACGACGCGCTGGCCGTCGAGCACGATCGGGCCATTCAAGTCCGACAGTACCAACCGCGGTTCCGCGACCGCGATCTCCGCGTCCTTCAGCATGATCTCGCCGTCGAACAACGGGCGCGACACGGTGCCCGTGATCAGAGTGTTGAGGTTGGCGTCGCCGTCGAAGGCGAGCGTAGTGGTGAACGCCGACAGCACGCGCAGGTCGAGCAGGCCCTGCACCGACAGGTCGAGCGACGGGTCCTTCTGCGCAAAGCCGATCGAGCCGCCAATCACCAGCGGGTGGTGGGCCACCAACCACGAGATCTCGGCGACCGCTAATGAGCCGCGCGCAAACTCAACCTGCGACGGCCGCTGCTGTTCAACGGGGATGCCCGAGAACGTAAACTTCGCCGCATCGACGGTCAACTCGCCGGTGATTGCCGCCAGTTCGAGGACTGGCACCTGGGCGCGGGCGGTCGCAGCAAAGCGGCCCACCACCCCCCCGCTGGCGACATCGCCGGACAGGCGCGAAACGGTCAGCGACTCGCCTTGCAAGACGCCATCGACGTGCAGGTTCGTGACCGCCTGTGGTCCGCCGCCCCAGTTGAACGTGCCGGCCTTGAGCGACAGCGTGGCGAGCGTCCCGGTACGGGTACCGTTTGAGCGGAGGCTCACCGACAGCGCGCCGGTGCCATCGATCGTCACCGGCACGCCAAACACGCGGCCCAGGCGCAGGGCATCCCGGAAGTCGCCGGCGTAATGCCCCTGGAACACGCCATCGAGTCGCGGGTTCCATTCACCCGATGCCGTCAGGCGTCCCGAGCCGATGCGGAGGTTCAGGTCTGTCAGCGTCACTTCGTCCCCGCGCAACGCGAGGTGGGCCGGCGCATGCAAGGTGACCGGCACGCCGCCAATGCCGGCATCGAGTTCGGTGAGATTGACGATGGCGACGCGGTCGCGCGTGTCGGCGAGCCGGCCCGAGGCGGTGATGGTGCCGTTGGCAAATCCCCGGATCTCGGCTTCAACCGCGTCGATCAATGGTGACAGCCGCGCCAGCTCAAGCCGATCAAGCACCGCGGTCGCCCGGTAGTCGTACGGCGATGCCGCGGCGACGTCGGCGTTGACCAGCGCGCCGATGGAGGGCAACCGCGCGACCACGTGCGCCTGGTCGCCCATCAACTCCGCCGTCAGGTCGCCTGAGCCGATCAGCGTCCCGGCTTCACCGCCGCTCAGCGCAAAGTCCACGCGCGCGTGGCCACGTGGTTGCGCCGTGGTGCCCGCGCCCTCGAACTGCATCGAGAACAAGGCCTGCGTGTCGTTCGGGGCGAGCACGGTGCCCTGCCACGACAGCCGATCACCCTTCAGGCTGGCGGCGTAGCCGCCGGTCTCCCACGCGTAGCGAACCCGGCCATCGAGAAACCCGGGGCCCTGGTGCAACTCGAGCGACGTGACATCAATGGCGTCGGCGGTCACCATGACCTTGGCGTTGGCGCGGTCGAGCGACTGCCCTGCCCACGTCAGCGCCGAACCGGTGATGGCGGTGTCGAGCGTGTAGCCATCGAACGTACCGCCGAGCGTGGCGGCGACCTGCAGCGGGCCGATGACACGCCACGCCTCGGGCATGTCACTTTGCAGTTCCTCGGCGTGCGGCGCCTCAACGGTGAAGTGGCCGGTCCATTTCTCAGCCGTGATGTCGGCCACGGCCTCGCCCTTCATCGTCGCGGTCCCGCGATGCACGGCGAGGTCGGTGATGTCGGCGCGGCGGGTGTCGGCAACGACGTGGGCCGAGGCGCGCACGCGGCCGAGCAGCGGCACATCCACCGCATCGCCGGAGACGCGCGTGTCCACTTGCGGAAACTGGTAGGAACCCGCCAGGGTCATCGGCAAGTCGAGGGCGCCGTGAACCTTGGCGGCGATCTCAGGCACGGGAAAGCCAAGCAACGCCAGGCCGCGCGAGGCCTCGGCGACATCGCTCACGCGCGCCCGCGCCGGCCCGGTCATCGTCGACAGGAGCGCCGAGTCGTGGTTGATACGGCCCGACAGGCGGCCGGCGAACGTAAACGCGGGAAAGCGATGGCCGTGATCGAACTGGTAGTGGTCGCCGACGATCGTTGCCCGCACGGCGCCGGTCATCGGCACGTGCCTCGGCGTGGTGCGACCCGTCGAGCGGTTGGTGATCAGGTAACGCCGCGGCTCGCTGAACTCGAACGTGCCGCTGCCGTCGAAGCCGGCGGCAATCGCCTGTGGGCTGACGTTCATCATGTCGAGCGCGGTCTGCGCGTCGAGCGCCCGCCATGACGCCGCGGCTGTGCTGATCGACGAGTTGCCCCACGGCACATTGACGTCGGCGCGGATCTCGCCGCCCGATCGCGGCGTGATGAGCAACTGCGTGCCGGAGAACGACTCGAATGTCGCAAGCACCGGACCCGCCAGCGTGAGGTCACGCTCGCGGCCAACGGCCAGCGTGCGGCTGGTCGCCTGAAGCGCGGTCACGAAGTTGCTCCCGGGCCCCTTGATTGTTCCATCGATGGCGACCACGCCGCTCACCGGCACGGGAGGAGGAGGCACCCACCTCGTGGCGTGCGCGAGGTCGACCGTGCCCTTGAGTGCCAGCTCCAGGTTCGGCGAATCGAGCACGCGATGAATCTGTCCGGTGAGAACCACGTTCAGTTCCGACGACACCAGGCGTGCCTCGGCGAGCGTCACGTCGGAACCGTCGAACGTCATCGCGGTCTCGAACGGCGCGATCGTCATGGTGCGCTCGCGCAGGCGGACGGCGAGCGGGCCGCGGACCGCAAACGCGCCTTGTGCGCCGAGCGCGGAATCGACGAGCGCCGACTCGATCCGCGGAATCGTGACACCCCAGTAACGCGCCGCGTCAACGTACTGCAGGTCGAGTCCGCGTAGGGTGAGGCTGCGGATGTCGAGACGCCGAGGCGTGAGCGACGTCGGCTGCGACGATCCCGGCGGCAGGTTCACCACGCCGTTCGCGTCGCGATAGATGTCCACTACGGCGCCTTCAATCGCGAGGTGATCGATGGCGAAAGAGCCGCGCAGCGCCATCCATGGCAGCTTGACGTCGATGCGGCTGGCGACCAGGAACGGCCGGTCGTCGTGCCCCTTGGCCGCGAGCCGGACGTCGGTGAGGGTGATGCGGCGGGTGAACGCGTTGTAGCCGAGATCGGTCGCGCGGAGTATCAGGTCAAAGCGGCCCACAAAATCGGTCGCCGACGCCAGTACCCGGTGGCGCGCCCACGGCGCGTGAATCAGCACCAGGGCCACCAATGCGGTGCCGGCAGCCACCGCTGCCGGAAGAATCACCACTCGCCGCACCCACACCCTCACCGTCTCGATTCTAGTCCTGCATGTGGGATACCATTCAGGCCGTGGAGGATCAGTTTATGCGTATGAAGTCATGGCTCACGGTCGGCCTCGGTGCCGCCTTGGGCCTGGTGACCAGCGCGGCGGCAGCCCAGACACCAGCGGAACTGAAGGTTGGTGACATGGCCCCGGCGTTCTCGGCGCCCGGTTCGGATGGTAAGACTCACACGCTTGCCGAGTCGAAAGGCAAGCAAGCGGTAGTGCTGGCGTGGTTTCCGAAGGCCTTTACCGGTGGTTGAACGGCCGAATGCAAGTCGCTCCGTGAGAGCGGCGGTCTGATTCGGGAATACAACGTCGCGTACTACATGATCAGCACGGACCCGATCGAGGTCAATACGAAGTTCGCCAAGGAACACGAAGCCGATTTCCCTATTCTGAGCGACGTCGCCAAAGAGATCGGCACCAAGTACGGCGTTCTCGGCATGATCGGCATGGCGAAGCGCTGGACGTTCTACATCGATCCGGACGGCAAGATCCTCCACATCGATACCGCGGTCAAGCCCGCTTCGTCCGGGGCCGACATGGTGGCCAAGTTGGCCGAGCTGAAGATCGCGAAGCGCAAGTAGAATCACCGACCTGGCCCGCCAACGCGGCGCGGCCAGGTCGACATTCCCTCCTGCTGTCACGGCGCGGCACGATCGCCCCCCCCCGGTTGCCTGTCTCTAAATGTCTTGACAGTAGCGCCCTACCCCCGTAGCCTTCCGCGCTGATACTCAGCATTGCTTTTTTCAATCAGGTGACCTGAAGATGGCCCCTTGAGTTGTTCGATTGAAGAGGAGACGAACCATGCGTCGAGTCGTACTATTCGCAGCCATTGTTTGCGCGGCGGTGTTGATGACTTCCCGGGAGGCCAGTGCGCAGGCCTCGATCACCGGCACGGTGAGAGACGGCTCTGGCGCCGTCTTGCCCGGCATCAGCGTTGAAGCCTCCAGCCCCGCTTTGATCGAGAAGACCCGCACGGTGGTCACCGACACTGCCGGGCAATACCGCATCGTCGACCTGCGGCCGGGCACCTACGCGGTGACGTTCACGCTGCCTGGGTTCAAGACCGTGCGGCGGGACAACGTCGTGCTCGAAGGCGCCTTCGCGGCCCAGATCAATGCGGTGCTCGAAGTCGGGGCGATTGAAGAGACCGTTACGGTCACGGGTGCTACGCCGACGGTGGACGTGACCAACAACACGACGCAGTTCGTGGTCAACCGGGACATTCTCGATTCGATTCCCACCCCCATGCGCAACACGCCGGCCCGCGCGCTGCTGCTGCCGGGTACGGTGGTGACACCGAACGTCCTTGGCCAGTACAACATGAGCGTGCACGGCTCGAACAACTCCGACATGGTGATTGCCATCGACGGCCTGCGCGTCAACAACCTGTGCGGCAGCGGCCAGTTCAGCGGCTTCTACATGAACGACGCGAGCGTTCAAGAGGTCACGTTCACGACCGGCGCCGAGTCGGCGGAAATGCAAAACGGCGGGTTGCGGATCAACAGCATCCCGAAAGATGGCGGCAACCAGTTCTCGGGCACGCTGTTCGCCTACGGCATGAACGGTGGCTTGCAGGCGGACAATCGCTCCGACGAGGTGGCGGCCGCCGGCGTACCGCAGCCCAGCATTGCCTATACCTACCAGCTCAACCCGTCGTTCGGCGGCCCGATCAAGCGCGACAAGCTGTGGTTCTACTTCACCTACAAGTACGAGGACAACAAGACCTACGTCGCCAGCTCCGCGTTCGCCGACGGCAGCAAGGCGTATCGCCAGGCCATGGGCAACTACAGCGCCGTCACGAGATTGACGTGGCAGGCCACGCAGAAGGACAAGATTCGCTTCTATCTCGACCGCCAGTACAACGGCGAGTTCTACAACGGCTTCAATACGTTACCGACCACGTCACCCGAAGCCTCGACCGACGCGTTCGGGTTGGGCTGGGTGCCGCAACTCAAGTGGACGCAGACCACCACCAACAAGTTGTTGCTCGAGGCCGGCATCTCCTACTACACCCAGGACTACCAACAGAACTGCACGGACAGCGTGCAGCCTCGCGACTTGCCCCGCCTGGAACAAACCACCGGCCGGCTGACCGTGGCCTGCGGCAACACGATTCCGCCGTACACCAGCTGGACCAAGAGCTACAGCTCGGCGACGTCGGCCAGCTACATCACCGGCTCGCACGCCTTCAAGGCCGGCGTCACGGCGCAGTGGGGCACGAATGCGAGAACGTTCTCGTCGAACGGCCAGATCAACACGCTGGTGTTCAACAACGGCCTGCTCGGCGCCCCCGCCAGCGCCACCAACCCCGTGCCCTGCGTGGCGTTGCCCTGTCCGATCGCCGTCGCCGTAAGTAACGGCGCGACCACAGCTCAGCAAAAGGTCAAGAGCGACCTGGGCTTCTTCATTCAGGACGCCTGGACGATGGATCGGCTCACGCTCAACCTGGGCGGCCGCTTCGACCACTTCAATGCGATGGTGCCGGCGCAATCGGCAGCGGCCAGCACCTGGATCCAGGCGCGCAATTTCGCCGAGATCAAGGACGTTCCCAACTGGAACGACTGGTCGCTCCGCATGGCCGCGGCCTACGACGTGTTCGGCAACGGCAAGACCGCGCTCAAGGTGAATGCCAGCAAGTACATCGCGTCAGCCGCGGCCGGTTACGCCGCCATCTTTAACGGCATGACCTTCTCGACGCAAACGCGCGCGTGGTTCGACCTCGACAGCAACAAGTCGCTGTTCGACTCGGCGGGCAACATCCAGTTCGGCGAGGTGTTCGGCGGCACCTCGAACTTCGGCGGCATTACCAGCCGGCCCGATCCGGACCTGTTGCGCGCCTACAACTGGGAATACAACGCCTCGGTGCAGCACCAGTTGATGGATCGCCTGTCAATGACGGCCGGCATCTACCGGCGCCAGTTCTACAACCTGGATGTCACTGACAACACCAACCTGGCGGTCACCGACTGGTCACCGTTCTCGATCACCACCCCGACCGATCCGCGGTTGCCGGCCTCAGGCTCGGCCATCACCATGCACTCGCTGAACCCGAACAAGGTCGGTGTCCCCACCGACAACCTGCGGACGTTCTCGGATATCAACACCTCCGTCTACAACGGTTTCGAGGTGAGTGCCAATGCGCGATTCACCAAGCTGTTGCTGTTTGGCGGCATCACCACCGATCGCCGGGCCACGACGACCTGCGACGAGCGCGACAACCCGAACTCGGCACGCTTTTGCGACGCCACGCCGCCCTTCCGCACCACGTTCAAGATGTCGGCCGCGTATGAGATGCCGTATGAGTTCCAGCTGAGCGGCTCGTTCCTGTCACGGCCGGGGCCGAGTGTCGCCGCCAACCACACGGTGACCGCCGGCATCGCCGGCCGTCCGATCATCGGCTCGACCGCAGGTGCCACCACCATCGGGGTCAACCTGGTTCAACCGAATACCGTGTTCCTGGACACTTTCAACCAACTCGACCTGCGTCTCAGCCGCACCTTCCGGATCGGCAGCCGCACCCGTATCCAGGGCTTCGCCGACTTCTTCAACCTCCTGAACGCGGGCACCGTGACCCGAGTCAACGAAACGTATGGCGCCAATCCGGCGACCAACGCGTGGATGCGGCCGACGGCCATCATGGACGCGCGCTACGTCCGCTTCGGCATGCAGATGTCGTTCTAGATATTGGCCACCGCGGACACAGAGCCATCTTTTCGAGATGCCGGCACACGGTAGCTACCGCACATCTTGCATTTTGAAAAGTATTCTCTGAAGACTCGGTGTCCGCTGTGGCTTACTGAATCACCTGTACCGGATCGAATCGCCGCACGGGCGAGACGTAGGCACTGACCAGGCTCTCGTGGCCGACGCATGGACGAGCATCCTGAGGCGACGGTCTCTTCTCGGGCCCGCGTCGATTCCGGCCGCGTCCGCCAGGTGTGGAATCCACTCGGCGACACGCCGAACGTGTGACACAACGTACTTCAGGGAAAACGGGCCTGCTCCGCGTCAATCGTCGCGAAGACTGCTGCTCATACTGGGCGAAGAGGGCCGAGGCTTTTTTAGGATGTCGCACTCCATGCGGATCTTGCACACTTCCTTACGGAGCCGCGTCAGCTCTTCGCGCTCCTCCTTCGTGAGCCCGCTCTTGCCCTCGTCCAGGACGAGCCGGACGGTGTCCTCCCTGAACTCCCCAGAGAACTGTCGCCGGCCTCGGCGGCCCCCATCAACTGATCGCATTCTGGACATCGTATCTGCCTCTCGGAAGATATCCACCAGAACGGACCAATCGCAGGTGTCCTACGTTGTTTCCAGGGTCGGCAGCAACACCTCGTTCGGCACCACGCGAGTGAACTGGCCGCGCTGCATCAGCTCGCGGCCCTTGCCGCCGCGGCCGACGATTTCGTACTTGGTGGTGCTGATCGTCTGCTCGGCGCCACGCGAGGTTTCCACCGTCAGCAGGTCGCGATCGCCGGTCGAGACCAGCGCGCCGATCACCTTGTCCTCGGGGAAGTCGATCTTGATCAGGATGACGCCACGGCCGGGACCCGACAGGAAGTTCACCTCCGCAACCGGGCACAGCATGGCGCGGGCGGCGCTGGTGGCCGCAATCACGGTTTCCTCACCCGTCGTCAGCGCCACAGTCACCACCTCGGCGCCGTCGGCGGTGCGCGCGTAGCGGCGGCCCGAACGCGTGCTGGCCTCGACCAACCCCTGCAACGAGAAGCGCATGGCGTAACCGTCACTGGTGATCGCCACGGCATGCACGGGCGGCACGTCGCCTTCCTTCTTGGCCTCGATCTTCTTCGCGATGCGAGGATCGAGGCTGAACGCAGCAATCACCTTCTCGCCGTCCTTGAACTTGAACAGCTTCTGCACCGGCTCACCGTAGCCGGTGGACGCCGGCACATCGACAATGCGGCTGGTGTAGGCGACGCCAAAATTTGTACAGAACACCATCGTCGCGCGGGTGCTGCCGATCACCGCCACCAGCACACCGTCGCCCTCGCGCAGGCGCGTGGTGGTCAGATCCTTCACTTCCTTCTGTCGCTTCACCCAGCCATCGCGCGAGACAATCACGACGTTGTCTTCGTCGACGATGAACGATTCAGCGGAGTACTCGACCTCTTCGGCCTCCTCGATCAGCGACCGGCGCAGGTCGATCTTCGGGTTGCCGTATTTGGCCTGAATCTCTTCCAGCTCCGAGCGCACCAGCTTCCAGCGGCCCGCGTCGTCCTTCAGCAGGCCGGCGATCTGCCGCGCCCGCTTGCGCTTGTCGGCCAGCTCGGTCTGAATGACCTGGATCTCGAGCCGTGCCAGTCGATACAGCTTCAGTTCGAGAATGGCATCGGTCTGCTCGGCATCGAGCGAGAACCGCGCCATGATCTTCTCCGCGGAATCGGCCTTGCCGTCAGACTTGCGGATGATCTTGATAATCTCGTCGAGGGCGTCGAAGACTTGTTCGAAACCCTCGAGAAGGTGGATGCGCCGGTTGAGCTGCGCAAACTCGTGCTCGAGGCGGTTGGTCACCACTTCCAGGCGGAAGTGGAGGAAGTGCCACAGCATCTGCTTGAGGTCGAGCCGCTCCGGCCGTCCGGCTTCGGCGTTTTCCGTCGGCACCAGGCAGGTCATGTTGACGGCGAAGGTCGTCTGCAACGAGGTGTGCTTGAACAGGTACGCCATCACCAGGTTGTCGTCGGCGCCGGCCTTGACGCCGAGCTCAATCCGCACATCGTCGGTCGAGACGTCGCGGACGTCGACCAAATACGGCATCTTGCGGCCGAGCACCACATCGCCGATCTGCTCGACCAACTGCGACTTGTTCACGGCATACGGGATGCTGGTGATGTAGAGCTTCTTTTCGGCCCGCGCGATGGGGCCCGCTTCCCAGGTGGCGCGCAGACGAATGGAACCCGAGCCGGTGCGGTAGATCTCCTTGAGCTCGTCGGGAGAGTTAAGAATGTGACCGCCGGTCGGAAAATCCGGGCCCTTGACCCACCGGCACAGCTGCAGGGTGGTGAGATCGGGATTATCGAGCAGCTTGACGAGCGCGGTGATGATCTCGTTGAGTTTGTGCG
>SXGS01296564.1_pt1 | contig 33715 bp, 24 predicted proteins | sample 3174681 | NCBI WGS metagenome assembly SXGS01 (sample SAMN11356861, study PRJNA531348) | freshwater metagenome | isolation source: freshwater sample F1-80 | place: China: Fuxian Lake, Yuxi | collected 2017-12-25
CTTGATCGGCGTGGTGGCGTACTGCACCTGCGTCGCCTGACAGCAATAGATCGGGCCTTCGGCACCCTCCGGTTGCACCGGAGCGATGGTGCCACGCAGGACTTCATCCTCGGTCGCGCCTCTCGGATGAATCTTCGGAGCGGCGGGCGGAGCAGCCGTTTCCGGCGCGTGCTCGTCCACCTTCTTGAGCCAGGCTTCCTTAAAGTAAAACAGACAACCCGCCTGGCAGCCGGCGTGGGCGGAACCGTCGCAACGCAGCCCTTCGAGGTGAACCGTGTTCGGAAGCCGGCGGCTTTCGAGGCCGTTCATCGGATCGCACGTCTTGTGGGAGCGCTTGCCAACGCGATATTTTTTGCCGCAGTGCTGGAACATCTCCGGCATGAACGGCATCTCGTCCAGCCGCCCGTTCTTGTCGAGCGTGCTGAGGATTTCCTCCTTGGAACGGACCTGAGCCCAATCGCCTGCACAGAGATTCAAACGTTGGGGAATGGAAGTGTCGGACATAGGAAAACTGGTTTCGATCGGGGAACTAGCGCGATGCAGAAGCAACGGAGGCGGCCTGTGCCGCGAGGGCGCGCTTGCGAAGCTGCCATGCAATCGTCCCGAGGATGCCGGCGACGAGACAACCCGCCGCGATCACGGTCTGGAAGGATTGTTCGGGCCGCGAATAGAACTGCCACGCCACCATCCCGAGGCCGTAGCCGAGCATCTTCTGCCATTCGTAGGAATCGTAGGACTTGCCGCGCATGCGACGCGCGCGCCAGGCGGCCTTGAGTTCAGCGGACGCGGGGAAGAACCGGCGCACCACGCCGAAACCGAATTTAAGCACGAGCAAGGTGCCGAGGAGAAAAGCGATATGAGTGGTCGCCGTACCGCCGGAGCCGAGAACGAGTTGCTGGAGCGGCAGGATTCCGAACCCGATGACGGCGCGGTGCAGGGTGTCGAGCGGGAACTCGTCGAGAAGCCAGAGCAGCTTTTCGATGCCACGCGGTTGATTTGGACTCACGCTATTCATCAGCAGATTCTACGGACGTTTTCGGTTTTAGTTAAACGGGGGGCGCATCGTAGGGAAGACAGGCGGCCTTCACAACACCGACGTTGGCCTCAACTCGATGACGAATCAGCAGCCGGGGCCACAGCAGCAACCTTGTCCCCGCCGAAACGTGCCGGAAGGAAGTCCAGCGCGAGCTTCTTCACCACATCCAACGGTTTCCGCACCTTGAACAGCCCCGCAACGATGATGAGATACATGACCGAGCAAGCCATCGCTACCACCGGCAGGCGGACCCATCGTGACATGTCCTCGCAGAACACCAGGAGAACCTCGAAGCCGAAGACCACCGTGACGAGCGCGCCAATCAGCTGCCGGCCAACCGCGCGAAGGACGTCCTTTGCACCGATGCCCAATGGCTGGCCAGCGTAGGCGATGGCAGGGATGAACAGGACGTACATGATGCCCGTGTAGGCGGCGGCGACGCCGACGGCTCCGAACGGCAGGCCCAGCGGCAGTACGAGCAGGTGCGCGACGGTGCCGATGACTCCCCAGCGTGCCCAGCGATCCGCGCGCCCGGCCGGAACGTGCAACCAGCCGAGAGTCCGCTCGATGCAATGCGGGATGCCGCGCAGCGCGAGGATGTTGAGCAGGATGCCGGCGAAGAGCCATTTGTCGCCCACCAGAAGAACTACGCAATCCTCTGCCGTGACCGACAGAATGGCGAACGCGAGCATTCCATAGAACGCCAGAGTGGACAGTGCGATGGACCATGCGCGCTTCAGCTCCACGAGGTTGTTCTGCAGCTTGCTGAGTCCGGCGACGGCGACCGAGTGAAGCGACACGCTGAGAAGGCCAAGCGCGTTGTCATAGAGAAAAAACGACGTGCGATACTCTCCCAGCGCAGCCTCGCCATCAGACTTGCCGACAGCAACCTGGTCGGCGTTTCTGCTCACATAATCCACCATCGTGAAGCCTGTGACATTCAATCCAAACCGGACCATCTCCTTGACACCCTGGGTGAACTTCGGAATCCCCGGCATCCATGGGCAGTAGCTCAAGACGCCGACGAGAGTGAAGGACGCCTGCATGATGGGCTTGACCACCAGCGACCAGTATCCGAACCCGCATTGCGCCATCGCGACCGAACCGGCGGCGGCGAAAATGTTCGCCCCGACTTCGATCGCGGCCAGTTGTTTGAACATCATCGCCCGACGGAGCAACGCCGTGTGCTGACAGGAGGCGGCGGCGATGACGAAGGATATCGCGGAAACAAGTGCGATGTTGGTCAGTTCCGGCTGCTTGTAGAACGAGGCGATCAAGGTGCTCGATCCAGCAAGCGCCACCGAGATTAGCCCCCCGATGCCCACCGTCAGCCAGAACAGGGCACTGACCTCGTCCTGAGTGATCTTGTCCCGTTGCACGGCCGCGTCGCGGGTTCCGAGATCCATCAACACAGGCGCGAAACTCGCGAGCGTCGCAACCATCGCCACTAGTCCGACATCTTCAACCGACAGGATGCGATAGACCCAAATAGTTGAGATCAACTGGACCACCACATTGCCAAGGCGCGACACGATGGAGAACAACCCGCCGCGCAAGCTGCTCTTTCCGTGTCCGGCTCCCGCTGTGTTGGAGCCGAAGAATTTTTCGATCTCGATCGATTTCATTCGTACAAACGCGCGGACGTGGCGAGGGACAGGACGGACTATCGGAGCCGGGTGGAGAACGTTCGGCCGCGTCGCTCAGGCGGGACGACCCGGAGCCTGAAGACGCGGTCGGAAGTTGGAGATGTGGAGTGAGAGACCCTACTGGCCGACGACACGGAGGTTGCTCGGCGGGGCGGGCTTCGACGGGCCACCGCCTCCGGGGGGGTTCACGCCGTAGGTGTAGCGATACCCAGCCGGAATGTTCGTCGGTGAATTGGACGTCGGATTCGCGGGGTCGTAGGGCGGCCAGTTCAATGATCCGAAGGTCGGCGGCTTGCTGCTTAGATAGAGGCTGTTCGGAATCGTTCGATCGTTGATGTTGGCAACGTTGTTGGTGTGATACGTGATACCCGCCCCGGGAATGGTGTCGTTGGTCCTGTTACACCAGTTGCCCCAGCGCAGCGCGGTCCGCATCGCTCCGTTGTCATAAAGCGTTGGGCCGTCTCCGAGGCTCTCGTAGCCAATTTTCCAAATCGTGTTCTTCGGGTCGTTGTAGAGGACAGGCTCGCCGTTGATGTACTCGTAGTTGTCCTCGGACACACCACCGCCACCGCCGAGGAGATTCCCAATAAAGGACCAGTACCAGTTGCGACGCTCGACATCGATGGTCCATTGCTGCGAATCGCCGCTGCCGCGATCCACCTGGACGACACGATTGCGGAGTGAGACGAAGTGCGAACTGGTGCCCCAGTATTCGTCCGCGCGGATGCGGCCTCCACTCCAGTTGCCTTCGATCAGGTTCATGAAAGGATGCGGGCCGTGCATGAGCGGGCCGAAGCGGCGCGGCGAATCACCGGTGCTGCGCCACCAGATGTTGGTGATGAAATTGTAGCTGAACACATTCCCGGACGTGCAACCCTCGAACGATACACCCATGGTGAGCTTCTCGAAAATGTTGTCGGTCAGCAGGCCGGCGGTGAAGTGCGGACCGAGGAACGGACCATAGGCGCGGTCCGAGGTGTATTGCGGGTCGTTGTCGTTGCCGATCGGAATCGCTCCGGTGGCGCGGCAGCCCTGCATGGTGAACCACAGCGCGCCGTAGCCCCAGAACGCCTTCTTCTGGTTACCCTTCAATTCCACACCGGAGAGCCAGCAGTTGACACCGCCGAACACCGCAGCGGTGTTCTGAACCGCCGATGTGAGGTTGTCCAGGGACAGTTCCTCGATGCCGCCAAAGTGAGTGAGCCCCACCATTTCCACGCCTTCAGGGAAATTGTTGTAAGACCAGTACAACGGCGGATCGATTGTGGCCGTAGTAGCCGTCGGGACGGCGACGATGCGCACCCATTGCCCCAGCGGCCGGGTGCCCGACTCGCGCGCGCACCAATTGCAGTTGCCGGAGGCACCGGTGTTGTCGATCGGCGGATCGCCGGTCGGCTGTTCGAGCATGTCGATCAGCACGATGCTGCCCGGACGCCATCCGTGGGCGACGGACGTCGTCACTGTCGTCGAGCCCTTGGTCGGCGAAACGAGCGGGCGTTTGGGCTGTCCCCATTCGCTGTCGTAACGATTGTTGAACCCAACGAGGTATTCCCCCGCGAATCCCGAAGTGCCACGAAGCACCGTGTTCGAGATGCCGTTGCCGCGAAGGGATACTCCCGAAGGCACGTTGATTGTGCGGTCGATGGTGTAAGTGCCGGTGGAGAGCTGCACCACCTGGTTGCTGGGGCACAGGTTGAGTGCCGACTGGATGGCGGACGCCGTGGCGCTCGCGGGCAGCGTGGTATAGATCGTCGTCCGCGTGGTCGGCACGCCCCCCCGCACACCGGGATCCCAGTTGATGCGCCGTTCGGGCGGCAAAATCTGGGCTTCGGCGACAGGCGCGAGCCAGCTCAACGCCAGCAGGAGCACGGTGGATACATGCGTTCCCTTCAAGAAACGACTTCGATGGGGCATGGTAAACGTCATAACGAAACTTCTAAATCGATCCCCGACCAGCAGGTCACAGACCAAGGCCGCGCATGGACAGAATCTCAATCCCGCGCCCGCCAGTCTTTGGACAACAATCCAACGCCACTGGCAGAATCCGGGACACCGTAGCAGGAATCAATGCCCGGGGAACCGCAATCTCGGTGAAAGTCTGTTGCCTTCCGCGCAAACTCATTTGTCAGGGCTGCCCAGCAATGGTGCGTGTCGCCTCTTCCACGGTCAGGACGCGGGCACCCGATTCCAGCGACCATCGCACTACGGACTCGAACAGCTCCGGCGTCACCCCGTACGGAGTCGGCGCCGGGCAAACATCGTGCGTCGAGAAGATCAACCAGCCGCCGCGTCGCTGGTTCTCTTCGACGATGGCCCGAATGCGCGCGTCGTCGTCCCGGACCTTCTCCAGAAAAAACGATCGCAGCAGATTCAAGTCGGCCACCCCGGCGTTGATGACCTGCCCGCCACCACGACAGCTCTCGAACATCCGGCCCACGTTGCGCTTGGTCCGCAGACGCGGGCCGCTGATGGGGTACGAGAACGACTTGAAGCGCAGCGATGGCTGGAGCTGTTCGAGCGCGCTGGCGTTCTCGATCACTGTCCGTTCAAATTCGGCCGGCTCCGTCTCCCAGGTGTTGGGGTGAGAGAAAGTGTGACAGCCGAGCTCGTGGCCTTGCGCAAACAACGTCTCCAAGTCTTCGCGGACAAAAATCTCACCCGTCGGCGCAGTCGTGCCCATCAACCCGAGCGACGCATAATACGTCCCCTTCAGCCCATGCCGGTGGAGAATTTCTCCGGCGCAAAACAGGGCGGAGCGCGGAAAGTCATCAAAGGTGAAGGAGACAATCGGCTCGCGATTACGCATCGGCACCTCGCGCCGCGCACAATGCTCTCCGATGAACCGCTGGTAGCGGCCTTCGATTCGTGCGGCGATGTCAGCGAGTCCCATGAGCGAGTGTACTGGTGGCCGGCCCAGCGGCCGCTGCCATGGCGGACACGGCCTGTCGCGCTGGATAAACCATCACGGTGATCAACTGCACGAACCAGATCGGGCTCATCTTGTTGAACATCGCTTCGGTCCAGTTGTAAAAGACGATCACGACGAAGTAGGCGAACAGCAGCCGAGCGGACTCGTTGTTCTTCACCAACAGCCGCTTCAAGCGCGCACCGGTCACAATGAGCAGCCCGACGATCAGCATGACGGCGATGATGCCGCCGTTAAGGTAGGACTCCAGGTAGCCGTTGTGCGCCTGATTCGGGTGGAAGCTCCACTTCTCCCAGTACACCTCCGCGCGCGGCCCGAGCCAGAAGCTCTGGTAGCCTGTGCCGAGCAGTGGGTTGATTCTTTCAGCCATCAACTCGCCCCACAGTTCCGTGCGCCCCGTCAACGTGATGTCCTCGCCCAGCAGATCCAGAAACGTCTTCAACAGCCCCGGCACGGAGACAAACAGAAAGATTCCAAATGCCGCCACCAGCGCATAGGTGCCGAGATAGGCCACCCAACGTCGCGCGATCTGGGTGCGCATTCCTACGACGAGTCCTGCGCCCATCATCAGGCAGACCAGTGCCGTAGAACTGTTCGCCTTCCGAATCAGGAAAAACACACCAAGCATCAGGAGCACTCGCGACCAAAGGTCGGCCTGATCCGTCTTTGCCCCAGGCCGCACGCGTTCCTCGACATAGTCCCAGACCAGAAATATCCCCGCGATCAAAGCCACCAGCCCCAGGGCGTTCTTCTCCGTCGTCACGCCGCAAAAGGCGTTTTCCCAGCTCGACGTCACGTAGCGGCCGATCTCCCCGTAATACTTGATCGTGATGACCGAGAACGGCACGCAGATGTAGGTCGCCCGTGCCATCAAGGCCCGGATGGCAGCCACTGGATCCCGTTCCGTCAGGACGATAAGCGCCATCACCACGTTGCCGATGTCCTTGATCCAACGCTTGAGCGCAACGAACGAATAGTCGGACCAAACCGCGCTCAAGAGATAGAACCCGAACAGCCAGATGACCCAGGAGTTGGCCGAGAATATCCGCGCCCAGTTCAGGCCCCGACGAACGAGCACCCCGACGCCCAGCGCAATCAGGAGCAGATAGAAGTTCCGATCCATCGGACTACCTTCGAGATAGTCGTTCGGATTCTCCGGCCCCTTCACCTCGCCCGAAAGCCAGAGGGACACCGGACGTGAGGCGATGATCAAATACCAAATCGTCGGGAGCCAAAGTTGCCCCGAAGTCATGGGCCGTTTCTTCCGATCGCGCGCGAAAAGCCACGCGACAAACGCGATGCAGGCCAACAGGATGAATTGTCGTGCCATCGCCGCTAAAGAGAAGCGTTCCAGTCTGTTAGTTCGCGTGTCACAGGTCGCGCTCCTTCACCGGGTTTAGTCCCGCAATCGCCAGCAACCGCCCGCCGTGATCGCACAGCTTGATGAGGAACTTCAGCCCGTGATGTTCCCCCGCCAGATACAGGAACGGCAGGAGGAGGAGATAGAGCGGAGTCGCCAGCGCCGACTTCACAACCTTGGTCACACGGCCGGACTTCTGCCGGAGCGAGTTGCGTCCGCGCAGCAGTGCCCGCCGCAACAAGTAGCTCCTCGTGGAACGCGATGCCGGAACAATCTCGTAAACCTGCGCTTCGTCGCACCACACAAACGCAGCGCCGGCGGCCATCTTGCGCCGGAAGAAATCCACGTCCTCGCCGCCGTTCTTGAACTCCGCCTTGAACACCTCCGCGTCTCCGGCGATGAGGCTGCGCTTGAACAACACATTGCCCGTGCGCGCATCTGAAAGCCGGATGCGATAGCCCGACTCGTGGCGCGGACGCTCATAGAATCCACCGCGCACCGCCCAACGCGGCGGCTCCGTCTCGAAATACGGCCGGACCGGGCCAAGCGCACCTTCCGCCCCGCCCGCGTAGCACGCCTTGAGCAAATCCCGCAGCCAGTTCGTCGCGGGATACTCGTCATCATCGATGAACGCAACGAAGTCGCCTTTGGCCCGGGACAACGCCGTGTTCCGCGCCAGCGCGATGTTCTGCCGCGGCTCGCTCACATACTCGATCGGATACGTCAGGCGGGCGGCGCACGATTCGACGGCGGCCTTTGCCGACCGTTCCGTGTCGTCGTCCGCAACCACGGCGGAGAACGTGAACTCGCCGTGTGTTTCCTGGCGCCCCAGTTCCTCCAGCAGCTTCGTCAGCAGTTGCGGACGCCGGAACGTGCAGACGCACACGGTCACATGCGGGATGGCGCGTTGTTCCATGGTCAACGCATTCCGATTAGTTGCCGCTGGATCAATTCCGTCGCCAGCAACCGGTGAATCTCCAGAGTGTAGTTGCCAAGGCCGCTCGTGTGCTGGTGAACCATCGCCTCAACCCGCGCGCGGTTCAGATATGGCCGCCCCAGCGTCTGCGGATCGAGCAACACTTCCTTAACGTAGCCCGCGAGCGCGGTGCGATACCAGTAGCGGTAGTGATAAAATTTATGACGGCCGAGGAACAGCCGCTCCAGATGCAACCCGCGCATCACGTTGTCCGCACGAACCAGTTTCTGCGGCATGCCGTAGTCGTAGGCATATTCCGCCTTGAACGTGAATTCCTGCCACGCGTTCAAGAGATGCGACACCACGGGCACCTTGCGATGGAACACGCCGCGATCCGTCCCGAGCCTGCCGAGCCTCTCGCTGCCGTCAGCGATCAGGCGCAGCGAATGGCTGTTGTCCGAAGCAGCCGACTCCGGCATCTGAAAGGCGAGCGCCACCAGCTCGTTGTCGAGGTAGGGCGAGCGCAAGGTGATCTGCGTGGCCTCCAGCGACAGCCTCGAGTAGTGGTGCCAGGGCACCTGCTTGCCGACGACGAACGACAGCTTTCGTTCCTCCAACTCGGAGCGATACACCTCCGCGCCGCGCTCCATCAGACGACTGAAGTCACCAGAGACCATCGCCCCATCGAGCCTCATCGGCTTGAACGCCACCAGGCTGCGCAGGATCTCGCCGCCGTAATTGCCCGTGAGCCGCACCGGAGCCAGTTCACGGGCGAGTCGGTTCACGAACAAGTCGGGCGTGCCGCCGGGGTCCATAGCGCCGTCCGTCAGGTAAACCGTCTGCTCGACCAGCTTCGGGAACTGCCGGAGAAATTCCTCACCCACGGTCAGCACGTGATGTCGCTGACCGCAGAGCCCGGCGATCTTGCGTGCCACCTTCACGTCGATGGAGTCGCGGTACATCCCGCCGAACGTGTAGCACGGCAACGATCCGGGCCGCGCATTGCTCCACGCCATGAACATCCGGCTGTCCACGCCGCCGGTCAGCGACACGCCGACTTTCTCGCGACCGCGCAAATACTTGGGAACGACCCGGGCGAACGCTTCGCGCAACCGCTCGTAGGATTCCTCGATGCCCAGTCGTTCCTGCTTCCGCCAGTCCGCGAGTTCAAAGTAACGACTGCGCACCGGCTTTTGTCCCGGCGTGAACGACCACACCGACGCCGGGGGCAGGATGTGCATTCCCGAGAACAACGCGCGCCCCCGCAGCGGGCAGCCGCACGAAAAGTATTCGCCGAGACTTTCGTCGTTCAGCCGGCGATGCTGCGGCAACACCTTGAGCAGCGCCTTCGCCTCGGATGCGAAGTAGAATCCCGCCTCGCTCTCACTGTAATAGACCCGGTGCAGACCATACCGATCGTTGAACAGGATCACCTTGTTCTGCCGCAGATCGATCACCACGCCGGCAAACCATCCGTTCAACGTCGCAAAGAACGCGTCGCCGATATCCTCGTAGAGATGGACAAGGTATTGCGGGTCGTCCTGGTTCAGGTAACCAAACCGCGCGGCCAGTCGTGTCAACGCCAGCGTGTCCGGGAAATCTTCACCCGCGAAGATCAGGCAGACATCCTTCGTGCGGTTCCACAGCGGCATGCGATCCGCAAACGAGCCCGCGCGTGAAGTCCATCCCGTCGCGAGGTTCAGCCGCTCCTCGGCGACTCTTCCAGACCTGTAGAACGGCTCGTGCATCATGCTCTGCACCATCAACCCCAGTGCAGACTCCCGCTCTGGCGACACGCCTGTTCCTATGATTCCGACAATGCCCGGCATGAGATGAAAAATCCCCCGTGTCTGCACGGGAGAACGAAAGGTTTCCTTGTTAACGATTCAAGAGGAGGATCGCCTCGCTGCTAATGCCCTGCGGCGCTCTCGGCGTTCGGCACGTTCCGCTGGCGGAGCAGGAACCGCTTCAGCCGCACCATCTGCTCACCACGACGGAACCGCACCAACTCGTCGGAGATCGGCCGCTTCGCGCCCGACACCATCGACATGAAGTAGCCCGCGAGAATCGCGCCACCGCCGACGAGAAACGGCTTCTTCGTCATCTGATAAACCCCGCGGAACAGCTCCCACAGCGGGTGACCACCGAGCGCGTAGTCCAGCTTTCCAATGTTGAACTTCGACGCCAGCCCGCTGTGTTTGGCCGTGCCCATCACACGATGATGCACGCATTTCTTGTCGGTGAACGTGCGCGTCTTCCAACCTTTCATCCGACAGGACAACACAGCAACATGATCCACTCCGCCGCCCTTCATCGGAATGTAGCCGCCGATCGCCTCGAAGCATTCGCGCCGGAACACCTGGCACGCACCCGACACATGTTCGATGCTCACGTAACGGTAGTCATACGAGACGCCTTGATCCTCGAACGGCGTTCCAACGAGGCCGAGCGCTGGATTGGCGGCCAGCTTGCCGAGCAGGAACGAGAAATACTCCAGGTCGAACGTGATGTCGGCGTCCAGACTCGCAATCACGTCGTAGTCCAGGCCGCGCATCCGCTCGTAGCCGGCGTTGAACGCGAGAATCTTCCCGGCAAAATGACGCTCCGTGCGCTCGGGCATCCGTACCAGTTCGATCCACGGATGCTGCGCGGCGTAACGATGCACAATCTCGTCCGTACCGTCCGTCGAGCCGTCGCTGACAATCACCCACTTCAACGGGTTCACCGTCTGCGCCACCACCGCTCGAATAGTCTGCTCGATGAATGTCGCCTCGTTGCGCGCGGGGGTGATCAGCACGTAACGCAGCGGCCCGGGCCGACCGGGCGACGGGATGGTTGCCCCGCTCTTAGCCGTGGAGTTCTCGACGTGATGGTTCACTGGATGCTTGCCTGTTCGTTTCGCAACGGTGCTCACGAGGCTTTGGCCTTGTACTTCCGCGCGTAGTAAAGCCCGCGCTGTTCCGCGAGATAATCCTGCCACTTGCCCGGCAAACGGTCCGTGACCTTCCGATGCAACCGGAGCGAGAGCGCCACCTTGCCCTTCGTGTTCAACGGAGCGTAGTAGCGCGGGATCTCGTAGCGTTCAAAGGCGTGGTGCTTCTTGAATTCGCCGAGCGTCCGGCGGCTCCACTGGCCGTAGTGCAGCTTTGTCACGCCGCGCGCGGCACACAGTTCCACCGCCTTGGCGATGAGCGCGTTCGTGGGTGCCTTGTCACGCGCGGAAACCATCGCGATGATCTGCATCAAGCTCGAGATGCCCTTCCCGTGATGCAGCTTGATGAAGCCGATCATCTGCCCTTCCAGGTACGCGCCGACGAACTGGCAGCGGTCGGCGTAGGTCAGGTGGGACTTCTTAAGCGTCTCGAAATCCTTTTTGTAGTGCTGGAACGGCTTGCCCTGTCGCACCGGCGACTCGTTGTAGATGCGCTCAATGCCTCGCACAAATTCATCGTCGCACTCGGACTCCTTCACGATGACGCCGCACTTCTCGGCCTTGCGAATCATGTTCCGCGTCTTGCCGTTGACCTGCTTCTTCATCCAGTCGTCGAGTGTCGTCACCGGCATCACGGCGATACAATCCGGCTCGCAGTGGAAATCGTGGTGCGGCGTCTGGTCGCCCAGTTCCTGGAGGAACGTGAAGACATCGGCCTTCAATCCCGCCACCTTCGCCTTCTTCAGAAACTCGGCCGGATTCGCAATGCACTCGTAGCCCTCGGCTCGAACACGCGCCGTCCTGAGCAACCGGCCCGAGGCCACGATCTCAATGCCGTCGATGATGATGTTTGCCATGGTACGCCTGATTTATTTCCGAGCCGCCAGAGGTTCTCTCGTCGCTAGGGCCACGTCCTTCGCCGCTGCTGCCTCAAGAAAAGTAGCCAGTGCCAGGAGCATCCAGGCCTGCGACCAACGCATATAGGAGGTGCGAATCGTCGCCCAAGGCTGGACCCGATAATAGAAGGAGCCGTCCTTGCTCCACATGTTGTCGAGGGTCCACTCGACCACCTTGCTGGACATCGCCTCGTTACGTGCGCCATCGAACTCAGGGAATGCCAGCAGCGACATGATGCTTTGCGCGACGCAGTGGATGTCGATCGGATAGGTCTTGTCGTGGAAGTAGCGCGCGACGCCGTTCTCGAGAAAGAAATGTTCGCGGTAAAACTCGAAACCTTTTCGAATCACAGCATCGAATTCATCCGTCGACAGCGTCTGTGCCATCGAGCGCAGTCCGTCGAGGTTGTAACCGGTGTGGAAATTATCGACCCAGCCCTGCTTCGGCATCTCGCCGTAGAGCCACGAACCATCCGCGCGCTGCTTCGCGGCGGAGAATCGCGCGACCTTGAGCGCGGGCTCAATGAGCGACTTGTCACCCGTGAACTTCGCCACGCGACAGAACAAAGCCGCGCCGAGCAGGTTCGCGTTGTGAATGCTCTGGCGCATCGAAGGCAGCGGATAGGCGAAACCCACTTCGGAGCCATCGCTCCAGAGCAATTCCTTGCGGATATAGTCCACGCCGCTCGCAGCCATCTGAAGACAGCTCGCGTTGCCGGTTTGCTCGTAGGCGTCCAACAGCGCATCGGCGACGAACGTCGTGCAGACTAGGTTCGGCGTGCCGCGTGGGACGATGAGCGTGCGCGTCTGCCACGGAAAACTGTAACCCCAGCACGAGTAGTTCATGCCCGGCGCGCGCATCTCCGACAGCTTGCGAATGAAGTAGGCGACGAGCTCGTCTGCGCCGTCCCAGCCCAGCTTCGCGAACTTCAAGCTCGCCTTCAGAAAAATACCGAACGCCTTTGAGTTCTGCGTCGGCGGGATCAGCATCAAGCTGCGGATGTTGAACGGGCTGCGCTTGAGCGCCTGCGTCATGACGAGACGAGGGATGCGGCTGTCGAGGAAAGGCAGCGCCTGGAAGATGCGGCTGTTCAGCGCGTCGTACGGATCAATGCCGGCCCAGTCGTTCGCCTGACAATACGCGAGCAGCTTGCGCGCGGCCGACTCGGCGGCGGGTTGCGTGGCTTGAAGCGGTGAAGTCATTCGATCAACGAACGCTGGCGGAGGCGTGCGCTTCTTCCTTCGGCGGGTTGGTGGCGCGCGGAGCGGCAACTTCGCCGCAGAGGCTGGCGATCAGCTTCAGGTAGCGGTCACGCATCACTTCCCAGCGGATAGGCACGAACTCCTTGCGCGCCTGTTCGGCGAGCTCGGCGCGGCGTGCGGGGCTGCGATACATCTTGAGCATCTGGTCGGCTAGGTCCGACGAATTGTTCGGCTCGAAGTAGGCGAGCGCCTGATCGCTGAAATAGAAGTTCATCGTGCGGAGTCGCGACGCGATGACCGTCTTGCCCATGATGATGTACTCGGAGAGCTTGTTGGAGAACGAGAGATCCAGGAACACGTCCTGACGCGTCGCTAGCACGCCCATGTCGCAGCGCTTGAGCAGACGGGGAATTTCCTGCGGCAGGACGCGACCGAGCAGCTTCACCTTCGACTCCATGCCGAGGCTCTTGATCTGCGCCGCGAGGTCATCCTTCTCCGAGCCGGTGCCGACAATCCACAGCTCCGCGCCCGGCATCTGCGCATGGACCCTGCTGAAGGCTTGGACGGCGATGTCGAGGCCGTAGATGTGGTTGATCGTGCCGTGATACATCATCACGAACGAAGCGTCGCTCGGGACCGGAGCGTTGTCGGCCTTGGCCGCGTTGGCGAAAAACTCTTCATCGACGGCGTTCATCACGATGGTCGATTTCCCGCGCGCCATACCGCGTTCTACGAGCACGTTCTCGATCGGATGGTTGATGTTGATGACCGCGTCGGCGAAGCGAAGGCTCAGTTGCTCGACGATCTCCAGCACCTTGATGATGAGCGAGTCGGGGTTCATCCCATATTTCGAGATGTAGAACTCGGGCGTGATCTCGTGCATGTCTAGAACTACTTTTGCACCGCGCCATTTACCGACTGCGGAGGCGAACACGAGGAAGTCCGGGAGGTTGTTGACGTCGATCACCGAGTAACGGCGGCGGCCCATCAGGCGAAACACCTTCCAGAAGGCCCACGTCAAAAAGTAGAAATATTCGAAGATGTAACGCGCCAGGGAGCCGCGCTTCTTGCCCAACTCGATGACGTGCAGGTTCACGCCGTCCACCGTGTATTCCCTGCCCTTCGAGTAGGACGAATGCAGTGCAAAGACATCCACACTGTAGCCCGCCGCCACGAGCGCCTCGGCCTTCCGCCGGACGCGGATGTCGATCTCGTAGTGATTCTGGAGCAGGATGCAGATGGATTTCATAACGTCACTGAGGTCCGAACTCGTGGATCACGCGCATACAACTTTTGGCGCGGGCATCGCCGCGTTCGGATTGGAAAACAGTTTGGAAAGCCTCGTCGATTCGCCACCGGCCCAGGTGGAATCGGCAGCAGCCGCGCCATTACAACGATGCACGCGGACGGTCAACGACGGCAGAGGGCCAGCAGAGTTCGAGGTCATTTCGATGGAATCCATATCGTCAACTCCCGGCGCGACCCGAAACGTCACCGAGCGGCGCAGCCGAAACCAGTCCGTCACCTGCTGCCCGGAGGCAAACCACACATTCATGCCGCGTAGCTTGCCAACCAGCAGGGCGTAAAATTCGCCCCAGAAACGCTCCGGCCCGTGGCTGCGATCATGCCACAACAGCGTCGCTACCCCGCCAATGCGCTGAATGGAGGCGATGACCCGCTCGCACAGTTCCCACGCGCGCGATTCATTGAGGTCCATGCGTCCGGGATAGAACAGCGCGCCGTCCTGGATGTGCATGGGCATCTCCAGCAGTTCGCTCCGACCAAGCGGGCGAAACACCTGCGCCGTGCCGTTGCGAAATCCGACCGCCTCGTTGTAGCCCGAGGTGGAATCGTAGCTGTAACCCGCTTCTTCGAGCACGCGATAGGAGTCGTCGTTCCACTTCAGCCAGTGCATGCGGATACCCGGCTTCTTGTTGCCGGTCACTGCGGTTACCCGCGCGATCTCGTCGCGACCTTTCGCCGCGTCGTGCCACGAGTCAATCCCGTGAACACCGATCTCGCAACCCGCATCCCGCAAAGCTTTCGTCCATTCTGGAATGTCACTGATGTCGTAGGCACAGGCGCGACGCGGCGCATCCTTGCCCGTGAGTCTGTCCCCTGCCCTACCCTTGAACGGAATGAAGTAGTAAGTAGCAGGCAGGTTCTTCTCCACTTCCATCAGCCACGGAAACGGCAGCCAAAAATCCTTCGCCATCCCGAGATAGACGAACGGCAACTTCAGCACCGCCCACCAGATGCGCAACAATCGAGAGACAGGAATCTTCCCGCGCGCGACATCCTTCAGCGCACCGACCGTCGAGCGCAGCAGAAAGCCGAACATCGTATGATCGCAGAAGTGCCGACGAATTCCGATGAAATCGATGTCATGCGTGAGCGACACCATAAAGTCTTTCCCGGCAGGCACCGGTGGAATCTCGACGAAGGAAACGCCCGCTTCGATCATCCACGACCGCAGGAGTTCAATGTGCCTATCGAGTGCCGGCACCAGCGCGTTCTCCGGTGGCTGGCCAACGCGCAACAGATGTTCGACCTCGGCGAAAAGATCGTAGCCGAGGCGGATGGTTGTCTGAGCGGCGGTTCGTTGAAGAGTCGCCAGCACCTCGCCATCCTTGCGAATCAAGGGTGTCCCTCCTCCGCCATTCAAAGCGCACACGGCAGTGCAGAGCGGCAGTGAACCGCCGTCGGCCTGCGCATTTGCGGCGACAGTGCGCGCACCAGTTTGCAAACCCAGACCGGCGTCCCAACTGATTGCTCCCGCAGTGCTGAAAACCACCAGCGCGGCTTCCGTCGCGGGCGGATTATCTACCGTCGAAAGCAGGACGCCATACTCCCGACCAGGCTGCGCGAACTCCCATGGCGTCTTGAAGAGTTGGAAGAACTCTTCAACCGCCGCGCGCTGCTCTTGCTTGGAAACGACGCCGATCATCGGTTTGCTATTTCGCCGCGAGGAAAAAGTCCTTCACGCACTCGATAACGTAGCGCGCCTGTTCGTCGGAAACTTCCGGGTAAATGGGCAGCGCGAGCGTCTGAAGTGCCGCCGACTCACTCTCCGGAAAGGCGCCCTTGCCGAGTCCGAGTGACGCAAAGCATTCCTGCAAGTGCATCGGAACCGGGTAGTAGATTTCCGTGCCGATGCCGCGGCTGTCGAGATACGCCTTGAGCGCATCGCGCGGTGCAACGCGAATGACGTACTGGTTGAAGATGTGGCGGCTGCCGAAAACTTTGGGCGTAATGACGTGAACGCCATTCCCGTTCGCATCGCCTTGAGCGAGCAACGTCGGGCGCGGTTGCGTGCCGCTGTCGGTTACTTTCAGACCCGACTGCGCGAACAACTGATCGTACCGCTTCGCGTTCGCCTGCCGTCCCTTCGTCCACGAATCCAGATGACCGAGCTTCACCGTGACGATGGCGGCCTGAATAGAGTCCAGCCGGAAGTTTCCGCCGACAACCTTGTGGTAATACTTCGGCTTCGAACCGTGTGCGCGCATGATGCGAACCTTCTCCGCGCGGGCCGCGTCGTTGGTGACAACCATGCCGCCGTCGCCCGCCGCGCCGAGATTCTTCGACGGGAAGAAAGAGAAGCTGCCGTAGTGACCGACGGAACCGGCACGACGGCCCTTGTCCTCCGCGCCGATAGCCTGCGCGGCGTCTTCGATCACGACGAGCTTGTGCTTGTTCGCCACGGCCATGATGGGGTCCATGTCCGCCATCTGCCCGTAAAGATGCACCGGCATGATAGCCTTGGTGCGCGGCGTGATGGCGGCTTCGAGGGCGGCGGGATTGATGTTGTAGCTCGCCGGATCGATATCGACAAACACCGGCTTCGCACCGACGCGCGCGATGGAACCGGCGGTCGCGAAGAACGTGTAAGGCGTCGTAATCACCTCATCGCCGGGGCCGATGCCCTCGGCCATGAGGCACATTAGCAGCGTGTCTGTGCCGGACGACGCACCAATGCCGTGCGGGACGTTGGAATACTTCGCCACGGCGGCTTCGCACTCGGTGACCTTCGGACCGAGGATGAACTGCTGTGACGCGAGAACTTCGAGGACGACTTTCTCGATCTCCGGCTGGATGGCGCGATATTGCGCGTGGAGATCCAATAGCGGGACGTTGATTTTTTGGCTCATGAGTTTTTGAAGTCTTTGTACGTTTTCACGCCCTTAGTGAGTTCCGCCGGGAGCGGCGCTTCCTCATCCAAGTCAAGGCAGCGCAACATGCCGGGCTTCACTTCCTGATAACGATAACCGCTCTCGGGACAAACCATGACACCTTTCGCATCGGGCGCAGAGAGCTTGTGACCATGACGGCTCATCCAACCCTTCTGGCGCGCTGGATTCCCGACCATCAGCGCGTAGTCAGGGACGTTCTTGGTGACAACCGAACCAGCGCCGATGAACGCATAGCGTCCGACGGTCGAGCCGCAGACGATGGTCGAATTCGCGCCGATGGTGCAGCCGCGCTTGAGCACGGTCTTTTCGTAAAGCGAATGGCGGTTCACTTGCGAGCGCGGATTAGTGACGTTCGTCAGCACGCACGAAGGCCCGAGGAACGCGTCATCCTCAATCACCACGCCGGTGTAAACGGAGACGTTGTTCTGAATCTTGACGTTGTTCCCAATCACACTGCCACCATCGACGTTCACGTTTTGACCGATGACACAGCGTTCGCCGATCTTAGCTCCCTTGAGGACGTGGGCAAAGTGCCAGATCTTCGTACCCACGCCGACCTCTGCGCCGTAATCGACGAACGCCGACTCATGCGCGAAGTAAGCCTTGGGTTTGCGCTCTATCGTCGTCTCGTCGCTGCTGATGACGCCGCCTTGGAGCAGGGAACGCTGACAGGCATCGAGCACCGTCAATACGCGCAGTCCTTCGCGTCCATCGGTGATGGGCGGCGTGCGCGAGACGATGGCATCAAGGAACGCCTGACACTCGGCCTGCAACGGCTCTCGGGTGTCGAGTTCAACAATCTCCGCCTTCGCCTTGATGGCGGTCGGAATGCGGTTCTTCCACTCAACCTTGTGCGGATACATCACGAGCTTGTTCTCCGCCGTGTCGTCAAACACCGCCATCTTCTCCGAGCCAACCACGACGAGCCGCTGTTCCTTCACCGGATGCAGCCAGCTCACTTGAATGTGCGCCTGCACGCCGCTCGGGAAGTCAAACTGGCTCATCGTCACGTCATAGACGTTGCGGTTCAGATACGCGCCGCCCTGGCAATACACACGCGCTGGCATTTCGCCGAGCAGCGAGAGAATCACCGAGATATCGTGCGGGGCGAAGCTCCAGAGAATGTTTTCCTCGGTACGAATCTTCCCGATGTTGAGTCGATTCGAGTAAAGGTAATGAATCTTGCCGAGGCCGCCGCTGCGGAGCATCTCCTGCAATTTAATGACGGCCGGATGGTACTGAAGAATGTGGCCGACCATCAGGATGCGCCCGCGCGCCTTGGCCAACTCGACCAGTTCCTCGCCCTGCTTCACCTCGATGGCGAGCGGCTTCTCGACGAAGACATCCTTGCCCGCTTCCATCGCGGCCTTGGCCATCGCGTAATGGCTGACGGCAGGCGTCGCGAGCGCGACGGCGGCGATGTCGGGATCGCTCAACACCGACGCATAGTCGCGCCGGTAGTTCACGCCCTTGTAGTCCTTTTTCAGCGTCGCTTCGACGGTCGCCTCGGAGTCGCACACGGCCGACAGTGCGCCGAGCTCATGAAAGTTGCGGACAAGGTTCTTGCCCCAGTAGCCCATGCCGATGACGGCGACCTTCGGGCCGGATTTGCGGATGTGTTTTGTTCCCATGACGTGTCTTTCCAAAGTGACTCAACGATGTGCCAGCAGTTCAACGCACTTGCCCGAAACGGAACCTTCGCCGTAGAGCGCGGGACGTTTGGCCGGCGGCGCGAAGGAGCTCACTGCTTCGGTGATGCGAGTTGTGTCGCTGCCAACAAGGACGTTCCAACCGGCGTTCACGGTTTCGACCCATTCGGTCTCATCGCGCAAGGTGACGCACGGCGCGCCGAGCCAGTAAGCGTCTTTCTGCAAACCGCCGGAGTCCGTGAGCACGAGCCGGGCGGAGTTCGTCAGCGCGACCATGTCGAAGTATCCAACCGGCTCGATGAGCTTCACATGCGCGTTCAGTTTGTAAGCGCCCTCGGCGAACGTTTTCTGCGCGCGCGGATGAACCGGGAACACAATGGTTTCGTTGATGGAGTTGAATGCATTCACGATGCCCGCGAGGCGCTTCGGATCGTCGGTGTTCTCCGCTCGATGCACGGTGGCCAACAGATAGCCGCCTTTCTTCACGCCGAGCTTGTGGAGAATCTCCGGCGGCTTGGCTTCGACGCGCTGCTTGGCCCACGTGAGGACATCCAGCATGACATCGCCGACAAGATGGACACCCTTGGTGATGCCTTCGCTGGCGAGGTTCCTCACTGCGGTGTCACTGGGGCAGAAGAGAAGCTCACTCAAGTGATCCGCGACGACGCGATTAACCTCTTCCGGCATCCTGCGATTGAAACTACGCAGTCCGGCTTCGACGTGCGCGACGGGAATGTGGAGTTTCGAGGCGGCCAGAGCTCCAGCGAGAGTGGAATTGGTGTCGCCGTAAATCAAAACCCAGTCCGGCTTCTCGCGCTGCATGACTTCCTCGACACCCTTGAGCATCGCGCCCGTCTGCGCGCCGTGAGAACCGGATCCGACGGAGAGATTCACGTCCGCCGGCGGCATCTCAAGCCCCTCGAAAAAGATGTCGGACATCTTCGGGTCGTAATGCTGGCCGGTGTGAATGAGCACTTCCGTGTGGTGCTTGCGCAACTCGCGGCTGACAGCAGCGGCTTTGATGAACTGTGGCCGCGCGCCGACAATGGTGACGATCTTCATTTCAGAACTTCTGTTGCGAAGACCGACAGCGGACAGACTGCCGTCCATGCGCAATCACCCGGTAGAGCAATTGAGCCATCTTCGACTCTAAATGTTGTGTATCAGCCATCATGCCTTCCGGCCGATGCTGTCGTCCGACCCACAGGGATCGGACGAAACGGACAAAACTGAACCTATATTCACGCGGCCGCGCCATGGACCGCGGACCGCAAACCGAAAACCATTGGACTCATGTGCTCCGACGGGGAGAGGAGGAAGCGGAGCGTGGGCCGCGCTTATTGAAGTTCCTGATGCAACCAGCCCGGCACGTAGGAACGTTGCTTGTTGAGCACCGTCGCCACGGTGGCGTTCGCATCCGCAAGCAAAGCACCGGCCTTCCTGGCAGCGTCCTTGTCCGTGTTTTCCGATTCCACCACCATCAACACCATGTCCATAAATCTTGCCACCTTCGCCGTGACGCTGGTCTGGCCGACCGGCGGCATGTCGAAGATGATGTAGTCGTAATCGCTCGCCTTGAGCTTCGGCACGAACTGGCTGAATTGCTTGGGTAGCACGCGTTCGAGCTTCTTGTCGAGCGAACCGGCGGAGACGACGTAGAGGTTTTCGTTCACCATCGCGCTGCCACGAGTGTCGTCTTCCAGGGCTTCGGCGAGACCGATGGCGGGCTTGCCGTGGAAGAAGGCATGGGCCGCACCCTGGGAGCCGCGCATGTCCACGAGCAGCACGTTGCCGTCGCCGGTCTCAGAAAGCGAAGCCGCCAGACCGCTGGCCACAGTGCTGACGCCCGCACCATCGCGGCAACTGGTCACCGCGATGAGCTTGGGCTTGTGCGTCATGTCGCGCACGTCGAAGTAGTTCATCAACCGATCGCGCAGCGCATCGTGGTAAGGCTTGAGCTCCGCCGATGGCTCGGGGTGCTTGACCAAGTCGGCCGGTACAACGGCATCGCTCGTGCCGTTCTTCGCGCCTTTTCCAGAATCGGAAGGCGCGGGCAGCGCCGCGCGTGGAGGAGCGAGCGCGGACGAGTTTCCTAGCAGTCCGCGAAGGCGCGTGTAGGGGATCGAAAGAAAGAGCGGGGCTGGAAGGGCTGTCTCCACATCTTTGGGACGCTTGAGATTTCGATCGAGCATCATCTCGAACAGGAACGCGAGGGCGATGCCAAAGCCAATGCCGCCGCCCACCGCCATGATGAGCTTCTTGAAGAGTTGCGCGAAGTCGCGGGAGGGCGGGGATGGTTCCTGGACCGGGCGGACCGGGGTGTTCTTGCCAGCATCCAAAGTGGCACTGAGCGCGAATTGTTGGCGGCTGAGTTGAATTTGTTCCAACTGCTTCTGCAAGGTGGCCCGCAGGCGCTCCAAGTCGCCAACCTCGTTCTCGACCTCTTCGATCTTCTTCAACTGGGCCTGCACGTTCGTCAGTTGGTTGCTTAGTTCGAGCGTTCTGGATTCGAGCGCTTTGACCTGATATTCCTGCGCGACAGGGTCGTTGGCCGGCGTGGCGGCGACGGAGATGGCCGCGTTCGGCGGAAGCATGAGCTTGGGAAGCGCGGGGAAGTTGGATTCCAGCAGAGATTTCTTGACCCTTACCTCGTTGAGTTTGATCAAGTTGGTCGCCATCTGCGGGGCGGTGGGAGCGAGGCCTTGAAGTTCGGCGAGCTTGCGGGAGAGGACTTCCTGCTGGGTGATGAGGAACTTGTATTCGTCGAGCTTGTCGGCGGGAACATCGGCGGCCGAAACTCCTGAGGGTGTTACTCCGGCAGCCTGCATGGCCTTGAGGGCGGCGCTGCGCTGGGCGAGGTCGGCCCGCGCCGTAAGAAGTTCCTGCTGGACGTTGAAGACGAGCTTGATGAAGGCAGCTTTGGAATCGGCGATGGAACTGACGTTGGCCTGTTCCTTCAATACTTTGAGGCGCGTCTCAACATTCGTGAGCCCGATCCGAAGCTGCTCGGCCTGCTGGTGGAGCGTGTCGTCGGAAATCCGCGGCATGTGAACGTCGTCGTGCTTCTTGAGGTAGGCCTGAATCATCTCGTGCAGCACCTCGCGGGTCACCGTGGCGTTCTTGTGCTGGAATTCGATGTAGATGATCCTGGTGCGCTGTAGTTGGCGTGCGGAGAGTTTGCGCAGGATGTAGGCGGCAGCTTCCTGGACGGCATTGGAAGGGTTCTCGCTGGAGACGATGCGTTCGGGGCCAATTTTCCTGGCGACTTCCAAGGCGATGTCCTGGCTGGTGAGGATTTCAATCTCGGAACCGATGACGCTGGCTCCGTTGTCGTCGATCCGGTTGATCTGCGAATCGCCGCCGGCAGCAACGGCCGCCGTGCGATCAACGACATAGTTGACCAGAATCTTGGCGTCGGAAGTGAACGGAGGCTGGCGCAGCTTCCACAACGCGCCCGCAGCGAGAAGACCGAGGAAGAGGCCGAGAACGATGAACCATTTCCGCCGGAAGAGGACGTAGTAAATGTCCGTGACAGCCAGTCCGCCTCCCGCTGGCGAGCCGTCGGCATCCACGTTTTGCGAATCTGCGTTCATGTGTTTCTTCAGGAGCAGGCGCTTACCTCGATGGTATCGGCCCCGGCGGCTTGGACATGAACTGGTTGGGAATGTTCACCGGGCTTGCGCCGCCTCGGCGGGCCGGCGTCTGACCGGGGCAGGAGGGCGGTGCCAGTCCGTAGGCACTGATGCAGGCACGTCCGTGTCGCACGGTTCATGGATAGCTCCTGCGCGTCTGGCAGGCCAGTGCAATAACGTGACTTTCCCGTGGAGACGACATCGCGGGCGAAGGTGTGACGGAGAATCGCAGACTCAACTGTGAGCGCGGACGGCAAGCTTGAGTTCCTCGGCGACGGCCAAGATTTGGTCCGGCGTGAGTTCCGGGAACATGGGCAGGGAGAGGAATTCGTTGGCGCAACGTTCGGCGACCGGGAAGGAGCCGCGACCCAAGCCGAGGAACTTGTAGGCGTCCTGCAAGTGAACGGGAATCGGGTAATGGATGCCGCAGTGGATGCCGCGTTTGCCGAGCAGATCGAGGATCGCGTCACGGTTGGCGACGCGGACGGCGTAGATGTGATAGACGTGCTTCCGGCCGGGAGCTTCGACGGGCAGCGTGATTCCCGGCGTGCCGGCAAGGAGCTTCCCGTAAAGCGCCGCGTGGGAGCGCCGGGCATCATTGCCGCGTTCCAGATGCTTGAGCTTGATGCTGAGGACCGCGCCTTGCATGCCGTCCATGCGGGCGTTCCAGCCGATCATCGAGTGGTGATACTTCTTGGCCTGGCCGTGATCGCGGAGGGTTTCGACCTTGGATTTCAGCGCGGAATCGTTCGTCGTGGTGGCACCGGCTTCGCCCATCGCCCCGAGGTTCTTTCCGGGATAGAAGCTGAAGGCGGCAGCGACGCCAAGCGTGCCAGCGCGGCGGCCGTTGTATTCGGCACCGTGCGCCTGGCAGGCGTCTTCGATGACAGGAATGCCGCGGCGATTGGCGATTTCGAGAATGGGATCCATGTCCGCCACCTGGCCGAAGAGGTGGACGGGAATGATGGCCTTGGTGCGGGGCGTAATGGCGCGTTCCAACTGCGCGGGGTCCATCGTGTAGGTGCGCTCGTCGATGTCCACGAACACCGGCTTTGCACCGCAGTAACTGATCGCCTCCGCCGTCGCCATGAACGTGCCGGGCACGGTGATGACTTCGTCGCCGGGGCCGACTCCAAGCGCGAGCAGCGGGAGCCACAGCGCGTCGGTGCCGTTGCCGAGGCCAATGGAATGTTTCGCCGTGCAGTAGGCGGCGAATTCCTGATCGAACTTCGCCACGTAGGAGCCGCCAGCAAAGGCGTTGGCGTCGATAACTTGTTCTATGGCGGCGAGGATCTCGGCTTTGATCGGATCGTGTGCGGCCCGGAGGTTGAGGAATGGAACGGTCATAAGCTCAAGACTCTTCGGGCAGGTAGCGGAGGACTTTAGCAGGATTTCCCGCGACCACGGCCCGGGGAGGAACGTCTTTAGTCACCACACTGCCGGCTCCGACAAGGGCGCGTTCGCCGATGGTCAGGCCGCAAAGGATGGTCGCACCGGAGCCGATCGAGGCTCCCTGCTTCACCACGGTGGCTTCACATTTCCAGTCTGCTTCCGTCTGCAACTGGCCGCTGCCAGCCGTGGCGCGAGGAACACGGTCGTTGGTGAACATGACACCATGACCAACGAAAACTTCGTCCTCAATGGTCACACCCTCGCAGATGAAGGTGTGGCTGGAAATCTTGCACCGGCGGCCGATGCGCGCGCCCTTCTGGATCTCCACAAAGGTGCCGACCTTGGAGTCGTCGCCAACCTCGCAGCCGTAGAGATTGGTGAAGGCGTAAATTTTGACGCCGGTGCCTAGTTTGACGTTTGCGGCAATGAGGCGGTGCGCCGGATCAGGAGTGCTCATGGGAACTCGGGAACTCAGACGTTCCGGGGTTTGCGGAGCAGCTTAGTGTCCGTGGACCCGTTGACGAAGAGTGACGTATCGCCTTCGCCCTTGGATTTTCGGCCGGCGGACGGAAGTTCGATCGCCGCGCCATTCTGCTTCAGCGAGAGCGAGGAGGCTTCGAGGATGCGAACGAGTTCCAGTCCTTGCTGACCGCTGGAAAGCGGCTTGGCCGTGCCGTTGATGCAGTCCAGAAAGTGCTGCGTCTCGATTTTCAGGGGTTCCTCCTGCTTGATGTACGGCACGTACATGTCGCCGTAGTGATAGGAGTAATGGAAGTCGGCAAAGGTGTCATAGTGCGGCGGCACTTCCACGCGCGCATCGTAAATCTTCAGCTTCTCGATTTGCGCCACGTCGTCATACACGATCATCCGCCGGCTGCCGACGATCGTCATTTCACGGACTTTGCGCGGGTCGAGCCAACTGCTCTGAATGATGGCTGACCGGTGGCGTTTGAAGGTCAGGCACATGCTGGTCACGTCCTCGATCTTCTTCGTGACGTGCGCGCTGCCGGAACAGTTCACCGAGATCGGCGACTCATCCATGATGTAAAGGATGATGGAGATGTCGTGCGGCGCGAGATCCCAGGCGACGTTGATGTCCTTTTGGAACAGGCCGAGGTTCAACCGCCGCGCGGAGATGTAGCGGATGTCGCCCAAGTCGCCGGACTTCACAATCTCCTTAATCTTCCGGACCGTTGGCGAGTACAGGAACGTGTGCCCGATCATCAGGATGAGCCCCTGCTTTTGCGCGATATCGATCAATTCCTGACACTCGGCCGCAGAGGATGCCATCGGCTTCTCGATGAACGTGTGCTTGCCAGCCAAGAGGCTGGCTTTGGCCATCGGGTAGTGGAAGCGCACCGCCGTAGCGATGGCCACCGCGTTGATCTCCGGGTCAGCGAGTACGGCCTCGAAGTCCGAGGAACATTCGACCTCGGGATAAATTTGGTGAAGATGCTTGAGACGCTGCTGGTTCAGGTCGCACATGACCTTGAGCCGGCAGTCGGGGAGTGAACGGAAGTTCCGAATTAAGTTGGGGCCCCAATACCCACACCCAACCACGGCCACAGTAGTCTTTTGCGTCATGCGCTGCCCTATCCTGATTTCTGTCCCTGAAATGACCAGCCCAAATCCCGCGAACCATTATTTCTGCGTCGCCAGACTGGGTTCGACGCGCATCGCAGGTTCCACGCGCACACCGGCATCACCCAGCGCGGCGGCCTTTGCCGCAGCCCGCTTACGGGACTTGGATTCAACGACCTGTCCCAGAAGCGTTGGCAGCGTCTTGAACATGATCTTCAGATCCAGCCAGAGTGACTTGGTTTCCGCGTATTGAACATCGAGCGCGATCATCTCAGAGAACGTTGTTTTGTTCTTGCCGCTGACCTGCCACAGACCGGTCAGGCCCGGCAGACTGTTAAATCGGCGTTTTTGGGCAGGAGCATAATTGTCGTACTCGTACGGAATGCACGGACGCGGGCCGACAAGGCTCATTTCTCCGCCAATGACGTTGAACAACTGGGGAAGCTCATCCAAGCCGGTGGCGCGAACCAACGAGCCGAAAGGAATCAAACGCGGGTCGCCCTTGGAATCCATCTTGGTCATTGGGGCGTTCGACCGCATCAAGTCCTCCAAGTGCTTCTGGTGCGAACCGACGTCCGCATTGACCTTCATCGTGCGAAACTTGAAGCAAATGAACCGGCGTCCGCGATACCCGACGCGTTCGCTGAGATACAGCACCGGCCCCGGCGAGGCCAGCCAGATGCCCAGCGCAATCACTGACATCACGGGAATCAATACCGGCAGCGCGAGGGCGATGCAGATAATATCCAATGCTCTTTTCCAGACTGGAATCTCGTAGTGGTTGGGTTCGGACTTTACCATAACGTCAAAACAACTCGGCGGTAACGTCGTCAAGGTCCCGTCCTTTGGACTCAAGCGCATTATACTTCCGTACATCATCTGTTTATTGTGTTCTAGAACTGCGCTTCTGAGCAGTGTTCTATCAGTCCATGCCTTCAATGGCAATTCGGTAATTTAAAACTTCTTCACCAGGCAAATGCTCATGCGTATCCATGTATTAAGCATTTGAAGGGCGACTATTACAGCGTCGGAAGGCGTCTCTCCCGCCGGCCCACGCGTCGCAGCCCCATTCGATCTCGAACGTGCGCTGACGTTATCATCGCGTCGATCAGCGTCAAGGTTCGGCGCCCACAATGCCCGTCCGGCAACTACAAAAGCACCGGCCAGCAAATCTACGTAACCCGGCCGTCACCCCAATTCTACAGCCCCGAATCGCGTTGAAGCTACGCAAGCACCCCCTCCACGACGTGCCCGTGCACGTCTGTCAGCCTCCGGTTAATGCCGTTGTGGTAGAACGTCAGCTTCTCATGATCGATCCCCAACAGATGCAGAATCGTCGCGTGAAAATCCGGAATCGTGACCTTGTTCTCCGCCACGAAATATCCGACCTCATCGCTCGCGCCGTAGTGAAAGCCCTTCTTCACACCCGCCCCGGCCAGGAAGCACGTGAACGCCGTCGGATGATGGTCGCGCCCGGGCGAGTTGATGCCCTGCGTCGAGGGACTCCGCCCAAACTCCGTCGCCCAGACCAACAACGTGTCCTCCAGCATCCCGCGCTGCTTCAGGTCGTGAATGAGCGCGGCCACCGGCCTGTCCATCGTCGCAGCCTGAGTGTCGTGGTTCTCCTTCAAGTTCTCGTGGCCATCCCAATTGATGCGCGGACTGCCGAACGAGCCACCGTTGAAAACCTGCACAAACCGAACCCCACGTTCGAGAAGCCGCCGGGCCATCAGGCAATTTCGCGAGAAGCCCTTGTTTGATTCCTCATCGATGCCGTAGAGCCGCTTGGTCGCCTCGGATTCACCGTCCAGATTCGTCGCCTCGGGAATGCTCGACTGCATCCGCGCCGCCAGTTCGTAGGAACGCAGTCGCGCCGCAAACGCGCCGTCTCCCGGATGCGCCTCTGCGAACTCACGGTTCATCGACGCGAGCAAATTCATGTCGGCCGCGCGCGCCTTTGACGGGATGCGCCCGGGCGTGTGCAAGTCCGCGATGGGCTCGCGCGAGTTGGTGCGGAACGGCACGCCCTGGTGATTCGCCGGCAGGAAACCCGACGTCCAATTGATCGAACCGCCGGCAATCAACCCGCGCGGATCCGGCAACACCACGAACGCCGGCAGATTCTCGTTCTCCGTCCCCAGTCCATAGCTCAACCACGCGCCCATGCTCGGAAATCCGTTTAGCGTGAAGCCGCTGTTCATCTGGAACGTCGCCGGCGTGTGATTGTTGCTCTTCGCGTACATCGAGTGGATGAAGCACACGTCATCCACGCAGCCCGCGAGATGCGGGAGCAGGCTGCTCACCCAGCTTCCGCTCTGTCCGTGACGCCGGAAGTCATACACGCTCTTCATCACCTTCCCGGGCTGCCCGAAGAAACCGAGATTCTCCCCCTTCCCTTCGAGCGTCTTGCCATGCATCCGCTCCAGCTCCGGCTTGTAGTCGAACGTCTCCAAGTGACTCACACCGCCGCAACAGAAAATCTGCACCACCCGCTTTGCCTTCGCCGCGTGGTGCGGCAATCGCGCCGACGACGACACGCCAGCCCGCGCCTGATCCCGACTCAACAGCCACGCCAGCGCAACGCCGCCCAACCCGTGCGCCGTGGATGACAGGAAATGCCGGCGCGAAAGCACCGGCGGCATTCCGGCTGGTTCAGGAATTCGCTGGGGCATGGGTGGAGAATAGAATCCCGGCCGCCGCCGACAATCCGAATTCACGCCCGTTCTCTACTCACGAACTTACGAAGGCGGAGCCATTCGCACCGCAGCACGAGAGGGCGTTGGGTTGAATAGCCCTGAACCAGACGTCACTTCTTCGCCGGCACGACTGGCCCGACGCCCTGCGGCCGGGTGGAGCGGGGCGCTCCGATCCGGGTAGCGCCGGCGGGCAGACGCGACGGATCGAACGCGAGCACCTTGCCATCGGTGATCGGCCGGAACTGGATTTGTTTTACCTGCACGGTATTGGTGTTCCCTGAGTGCAGTTGGATCGCGAGCAGTCCTTCCAGCGCCCGCCCCTTTTCGTCGTAATCGAACAACTCGGAGGTGACCTTGCCGTTGATCTTGTGAACAAGATGATTTCCGCGAGCGATCACGGTGTATTCGTTCCACTGGGAAACATCCACCTTCACCGGTTCACGCTCCGCAATGAGCCAGCGGCTGCCCTGGGGATCAACCGCGACGTCCTTGCCGTTGAGTCCGAAGATGCCGCGCCCCCGTTCCTCGTAGGTCATGCCCGTATGTTCGATGGCCGGGTGGATGTCGCACTGGTAACCGGTGATCGCCCACGGGCCGACCGCCGGGAGTGCGCGGCTGCGGTATTGGATGCCAGAATTGTTGTCGCCGATGACACGGACGGTCGCGCGCAGCTCAAAATCTTTCAGCACGCCGCCGCGCCAGATGAGGAAGCTGTTGTGCTTGGGACTCGCAGGGCCGCTGCACGTGCCGATGACCACGCCGTTCTCCACCTTCCACAGCGCCGGATCGCCGTCCCAGTCCGCGAGATCCTTTCCGTTGAACAGTGGTTTGAAGACATCGTCTCCCATCGACGTGCCGGCGGTCAGCAGGAGCAGGGCGAGAAAGGTAAGGTTGTTTGGTTTCATTGTTTCTTGAGGGTTGATGTCACACTTCCCACCGTCAGCGCACGTAAACAAACTCCGTCGAATTCAATAGCGCCCAGCAGACATTCGTGAGGCTGCGTTCGCGGGCGGCTGCGAGCGCACGCTTCCGCTCGGCCTTGTCCGGTGCGCGCCCGAGGGCGAGGCGATACGCCTGCTCAATCGCGCGCGGCAGATCGTTGCCGGATTCCTTCAACGCCCGCTCCGCGAGATGGCCCGCCTGACGCTGCACGAAGGAATTGTTCATCAGCCCCAGCGCCTGCAAGGGCGTCGTCGTCACGCCACGACGCGGTGTTTTTACAGAAGGATCGGGACAATCAAACGCGTCGAGCAACGGCTCCTTCCCGGAGTTCACGTTCATGCGATAAATCGTGCGACGATTGAACTCCGGCCCGAGCTTGTCCATCGGCACGTAGGCATTTGCGGGAAACTTGAGCGCATCGAACGGCCGGAAGCTTGGCCCGCCCATCGCCGCATTCAACTGCCCGCTCGCCGCGAGCATCGCATCGCGCACCGCCTCCGCTTCGAGCCGCCGCGCCGGGAAACGCCAGAGGAGTGTGTTGTCAGCGTCGAGCTCGGCGGCGCGCCGGAAGTAATCAGCAAACAGCGAGTCAGTTTTAGGTGAACGAGCCCGAGCCGCCGAGCCGGACTCATTACTGATTACTGACTCACTGTTTACTCCGCCACTCGACGCCTGCCGATATGTCGCCGAATTCACAATCAGCCGGTGCAACGCCTTCACGCTCCAGCCGCTCTGGACAAACTTCGCCGCCAGCCAGTCGAGCAACTCGGGATGCGTCGGCCGTCCACCGCTCGCGCCGAAGTCATTCGGCGTCGCGACAAGCCCCTGGCCGAAATGAAAATGCCAGACCCGGTTCGCCATCACGCGGGCCGGCAACGGATTCCGCGGGTCAGCCAGCCACTCGGCGAACTTAAGCCTCCGTTGTGCCTCCGGTGCGTCCGCCGCGAGGCCGAACTCCGGATCCAAATCAAACACGGCCTCCAGCCCAGCCGGCGTCACCACTTCCTCGGGCGACTTCACATCGCCGCGCTTAAGCTTCCGCGTCGGCGAAGGCTGCACGCGCGTGCCGGCATAGCTGACTGGCAGCGGCTTCGTCGCATCCAGTTCCGCGCGCGCGGACGCGGACTTTTTCAATGCCGCCTCGCGCTCCGTGCGCTCGGCGTCCGTCAGTCCGGCGAGCACTTCCGCGCGAGGAATCGTGAAGCCCGCCGAGCGAAACGCCTGCGCCACTTCGTCCGCGCTCAAGGCACGATCGTAGATCGACGCCTGCCGGATGGAGCCGGTCAGGAAGGGCTTGCCACCGCCCGTGTGCCTCATACCAAGCAACACGCGTGCGTTTCCGGCCTTGAACGTTTGCAGCAGGCTGCCCGGCGTGTAGGTGTCGCCATACGGCTCGCCGTTTCGATACATCGAAATGCTGTTGTCCGCGCGATAGACAACCGCCATGTGAACGAGCGCATCCGGCGGACTCGTCTCTTCAATCGCCGCGGGAAGCTTGGTGCGGAAGAACCCCTCGCTGCCCACCATCCATTTCCGCGTCTCCCGTTCACCGAAGACGATCGCGTCGAACACGCGGCCGTCCTCGGCCTCGATGGAGATCGCGGCGCCGCCACCCTGCTTCAAATCCGCCAGCGCCACCCAGGCCTCCAGCGTCTTCTCGCGAAGGTCACGCGCCAACAGCGCGGTTTGCAGATACGCGCCGTCCTTCGGCAACCGCAGCCCGCCGCCTTCGATCGCTGCGCCGCCTTTGAGTTCGTATGCCAACGTCACGTTCGTCGAGCCATCGAACGCCCAGCGGAGGAACGGCGTCGGGCCAGGCTCGACCGAATCAGGCCGCCGCTTCGCCGCCGCGCGTTTCCACGCCGCCGCCTCGACACGCGCGGCCGTTTCCGCCGCGTCGGCCGTGGCACGCTTCAGCGCGGCGATGCGCTGGTCGCGCGCCTTGAGTTCACCGGCACCAGCGACGGATCGTTCGCCGTGCTTCACGCCGTCGAACACCGACTTGATGCGGAAATACTCCTCCTGCGAGATGGGATCGAACTTGTGCGAATGACATCGCGCGCAGTTGATCGTCAGCCCGAGGAACGTCTGGCCGATGGCGCTGATGGTGTCCTCCATTTCCTCCTCGCGCGTGATCGCGCGCTGCGTTTTGTTCGCCTGCGCGTTGCCCGCTTCGTCCCACGGCCCGCACACCAGAAAGCTCGCGCCCACCACGCCGTCGCTCGTCACCGGCTCCAGCACGTCGCCGGCGATCTGTTCCTTCATGAAACGATCGTAAGGTTTGTCGTCGTTGAAGCTCTTGATGACGTAGTCGCGGTAGTGCCACGCGTTGTCGCGCAGCCTGTCGTATTCGTAGCCCTGGCTCTCGGTGTACCGCGCCACATCCAGCCAGTGCCGTCCCCAACGCTCGCCGTAGTGCGTCGACGCCAGCAACCGCTCGACAATCTCCTCGTAGGCGCGCGGCGACTTGTCCGCGACAAAGGCATCGATCTCCGCCGGTGTCGGCGGCAGGCCCGTCAGATCAAAACTCAACCGTCGAATCAGCGTCCCCCGATCCGCCAGCGGCAGCATCGCGAGACCGTTCGTGACCATGCGGGCGGTGATGAAGGCGTCGATGGGGGAAGTAATCAGTGAATCAGTATTCAGTGAACCAGTGGGGCGCTTCCCTGTCGTCCGCGCGCGTTCAGACTTCGCCCACTGATTACTGATCACTGCTTCACTGATTAATGACGCGGGCACCGGCTGAAACGCCCAATGCCCGTTGCGCACCCGCACCGCCTTGCCGTCGTCCGGCCACGATGCACCCGCATCGATCCATTCGCGCAGCGCCGCCACTTCGGCCGACGACAAACGCTCGCCCTTCGGCGGCATCACCTTGTCCTTGTCGAGTCCCGCGACGAACTGGACCAAGCGGCTCTCCGCGCTCTTGCCGGCGATGATGACTTTGCCGTCATCGCCGCCCTTGAGGGCCGCCGCGCGCGCATCGAGCCGCAGGCCACCCCTCTGTTTCTCCGGCCCATGACACGAGACGCAGTGCCTGGCGAAGATCGGCTGGATATCGCGCGTGAAGTCCGTGGCGTGAACTCGCGGGCCGAGCAAAGTCATTCCCACTGCGATGATGACGCTGTGAAGAAGACTGATCGTCGCTTGTGAAATGTGGCAGTTCATGAAGCCGGCGGCGCTACGGAGGTTTATTCGACCGGATGCCCGCGCCACAGCCAGCGCAGCGAATCCGGCAGCAGCGCGCCGCCGTGCTTGTGGGTGTGCCCGCCGTCACCGAACTCGAACCGGTAATCGTATTTCGCAAACTTCAGCGAAGCCGCCATCTGCTGGTTCGCCAGCGGCCAGTTGCCATGCGCGTTATCGAGGTCGTTCGAGCCGTCCTGGAGGAAGATGCGCAACGGCTTGGGCGGCGTCTTGCGAAGGAGTGCCGGATACACATGACCGCCTCGAATGTTCGTGAAGCTCCCGATGTGGCTCATCACCTTGCGGAACTGGTCAGGCCGTTCCCACGCCACAGTGAACGCGCAGATGCCGCCGCTGCTCACGCCGCAGATCGCGCGGCCCTCGGGATCTTTCGTGAGGTTGTACTGCTTGCCGACCTCCGGGAGAATCTCATAGAGCACGAAGCGCGCGTAGGCGTCACCCAGCGAATCGTATTCGAAGCTGCGGTTGTTCCCCTTCCACCGATCGGCGGGCATCTCGGTCCCGCGATGGCCCGGCGTGATGAAGATGCCAATCGTCACCGGCATTTCCTTGCGGGCGATCAGGTTGTCGAACACCACCGGCACGCGATATTCCTCGTTCGTCTTCACGTACTTGTGGCCGTCCTGGAACAGCATCACACACGCGGGCTTCGCGGCGTCGTATTGCTTCGGCACGTAGATCCAATACTCGCGCAGCGTGTTCGTGAAAATCTGGCTGCGGAAAAGGAACGGCCCCTCGACGCGTCCCACCGGCACCCCGGACTGCGGCTGCGAGTCGGGTCCGAGCGTGTAGTCATCCGCAGCGAAAGCGGGTGGAAGAACGGCAAGCAGGCAAGCGACCAGACAGAGCGCGGCTTTCATGTTGGTGAATGGCTGACGATTGGGCGGCCGCGAGATTCACGCAATCCCGGAGTGCGGAGCGGATGCGGTTGAAAGTGGCGGCCAGTCGGCGAGGTGGAACCGGTCGCGCTGCGACCGGTGGCGCCGCGCAGAGCGGCGCAACGGACACCCATGACATGCGTTTCGCCGCCGTTTGGAGCCGCCCGCTGAACGCGGGCTTGTTTTGTCGCAGCGCGACAAAACCCACCTTTGACCGCCACTCTCAATCGCCCCGTCCGGAGTCTCCACGCACCAGTCCGTGGCCACTGCATTGTCCCGCCTTGAATCCCGTCGCGCCCGCCCGCCATACTCGCGCTTTACGACGAACATGAATACCCGCACTGAAACCGACAGCATGGGCCCCATCGAAGTGCCCGCCGACCGCTACTACGGCGCGCAGACAGCCCGTTCCCTCATCCACTTCAACATCGGTCGCGACATCATGCCGCGCGAAATCACCAAGTCCTTCGGCATCCTCAAGAAGGCCTGCGCGCTTGTGAACCGGGACCTCGGCAAGCTCGCCGAAGACAAGTGCCAGCTCATCGCGCAGGCGGCGGATGAAGTCATCGCGGGCAAGCTAGACGATCATGTCCCGCTTCGCGTCTGGCAGACTGGCAGCGGCACGCAGTC